>Ga0075419_10001284_pt1 | contig 16277 bp, 16 predicted proteins | sample SoiMetdeltSBSDD3_FD_76900 | JGI IMG/M metagenome (GOLD analysis project Ga0075419, IMG submission 76900) | Bulk soil microbial communities from a Populus tree surrounding site in Tennessee, USA - Soil MetaG P. deltoides SBSDD3 | ecosystem: Environmental > Terrestrial > Soil > Tree plantation... | reverse complement strand
GAGACAAAACTGGAGGCCATCACTATCGAGCTTTGGTCGGAATATGACCAGCCCAGCATGCTTGTGATTTATCAATTTATGGTGTCGCAGGAAACCCCACTCCCGGCAGAGGTCCAATTGCGCTTCCCCAAAGACGGCAATTTGGTGGCGGTGGCAGTAGAAAGCAACGGTGCATTGTTCAACAAGAATGTCACGCCGCCCGTGGAACAGGGGAACTGGCAATCGGTTACGATCAAGGTAGAAACATATGACCCACATCGCATTGAATACTACCAGCCGCTCAATCATGACGGGGATAAGCGCCAGTTCAAATTTCAATGGTTTGGCGACTATTACGTAAAAAAGTTTTCCGTAAGTGCCCTCATCCCGGCAGATAGCACAAACCTGGTCACGTCCCCTCCACTGCAGGAGACGACCACAACTCCGGACGGTTTGCTGACCACAGGCACAGTCATCAAGAATGATCTGAAGATGATGAATTCGTTTCAGTTCGAATTGGAATATCAACGGACCTCCACTGCGCTGGTCAAGCCAGCGCAGGCAACAGCACAAATTGTGCCAGCCACGCCGGTGGATGAAAATACGCCGGGTCGCGTCTCCATCACGAACTTACCTTGGATCATTGGCGGGTTTGGGTTGGCGCTGATCGGCATTGCCCTGTTTTCTTACTGGCGCTCGACGCAATTGAGTGAAACCCAGCCGCGCAGGCGCCGCCGGCAGAAACAGGAGGACGTGGAAGAAGGAGAGGCCTACTGCCACGAATGCGGCACGCGCGCTCACGCAGGAGACCGCTTCTGCCGAACATGTGGCAGCAGGCTGAGGGTCGAGTAGGGAACAGGAACCCTCAAAGGCAGAACGAGGCACATTGTGATCCTTGGCGTCCCATACATCGTTCCTGTCTACTTCATCTATGGACTGGCTTTTTTCAGCATGGGTCTGCTGGTCGCGGTCGAGGGCGGGCGATCCTCCGATGTGCGATTGCGCAGGGCGTTGCCGCCCCTGGCAGGTTTTGGCCTGGTCCACGCCCTGCATGAATGGATTGAAATGTATGTGCTCATGGGTCATGCTTCGGGTCTTGAGATGTCCATCCTGTGGGGAATTCAGCTCGCTACCCTGGCCTTTTCCTTCGTTTCCCTGGCAGCATTTGGGAGTTTCCTCTTGGCCGGTAGCGAAATCGCCCGGCGGCTGATCCTGTTGATCCCAATTGGGCTGCAGGCAATCTGGGTCTTTGGTCTCTATAACTTTCGCGGACAATATTCGGGGCAAATCCTTTGGGATATAGCCGACACATGGACGCGCTATACTCTTGCCATTCCAGCTTCCGTTTTGACTGCCATTGGACTGGTCGTGCAGCAGCGAGCCTTCCGTCGCTCGGGCCTCATCCGTTTCGGGCAGGATGCACTCTGGGCTGCTATTACGTTCGGCTGGTATGGCTTGTTCGGACAGTTTTTTACAAAAGCCACCCCTCTGTTTCCTTCCAATCTGATCAACCAGCAGGCATTCATCGATCTGTTTGGTTTTCCCATCCAGATGTTTCGCGCTCTCATGGCGGTTGCGGCAGCGATTTTTGTAATCCGTTTCCTGCGTGCCTTTAAAGTGGAGACAGATCGCAAGATCGCAGACTTGCAGCAGGCGCGCCTGGAAGAGTCGCAGCAGCGTGAGATCATGCGCGGCGAACTGTTCCGGCGCGTCGTGGCCGCGCAGGAGGCGGAACGTCAGCGCATCGCCCGCGATCTGCACGATGAGACAGGTCAGTCTCTGACGGCCATCGGCATGGGATTACGCGGTCTCTCCGGTAGGCTAAGTGGGCGCAACAAGGATGCACTGAACACCCTGCATACTCTCGAAACCCTGACAGCCGATTCACTCAAGGAGCTCCAGCGCCTGATGACCGATCTGCGTCCCTCGCATCTTGACGACCTCGGTCTGTCTGCTGCGCTGCGCTGGTATGCGACCAAAGTTCAGGAACATTCCCCACTTCACATCCGAGTGGATATCCATGGCGATGAATGTGACCTGGATGATGCAGTCAGGATCAGCATCTTTCGCATCATCCAGGAAAGCTTGAATAACATTATCAAGCACGCACAGGCAACACATGTCAACATCCATTTACACTTTGAGGAAAAGAACGTGCGTATCAGTGTGTTTGACAACGGGGTCGGTTTTGATCGCGACGAGGTCCAACAGCGACGCACAAATCGTCCGTCGCTGGGACTGGCAGGCATGGAGGAGCGCGCCCTGCTGCTGGGAGGAACAGTGACGGTGCAATCACGCCCGGGCTATGGCACGGAAGTGGAAGCTCTGATCCCCTATCATCGCTCGGGGGCAGAGATCGACCACGGGATGCAGGAGATGAGGGATGACCATACGTCTGTTATTAGTGGATGACCATGCCGTTGTCCGTTCGGGGCTGCGGATGCTGCTGGAAAATGAGCGTGACGTCGAGATTGTGGGCGAAGCCGCCTCTGCTTCCGAAGCTATGGAATCGGCAATGCGACTAAAGCCAACTGTCATTCTGATGGACATCGGCTTGCCGGACCTTTCCGGCATCGACGCGACGCGCGAGATCAAAAAACGTTCCCCCGAAGTTTCGATTGTTGCCCTCACGATCCATGAGGACGAAGAATATTTCTTCAAGATGCTCGAAGCGGGCGCCTCCGGCTACGTTCCGAAACGCGCTGCCCCCGAGGAGCTGCTGACGGCCATTCGTGCCGCGGCCTCGGGCCAGGTGTATCTTTATCCATCCCTTGCGAAACTGCTCGTCCGCGATTATCTGGATGGCGGCCGCGCGGCCGAGGAGCAGTCAGCTTCGGATCTGACCAACCGCGAGCAGGAAGTGTTGACGTACCTCGCGGAGGGCGCGAGCAACGAAGAGATCGCCGCTTCCCTTGTGATTAGCCCCAAAACAGTGGCTCGTCACCGCGAAAATATTATGCGTAAGCTGAACTTACATTCCCGTGCAGAATTGGTACGCTACGCCATCCGGAAAGGAATCATCAAGGCTTGATCCATCGGCTTCCATTGCCTTCTGCGGCGATGGAAGAATGTTCCAGACTTTGCCAGGGACGGTAAGTGGGACAAGAAAATAATAGAAATGACGGGCGCTGTTGCGCCCGTCATTTTTTCTTTCCTAACGTACTACAGATTATTGAGCAGGGGCCGGAACTTCCGGACGAGTGTAGTTGCTCACATCACCGCCCAGGTCCTCAATCGAGTCGTACAGGAACTGCATCACATACTGCGGGTTGTGTACAAACGCTCCTGGATCCTTTTGGCTATATTGATAGTTGAATGCTGCTCTGAGCAAGCGAGGCGTCCAGGCATTATAGCGGATTGCACCGTCATCATTCGTATCTGCCGCACCATCTTTGTCGGCATCCACGAAGAAATATGGGTTGCTATGGCCATCGTAGAGGATGGGTGTGCCAGCCGTGGCTTCGGCGTATTTTTGTATTTCAGCATACAGGGCCTCAGCCATGGTCTCGATCTCGCCCTTTGTGCCTTCCGTGACGTTTCCATCACCGTCATAATCTACGGTATCACCTGGAGCGCGAAGCGCTTCTGGATCCGAGGTGCCGTGGCAGGTGGCGCATGCTTCAAGCTTAGGCTGGAGCGCATGGACATCATGGCAGTCTTTGCACTTATTCATGGCACCGGTCGGAGCCGCATGCATGTTCTGCCCAACATATTCCTTATCAGGATATTGATAAGCACCCGCCGCATCTGCGCCAAACAGGGTTGCACCAGCACCTAGGTAATGGATGTTCTTGAAACTGATGGCTTTGTCAACAGCGTCGTCGTCCTTGCCTCGCAGGGCATTGTTTACACTTGTGGTCGACTCGCGCCCTTGATGGCAGAGGATACACAGGTTTGAATCATCAGCAACGTTGTTGCCTTCAGCATCCTTTGCGAAGGATAAGGTCTTTCCGCTCGGGAAGGTTACCTGAGCGATCTCATAGCGGTTGGGCCAATTCTCCTCGTCGTGGCAGGTGGAGCATTGGAAGCCATTGGAGGAAGGTTGAGGTCCAATCCCTGAAGTCAGGGTTGTACCGCGACCATCTACAACCACTGTGCCACCACTGTGAACAAACTCGGGAAGACCCGTTGCAGAGTGGCATTTTGCACAGCGATAAGGTACTGTATAGTCGTCGGCATCCCAGTCGCGGAACGGCATGGTATTGCCAGCGAAGTGACCAGCATCATCGCGGGTGAAATTGCTGACATCGCCGCCCAGATCCTCGATCGAATCGTTGAGCAGTTGAATGATGTACTTGTTGCCGTGCGCAAACGCACCCGGATCCTTGATAGATACCTGGTAGTTGTAGGCCGCTTTCAGAAGGCGGGGAGTCCAGTTCGGATACGCCTTGCCATCAGCACCCATGAAGTATGGGTAAGTGGCTGCATCGTAGGTAATCTCAGCACCAGCTGTGTCCGCGGCATATTTTTGAATCTGAGCCAGCAAAGCTTCCTGCAGGCCCTGGATTTCGTAGAACATGCCTTCTTCTTTGTCACCGTCACCATCATAGTCCCAGGCGGAGGCCTGCGGTTCACGAATGTTCTGCAAACCACCTTCAGCCAGAACGCCATCGCCATGACAGGTCGCGCATTCATCGACTTTTACTTTCAGGGTATGCGGATCATGGCAGCCGATACAAGTATTGCGGCCTGCGACGTGATCGAACTTGGCATCATACAGCTTGCCATCGTACTCATACCCGCCCTTGACCTGGGTGCCGTATAACGTGGCGGCAGCTGCATAGTAATGAATGTTGCGGAAGCCAAAATTGACATCATTACCTTTGTCATCCTTGATCGATGCAACAACAGCATCCGGATCTTCCGCCTTGAAACGCGCGATCTGTGCATCCACAGAGGCTTTCGACTCGCGTCCCTGATGACAGACCAGACAGCGTGAAGCGTCGCCAAATCCTTCCACAACAAACTGAACCGGGTTTCCTTCCTCATCGGTTTCAAAACCGGGGAACGCAACTTTATTCAAGTTGCTGGCAACCGGATTATGGCAGGTCACGCACTGAATACCCTGCGCTTCTGTTGCAGGAACGGGGGCATCAACCACATCAGCTGCTGAACCATCGGCGCCGAGGAAATCCTGGTAACCGGCGCTGGTGTGACATTTCGCACAGGCAACAGGTACGCCATCTGGATTCTCAGCGGCATCATCCCAGTGGCGGAAGGGTTCCGTATCTACGGCATTATGAGCAGATGATTCCCACTCTGCCAGATTCGGTACCGCTACCAGTTCCGGAGTAGGTGCAGGGGCTTCTGTGGGTGCTTCTGTGGGAACAGCCGTTGCGGTTGGTTCGGGCTTACCACCGCAGGCAACGAGGATCACTGCCAGAAGAAGCAGGGTTCCGAGAAGCAAAAGGCTTTTTTTCATTGACATTTGCGATATTCTCCTTTCAATGGGTTTCGATGAGAGCCTTCTAAGTACTTTGAAAATAGGCACCTCCTCGCAAATATTAAGGATTTTTGTAGACTTTTAATCTCCCCTTTATGTTAATCTAAAGCAAATTATGTGTGAATAACAGATGTCATCCCCTTATCAGATGAATGTAACCGGTTTTACATGAATGGTCTCAATTGGTAACATTATACAGTTTTTAGCCCAGAAAACATTAAAAGTGGGGTAAATACCCCATGGAATGTGTTTAATTTGCGGGGTTTTGTGGGTTTTGCTTCCAATTAGCCCCAAAGAATCGGTCAGGAAATAGGCGATTCACAGACCTAAAGATTGGGTGTGCGCCGAATTCCCTTTCTTATGCTTTTCTCATAAACTGAGTACAAATGTAAGAAAGGAGAACGCCATGACCATCGCATTTGCAGTCATTTTGTTGATACGGCTCATCCTCCCGCTTGGTCTGTTGCTGGCGCTCGGCGAATGGGCACAGCGTTGCGAAGCAAAATACTGCCTCCGGAGATAAAAATATGGAAACACTAACGTCCCTACTTGCGATCGTGACCGGCCTGCTGGTGCGCCTGGCGATTCCCATTGCTGGAACAATCCTGCTTATTTACTTTCTGCGCAAACTCGATACCCACTGGCAGGCAGAGGGCGAACCTGCTCCTGCACATGTAGAGAAAGTGGAATGCTGGAAGATCAAAGGCTGTTCCGAAGAACAGCGAAAGGATTGTATCGGAGCAGTTTCTCCGCTCCCCTGCTGGCAGGCTTATCGCCAATCAAATGGATACTTGCAGGAAAAGTGCATCTCGTGTGAAGTGTTTGTCAACGCTCCCCTACCCGCCCTCAAAACTGAACCAAGGAGAATGTAAACTATGATCTCTCGAATCGAACGATTGTTGATCGCTCTGATCTTTGCCCTATTCGCTGCAGGGATCACGCTGGTCATCGCCAGCGCACAGGGAGAAAATCCCCCCACCGCGCCAAACTCAGCCTCAGATTGCGCCACTTGCCATACAGAATCGCAGGCGACGTGGCAAAACGGCGCCCACGGAAAAGCCGAGGTTGTGACCTGCGAAGTGTGTCATGGTCAGGCTCCGGCAGATCATCCCGGAGCGCCCATGCCCATTAATCGATCTCCTGATCTGTGCATAAGCTGCCACAGCGATGCGCGCTTTGGCGTGGAGGATTGGAAAGTCAGCAAGCATAATCAGCTCGGAATGGAATGTGCCACCTGTCATGATCCGCATGCTGCCACGCTGAAAAAAGCTTCCGGGCCACGCGATGCTCAACCTGTAACCGATGAAATTTCCCAATTGTGCATCAACTGCCACAAAGAACACAGCATGACCTTCTCCTATACATCCCATCATCAAAGAGGAGTTTCCTGTATAGATTGTCATGTAAAGAATTTTGGAGAGACAGATCCGACAGCGAGCACGGTGCCCAACCATTCCTTCAATGCCAGCCTGGATTCGTGTAACTCATGCCACGCTGATCAAATGCACAAGCAGACGGAAGCCAAAGCACCGGAAGCGGTCTCTGCGCCTGTCGCTGTGGAGCCAACTGCTGAGGTTCCAACCGTTTCGGTCACTCCTGGGCCTGAACCTGTCAGCCCGATGGGATTCTCAGCGATGGCTGGCATGATCGGTCTTGCCGGCGGCATGGTGCTGGCTCCCTGGCTGGAACGCTGGTTCCACCGTTCGGTCAAGCAAAACAAAGAGGAAGACAATGAGTGACAAGCGGAGTAGTCCCATGGAGAAAAATATCAACCGGCGCGAATTCCTCAAGCTGACGGCGGTTGGAGTTGCTGTCGCCGCAGGGTCACGCGCTGTCACCTCCAGTAAAGCCTCGAGTGCTGCACCGAAAGGCAAGCATCAATGGGCAATGGTTATTGATCAATCCAAGTGTGTGGGATGCGGCTACTGCACACTCGCCTGTCAGGCGCACAATGACGTCAACCCTGAGATCCAGTGGAATAAAGTTCTGAAAGACGGCACGGTTGGAGAGAAACAGGTATTTCTCCCCCGTCCCTGCATGCACTGCGAGAAAGCTCCATGTGTGGAAGTCTGCCCGGTGGAAGCGTCCTACTATCGTGATGATGGCATCGTCATGATGGACTATGACCGCTGCATCGGCTGCCGTTACTGCCAGGTCGCCTGTCCGTACGAGGCGCGCTCATTCAACTGGGAAAAATTCGAAGGCGAAAATCCTGCCGTACCAGAATGGGGCTACCCGGAAGTCGAGCGCCGGCCGCGCGGCGTCCCTGAGAAATGCTCCTTCTGCTACCAAACGATTGATCGGGGGCTCGCCCTGGGAAAGCAACCGGGCGTGGACCAGGATGCGACTCCGGCATGTGTAAATGCCTGCCCCACGGGCGCGCGCATGTTCGGCGCTCTGAACGATCCCGAGTCGAATGTAAGCAAGGCGCTGCATGAGAACCCATCCTACCGCCTGCGCGAAAACCTCGGCACAGGACCGCGCGTCTATTACCTGCCGGCTGTCGATAAAAAGGAGGCGTAATCATGTTAAAAAAGCTCATCACGCCATGGACTGCATGGCTCGCCTTCCTAGGCATTCTCCTGCTGGGTGGACTGATAGCCGGGACCCTCGTCTTCTGGAAGGGCTTGGGCATCACCAACCTGACCGACCTCGTGCCCTGGGGTTTGTGGATCACAATCGATCTTTCGTCAATTGCTCTGGGCGCCGGCGCATTCAGCCTGTGCGCGGGCGTGTATCTCTTCGGCTTGAAGCGCTACCAGCCAATCGCCCGCACTGCCACCTTCGTCGGTCTGATTGGCTACACGATGGCGACTCTGGCGCTCATCCTTGATATCGGTAAACCCGAACGCTTCTGGCATTCGATGATTTATTGGAACACCCACTCCCTGCTCTGGGAAGTGACGATGTGCGTGATCCTGTATCTCAGCGTGCTCATGTTGGAAACCATGCCGATCATCGCCAACCTGGAATGGCTGCGCAAGCGCCTGCCTCGGATCGCTTCCACGATGGAAGGTGTCCATCATTATGCGCCGATCCTTGCGATCGTCGGTCTGGGACTTTCCAGCCTGCACCAATCCTCGCTCGGCGCGACGTATGGTGTGATCAAGGCACGACCATTCTGGTTCAAGCCTGAGATGTCTGTGCTGTTCATGCTTTCCGCCATTATCGGCGGCATTTCGTTGACGCTCTTTGCATCGATGCTTGCCTCACGGCTGACCAGCAAGGCAAAGATCAACGATGCACTGATCGAGCGTGTAGCGCAATTTGTTGGGTATCTGTTGATCGGCTACTTCTACTTCCGTGCCTGGGACGCGCTCTCGATGACGTATGCTTATGATCCTGGTCGCAGCGAAGGTTTGAACCTGATCACAAAGGGTCTGCTGGCGTTCAATTTCTGGATCGTGGAAATGCTGCTAGGAATGATCGTACCCATGATCTTGTTGCTCTACAAACCCACCCGCATGAATCGCTTCTGGCGGATGATCGCCCTGTTCCTTGTAGCGGTAGGCGTGGTAGCCTTCCGCTGGGACACGAACATCACAGGATTCCTGGTGGTGATGCCGTATGTGCCCGGGCAGGCAATTGCTTATGCCAGCTATCAGCCGTCCCTGGTCGAGATCATGGCCGGCGTAGCGATCATCGCTTACGGACTGACAGCCTTCTCACTTGGCGTGAAATATCTGAGGGTAGTCGATCACAGCCTGGTAGAGGCCGAGCACAAGACGGTTAAGGTGGAAGCAACTGAGCCGGTAACGATATAAAGAGTTTTCGCTATACACAACACAAAAGGGCACAATCCGTGCCTTTTTGTGTTTTTAGAGGTGGCAATCCCACTAACTCTCTCATGTTCCTAGACAGAAAGTACGTGAACGGTTGAAAACCGTTTCGCGATGACGTGATTAGCGATCACCGCCTGCCCTAGGGACAGACCCCCATCATTCGTAGGGACTTGTTTGTGGAAATAAACAACGAAATTTTTTTGCCTTAAGCCATCCCGGACCAGGTCGAGCAGGATCTGATTTTGCCACACACCGCCTGATAGGGCGACCTCGTTCAAGCCCGTGGATGCGCGGGCACGATGGCACACGTCGATCGCCATGTCGGCGATGGTCCTGTGGAAGTTCGCGCCGATGCGCCCAATGGATTTGCCTGCGCGTACATCCTCCACAATAGACTGAAGCAGTTCATGCAGATGAATCGTGATCCCATGTACTGTTTTCTCAACAGAATATGTATAAGGCTGTGAGGTTGGAACATATGGCTTCGACCAGACCTCCATCTCGATCGCGGCCTGTGCTTCGTATGTGGACTCATTTCGTACGCCAATCAGGCTGGCAACCGCATCAAAAAGACGGCCCATCGAGGAGGTGAGCGGGGAGCTGATTTCCCTATCAATCTGCCGCCTGAGAGCCTGCAATGCCTGTTTCTCCACAGTCTGGAGGAAGGGCAGCTCGTCAATGTCCATGCCGAGAGCGTGGGCGTATCCTACGGCGATCCGCCAGGGGAAGCGGATGGCGGCATCACTACCCGGGAGAGGCAGATACTCAAGGTGAGCGAAGCGTTCAAAGTTCACGAAGGAGGCGATCAATGCCTCCCCACCCCAGGTCATCCCATCGGTGCCGTAGCCTGTCCCGTCGAAGGAGAGTCCAATCAGCCGCCGGTCATCCAGACCGTTATCCACCATGCACGAGACGATGTGTGCGTGATGATGCTGGACGCCAATCGGATGAACATCGGAGCGACCGGCATACTGTGTAGTGAAATAATGGGGATGGAGGTCATGCGCAATGATCTCAGGCTGGACACGGAATATATGAGACAGATGCCGGATGCCTTGTTCAAATGAGGCATGTGTCTCCACGTTGTCCATATCGCCAATGTGATGACTGAGGAACGCATAGCGGTCACGCGTGAGACAGAAGGTATTCTTGAGCTCACTCCCCACAGCGAGTGTGGGCCTTGCTTCAAATGGCAGTTTGACCGGGTATGGTGCGTATCCACTCGAACGCCGCAGATAAACAGTGCTTCCTTTATCCACCCTGACCACCGAGTCCTCCGAGCGGATGTGGATCTCGCGGTTATGCAAAAGGAAGGCATCTGCAAGTGGCGAAAGCCGGCGGAGGGCATCCTGATTCTCCGTGGCGATCGGCTCTTCACTAAAATTACTGCTGGTCATTACCAAGATTGGCGGGACAGGTTCGCGCGCAAGGACCGGATCCGTCTGGTTTAACAGCAAAAGGTGCAACGGCGTATACGGAAGCATGACGCCGAGCGTATCGAGATTGGGAGCCACCAGTTCAGAAACTCTATAGGGCTGCAGGGGAGTCTGTTTCTTCTTCGACAGGAGAACGATTGGCTTTGCACGCCCTGCCAATAACCGCTGCTCCTCCCAGCCCATTTCGCAAACCGAAGCAATCACTGTGAGATTCGCGGTCATGACCGCAAAGGGCGTGTCGACGCGTCCCTTGCGGTCGCGGAGCTCTGCGACCGTATAGGGGTTGGAGGCATCACACGCCAGGTGGAAGCCACCCAGTCCCTTAATGGCAACGATATATCCCTCGCGCAATAAACGACGCGCTTTAAGAATGGCGGAGGTGCGTATCTCGATGCTCGAGATCCGTGGATCGGTTGTCGGGAATTGCGAATGGGTCTCGCGCAGTTCAACGAACGGACCACAATGCGGACAGGCAATGGGTTGGGCATGGAAGCGCCTGTCGAGGGGATCGCCATACTCCGAGCGACAACGATCACACATAGGAAAATTTGCCATAGTGGTGTTGGGACGGTCATATGGAATGTTCTTGATGATCGTGAAGCGCGGTCCGCAATGTGCGCAATTGATGAAGGGATATAGATAACGCCTGTCGTTTGGAGCGAACAGTTCGCGCTCACACTCCGGACAAATGGCGATATCGGCGGAAAGAGGCTGGTAAGCGCCGTAGACATCCTGAGACTCGCGAATCTCGAACCCGGGGGACGTGAGGGAGGAACCCTCGCTTATCTCAAGCGAGTCAATAGTGGCAAGTGAAGGCTTTTCCAACTGTAAGGATTGAATGAATTGTTCTAGGGCGTCGCTCTGCCCGTCCACGAGGATCTCCACACCCCCAGACGTGTTGCATACCCAGCCGCGCAGATGGTATCGAGTTGCAAGTCCATAGACATATGGACGAAACCCGACTCCCTGCACGATACCTTTCACTAGAATATGCTTAGCCATTATTATCATCGTCCTGAACGTTTTCATCCGTTCAACGCGAATCTTTTACTTCACTTCTACACTTTCAAGTCTCACATCTTCCCCTTTTGAAAACTCCAGCCGTTCACCGTAGCAGAACTCGCACACGGATGTTTCTTCCTCGAGAAAGAATGCCCCGGTGCAATCCAGGCATTTTATCTCGACCGGCAGCTGTTCAAAGTGGAGATCGGCTCCTTCGCCGATTGAACCCTTGGCGAGATCTCTCCAATAAAATCGGATCGATTCTTCACGCTCTTCTGAAAATGGACCGATCAATAAATTTACACGCACGATCTGCTTTGAATGGGCTTGCTGGACTGCCCGATCGAGCAGTCCCTGTGTAATTGAAAATTCATGCATACTTAGCTTTAGATTAATCCCTTTAGAGTATCTGTCCTAGATGGAGAAAGTCATCCAGCCAGATGATTTTCTTCTTCAATGCATTATGATTTTTCACAAGAGATCGATGACAATCTGGGTTGCTTTGAGAACGGCTTGTGAAACGGGCCGCGAGAGTTCCTCGCTAAAGTCATAAACATGATCCGTTGCGATCCCGACAACGGTCACCTGCGCGGGCAACTCCGCGCTCATTGCTTTCCCCAACTTCAGTGCATTTTGCAGGGACGTGTCATGGGCGCTGGCGGTATGGAAGCCCGAAACATCCGGCATTTCTCTCAGGCTTGAGGTGATGATGGATCCCGGCTCCAGATCAGATGCGATCGCGTCGATCAGAATGGCGCGCTCATAACCGATAAGGTGTTCCATCAGACTGATGCCGCCGAGGGAAAGGAACTCTACGTCAATGGATTCCTCCTTTGCGAGAGAGGCTACGCGTGAGTCCAGCCGCGTTTTTACCTCCTCAGCCACTTTCCACCCCACACCATCGTCGCCAAGAATGGGATTCCCGAGTCCAATAATGATCGTCCTCATAAGAAATGAGAGGCGCGCCACACCGTGAGCGTTGCCCAACACGCACAGCGCGACGCGCCAACCCATTGAAAGGAGGATCTAATCAACATTCTGTTTGATCAAATCCACCAGTTCTCCAGCAGAATTGCGGATGGTGATCTCGAGCGGCATTTGCCCGGGCAGCGAATGGGTAGCACACCCAAAGCATGGATCGTAGGCGCGGAATGCCATCTCCACCATGTTAAGCAGACCTTCCGTCACCTTGCCTTCCTTGATCAGACTCGTTGCAGCTTTGTGCGTGGACATCTGGATCGGCGCGTAGTTGTTGGTGGTCCCGACAATGAGATTCGCCTTTGTCACGATGCCGCGCTCGTCGGTCCAGTAGTGATGGGTGAGAGTGCCGCGCGGGGCCTCGACAATGCCAATGCCTTCGGTTGGGATTTGGGTTGGCCGGGTATGAACGTTTGACGAAGTGATCTCCGGGTCCGTCGCAAGTTCTACCCAGCGCTCCGCAGCGTAGAGCAGCTCGGTCAGCCGCGCCCAATGTGTAGCGAGGCGCTGATGCACCGGTTTGCCGCCGAGCGTGGTATAGAAACGTTCATACTCTTCCTGGGCGCGCGGCGTTGCCATTCCGTCAGAGGCGTTGAGACGTGAAAGCGGAGTCGTCATGTAAACACCCGAGTCGATCCCATCGACGAATCCCTTCCAACCAATCTGCTTGAGATAGGGGAATTTGAGATAGGTCCACGGCTCCACGTGTTCCGCAATGTGTTCGGCGTAATCCCTCGGCTCGTATTTCACGAATTCTCTTCCGTTGGGATCGACGACCCTCACCTTACCGTTGTAGAAATTGACTTTGTTATTCTCGTCCACCAGCCCCATGTAATAGGTGCGATGGGTGTACACATCCCCCAGGATCAGGTCCACATATTGCGGATTGCCGAGCACGATGTCATTGAAGATCTTGAGGCTGAACTGCGCGAACTCCACCGCCCAGCGCCCCATCTCTTCGATCTCTTTGCGCTGTTCTTCTGTGATGCCCTTCGTCATCCCACCCGGGATCGAAGCACAGGGATGACCTTGCTGCCGATCTCCAGTCCGACCTTGTGGATCACGCCCAGGATATTTCGTTCGGCAACGGGCGCATCGGGTCCCATCACAAAATCGGGCCCGCCCAGGGCGTAGAAGTGCGTGGTGTGGTCGGCGCAATAGAAGGCAGAGTACAACAGCTCACGCAGCATCTTGCCGGTGCGCGGCGGATCCACCTTGTAAGCGGCGTCTGCCGCCTTGGAGGCTGCCATATTGTGCGCCTCCGGACAGACGCCGCAGATGCGATTCGTGATGAGAGCCATCTCTTCAATGGGACGGCCCACAACGAATCGTTCAAAGCCGCGCAGTTCGGGGATCTGAAAATATGTATTCGCTACATTCCCCTGATCATCGAGGAAAATCTCGATCTTGCCATGACCTTCGAGACGGGTGATGGGGTCAATACTAATTCTTTGTGTCATGGCTATACCTGTTCCTTCGACCATGCCGAACGATTGGCTTTTAGCAGTGAACCTGCCAGGTTGAAACGGTAGACCTGTCCGGTTGGATCAGGAATACCGTCGAGGATTTTCTCGATCTCATCCGGTTCGTTCGCGTCGATCACGGAGGAGAAAGCTGTGATGAGTCGCGCGCCGTAATCCATCACACCCGCCGCCGGTCCGTAGCAACCGATGCACTGCGCGCCTACCTGCGGGCAGCGCGCGTTGCATCCGCTGCGGGTGGCAGGACCGTTACAGGGCACGCCCTGCTCAAGAATGCAGAGGGTCGGATCAACGGGAGCGATGTCCTGGATCCGCTTGAAGGCTTTGATGGACTTCACGTTGCGCGCCCGCGGGCACTCATCACAGACGGTCGAATTCCCTGCACCAATCACTGTTCCTTTTGGCGGCAGTTCCGCTTCACCATGAATCACCTTGATGACGAGCTCGATCACCGCCGCGATCTGATGCGACTCGGGCGGGCAGCCCGGCATGTGGTAATCCACGTCGACAACCTGGTCAAGCGGACGCAGCACCGAGGAGAGGGTCGGGATATGCAATTCCCCTTCCGGGACATCAAAGGTTGAGCGCGGATAAATTTCGTTCGGGTTATCGGTAGTCAGGGTGTGGAATGCCGTACTGACGATCTCACCCACCGGGCTCAGGTTTGCCAGGCCGGGGATGCATCCCTCTGAAGCGCAGGAACCGAACGCGACTATTATTTTTGATTTCCGGCGCAGTAGTTTTGCGATGTGCTCGTTCTCGTCATTGCGGATGCCGCCGTTGAAAAGCGTGAGCAGGATCGAGCCATCCTCCATCGCCTCGACATCCTTATACTTGGCATCCATCGCCACGGGCCAGAAGACCACTTCAAAGTTGGCGTCTACATCCAGGATTTTTTCATGGGTGTTGAGTACGGCAATCTCGCAACCGCCGCAGGAGGCTGCCCAGTACATGGCGAATTTCCGTTTATTGCCGTTGACTGTCATGCCGGCACCTCCTCAGACTTTGAGATTGCTTCCTGCAGGTTTTCTAATGCGGCAGGCCTGCCCCAATTCAACGGACCCAGCCTGCGGATCTCTTCCACAAAGAGAGTCGTCTCGCTCGCAAAACGCGCTCCTTCCGCCGCGCTGGCCCAGACGAGCTTGACGCGCTCCGGCTCGATCCCCATCCCTTTGAGGACGCGTCGAAGCAGGAGAAAACGGCGCAGGGCCTTGTAGTTCTGTTCCATGTAGTGGCATTCGCCCGGATGGCAGCCCGTGATCATGACGCCGTCTGCGCCGCCCGAAAGCGCACGCAGCACGAAAGTCGGGTCGAGGCGGCCCGAGCACATCATGCGGATGAGGCGGACGTTCGGCGCGTATTTCATGCGCGCCGTGCCCGCCAGGTCCGCGGCGCGGTAACTGCACCAGTTACAGGTAAAGCCGATAATCGTTGGTTCAAAGTTTTCGGGCATCAGCATCTCGCTTTCTGCTTAGAGTGTAGTTGGCTGATTCTGTCTGGATTTGGCAATCACAAATCCAATGAGAATACCGATACCGACAGCTTGAAACATGTCATTCATGCGCAGAACAACGGCGTCACTGAAGTTCACCGCATAACCGCTGACACATACACCACCGGCGAAAATCACCAGGATGATCCAGAGAACCCAGCTTTGTGTCGTTTGTGGAGGTTTCATCTTTCCAGATAGCCAATAGCCAAAAACGACAAATAGCAGGTAGAGGGCAACATTCAAAACAGCTTGAACTAACATATCGTTTCAGCCCTAGCCAGGGACTGCCTCCTTTTGAATATTCTTTAGCAACAACCCATCGATCTGTGCGATGATCTGCTCGTCACTGAAACCTGTGCCGGTGATCGCACCTGCCGGGCAGGCCGCCACACAGGTCCCACAACCCTGACATAACGCCGGATTGATCTCGGTCACCATACGGTCTGCGAGGAAGCTGATCGCGTTGAACGGACAGAGTCCATTGCAGATGCGGCAGCCGGAACATTTCTCCAGATCCACGCTGGCTTTGACCGGCTCGAGGGCGACTTCCTTTTGCAGGATCTTGTCGAGCACGCGCGCCGACGCCGCCGCGCCCTGGGCTACGCTGGACGGGATGTCCTTCGGTCCCTGCGCGCAGCCGACGATATAAACGCCTTCGGTCATGGTCGCCACCGGATCGAGCTT
>Ga0075419_10001283_pt1 | contig 16281 bp, 18 predicted proteins | sample SoiMetdeltSBSDD3_FD_76900 | JGI IMG/M metagenome (GOLD analysis project Ga0075419, IMG submission 76900) | Bulk soil microbial communities from a Populus tree surrounding site in Tennessee, USA - Soil MetaG P. deltoides SBSDD3 | ecosystem: Environmental > Terrestrial > Soil > Tree plantation... | reverse complement strand
GGGTTGGGCGGCGCATACCTGAACCTGCGCTACCACGTGAGGGCCGTCCTGCTGCCCAAAGGCATCATGGTCGTACATGCAGTCATCGCGGTGGTGGGCTACGTGCTGCTGCTGATGGCGGTCCTCGCTGGCCCGGCGCAGGCGCAAACCGTCCGCCCGATTCGCGTCCTCGTGCCCTTCGCGCCGGGCGGGGCGAGCGACACCTACGCACGAATCGCGGCGCAGAAGATCACCGAGCAGACCGGCAGGCCTTTCGTCGTGGAGAACAAGGCCGGCGCAGGCGGCCGCATCTGCTGGGAAGCCGGGGCGAAGTCCGCGCCCGACGGCACGACCGCGGTGATGATCGACGCCACCTATACCATGCTGCCGGGCCTCTTCGACAAGCTGCCCTGGGACGTCTCCGCCGACCTGGTGCCGGCGGCCATCATCGCGCAGACCCCGTTCATCATCGTCGCGAGTCCCGAAGCGAAGCTGAACACGCTGCAGGCGTTGATCGCCGAAGCTCGCCGGCGGCCGGGCAAGCTGAACTTCGGCTCGTCCGGCGTCGGCAGCGTGAACCACGTCGTCACCGCGCTCTTCCTGCATGAGGCCGGCATCCAGGTCACGCATATTCCCTACAAGGGTATGAGCGATGCTTCCGTCGCGCTCCAGGGCGGCCAGGTCGACATGATGATCGCCGCCTCGCCGACCGCGCTGGGCTCGATCCGCGGCGGCAAGGCGCTGCCGCTCGCAGTCTCCACGGCGGAGCGCTCGCCTGCCTTCCCCGACGTGCCGACCGCGAGCGAGACGGGCGTGCGCTACGTTGTCACCAACTGGTTCGGCTACGCCGTGCCCAAGGGCACGCCCAAGGCGGCGATCGACGCGCTGCGCGCCGACGTCGTGCGCGCGATGGCCGCGCCGGATGTGCGCGCGAAGCTCGCCGCGCAGGGCGCCCAGCCCTCGACCTTCACGCCGGAGCAGTTCGCGGCGTTCCTGAAGGACGAGACCGCACGCTGGACCGGGGTCATCAAATCGGCGGGCATCAAGCTCGAGCAGTGATCCCCAAGCGTTATAGGGACGAGCCGCTAACGCGAACGGTCCGTGAACTGAACCCACACGGGCGCGTGGTCGCTCGCCTTCTCGCGGCCGCGATGCTGGCTGTCGACGCCGGCGGCGGCTAACTTCGGTGTGAGATTCGGCGTGAGCAGCAGGAAATCCATGCGGAAACCCGCGTTGCGCCGGAACGCTGCGTCGTTGACCCAGAAAGTATAGATCCGCTCTTCGGGATGAAGATGGCGTGTCGCATCGACCCAGCCCTGGTCGAGTAGCCGGCGGAACGCCGCCCGCGTTTCGGGCTGCACCACGGCGTCGAGCCGCCAGAGCCATTCGTTGTAGATGTCGAACTTGGTCGGAACCACGTTCAGATCGCCCGCCAGCACGGCCGGCTTTCCCGATTTCACCAATGCGCGCGCGTGCGAATTGAGGCGCTCGAACCAGGCGAGCTTGTAGTCGAACTTTGGTCCGGGCTGCGGATTGCCATTGGGCAGATACACCGACGCGACCAAGAGCCCTTTCGCCTTTGCTTCCAGGTAGCGCGCCTGTTTGTCGAGCTCATCCCCCGGCAGGCCGCGGCGGATCTCCGTTGGGCGCTCGCCCTTGGCAAGAATGGCCACACCATGATGCGAGCGCTGGCCGTGCCATAGTGACGCGTAGCCGACCTTCTCCAGCTGTTGCGCGGGGCATTTTTCGTCAGTGGTCTTGATCTCCTGAAGGCAGACGATGTCGGGGCTCGTATCCTCCAGCCACTCGAGCAGCCGCGGCAGACGGCCGTTGACGCCGTTGACGTTGTACGTCGCGATCTTCACCCCTTTCTAGCGTTCATCGGCATTTTTTATCTGATGGCCGCGAAGCCGGCTTAGCACCACCGGCAAAGCGAAGCCGGCCGCGAGCGCGGTGTAAACGCAAAACATTTGCGAGGGCGTCAGGTGCTCCTCGAAACCGGGGCGCAGTCGTTTGGGAACGACGTGATAGTCGACGACATAGGCGGTCGCCGCCACGCACGCCCCGCCGGCGAGCGCGGCAGGAGCGTCCGCTCGCGCCCGGTTCCCGAAAATGCCTTCGAAAAGCGCCGCCCACCCGACCGAGGCAGCGAGATGAAGGGCGCTCCCGATGGCGGTATTGCGGCGCGCCGGAGCGTCCTTCGCCGGTGTCGGTTCGCCGTCATAGATATGCGCGACGGAATTCATCGCGCGTGCAGCATGGCCGTAATTCCGCCTTGTGAACGCCGATGCGACCAGAGCCGAGCCCACCCCGGCCGCCAGGCCGGACAGCAGGACTTCAACCCAGACCGGACGGCGGGCCCTCGCCGAGCGTCGGCGGGATACCTTCGCCAGATCGCGATTGGCGGGCCCATTCATCACCTTGCCGAAGCGATCGAACCGCGAACCGTGGCAGGGGCAGTCCCATGTCTTTTCCGACCGGTTCCAATGCACGATGCAGCCAAGATGAGGGCAGGCGGCATTGGACGCGTGGACTGCGCCCATGGAATCGCGATAGACCGCGATCTTCGAAAGGCCGCGGCGCAAAACGGCGCCATCGTCGCGCGCGATTTCTTCGACCCCCTCGACCTCTCCTGGGGTAAGCCATTGCGCGTACTGGCGCGCGACGTTCAGATTCTCACGCCCGTACTCGCGCGCCGCGCCGATAGGTTTGCGTGACGCGTTGTAAAGCTTCGCCCATCGATTCTGTCGGCCAAGAATCGAGTCCGAGATGATGATCGCGGCGATGGTGCCGTGCGTGAGGCCCATGCCGGAGTCGCCGGTGGCGACGAAAACATTTTCGTCGTCCATGGGGCTGCGGCCGATGAACGCGAGATAGTCGACCGTTTCCATGATCTGTCCGCCCCAGGCGAACTCGAGCGGCCCCATCATCGGGAAGCGCTCACGCGCCCAGGCCTCCAGGCGCGCCTGGCGCCGCTTGCCATCATTGGCCTGGCCGCTCTTATGGTCCTCGCCGCCGACGATCAGCAGATCGTCGTCTTCCATCGCCTGAAGCCGGACGTAGTGGTAGGGATCTCCCGTGTCCCATGAAAGAATCTTCGGCACCGATCCTCTTGGCACCCGCGCTCCGATGACATAGGTCATGTACGGTGCCTGCTTCGTGTGAATGGCGAACCGGCTGTTGACCGGCACGTTGGTGGCGACGACTACCGCATCTGCAGTCACGGTATGGCTACCGCAGCGCACGCGCGCGGGCGTTCCGGGCTTGATCCCCCCGGCGTGGCTGCCGGTAAAGATGCGGCCGCCATCGCGGCGGATCGCCTTTGCCAGTCCTGCAAGATACTTCAGCGCATGAAACTGGGCGACCTGCGGAAAACGCAGGCAAGGTCCGGAGTCGAACGAGGTGAAGGGAGCGCGATCCAGCTTCGTCACTGCGTGTAATCCGGCGCGATGCGCTGCCTGCAGCTCCTTATCCAGCGTCGCTTCCTCGTCGCCGTCGGCGAGAAAGAGAAACCCGTCCAGGCGTGAAAAGTCACAGTCGATCTTCTCGAGCGCGACGATCGACTCGATTCGGTCGATCGCATCGCTATGGCTTTGGGCGGCAAGGCGCGCGCCTTGCACGCCATGGATGGCCTCAAGCTCGAAGTACCGATCGTCCATCATGTTGACGAGATGCCCTGTGGTCATTTGGGTCATCCCGCCGCCGATGGGTCCGTCATCCAGCACGGCGACTGACTTTCCGGCTTTTGCAAGGAGGTAGGCCGTGCTCAAGCCGGCGATGCCCGCGCCGACGACACAGACCTCGACGCGCAAGTCGTCGGTCAGCGGCAGGAAGTCGGGCGGAATAGCGGTAGCGGCCCAGACGGATTGGTGCAGGTGCATGGCAGTTTTCCCGGCAATAGGATGCCTATCCCATGCAAGATTGAAACCGCTGCGCTGGACGTCCTAGGAAGGTACGCTGAGAACGATTTCGACAGGGGGAAGGGCAAGGTGACTAGGGGCGGCACGGGTATCCGGCTGCAGCGCGGCCGGTACAAGGCGGTCGCGGGCGAGCACTACGGCGAATGATTCGGCGGCTTGATCTTCCGCCGTATTGCCCCTATGTTGGGTCATCCTCCGAGGAAACGACCATGACCCAGCCCGACAAGGATGCTTCCGTACTGGCGCACATCGAGCGCCTGGTGAGCGAAGAGCACCGGCTCGTCGAGCGCGGTGAGCTCAACCCGGAAGAGACCAACCGCCTCTCGACGGTGCGAACGGAGCTCGACCAATGCTGGGACTTGCTGCGCCAGCGGCGGGCGCTGCGCGAGTACGGCGAGGATCCGTCAAAGGCGCATGCCCGCGAGGCCGACGTGGTGAAGAAGTACGTGGGATGAGCTGCAACCCGCCCGCCGCGCACCGATGGGGCCAATGCGGGCTGCGAGGAATGCCTGAAGATGGGTGACGGCTGGGTCCACCTCCCATGAGCCAGATCGTCTCGCCGACGGTCGAGGCCCGCCGCGAACAGGCGTTCCCGACGCTTTCACTGGACGAGATCGCGCGCATGCACCGCTTCGGCCATCCGCGCCGTTTCGCGGGCGGCGAGCGCGTCTTGCAGACCGGAAAGGTCAGCCCCGGCATCTACGTCGTGCTGTCCGGCGCGATCCGCATCACGGGCCGGGACGGCCACGGGCAGGACCTGGAAGTGGTCGAGCACGGCCCGGGCTCGTTCTCCGGCGAGCTGAGCCAGCTTTCGCGCAGACCTTCCTTCGTCGACGGCATCGCCGTGGGCGACACCGATACGATCGAAATCGACCCGGACCAGCTGCACGCGCTGCTCGTCGCCGAGGCGGCGCTGGGCGAGAAAATGATGCGGGCGATGATCCTGCGCCGCGTGGCGCTGATCGAGGTCGGCACCGGTGGGCCGGTGCTGGTCGGCGCCGCGTCCTTGCCCGATGTCGCGAGGCTGCGCAGCTTCCTGAGCCGCAACGGCATCCCGCACCAGCTTCTCGATCCCGCGAGCGACAGCGACGCGCGGGCGTTCGTCGAGCGCTACGTGCCCGAGCCCGAGCAGCTCCCGCTGGCCGTTTGCCCCAACGGCGACGTCCTGCGCAACCCGACGGAGAGCGAGCTCGCGCGTTGCATCGGCATGCTCGATGCCGGCCCCGCCGACGGGGTGTATGACGTCGCCATCGCCGGCGCAGGGCCTGCGGGCCTCGCCGCCGCGGTGTACGCGGGATCCGAAGGCCTTTCCGTGCTGGTGATCGATGCACGCGCGTTCGGCGGACAAGCGGGCGCGAGCGCACGCATCGAGAACTACTTCGGCTTTCCGACCGGCATCACGGGCCAGGCGCTCACCGGGCGCGGCTTCACGCAGGCGCAGAAGTTCGGCGCCCGCATGCTGATCCCGATGGAGACGCGGCGGCTCGACTGTGCGCCGGCCAAGCGCGGCGAGCCCATGGAGCTGCATCTCGGCGACGGGCAGGTCGCGCGGGCGCGCACCTTGGTCATTGCCACCGGCGCCCGCTATCGCCGCCCTGCCGAATGCAGCAATCTGATGGCGCTCGAAGGGCGCGGCGTCTGGTATTGGGCCTCGCCGATCGAGGCGAAGATGTGCGCCGGCGAGGAGGTCGTGCTCGTCGGCGGCGGCAATTCGGCGGGGCAGGCGGCGGTGTACCTGTCCGGCCATGCCTCGAAGGTCTGGATGCTGGTGCGCGGTGCGGGCCTCGCCGCGAGCATGTCGAAGTACCTGATCGACCGCATCGCCGCGACGCCGAACATCGAGCTGCTGACGCGCACGGAGATCACCCACCTCAGCGGCTCGCGCCAGTCCGGCGTCGAGTCGGTGACCTGGACGACCCGCAGGCCAGGAGAGCAGCAGGGAGAGCGCCAGAGCCGCCCGATCCACCACGTGTTCCTGTTCCTCGGCGCGGAGCCGAGCACCGCCTGGCTGGAGGATTGCGACGTGGTGCTGGACGACAAGGGCTTCGTCACGACCGGGCACAACGGGTCACTGTCGCTCGAGACCAGCGTGCCGGGCGTGTTTGCGATCGGCGACGTGCGCGCCGGTTCGGTCAAGCGCGTAGGCGGCGCCATCGGCGAGGGCGCGGCCGTGGTCTCGCAGATCCACACCTTCCTCGGCGCCAGGTGACTTGAAAGAGCCTCGTTCCTCTATTCGGATTGGGCGCGCGAGCGTGCCTTTTCGGTCGCTCGGCGTGCTTCCGCCTGGCGCTTGGCGATTTCGCGCCGGGCTCGCCAGGGATCAGGGGAGATAGCCAGCAGCACCAGCGAAAACAGGATCCAGAACAAGACGGCCGACATCACGCACCTCCCGGATACGCGGTTGTTCGGTTAAGAACGCGGCGCTCAGATTAGATGTGCATTGCCTGGATCGCTTTGCCGGATGCGCCAATGGGTAGTCCGTACGCGCCAACCGCCTTGACGGACGCGTAGCGGTCTAGGCGCGCCTCTTCTAGGGCATGACCACCGCGATCACCTCGATCTCGACGAGCAGACCGTTAATCGCGAGACCCTGCACGCCCACGGTCGTGCTTGCCGGAGGATTCGGCCCGGTGAAGAAGCGCGCGCGCTCCTCGCGATTCACGGCGCGGTGCGTCGCGGGGTCCCAGTTCACCACGTAGGTCGTCACCTTCACGACGTCGTCCGGCGTCGCACCGGCGAACATCGTCGGCGGGTTCAGGTACTCCTTGGTCGGGGCGCATCCGGCAAGCAGGCAGGCAAACACCGGGATAGCGGCTCTCATCGGTTCTCCCAGTATATATTTAGCAGACCGTGAATCTGGAGACGTCCCGCGCGCTGGTCGACGACCTCGTCGTCGCCAACCGCATCCTGGCCGAGCTCGGTGTGCTCGACGCGTTCGGCCACGTCAGCGTGCGCAGCGACGCCGACCCGCGGCGCTACCTGCTGACGAGGCTGCTCGCGCCGGAAATGGTCACTGCGGAGGACTTGATCGAGTACGACCTCGATAGCCGGCCGGCCCACGACGACGGCCGCAAGCCCTGCCTCGAGCGCTTCATCCACGGCGAGATCTACAAGGCCCGTCCCGACGTGCTGGCGGTGGTCCACAGCCACGCGCCGTCGGTGATCCCGTTCGCCGCCTCCTCGGTGCGCCTGCGGCCGATCTACCACATGGGCGCGTTTCTCGGCCGCGGCGCCCCGGTGTTCGATATCCGCAAGCAATTCGGCCCGACCGATCTGTTGGTGCGCAATCCCGATCACGGACGCCAGCTCGCCGCGACGCTGGGGAGCGGCAGCGTCGCGCTGATGCGCGGGCACGGCTTCGCGAGCGTCGGCGAGAGCCTGCCGGTGGCCGTCTACCGCGCCATCTATACCGAGCTCAACGCGCGGCTGCAGGCGGAGGCCATCGGGCTGGGCGGCGAGATCACTTACCTGGACGGCGAGGAAGCCGAGCTTGCCGACGCGGTGATCCGCTCGGTGGTGGCCAAGCCGTGGGATCTTTGGAAGAAGCGCGCCCTCGAGCGCATGAACGGAGGCAGGACATGAGCGCGCACGCACGCGCAGCCAGCCTGTTCCTTTCGCTCGTCCTGCTTGCGGCCAGCGCGTTGACCGCGGCGCAGGAAGGCGCCTGGCCGTCGAAGCCCGTGCGGCTCATCGTGCCGTCCTCTCCGGGCGGCGGCACCGACATCTATGCCCGGCTGCTGGCGCAGTCCCTGGGCGAGACGCTCAAGCAGCAGTTCGTGGTCGAGAACCGCCCGGGCGCGAGCGGCAACATCGGCGCGGCCGCCGCGGCGAAATCGGCGCCCGACGGCTACACCTTCATGGTGACCGCCAACCCGGCGCTGTCCATCAATCCGAGCCTCTACCGCGACCTGCCGTACGACGCGGAGCGCGATTTCGCGCCGATCACGCGCGGCGTGCTGGCGCCGATGGTCATCGTCGCTTCGCCGAGCCTCCAGGCAAAGACGCTCGCCGAGCTGGTCGCGCTCGGCAAGAACGAGCCGGGCAAGGTCACCTATGCTTCCGCGGGCACCGGCACGCCTCTGTACCTCGGCGTGCGCATGCTCGAGGAGAAAACCGGCGCCCGCTACACGCACGTCCCCTACAAGGGCGCGGGCGCCGCCTACGGCGACCTGCTCGGCGGCCAGGTGCAGTTCATGTTCCCCGACGTGGCCTCGGCCATCTCGCACATCCGCTCGGGCAAGCTGCGGCCGCTCGCGGTCACCCACGCGACCCCGCTCCTGCCCGGCGTGCCGACGCTCGCCGAGGCCGGCTTTCCGCTTGAAGTGCTCACGTCCTTCAGCGTCGTGGCGCCCGCCGGTACGCCGGCTCCGGTGGTCCAGCGGATGAGCGCCGAGATCGCGCGCGCCATGCGTGCGCCGGCGGTCGCCGAGAAGCTCGCGGCGCAGATGCTGCTGCCGGTGTTCGACTCGCCCGAGGAATTCCGGGCGAGCGTCAAGTCCGAACGCGACGGCTGGGCGGCGTTCATCCGCCGCAACAACATCCACCCGAGCGATTAGGCGCGCCGCCGCGGGGAACGCGCCCGCAAACCCGAGGTCCTACACTTCAACCATGGACCTACACATTCAAAAGCCGCTCGCGCTGGGCTCGCCGGCCGGCGGGGAGACGGGCTTCGTCCTCGTGCAGGCTAAAGAAGGGCAGCAGCAGCTTATTTTCAGCCTGGACACCGCGAACGACCTGATCCTGGCCCTCCAAATGGCCAAGAAGGCGATCCGTGAGGAGCGGAAGAAAGCCGGCAAGCCGCCTGTTCGGACGGCGGTCGTAAAACTAATCGAGGAAATCGAGTACGGCGTGGACGCATTCAACCAGGTGGCCCTGCTGCGCACCGGGTTTCAAGACGGAAGCACCCAAGACTTGCCGATCAGCCGGACCCAGATCCCGGAGATCATGAACTTCCTGAAGCAGGCGCAGCAGAATTTTGAAGCCCAGGATAGGGCCAGAAAACAGTAAATGACGAATTGCAGCCGCGGGGCACTTACGCCGCGGACGTTTGCTTAGCGAACCAGCGCCGCACGGCGTACGTCAGGGCGACCATCAGCACGACCACGGCGATCAGCAGCCAGTAGCTTATTTCAGAGTGGTCTTCGAGCGCCGAGGCGATCTGCTTGCCGAAGACGGTCCACGCGAGAGCGGTGGGCAAGGCACCGAGAAAAGAACCCAGCGCATAGTGCCAGGCGTTCACGCGAGCTGCGCCCGCGATGGCGCCCTGGACCGCGAACGGTGGCACCGGAACCATATTGAGGGCGAACGTGCCGAGCACGCCATGGGCTCGTAGCACTTTGACCGCGGGATCCAGCTTGTCGCCCGCGAGCCGCCGAACGGTGTCATAGCGCATGAGTCGGCCCGCCCAGTACGTGGCGAGCGCCGCGCCCGTGATACCGGCAATCGCGTAGGCGGTGCCGCGCCATGAACCGAAGGCGATGACGGCAACGAGCGTCAGGACTGGCCGGGGAAACATGAGAAGCGCAGCCGGCGTATACGCGGCGATCATCACGAAGGGCGCCCATCTCGTGTCGCGCGCCGCGCGCGACCATTGACGGATCTCGTCCGGGGTGAGGAGATCGGCGAGCGCGGTGTAGCGCCACGCAGCGGCAAACGCTCCGATGACAAGCACGGCTAAGGCGATCTTCCCCCACGCCGGCCGTCGTCGAATGCGCTTGCCTCTCACCGGTTGCGCAGGAAGCAAGCGGCGCGCCTAGCAAGTCTCATCTTGAAGTCCGGACGGGTTGACGCCGCGCCGCGGCGCGCGCATAAGACCTTCCAGCGGACGTTCGGAAATCCGCGGGGAGGGCGGCATGGGGACGAGAAGCGGCGCGGGGATCCGGCTCAAGCGCGGCCGTTACAAAGCGGTCGCGGGCGAGCACTACGGCACCCCGAAGGAAGTCTGGGGATTCCGCACCGCGCCCGGCGGGGGCTCGCCCGAGCAGGCGGCGCGCCGGTTTCTGTCCGCCAACAGCGCGCTCTTCGGGCTCGATCCGCGCCTCGCCGGGCTCGGCAGGCCGCGCATCCTGCGCAGCCTCGGCGCGAGCCATGTGATCTTCAATCAGCGGCACGCGGGCCACCGCGTGCACCGCGGCTACGTCACCGTGCACATGGACGGAGAAGGCCGCGCCTACCTGGCGAAGAACCGCGCCGTCCCCGCCAGGATGCTGCCGGAAAAGTTCCGCTCGCAGCTGAGCCGCGAGCAGGCGGTGCGCAGAGCCCGGCGCAGCCTGAGAAAGAAATACCGGCGCTCCGAGGTCGCCGACACCGAGCGGCTGTGGTTCCCCAGGAAGGCCCGGCTCGTGCCGGCGTGGAAGGTGCGCATCGTGCGCCACGAGCCGCGCGAGGAATGGATCGTCTACGTCGACGCACGCTCCGGCGCGCTTCTGAGCAAATACGACAACCTGTCCGAAGCACGGGACGGCCTGGGGATGGTGTTCGATCCGAACCCGGTGACGGCACTGGGCGATTACCGCCTCCTGCTCAAGACGCGCAAGCGTGTGCTTCCGCCGCCACCGGTCGCGTACCGGGAGGTGAAGCTCCTCGGTCTCGATGGCGGCGGCACGCTCTCCGGCGAGAACGTCACCACCAAGCCGACCCGCGTGCGTCGCATCCGGCGAGCGAACCTGCAATTCCTGCTGCGCTCGGACGAGCGCGGCTTCGAGGAAGTGATGGTCTATTTCCACGTCGACGCGGCGCGCCGCTACATCGAGAGCCTCGGCTACCGCGGCCCGCGCGCTATCTTCAGCGGTCCCGTCGCCGCCTGCGTCAACGGCACGCGGCTGGACAACTCCTGGTACAGCCCGACCGACAAGATGCTCACCTTCGGCACCGGCGACATCGACGACGCCGAGGACGCCGAGACCATCCTGCACGAGTTCGGCCACGCCATCCAGGACGCGATCTGCCACGACTTCGGGCAGTCGCCGGAGTCGGCCGCGATGGGCGAAGGCTTCGGCGACTACTGGGCCGCGAGCTTCTGCGAATCGAAGAAGCCGGCACGCTACTCCACGTCGGTGATGAGCTGGGACGGGCTGTTTGCCGGCCTCGAGAGCCGCCTCGATCCGCCCTGCCTGCGCCGCGTCGACGGCACGATGACCTACGCCAAGTTCGACCCCGACGGCGACGAGCACGACAACGGCCAGCTCTGGTCGGCGACGCTCTGGGAAGTGCGCGAGCTGCTCGGCCGCGAGACGGCCGATCGCCTGATCCTCGAGAGCCACTTCCAGCTCGACGGCTTCACGACATTCGCGCGCGGGGCGCGCGCGATCCTGGACGCCGACCGCAACCTCGAGCGCGGCAGGCACGTCAAGGCGCTCGCGCGCCTTTTCCGGAAGCGGCGGATCGGACCGCTGTAGAGTTCAGGGAGGCAACATGGCGTCCATAAAAACCTTCCTCATCGCTCTCGCCTGTCTCGGCCTCGCCGCCTGCTTCACCATCGGCGACTCGCGCCGGCCGATCGCCTCCGAGAGCTTTGCCGCGCCGGCGGAGTCGATCCAGCGGCCGCTGGTCATCGTCCTGCCCGGCTTCGGCGTCGGCGTGCAGGGAATGAAGGACCACGGGGTGGCGCAGGCCATCCAGGAGGCCTGGCCCGAGGCGGAGGTGCAGCTCGCCGACGCGACCTTCGCCTACTACCGCGACGGCAACCTGATCCAGCGCCTGCACGAGGAGGTCATCGGTCCGGCGGCGCGCGCCGGCCGCCGCATCTGGCTGGTCGGCGCGTCGCTCGGCGGCATGGGCGTGCTGCTCTACGAGCACGAGCACCCCGGCGAGCTCGCCGGCATCGTCCTGTTCGCGCCGTTTCTCGGCGACCGGCGGCTGCTGGAAGAGATCAGCGCCGCGGGCGGTGCGCGCGCCTGGAATCCAGGCCCGGCGCCGGCGGAGGCCACGAGCGAGAACTATCAGCGCGAGGTCTGGCGGATGATCAAGACCTGGGCCGAGCGCCCCGAAACCGCGCCGCCCGTCTGGCTCGCCTGCGGCGACGAGGATCGTCTCGTCGCCGGCGCGCGCCTGCTCGCCGCGACGCTGCCGCAGGGCCGCTACTTCGAGCTGAAGGGTGGCCATACCTGGAACACCTGGCTGAACGGGGGGAAGACCGTGTTTGCCAATGTCCGGGAGACGAGCGGCAACCTGTGAAACGCGAGGATTGCGGGTACTTGGCTCGGCGTAGAGTCCGAACAACATCATAGAGTCCGAACAACATTAAAGGGAGGTCAGACAATGAGGCTTGTCGCGGTTCTGCTGCTCACCATGCTTGCTGCGCCGCTTGCGCGCGCGCAAACCCTTGCCGGGCCCCACGTCGGAGGCTATCTCGGCGGCGGTTCCGGGGATGCGCACTGGGATATCGTTGGCACCGGCGGCAAGCAGGACCACTCGCTGAGCGGCGGGCTGATCGGTGTCCAGGGCGGCTACAACTGGATTGCCGGCAGCTGGCTGCTCGGCGTGCAGGGCGACCTCGGGGTTGGGAGCATCAAAGGCTCGTCGCGTTGCCCTAACCCCGCTTTTGAATGCGAGACCGAGCTCGGCGCGCTCATAACAGTGCGAGGCCGCGTCGGCCCCGTATTCGGCAACGTGTCGCCGTACCTGACGGCCGGAATCGCCTCGGCCGGCGTGCGCACCAGGGTCAAAGGGCCGGTCAGCGAAGCCGAGGATACCCAAGGACACCCCGGCTGGACCGCCGGCCTCGGCGTCACGGGTCTCGTCGGTCGAAACATCACCTGGCAGGTGGAGTACCTGCGCGTCGACCTCGGCAGCGAAGAGCACATCCTGCAGGGCGTGACGAACAAGGTCGACCTTGCTTTGGACATCCTGCGCGTCGGAGTGCACTACAAGTGGTAGCGATACCCCCTGGGTACGGATGAGGGTACGGAGCGCGGCGAAGTCCGGCTAGGAGCTCTTGGAGCGGCTGGCCTGACCAGCGAATGCCGCATCGGCAGCGCGGTGGACGTGTCGTGTCGCGAGCATGGCGGCGAGATCCTCGTCGCCATCGATGACAGCCTCGAGGATCTTGGAGTGCTCGTCCCAGTCCTGCCGCGCGCGCCGCGCGGTGTTCGCGGCGAAGACCAGGCTGGTGCGTTCACGAAGCGTGCGCATGATGTCCCACAGAATCGTATTGCGCCCGGCCTCGGCCAGCCCGTCGTGGAACTCGCCGTTGAGGCGCACGAGGTCATCCACGTTCTTCGACTTGGCCGCGCGGTTCCCGGCCTCGAGCACGCGCTGCAGCGACGCGACGATGGCTCCATCGTGGTGTCGAGCGGCGAGGCGGGCGTTCAGGCCTTCCAGCGTGGCGCGCACTTCCACGAGGTCGCGCGCCACTTCAGGCGACACGTCGGCGACCGAGGCGCCGCGCCGCGGCTGCATGTCGACCAGCCCCTCGCCGGCGAGCGTGCGGAGCGCCTCGCGGATCGGAACGCGCGATACGCCGAGCTCCTCGGAGAGACGGTCCTCGACGAGGCGCTCCCCCGGACGGCGCCGGTTGGTAAGGATCGAGCGGCGCAGCTCTTCAGCGACCCGCTGGCTTAGCGAGGGATGATCCTTCAGCGTCATTCCATCATGATACCGGCGCGCTTGATGACCTGCGCCCAGCGGTCCCGGTTGTCCTTCAGCCACGCCGCGGACTGGCTCGGGTCGAGGCCCGTGGCGACGTAGTCGAACGTGCGGTTCTTCTCCTGGACATCCGGCTGCGCAAGAGCGCGCAGCGTCTCGCGGTTGAGCGTCTTCACCACGTCGACGGACGTGCCGGCCGGCGCCATGAAGGCGTAGGCAAACGCCGCCTCGAATCCTGGAAAGGACTCGGCGATGGTCGGGATCTCGGGGGCAAGAGCCGAGCGCTTGGCGCTCGAAATGCCGAGGGCGCGCAGCTTGCCGGACTTGACGTGCGGCAGCACGCCGGTCGTCACGGCGAAGATCGAGTCGACCTGGCCGGCAACGACGTCGATCACCGATTGCCCGGTGCCCTTGTAGGGGACGTGCGTCATGTCGATGCCCGCGGTGGCAAGGAAATACGCGCCCGACAGGTGGCTGGGTGTGCCGTTGCCTCCGGAGGCATAGGTCAGTTTCTTCTGCTTGGAGAGTGCGACCAGCTCGGCGACCGAGTTCGCCGGGACCGAGGGATGCACGGCGAGCAGTTGGCCGTAGGTCACCGGAACCGAGATCACCGCGAAATCCTTCGCCGGATCGAAGGGCAGCGTCTTGTAGATCGACGGATTGACCGTAAAGGTCGTGTCGATGGCGAAGAGCAGCGTGTAGCCGTCCGGCGCCGACTTGGCCACCAGGTCGGCAGCGATGTTGCCACCTGCTCCCGGCTTGTTCTCGACCACGAACGGCTGCTTGAGCGCCGCCGAAATCTTGTCGAGCACCATGCGCGCAAATGTATCGAGCGGCCCGGGAACGGTGCTTACGACGACGCGTACCGGCTTCTCCGGGTACTGCGCGTGCGCGGTTAAGGCGGCAAAGGCCGCCAGCATGGCAGCGATGCATCGTGTCATGTCGTCTCCTCCTGGAATTGAAAGCTGAAGCCCTCCGCGTACACGTAGGCCGTGTCCGCGCCTTTCCTCCTGACTGCGCTACGCGCCGCGGCGGTCATCGCCGGCGAGCCGCAGAGATAGATCGCATGCTGCGAGAGGTCGTCGAAATCCGCGCAGATGGCGTCCTGGACATACCTCTTCGCGCCGGCGCGCGATAGCACCGGGACATACTCAAATCCCGCCAAGCGCTCGCGCCAGCCCTCGAGCTCTTCGTGCAGGTACAAGTCGGACAGCGTGCGCCCGCCGCGATAGAGCCGGATCGGGGGGCAGTCTGGATCGTCAAGCAGCGAGTCGAGCATTGCTTGCACCGGCGCCAGGCCCGTGCCCGTCACGGCCATGATGACCGGCCGGTAGTCCTGGCGACGGAAGACGAACGCCCCGTGCGGCAGTTCGACGTCGACCGCGTCCCCTGGGCGCATTTTGCCAAGCGCGGTATCCGTGAAGCGGCCGCCAGGAATGCGCCGTACGTGAAACTCGATCGCAGTGCCGTCCGGTCGCGACGCCATCGAGAAATTGCGCGTGGTGCCGTCTGGGAGATGCAGTTTCATGTGCTGGCCCGGCGCGTAGTCCACAGGCTGCTCGAGCTCCAGGCGCAGATGGACCACGTCCGGCGCCAGCCGCTCCAGTGAAGCGATCGTCGCGCAGCGCCTCTCAGCCGACGGCAGCGCCAGGCTTTCGACCCGGACCAACAGGTCCGACATCGCGCGCGCCTGGCAGGCGAGCGCGAAGCCCTCGGCCTCATCCTCGGGCGTAAGCGCCATCGGCGGCGCCTCGTAGAAGACGCTGCCTTGGAGGACGCGGATCCGGCAGGTGCCGCATGCGCCCTGGCGGCAGTCGCTCGGCAGCATGACACCGGCGTTCAGCGCCGCGCTGAGGAGCGACTCGCTCCCGGCGGAGAACGCCTCACCGCTTTCCAGTGCGACCCGATGACTCATTTCTTGATGTCGGACTCGACCAGCACGCTGTGCTTGGAGCCCACCAGATCCTTCAGAGCCTGCAGGGCAGCGAGCGCGCATTTCGTGTCCTGCTCGCCGTTACCGCCCGAAAGCCCGACGCCGCCAATCACCTCGCCGTCGACGACGACCGGGAAACCGCCAACGAAAGCGGCGAAGCGCCCTTCGAAGCTCAGCTGGATGCCGAAGGCCTCGTTGCCGGGCAGGGCGGGGCCGTTCGGCGGCGTGGTGAAGAGATGTGTCGAGCGCTTGTGGCCGGCCGCAGTGAACGCCTTGTTCCAGGCAATCTGCGGCCCGGTAATGCGCGCGCCGTCCATGCGCTGGAGTGCGATCGGGTAGCCGCCGTCGTCGACGACGCAAACGGTCTGGCGCACGCCGATCTCCTCGGCCTTGCGCACGGCTGCCTGCGCCATGGCGAGCGCTTCCTTGAGCTCGAGCTTGAGGGTCGCTTTCATAGCCCCTGGTACACCGTCTTGATCTGCGTGTAGAACTCGAGCCCCGTACGGCCCGACTCGCGGAAGGTCGACGTGCTCGAGCGCTTGAGCCCGCCGAAAGGCGCGTTCACCAGGTTGCCGGTGGTGGTGCGGTTGATCTTCACGGTGCCTGCCTGGATGTCCTGCGCGAAGCGGTGCATGTAACGTGGGTTCTTCGTCGCGATCGCGGCCGACAGGCCGTACTCGCTATCGTTGGCCTTGGCGATCGCATCGTCGTAGCTGGAGACCTCGATGATCGCGAGCACCGGCCCGAAGATTTCCTCGCGCGCGATGCGCATGGTCTGCGCGACGTCCGTGAAGACTGCAGGCGCGACGTAAAACCCATGGTCAAAGGCTTCGCCTTTCAAGCGCTCGCCGCCATGCAGGTGTT
>Ga0075419_10001281_pt1 | contig 16293 bp, 13 predicted proteins | sample SoiMetdeltSBSDD3_FD_76900 | JGI IMG/M metagenome (GOLD analysis project Ga0075419, IMG submission 76900) | Bulk soil microbial communities from a Populus tree surrounding site in Tennessee, USA - Soil MetaG P. deltoides SBSDD3 | ecosystem: Environmental > Terrestrial > Soil > Tree plantation... | reverse complement strand
ATCGGCGCCCCGGTCATGATCCGGATCGCTTGGCCTGGCCCTACCGTTTTGGTGGGCATCTTCCCGGCGGGCACGTCTTCAATCACCGTCAGAGTTACAGCCTTTTGGATGGCATGCTCCTGGTGAATATCCTCCCACCGCACCGCGAATCCATCCATAGCGCTATTATCCCAAGGCGGGTTGTCGCGTTCGGCGATGATATCCTCGCCTAGCACTCGTCCTACCGCATCCAGAAGCGGGATCTTTTCCACACCCAGTACCGGTGTTGCATCCAATACTGTTTTTTGCGCTTGCTCGAGTGAGGTTAATCCTGCCATGACGTCCTGGCTCTTCATCGCTTCGCTTAGCGGTGCTGCCGTGGAGCTACGTTGACCAGCGATCCGCTCTTTTTACAGAACATTTCCACCTTGTTGGCGATCTCGTGATAGGCCTCTGCTGTGGGCGTATCGGAGTAGAACATGGCAAACGGCTCACCGGCATCCGACTGAATGACTACATCGGGGTCGAGCGGGATGCGCCCCAGAAACGGCACGCCCATGTCTTGCGCCGAGGCCTCGCCTCCGCCTTTTCGAAATACGTCGATATGTTGGTGGCAATGCGGACATTCCAGTCCGCTCATGTTCTCGACGATGCCGATAATCGGCACTTCGCTGTCTTTGCAAAATGTGACCGATTTGCGGGAGTCCAACAGTGCCACTTCTTGCGGGGTGGTGATGATGACGGCCCCGCTGACCTGGCCCAGCAAATCTATCGTCGTCACCGACTCGTTTCCCGTTCCAGGCGGCAGATCGATCAATAGGAAATTGAGATCCTGCCATTCGACACCACCCAGGAGCTGGTTGATAAACTCGTACTTGTAGGCATCGCGCCAGATAATGGGATCATCGGAATTCTGCAGCAGAAACGACATCGACGCGATCTTCAGATTATACGCCTGAAAGGGGATAATCCCCCCCGACGTGCTGATCTTAAGTTTCTGACCTTCGGCACCCACCATCTTAGGAATGTTGGGACCGTGAATGTCCATGTCACAGATGCCGACATGCCATCCCTTCAGCGCCAGGCTCACCGCAAGATTGGTGGTGCACGTGCTCTTGCCAACCCCGCCTTTGTTGCTCATAACAAGGACCTTATACTCAATCCGCTCCATCCGCTTGGCCACCAGCCAGCGGCTGTGCCCCTCCTTGTCTTTTTGGCAGGATTCGTTTTCATCGCAGATCGCGCATGCCCACATATAGGTGCATGCATCACTGCCGCCGGACGTCGGCGTAGAAATCACATTGAGTTCACGAGGCATGAGATAAGACCCTTTCTCCCGGTCAATCGTCCTGGCTTGAGCGACCGTGCAAGCTCGAGTTGAGATTGATCTGCACTATCGACGCCGCCCTCCCCCGGTGGGCACGCCGACATAGTCGCCGTCTCCGGCCCCCGACATCGCAGGCGCCATCACTTTCGGCCCGACCGGCGTGAGCGCGCTGTCAGGTGTTTCCTGGGCCTTTTTCTTGTTGAAGAACCCTGCGCTGACAATGCCGACCTCATAAAAAATGTACATGGGGAGGGCCATCAGACATTGGTTAAACGGATCGGGTGTAGGGGTTAAAATGGCGGCGACAATGAAGGCGCCAAGAAGCGCCCACTTGCGATAGCGCTTGAGAAAAGGCGCATCAACCCATCCCAGTTTGGCCATGAGGGTGATGGCCAACGGAACTTCGAAGATCAATCCGAACACCATCAAAAACCACAATGCGAATCCCACATATTGCGCGATCGATAGTTGCGGAATGAACCCCGCGCTCACGCCGTAAGACACGAGGAAGTTCAACGCAAACGGCAGCACGAAGAAAAAAGAAAAACCCACCCCGGCATAAAATGCCACCGTGCTCAACGCCACGAATGGCCCTACGAACCGGCGTTCCTGCGTGTGCAATCCCGGCACAACGAATTGCCAGACTTCTAAAAGGATGTACGGGGTGGCGAGGACAATGGCAAAGAGGCCGGCGACTTTTACGTTCTGCCAAAGCGCTTCCGCCGGAGCGAGGAAGACGAACGGCACGGTCGGCAGGTCGGTCGGCACCCATGAAAGGGACCCCGGCACGAACATGTTCTGAAGGGGAACGCGCAGCCACTTGACGAGAGTGTCAGCGTAAAAGAACGTGCCGACGAAAACGACTGCCGTGGCGATGACCGCCCGCGTGAGCCGGACCTGGAGCTCGACCAAATGCTCCATGACCGGCATTTTCTTGTCTTCCAGCGGCTTGAAGACAGAATCTTGCAGCCACCGGTTGAAGTCGTTCAGCACTGCATCCCCAGCAGAGCCGCAGGCGCCGGTCGAGGGACCGGCGCGCGACGCCTCAGGATTACTTCGGATTAACCGCAACGAACAGGTTGTTGCCTTGCCGGCTGAGCAGCAGAACGGCCAGCTCCTCTTTTTTGATCTTGTGCGCTGCTTTTTGATATTCGTCGAGGCTTTTGACCGCTTCGTGGTTCACTTCCTGAATGACATCCCCCCGCTGGATTCCAGCGGCCTCAGCGGGACCCCCGGGTTCGACAGCAGACACGACGACGCCCGCCGTCTTGGAGGGAATGTTCAACTGACTCATCATCGCATTATCCAACGCCTGCACCCTCAGCGAAGCCAGAACGTTATCTGGCGGCTTGATCGTCTCCCCCTGTTCCTTGGGAGGTGCTGATTCCTTCTTGGCCAGTATCTCGTCGGATGGCCGTTCGGCAACCTTGACGGAAAGGGTCTGCTCCTTCCCTTCCCGTAGAATTTTGATTTGGGCATCCTTGCCGACAACGGTGCGAGCGACCAGATTGCGCAACTGACTGACGCTTTGGACTTCTTTGCCGTTGAATGAAACCACGACATCGCCACGTTTGACTCCGGCGGCATGTGAAGGTCCGTTCTCGTTGACGTCGCTGATCAGGACGCCCTTGCGCTGCTCGGGCAGTTTGAAGGACTTCGCGAGAGCCGGCGTGATTTCTTGGATGGCCACACCCATCCAACCCCGCACGACTTTGCCCGTCTTCTGCAGACTGTCCACAATATCTACCGCAATGCTGCTGGGGATTGCGAATCCGATGCCTTCGGATCCTCCAGTTCTCGAGAAAATGGCCGTGTTGATGCCGATCAAGTCTCCGTTCATGTTGACCAACGCACCGCCCGAATTACCCGGGTTGATCGCGGCATCAGTTTGGATGAAATCCTCATAGTCCGCGATCCCGACGTTTCCCCGACCGAGCGCACTGATAATGCCCAAGGTCACCGTCGAACTCAGCCCGAACGGACTGCCGATCGCGAGCACCAGATCGCCAACCTGAAGTTTTTCATATTCCGCCCATTTCACCGAAGGAAGGTCCTTAACGTCGATCTTGACCACCGCCAGATCCGTCTTGGGGTCCGTCCCGACGATTTTGGCCGGAAATTCCCGACGGTCGCTCAATGTCACCGTAATTTGAGTGGCGCCCTCCACGACGTGATTGTTCGTGACGATATACCCATTGGGATCCATGATGACACCCGATCCGGCGCTTTGATCGGGACGCCCATGAGGGCCGGGAGGGGGCATCGGAGGAGGAGTCGGGAGCTCGCCACCCGGCTCATCAGGCGGAGCACCGCCCGGGGGACCACCGAACGGACCGGGAGGAAGGGGTCGTCGACCTCGTCCACCTTCGCTTCCGCCTGTCACGGCAATGTTGACGACTGCAGGGGTCACTTTCTTCACAATTTCCGAGAAGCCCTGCGCCATGGATGGAGGCACTCCCGCGGCCGTTGCCGGCGAGTGGCCTGACAAGGGGCTCAGTGTACAAGCCAGAGCGAAGACGCACACACAACTGGCGAATGCTACCGCACGACCGTTCTCACTCCACGTAGCCATGACCGTGTCCTCCGACGGGGTTATACGATTTCGTTAAACACATGGGGATGAACAGTTCATTCTACACTATCCCTTCCAAGGCCTTCAAAGACTAATCGTCCCCTTCGGGCCGGAACACACCCGAAAGGGACGACGACGATGACGAGGAATTGGCAATCCCTATGAGGCGGTTCTCCGCTCGGCCGCATCGGCCTCCAACTGCCCAACCCAGGAATTTTGCAGTTTCAGCGCCAGTCGCTTCTCTGCCTGATCGAACGACACCACGCGGAGGGTGTTCGGCGCACCTTCATAGGTGGGCGGCCAAATTCGGCGCTCAGGGTCTTGAGGACGCAGATAGATGACCGGATACCATTGACTGATTCCCGGGGCCGTCGGCCGATCCAAGGTGGCCCAGCCTCGGCCCTCAGCCTGCATGAGCATCCTGTTGTTCTTAAGATCCAGCAGTGCGAATTCGAGGAGCGACCAATTGTCCCGACGGAAGCCTGGCTGAGCATGAGTCGTCCAACCCAGAAACAATGTCACCGGATATTCCTGTTCGGTGCTGGACAGCACCACAATAACCAAGTACTCAAGCCCATGCTGCCTGCCTAACTCCGCAAGTTGCGTCCAGTCGCCGTTCGGCTGTGGACGGATCCGGTCGGCCGGTACAACCTGGGTGATGGTGACCGGTATCGCCCGAGCGATGTCCTGCCTCAACGTTTCACCTAGGCGGACCAGCGCCTCGTCGGGAAGATTCGGTGCCGCCGCGGGCTCCGCGATGTCAGACACCAACAGGAGGCCAGCCTTGAGCGGTCGCTGTTCGATCTGGGAAAAGGCTTCATCGCTCGCCCTCTGGTCGGAGGACACATAGTCGCCAAGCCTGCTCGGGGGAGTGGCCGAAGCACAGGCGGCCACGAGAACCGCAGCCAGCAGGAGATGGGAAACTTCGAGGATTCTACGCATGAGCGACCCTCCCCTTTAGATGGACGCTGCACTAGGATCTCGCCTGATGGTGATATACGTTCGCTCCCCTAGGGCGGATCTGTCAAGTGCATGTTTCCTCTTGTATTTTTCCCCTCACCTCGGCTAGGGTACCGCGTCAGGGATGGACTCGCAGCGTTCCCCGTCCGGAATCGCAGGAGTCCCATGGTTGATCATCACTCGACGGACCCTCCTGAACTGTCCATCGTCATTCCAGCCCATAACGAGGCTGGTCGTATCCTTCCTTATCTACTTCAGATCACCCAATATTTTAGGCGGCATAACCGGACGTATGAGCTGTTGGTCGTCGATGACGGCAGCACCGATGCGACAGCCTCGGTCGTCAAAACTCTCGGTCGTGCCAATCCGGCCGTGCGATTGCTTCAACTGCCACGTTGCCGGGGCAAGGGAGCGGCGGTGCGACACGGAATGCAGTCGGCGGTAGGTTCGCTGCAATTGTTCGCCGACGCTGACGGAGCGACGCCTATAGAGGAGTTCGCTCGCCTCGAAAAAGCCCTCGTCGACGATGTGGACATAGCGATAGGTTCTCGAGCGCTGGCCTCGCGACTTCCCGCCTTTGCCGTCCAGGCGCGTTTGCATCGAACCCTGCTTGGCATGCTGTTCAATGCCGCAGTGCGTCGCAGCGGCATTCGAACGATCGCAGACACGCAGTGTGGGTTCAAGCTGTTTCGCCGCGTCATCGCACAAGACTTATTTGCCCACTCATCGATCGATGGTTTTGGATTCGATCTCGAAGTGTTATACGTGGCCCAACAGCGGGGTTACCGCATCGTCGAGGTGCCGGTGAATTGGTCGGATCAGCCGGGTTCAAAGGTTCGTGTGCTCAAGGATGGCGTCGCCATGCTGCGCGAACTTGCCACGATCAAACGCAACGATCATTGTGGGCGTTATAGCCTCGAGCCGAACCCGACTGGCTGGGCGAACGTCAGCGGGGATCGCTTGAGGATTCCCGTTCGTTAGGCACCAGCCGATAAATCGCAACCTTTTGGTCTTCATAGACTCGCGTCCAACGAAGCCCCCGGGCCAGTGCTCCATCCAACTGCGTCTGTCTCCTCACCATGGCCCAGTCAATCGAATACTTTGTGAGGATGGTGAGATCCGGATCGGCGCCGGTCAATGCCATGTAGTCCGGGAATATACGGCGCTCTCCGCGGCGCCAGGCGGGCATCCGGCCGTCAATAAAGATTCTGGTCTCAGGCAGCCACCAGAGTAAGAATCCTCCATACGCGTAATCATTGTAGAGACGCCTCCCTATCAGATCCCGGTTCATCCGTATCCATTCAACCGCTTCGATGGGATAGGAAGTGCTTCGGAAATACTCAGCCGGCCTGGTACCCGAAAAAGCGACTTGTTGCAGATGATCAGCGCCTGACCAGAAGAGAATGGCACCCATGGCAACCGCCGCCGCCAGGCTGCCTTGTCTCGCGGTCAGACGACGGCCGGGCCAGCGACGCTCGAGCGCATGGAATCCTTGAGTCAAGACGTCGGCACAAGTGGAGAGGCTACAAATCAGAAAAAAGGGAATATTGCGCATGTGCCGCAACGAGAGCGCGAGGAACACGCCCCCGATGACCCATCGGACGGGTTCAGTCCGCCGGTACCAAAGCATCATGGACAACGTGAGTCCTGCAAGATAGAGCGCATACCTGCGGCCGGCGACACCGCTCAACGACAGAGGCTGCCACTCCTGCAGCGTCTCGAGCATGAACCGATCAGACAACGAATCCACAATCTCAGCGTGCAAGCGCCAGCCGTACGGGTTGATCAGCGTGAGACCGGCAGAGAGAATCGTGAGCAAGGTCAGTCGCTTGAGATCCTCCCACGAGAACAACGGCTCATCGTACTTCCGCGCGAAGACGAGGCGTCGTTCGGACAACCATCTGAGTATTGCGGTCGTGACGACGATCAGTCCCAGGACCATAAGCCCTGCCAGAAAGCCGCCGTGAAGATTCGCCCAGCCAACAAACAACGGCGGAATCCACCATCGGGCAGACGGTACGCCGTCCTGCCAACGTTTAAGCAGGAATAAGAGCACGGCCAACCCGAGCAGCGTCACCAGTTGCGTCCTCGCTCCGAGATAGGGCAATGCCACCCAGAGGGACATGGCGCAGGCGAGCCGACGGAAGACGACCCCGGCACGGGAGGTTGCGCTGCCTATCAGCCATGCGCCGGTCGTGACGCACGCAAACAAGAGGATGATGCCAAGGCCCCCACCAAGCGAATAGATGGCCCCGATGACCACGTCGGTCAACCAGGCATGTTCGACCCATGCCCAATCCGGCATCGTATGAGAATAGGGGTCGCTGTGAGGCAGCGAGAATCCGTTGTGCAGAAGGTCCAAACCGGTCCGGAGATGCCAGCCGAAATCGGGCTCCGTCAGCGGTTGCAGGGCAAAATTCACGATCACCATGAGAAGAAGGAAATTGAGCACGGGGGTATCGAAGGTCTGACGAGGAGCGGCTATAGTTTGAGGGTCGTCATAAGCAGCATGTCTGTGTTTCATCATGACTGGCTCATCGTAATCCTCACCGCTCAGTCCTATTCGTTGGCCGCCTGGCCAATAGATTTTCCATAACCAGCCACTCAACTTCTGTGCGGAGAAAGCAGCTCACCGCGTCATCGGGCGTACACACGATCGGTTCGTTCACGTTGAACGACGTATTCAACAGGACCGGCACACCGGTCTTCTCTGCAAAGGCTTCAAGCAGACGGCGGTACCGGGGATTGGAGGCGCCATCGACGGTGTGCACGCGCGCGGTACCATCGACGTGGACGACCGCCGGGATGACGCCTTTCATGGCGGCGCGGACCGGGGCGGTGCACAACATAAACGGGGAAGGCGCGGGCAAGTCAAAAAATTCCGATGCCCGTTCTTCCAGAACGGAAGGCGCAAAAGGCCGAAACGGTTCGCGGGATTTTACTTTAAGATTGATCAGCGCCCGCATGTCTTCGCGGCGAGGATCCGCTAAGAGGCTTCTGTACCCCAACGCACGTGGTCCCCATTCCATCCGCCCCTGAAACCAAAAGATCAACCGGCCGGCGGCCAACTCTCCGGCCACCTTTTCACACAGCGAGGAATCAGCGAGCCGTTCAACCATGAGCCCGGCGCCTTCAAGGGCTGCCCGGCAAGCCTCTTCCGAAAATTGCGGTCCCCACGAAGCCGTACGCATGACCATCCGATCAAAGCCCCGACCCTTCCGCTGTGTGAGCCACAAGGCCGCGCCAAGCGCCGCGCCCGAATCGCCTGCCGCCGGAGGAATGAACAAGTCCTGAAATCCGGCCTCTCGCCAAATTCGACTGTTGGCAACGCAGTTGTAGGCCACCCCGCCGGCCAGGCACAGCTCCTTTTCCTTCGTCAAGGCTTTCAAGTGTCGAGCCAGATGAAGCAGCACATCCTCCAACACCAGCTGCGCACTGGCGGCGAAGTCTTGATGACGCTGGGTGATCGCTTCGTCAGGCCGTCGCGCCGGACCAAAGAGGCGCAAAAATTCCGAGGAAAAGACCCGCCGGCGCGCAAGATGAAAATCCAGCAGACGCGTGTTAAGACGGAACTCTCCGGCCGGCAACACGCGCAGAACCTTTTCTCGCAGGACCGGGGCAACGCGTGGCTCTCCGTACGCCGCCAATCCCATCACGATGTATTCGTCGAAGTCCGGTTTGAACCCAAGATAGGCCGTGACCGCAGCATAGAACTGACCCAGCGAGTGAGGAAGCGGGACGCGATTGAGGACGCGAATATGCCGACGGTCCGCTTGTCCGAGCATCGTGGTGTGCGATTCGGAGGCGCCGTCAACAACGAGGACTGCAGCACGTTCAAACGGCGATACCAGCATGGCGCTGGCCGCGTGGCAGAGATGATGGTCCAGGAACACGGGAGCCGGACATGGACTGCCGTCGACGATGCGTGAGAGAGAGGACCGTAAAAAGGCGAGCTCTTTCCACTCATGCGTCAGACGCTCCAGACTCCTGGCGCCTTTCGCCATGAAAAGCTGCGGAGACCGAAGCATGGAGCCGATGGCAAGCGCAGCGCGCCGGCCGACTTGCCAATACTTCCATGGAACGGCGACGGCGTCGACGTCTTCCAGACGAATTCCGGCGGTTTCAAGGCAGAATCGAACTGCATGGACTGGTAAAGCGGTGACATGCTTGATCCGAACAAATCGTTCCTCCTCCGCCGCTGCGACGATTTGGCCGTTCTCGACCAAGGCTGCCGCCGCATCGCGCATGTTCGACAACCCGAGGATGCGCATGGCGCGGTAGAATAAAGCAGCCGCACAGGCGTGACAAGTTGCTTTCAGACATCGATTCCGGTACGGTGAGCCACGTCCATGCTCACGAGTCTATGTCCTTATCTGGACAGGGTCACCGGTCAATTTCTTCGTACGAGTACCCACCGCATCGCTCTCATCTTGATCCTGACGGTATCGGGATGTACGAAGCAGGAGCTTCCCGACCTGGGGCCCCGCCTTCCACAGACTGCAGCCATGGAGTTTTCGCCGTCGTTACTCGAGTCCAAGGCCCAATATACCGATAATTGCGGCCATCTTCAGATTGTGGATATCGGCAGCACCCTCCAGGACGTGCTCATGGAAGCCGCCAATCGCACATTCACGTCCGTGGTTCGGCCCGGCTCCGACGCCAAGCCTGACGTCGTAGTCCGCGTGAATCTCGTTCAATCCGTATTTAAATTGCGGATGGATGGTGTGTATGATCGGGCTGAGACCGAGATTCAGCTTGGCGGTCTCGTGTCCTATGTCGATCCGGCCGGCACGGCGCTTGGAGAGCAGGATGTACAAGTGGCCCAAAAGGGGCGCGTCCGGATTATGCCCGTCCAAAAAAACTGCGACTACCTGGTGGACAGTTTTATCCAGGACGCCGCCCGCGACTTTGCCCAAAAATTTTCAGTCACCACCAGGGCGAAACTCGGTGCGCCCAGCGCACCCGTCGCCGCCGCTCCAGCCGCCATACCCGTTCCAGTACCGGCACGGCCTGCTCCGACGGGCGTGACGCCTCTTTCGTTCAAGGCCACTGTGTTGGACGACAACAGCAATCTGATATTCGAAGGCGGAGAGCGGATACGCGTTCGCGTCGATGTGGTGAATACGGGTGCGCAGGACCTGCAGAACGTCACGGCCAACCTGAGCGGATCGCCTCAAGTGCTCACCCAGTTTCCGACGACGACCCTCTCAGCCGGCCGCCTGCAACCTGGGCAATCCCGGTCCCTCGAATTTGTCGCAACGCTTCCTCAGACCGTGCAGCAACAGAAAGCTGATTTACAAGTAAGCGTGTTCGACCCTGCGGCGGGGGCGCCACCGTCGCAGGCCCTTTCACTTTCGATTCAGCCGACCGGCACGAACACTGATGACGTCGACCAGGTACCCGCCATGCCGGTGGGGTTCAAGCGGCCCCACACCTACCTCATCTCGATCGGCATCGGTTCATACCGCGATGTCCAGGGAGGCGCCAGAAAGTATGCGGCCTCCGATGCGGAAGTGCTGACCACCTACTTCCAGTCATTGGGCGGAATGCCGGCGGCGAACGTGCGTCTACTTCAGGATTGGAAGGCCCTTAAGCCGGACATCGACGAAGCCCTGTTGGACTGGCTGCCGGGACACATGAATAAGGACGCAGTGGTTATCGTGTACTTTGCCGGTCTCGCGACTGTCGCGCCCAATGGAGACATCTCCCTCCTTCCCTATGATGGGAATACCACCAGCGCGTCGCGCTCATATCCGCTCAAAGACCTCGACGCCGCTCTTAGTCGCTTGAAGGCCAAACAGACCCTATTCTTCTTTGACGGCACGCTGACCAGGCTGGGCTCAGACAACCGATCAAAAACTGTCGTCCCCCAATGGAATCCATCCGGAAGCTCGACGGTCCATATTGTCGGAATGCACGGAGTTGGCAAAGCCGTCGAGGATGAAGGGCACCGCCACGGGCTGTTCACCTACTACCTGTTGCGCGCGCTGCGCGGAGAATCAGACGTAAACCGGGATGGGGAAGTGACACTCGGTGAAGCGATCGCCTATGTGGGACAGAAAGTCAGCTGGGCTTCGAAAACGCACTATGGGCAGGAACAGCGTCCAGCGGTGTTTCCGTCATTAAAGACGACCGACCCAGTAAGCGCCCTACCCCTCGCCAAACTGGTCACCATTAAAGCTGCTGAGCAACCCTGACGAAACTTCCTGGGAGTGCCCAGAAAAAAACGGGGTGGAGGACCGGTCCTCCACCCCGTTTCTCGTGCTTCGGCGGATGTCTTATTCGTCGCCTTTGCAGAAGCTCCGCTCGTAATTGATGATCGTCCAGGCTTCTTCTTCCGTGATAGCAGCTGGGATCAGGGAGACCATTCCCGTTCCGGCACTGCCGTTCTTGATGACCCAGAAGAGTTCGCCGTCTTTCCGCTTCTTATGGAATTTGCAATTCGTGAAGTTCCGCGGGCTAGGATTGAGGATCGCACCGGCAGGACCGTCCCCTTTGCCTTCTTTGCCATGACAATTGAAGCAGGTACCCTTTCCTTCAAACAACGCCTTTCCCTTCGCGATGCTTTCCGGCGTATTCGCCACCGGATTCTTCAACGCCTTGGCGTCGGCGATCTGATCCGGTGGGACGCGAGGCTTCAGCGGATCCTTCTCTTCGGCTCCGACCACAGTGGCCGAGAGCAACGCAACTGCCGCAGCGACTCCTAAAAACTTAGAAAAATACCCCATCAGACTTCCTCCTTGTTGTTAAACCACCGCATATCCACAGGCCGAGGCCCGCTGCTTGGGTTCCATGAAAGTATGAAAGCGTCGGGACTATAGCAACGCCGTTTTGACATTGTCAAGCAAACGACTCAGGTATTGCCTACGGCAATCGCCTCCCTGCGCTGCCAACCTCACTAAGTCCTCGTAATGATCAAACGTCATGCCACTTCAAGCAAATTGTCCGGTTCGACATTTCGCCTAGTTAGCACGGCATGAGAGAGTCACTCGCGCGATGGCGAGACAGGTTGTGCTGCCATTACGCCACAGAGGACACCGCCCCGCCACAGCGAAGATCCATCAGGTCAATGACGTTCGACGGAAGAGGAGAGTGTGGAGGGAGCACGCGACGCGTCGCAAGATTCTGCTAACGCTTCAGGAGAATGTCACGGGCGACTTTTCCACTGGGACCAAACGGCTTTTGAGGCTTTCCATTGAGCTCGGCCTTGACGCCGCCCGCATTGCCGAGCGTGAGCGTGAACTGATCCTGGCCTTTCCACTTGGCCTTTTCACCAGGACGCAGCAGGGCCTCCTGGGGACTCCCACCGTCTATCTGAATGACTACCCAACTGAGTTCTGTGGCTTCCAGGTCAAGGACCAATGGCTCATCCGTATTCGCCTGGCCATTCAACGTGAGTGCACTGAGCGGCCCCTCCGTGGCGGGGGGTGGCGGAACCGGCGCGGCCACGGTGGCCTGTGGCTGAACGGGAGGCGGAGCCGGGGCCGGTGCAGCGGCACGACCAGAGCTGGCATCGGAACGAGCGAGAGGCGGAGGAGACGGAAGCTCGGACGGTTTCCCCTTCAGCGCGCCGGGTGGAGTCTCCACATCAGGACGAACCGGCAAATCACTCTTTGCCACGTCTTTACTGGACTCCGGGGGAGTCACGCGCTTTCCAGCCGTCGCCGGCGGTTCGCTCTGAGATGTTCGTCTGACCAATAGTGATGATTGCTCGCGACTCAGTAGAATCACGAGCGTGAGAATGGCAAGCCCGATGGCGATGGCAACTGCCTTTCGATTCGCACGGCGCTTTCGCTCCTCTTCCGCCTGACGGACCTTGAGACGTTCGCGTTCATCCTGTTTTTCATAAAACGCCCCCGCCGATTGAATGAACCGATGAATGGCATCCTCTTCATCCAACCCCAGCGAACGTGCATAGGAACGAACAAAGCCGCGGGCAAAGACCTGGTCCGGCAATTTCGCAAAATTGCCTTCTTCCAATGCTTTCACGAAATCCGTCCGGATTCGTGTCTTCGAGGCCACTTCCTCTACCGTCAGCCCCTTGGTCTCTCTCACCTGCTTGAAAAAATCGCCGATCGAATCCATATGGCTCTCTTTACGGCTTCAGCTTTGCCAACAGTTCCTTGGCGACTGCTGCATAGCTGCCGTTCTTGTCCAATGTCGTGACTTGCGTCAGCGCGTCTTTTGCCCTGCGCTCGAACCCCAGTTTGTAATACACCCGTCCCAATTCCAGTTGCAGCATCGCCGGCGGGACATTCGGCGGATTGACAACCAAGGCATCCTCCAGCGCTTCCATGGCTCCTTGATAATCCCCTTCATGTGCCAGCGCCTTGCCGAGTTGGTAGCGGGCCAGATCGGGAGTGCTGTAGAGGGGATTGCTCAAGGCGCGTCGAAACTCAGCGATCCCCTCTTGCCAACGATCTTGGCTTGCCAGCACCTGGCCCAGATAGGTATGAGCTTCGGAATAATTCTCATCAATCTTAATCGCTTCCCGAAATTCCCTTTCAGCCTGAGACAATTTGCCTTGATACACCAGAATATGACCGAGCCCGTACCGCGCTTCTTTGTTCTTGGGGTCGAGCTGCACCGCCTTCTGAAACGAGACATAGGCTTTTTGACGGTCTTGTTCCAGGCTCGCCATCCCTTCCTGATAGTAGCCCTTCGACTTTTGCTTCATCTCATCGGACGTCGCGCAGGCTCCGACGAGTGCCACCGTCAGCATCAGTGGCGCAACAAATCCGGCACACAATTTGGACGACAGGTGTACCCGGTTCACGGAAGGTCCTCGAAATGGGTCAGGCGCTTGAAAGCCCGGAAGCGATCCTGGATCTCTTTGTAATCCAGGACTCGCAAACGGTCAAGGCTAAAGGCTTCTACGGTAAAGGAGGCCATCACGCTTCCAAAGATGATGGCCTGCTTGAACGACTCAACGGACCGGTTTCCGGTGGCGGCCAGATAGCCCAGGAAGCCGCCCGCAAAGGTGTCCCCTGCACCCGTCGGATCCCGGACGTCCTCCAACGGAAAGGCGGGAGCCCCGAACACCTGGTTCTCGTTGAACATCAGCACCCCGTATTCGCCCCGCTTGATGATCAGATGTTTGGGCCCTCGCGCCAGGACGCTGGCGGCCACTTTGACGAGGTTGGAGTCTCCCCCCAAGGCCCGTGCTTCACCGTCGTTGATGATAAGAATGTCTACCTTCTCGAGCACCCGCCACAAGGCGTCCCGCTTGCCACTGATCCAGAAATTCATCGTATCGCAGGCCACCAAAGGCGGCCGTGGCAGCTTATTTAGCACATCCAACTGCAACTCGGGGTCGATGTTGCCCAGAAACAACACGTCGGGTGACCGATAGGATTCCGGAATCTTGGGGCGAAAGGTCTCAAACACGTTCAGCTTCGTATCGAGCGTGTGAGCCTCGTTGAGCTGGTGGGTGTATTCCCCCCTCCACCTAAATGTCGCGCCGGAACGCCGTTCCAGTCCGGCAAGATCAATGTTCCGGCTCTTGAGGAAGGCAAGGTGCTGGGAGGGAAAATCCTCGCCGACCACGGCAATGAGGTCAACCGCCGTGAAATAGCTCGCGGACGTGGAAAAATATGTGGCCGATCCTCCGAGCACCTCCGTGGCCTCGCCGAAGGGTGTTTTCACGGTGTCCAATGCGACCGACCCGACGACCAAAAGTTTGCCCATGATTCACCGTTTTCCTTTCACAGGTGGAAGGACCCGTTCGATCAAGAGCGCCAATCTCCGGCGGAGGGCGGGGGGGATCTTGTCGGGAGCGGTCACGATCGCATGTTGCAAGGCACGCTGACATTCGCAGCTCGTCGCTGACGCAGCCGATTTCAGAGATGCACGCAGCAGCCGTTTCGCCAGCGCAACATTTTGATGCAAGGTGGCGAGAATGGCCTCCACGCTGACGCACTCCTCAGTCTCATGCCAGCAATCATAGTCAGTCACCAGTGCTACCGTGGCATAACATAGTTCGGCTTCGCGGGCGAGCTTGGCTTCCGGCAGATTCGTCATACCGATTACGCTCACGCCCCACTGACGATACAAATGTGATTCAGCTTTTGTCGAAAATTGCGGGCCTTCCATACAGACGTACGTACCGCCTTGGTGCACCGTGGCTCCGACCGACCGGGCGGCGCCGAGAAGCGATACGCCGAGCGAGGCGCACACCGGCTCGCCGAAGGCAACATGCGCAACGAGGCCCCCGTCAAAAAATGTCGAGAGTCGTCGCTTCGTCAAATCAATAAACTGATCCGGCAGGACCACGTCGCCCGGCTTCATGGCTTCCTTCATGCTGCCCACCGCGCTCACGGAAATAACTCGTCGGACTCCGATCGCCTTCAAAGCATAGATGTTGGCCCGATAATTGATCTCGGAAGGATGGTATCGGTGGCCGTGGCCGTGCCGCGACAAAAACGCAACCCGAACTCCGTCAAGCTCGCCGAGCACGATGGCACTTGAAGGCGATCCGAATGGCGTTCGCACGTCCACGCGTTTGACCTGATCGAGCCCTTCCATGTCGTAGAGGCCGCTTCCGCCGATGATGCCGATGTCCGCACGAGACGCCCCCGTGAACTTGGCCACGATGCTGCCTTTCCTACCGTGAATTAGGGACTATGTTTCAACATCTTCGTCCATCCTTACGAGAAAAGGATGAATCATGTCCATCACTCGGCTCACCGTCTGTTCGGCCGGCTCGGATTCTTCTATCATGAGCCAGGTCAGCTCCGGTTCCCGGCGGAACCAGGTCATCTGCCGCTTGGCAAACCGTCTGGTGTCGCGTTTGAACTCGCTCACCATGTCATCCCAGCTGCAGTCACCGGCAAGATATCTGGCCACGTGACGATATCCCAGCCCTTTCATCGCGGGGGAATCCCGCCTGTACCCCCTAGCAAGCAATGTCTGTGTTTCGTCCACCAAACCGTGCGTGAGTTGCCAATCAATCCGCTCCTCGATACGACGATAGAGCTGCTCTCGCCCTCGGTTCAACCCGATGACGAGAGCAGAAAACGGTCGCTCGCTAAATCCATGCTTCGATTGGAAGGACGACAGAGGCAAGCCGGATTGGAGATAAACTTCCAGGGCCCGGAGGATCTTTGAGGTGTCTCGAGGGTGTAGCTTGGCCGCTGTCAGGGGGTCGACCAGAACCAGGCGGGCATACAGCTGCTCACTCCCTTGCTCACACGCGTCGTGGCGAAGCCGTGCCCGCACAAGAGGGTCGCTCGGAGGCGCTTCACAAAGCCCTTGCAAGAGCGTCCGCACGTAGAGCCCGGTGCCGCCGACCAGCAAGGGAAGCATTCCCCGTCGATAACACTCGTCGATTGCGGCAGCAGCATGGCGCCGGTAGAGACCGGCATTGAAGGATTCGTCGGGATCCACAAGATCAATGAGACGATGGGCGATCCCTTCGCGGGCAATGAGCGTGGGCTTGTCAGTGCCCACATCCATT
>Ga0075419_10001274_pt1 | contig 16330 bp, 8 predicted proteins | sample SoiMetdeltSBSDD3_FD_76900 | JGI IMG/M metagenome (GOLD analysis project Ga0075419, IMG submission 76900) | Bulk soil microbial communities from a Populus tree surrounding site in Tennessee, USA - Soil MetaG P. deltoides SBSDD3 | ecosystem: Environmental > Terrestrial > Soil > Tree plantation... | reverse complement strand
GAATGAGCTCGCGCAGCGCGCCCATCATCTGGCAGCCGTTGCACGCGCCGAGCGCGAAGGTATCGGTGCGCGCGAAGAAGCCCTCGAATTCGGCGCGCGCGCGAGCATTGAAGAGGATGGTCTTCGCCCAGCCCTGGCCGCCGCCGAGCACGTCGCCGTAGGAGAAGCCACCGCCTGCGGCGAAGCCCTTGAAGCCTTCGAGGCTCGCGCGGCCGGCGATGAGGTCGGTCATGTGCACGTCGACCGACTCGAAGCCGGCGCGGTCGAAAGCGGCGGCCATCTCCACCTGGCCGTTCACCCCCTGCTCGCGCAGGATGGCGATGCGCGGTCTGGCGCCGGTCACAACCGAAGGTGTGCTGCGGTAGGTGAGAGAGACCGAAAGACCGGGATCGTCCGGGTCGGTGATGCGGTCGAACTCCTCGCGCGCGCACTCCGGGTTGTCGCGCAGCGCCTGCATGCGCCAGCTCGTTTCGCTCCAGGTGCGCTGCAGCTGATCGCGCTTCGCCTGGAACACGGTGCGGTTGTTGCGCGTGACGCGCACTTCGTCGCGCGCGTTGGGCACGCCCACGACGTGCGCATCCCCGCCAAGGCCGGCGTCGCGCAGCGCCGCCATCACGCGCGAGCGTTCCTTGGCGCGGATCTGGATGAGCGCGCCGAGCTCCTCGGAAAAGAGCGCCTGCAGCGCGAGGTCCTTGGCGCGGCCGGCGAGCTGCTCTTCCGCGTTGCGCTTGAACGCGTCGACGTCATCGGCGGTCCGGTCGAACGCGATCGCATCGAGGTTGAGCGTCACCCCGCAGTGGCCGGCGAACGCCATCTCGCATGCGGCGACGAAGAGGCCGCCATCCGAGCGGTCGTGATAGGCGAGGATGGCGTCACGGTTCTCGCGCACGAAGCGGAACAAGTCCTTGAGAAGCTGCGCGTCCTCCACGTCGGGGCAAATGTCCCCGAGCTGCGAGAAAACCTGCGCGAGGATCGAGCCGCCGAGACGGTTGCGGCCGCGGCCAAGGTCGATGAGAAGGAGCTCGGTGTCCCCCACATCGGTACGCAGCTGCGGCGTAAGCGCGCCGCGCACGTCCTCGACTGGAGCGAAGGCCGAGACCACCAGCGATAGCGGCGCGACGACCTCCTTGCCGTCCCAGGCGGTGCGCATCGACAGGGAATCCTTTCCGACCGGAATCGAGACGCCGAGCGCCGGGCAGAGCTCGAGCGCGACCGCCCTCACGGTGTCGTAGAGCGCGGCGTCTTCTCCGGGGACGCCCGCGGCCGCCATCCAGTTCGCCGAAAGCTTTACTCGCGCAAGCTCCGGCGCGGCCGCCGCGATATTCGTGAGCGCCTCGCCCACCGCCATGCGGCCGGAGGCCGGCGCGTCGATCAGAGCGAGCGGTGTACGCTCGCCGAGCGCGAACGCCTCGCCGGCGTAGCCCGCGTAGTCGAAAAGCGTGACGGCGCAGTCGGCCACCGGGACCTGCCACGGGCCGACGAAAGGATCGCGCGCGCACAAGCCTCCGACCGTACGGTCTCCGATCGACACAAGGAAAGTCTTGCTCGCAACGGCGGGATGGCAGAGCACGCGGCTCACCGCAGCGCTCATGCTGATGTCCTCGAGCTCGAGCGTTCGGCGTGGCGGCGCCACGCGCTTCACGTCGCGCAGCATCTTCGGCGGCTTGCCGAGAATGATCTCGAGATCGACATCCACAGGCCTCTGCTTGAGGAGCGCGTCCTCGACCAGCAGATGTCCGTCGGCGGTCGCGGTGCCGAGCACCGCGAAAGGGCAGCGCTCGCGCTCGCAGATGGCGCGGAAACTCTCGAGATCGGCCTCGGAGATGGCAAGGACGTATCTTTCCTGCGCTTCGTTGCACCAGATCTCGCGCGGCGACATGCCGCTGTCCTCGGCGGGAATCGCGCGCAGGTCCAGGCGCGCGCCGCGGCCGGCGCTGTGCGCGAGCTCCGGCACCGCGTTCGACAGACCGCCGGCGCCGACGTCATGGATGGAGAGGATCGGATTTCCGGGACCGAGCTGCCAGCAGCGGTCGATGACTTCCTGGGCGCGGCGCTGCATCTCGGCGTTGTCACGCTGCACCGAGTCAAAGTCGAGGTCCTCGACGTTGCTTCCGGCCTCCATGGACGATGCCGCGCCGCCGCCCATGCCAATGGCAAATCCGGGACCCCCGAGCTGAATGAGGAGGCTCCCGGCCGGCAGCGCTTGCTTCGCGGCATGCTCGGCGGCGATATTGCCGAGCCCGCCGGCCAGCATGATCGGCTTGTGGTAGCCGCGATCGCCGTTTTCAAAAGTGCGGAAGTAACCGCACAAGTTCGGCCGCCCGAATTCGTTGTTGAACGCTGCAGCGCCGATCGGCCCCTCGATCATGATGTCGAGCGCCGAGGCGATGCGCGCCGGCTTCCCCGCGCCGCCCTCCTCCCAGGGACGCTCGTAGCCGGGGATGCGCAAATTGGATACGGAGAAGCCGACCAGCCCTGCCTTGGGCTTCGCGCCGCGCCCGGTCGAACCCTCGTCGCGGATCTCGCCGCCGGCGCCGGTCGCCGCGCCCGGGAAAGGCGAGATGGCGGTCGGATGGTTATGTGTCTCGACCTTGATGACCGTGTGCGTGAGCGCGGCGTTCTTGCGATAGACGCCACCCCTTCCGGGATAGAAGCGCGCCGCGCTACGCCCTTCCATGATCGCGGCATTGTCGGCGTACGCCACCACCGTCCCCTGTGGGCTCGCGGCGTGCGTGTGGCGGATCATGGCGAAGAGCGATTGGCGTTGGCGCTCGCCGTCGATCACCCAGTCGGCGTTGAAGATCTTGTGGCGGCAGTGCTCGGAATTCGCCTGCGCGAACATGGTGAGTTCGGCGTCGGTCGGCGAGCGCCCCATCTCACGGTAGGCGCGCTCGAGATACCCGATCTCATCTTCGGAGAGCGCGAGCCCGAGCTCTCGGTTCGCGCGCCGGATGTCGGGAATCGCGCCGAGCGGGCGCGGTGGCACCTGCTCGAAGAGCTTGGTCGCCTCCGCAAAGGAGCCGAGCACGGTCTGCGTCATGCGGTCGTGCAGGAGCGGCGCCGGGTTCGCAGCGCCTTCCACGTAGTAAGCGACGGCGCGCTCGATTCGCTTGACCGCCGCAAGTCCGCAGTTGCGCGCAATGTCGGTCGCTTTCGAAGACCACGGCGAGATCGTGCCGAGGCGCGGCACGACGAGGTAGAGCTTGCCCGATGCACGCGGCGGCTTGGGCGCGCCGTCGTCCAGCAGCCGCTCGACGAGTCGCAGCTCTTCCGGCGCGAGGGCGCGCGAGGTTTCCACGAGATAGCGGTACTCGGCGGCGGCCGAGCGCGCGCCAGGATCGCTTTTCCTTATCACCGCAATGAGCTTCGCGAGACGGGACTCCGAAGCCGCGCGCGGGCCGCGGAGCTGGAGAATTTCGGCCACTAGTTCCTGACCTGGGGCTCCTTCACGGTGCCGCCGAGATTCAGCGTGACGCGCGTCGTCTGCGAGGCGACGCGCACGTCGCCGACGATACGGCCGGACAGCGCGCCGTTCTGGGCAATATCCGCGCTCGCGCCGGCGTTAAGCTGCCCGGCGCCGATGGTGACATTGCGCAGCGAGACCGCGCCGCGGTCGTACGTCCCCTGGCCGTTCATTTCGTTGAACTGCGTGCGCCCCGTGGCCGACTTGCCGTGCGTCTGGATCGCGCGCGAAAGGTCGATCCATCCCAGGACGCCGCGCGTCACGGTAAAGCTACCGTCGAGGCGGCTGGTCGCGGCGAGCTTGCCCGGCGCGCCGCGCATGGAAAACTTGCCGCTGCCCTCGCCCTTGCCGTCGGCGAGAAGCGCCGGCGCGAACACCGCAGCGTTGATATTGCGCGCGGTGACCACGCCGTCCACTGCCCAATTGTCGCCCCAGCGCACGCTCGCCGTGCCGGCGAGCGTGCCGTTGAGGAGCGCGCCGTCCCACTGCGACACGGTGAGCGCCTGCTCGGTCGCGACGCCTTTCATGCTGAAGCGGGTCAGCATGATCTCGGGCGCGAAGGGCACCGTGAAACTCGCCGCGCTCATGTCCACATCGAAATTCGAGCCCTTGCGCGTGAGCCGCGCGGTCAGCTCGTCGGGCCCGCGCACCACCGCTGCGCGCACCGAGCCATCGTCCGCGTACACGACCTCGAGTTCGAGCCCCTTGGGCAGCGCTAGCGGCCCGGTGAGCTCCAGGTTCCTGACGACGAAACGTTCCACGCCGACTTTTCGCGCCTCGAGCCGGGTAAAGAAAAGCGCTCCGAGCGCCTGCTGCGCGACCTTCAACCCGTCGAGCTCGATGCGGCTGAACTGCTTGCTCGGCCCGAGCAGCGCATCGAGCTCGGGATAGGCGCGCACCACCGGAATGCGTAAGTCGTCGCCCACCGAGACGTCGTTGAACCTGATGGCCAGGCCCGTGAACAGCGACAGGTTTGCCGAGCGCGCCTTGACCGGCCGACCGAGCGCCGTGCTCGCCGCACGCTCGTATTCGATCGTGTCGATCGGCACGACATGCATTACGCCCACGCCAATCAGCAGCAGGAGGAAAAGCGTGATGGCAATGCGCTTTCCCCAGGCGCGCGGCTCGCGGCGCCCGGCGGCGGACGCGGCCTTCTTGTTGCGCGCCATGAGGTCGCGCTCGCGCTTCGCCCGCATTTCGGCGTCATACGCCGCGGCGCGCGTCGATTTCGCGGCGCGCTCCTCCTCTTCCTTCGCCTTGCGCGCGCGCTCCTCGGCCTCGGCTCGGCGACGCTCTTCCTCTTCCTGCAGCTGCCGGCGCTTGCGCTCCTCCTGCTCGCGAAGCTCGGCCTCCTCGCGCGCCTTACGCTGCGCCTCTTCGGCCTTGCGGCGCTCCTTGTCGGTTTGCGTCTTTCGCTCGGCTTCCTCGCGCGCACGGCGCTCCTGGACTTCGCGCGCCAGCGCAACCGCGGCTTCGCGTTCCTTGCGTAGCTCCTCCTCCTTCTGCTTGCGCTCCTCCTCGTCGCGCGTGCTGAAGGACTCCAGGTCGGCGAGCAGCGAGTCGGAGAACGCGCCGCTCGCGGCATTGGCCGGCACCGGCGTGATATCGGGCGTGCGCTCGGTCTTCGGCTCGGCTTCCGGCTTCGGCTGCGTGCGCGCCTGCCGCTTGGCCGCGGCGGCGCGCGCCGCCTGCATCAATTCCTCCTGCTCGCGGCGCGTGCGCTCCTCTTCGAGCTTGCGGCGCTCCTCCTCGAGCTTGCGGCGCTCTTCCTCGACGCGCTTCGCCTCTTCCTGCGCTTTGCGCTCGGCGGCCTCGCGCGCCTTGCGCTCCTCCTCGAGCCGGCGGCGCTCTTCCTCGGCGCGCTTCGCCTCTTCCTTCGCTTTGCGCTCGGCTTCCTCGCGCGCCTTGCGCTCCTCCTCGAGCTTGCGCCGCATCTCTTCCTGCTCGCGGCGCAGCTTCGCCTCAGCCTCCTTGCGCGCGCGCTCGGCGGCCTCGGCCGCTTCGCGCCGCGCGCGTTCGGCTTCCTCGCGGGCCTTTTTCGCCTCGGCTTCGGCTTTCGCTTTGGCTTCGGCGGCGGCGCGCGCCGCCGCTTCCTGCGCCTTCACCTTCGCTTCGGCTTCCGCTTTTGCTTTCGCAATGGCTTCAGCCTTGAGCCGCGCTTCGGCTTCCGTGCGCGCCTTCGCTTCGGCCGCGGCGCGCGCTTTCGCCTCGACCTCCGCCTTTACGCGCTCGCGCTCGGCGGCGGCCTTGCGCTCGGCCTCCTCGCGCGCTTTCTGGAAAGCTTCCTGCTGTTCCTTGGCAGCGCGCTCGGCGAGCGCTTTCTCCTGCGCCGTCGGCGCGGGCGCCGGCTTTGCGGGCGGCGGTGTCGGCTTTGCCTTGGGAATGGAAAGCGCGGTGGTGAAGTCGAGGTCGGACGCCGCATCCATCGGCGTGGGTTTCGCGGCGGGCTTCGAAGACGTGCCCACCGCGCCAGCCGGCGATCCGGCGGAAACCTGGCGGATGAAACCCGCGTTGTCGAGCGACTCGATGAGCTTCAGGAATGCGGGATCGAACGGCTTGCCGACTTTCTGCGCCACGTCGGCGAGCGTGGCGCGGCCGTCGATGGCGGAGAGGACAGCGCGGTCGGAGCGCGAGAGGTGGCTCGTCTTACCCGAGGCTTCCTGCACTCCCTTGCCTGACTTCGAGTAGATCGCGCTTGCGTTCATTATTTAGGGCCTATTCTATAGTGCCGTAGCCTCCCCCGCCCGGCGACTCGATCACGAACACGTCGCCCGCCGCCATCTCCGTCTGGTCGAACGGACCAAGCTCGGTCCTGCGGCCATCGATGCGCAAGACGTAATTCTTGCCAGGCTCGCCCGCGGCGCCACCCGCAAGGCCGTGCGGGCGCACGAGGCGGTGACCCGACAAAATTGCGGCGGTCATCGGCTCGAGAAAACGCATGCGGCGCACCGCGCCATTGCCGCCGCGCCAGCGCCCACGCCCACCCGAGCCGTGCCGGATTTCGAAGCTCTCGAGCCGCACCGGAAAACGCCATTCGAGAACCTCAGGATCGGTAAGACGGGAATTCGTCATGTGGATCTGCACAACGTCGGCCCCGTCGAAGCCCGGGCCTGCGCCCGATCCGCCTCCCACGGTCTCGTAATACTGGTAGCGAGCGTTGCCGAACGTGAAATTGTTCATCGTTCCCTGCCCGCAAGCGAGCACGCCGAGCGCGCCGTACAGCGTCTCGGTGATGCACTGGGAAGTTTCAACGTTCCCCGCGACCACCGCGGCGGGGTAGCGCGGCCGCAGCATGCAGCCCTCGGGAATCACGACCTCGAGCGGCTTGAGACACCCGGAGTTGAGGGGAATCTCGTCATCGACGAGCGTACGGAACACGTAAAGCACCGCCGCCATGGCCACCGACGACGGCGCGTTGAAGTTGTTCGGCATTTGCGCCGAGGTGCCGGTGAAGTCGATTTTCGCGCTGCGGCGCCCGGCGCCGATCCTGACCGTGACCTTGAGCGTCGCGCCGCAGTCCATGGGAAGCGCGAACTCGCCGTCCTTGAGCACCCCGAGGACGCGACGCACCGATTCCTCGGCGTTGTCCTGCACGTGCCGCATGTAGGCCCGCACCACGTCCAGGCCGAAATGCTCCACCATTCGGTGAAGCTCCTGCACGCCCTTCTCGTTCGCCGCGATCTGCGCCTGCAAGTCGGCGATGTTCTGCGTGATGTTGCGCACCGGATGCTTTCCCCCGGTGAGCAGCGCGACGGTCTCCTTCTCGCGAAAGCGCCCTTCCTCGACGAGGAGAAAGTTGTCGATGAGCACGCCCTCCTCTTCCACCACTTTCGACCCCGGCGGCATCGAGCCCGGCGTGATGCCGCCGATGTCGGCGTGATGCCCGCGCGAGCCGACGTAGAAAAGAACGTCGTTGCTCTGGAAAACGGGGGTGATCACGGTCACGTCCGGCAGGTGCGTGCCGCCGTTGTACGGCGCGTTCAGCACGTACACGTTGCCGGGCTTCATCGTTCCGGCGTTCAGGCGGATCACCGTCTTGATGGACTCGCTCATCGAGCCCAGATGCACCGGCATGTGCGGCGCATTCGCGATCAGGTTTCCCTCGGCGTCGAACAGGGCGCAGGAAAAATCGAGCCGCTCCTTGATGTTCACCGAGTAGGCGGTGTTTTGCAGGCGCAGCCCCATCTGCTCCGCGATCGACATGTACAGGTTGTTGAAGATCTCGAGCATGACGGGATCGACGCGCGTGCCGACCGCGCTCGCCGTGCGCCGCGGCGTCACTCTTTCGAGAACGAGGTGATCGAGGCCCGTAACCGTGGCGCGCCATTCCGGCTCGACCACGGTCGTCGCATTCGCCTCGGCGATGATCGCCGGTCCGTCGACGGTGTTCCCCGGCCCGAGATCCTCGCGCCGGTAGAGCGGCGCCCCGTGCCAGCGGCCGCCGCTGAACATGCGCACCCGTTCGGCGACCTTGGCTTCGCCGCGCGGCGCCACGGGCTTTTCCTGATGCACCTGGCCGACGGCGATCGCCTCCACCGAAATCGCTTCCGCGATGAGCGGTCGGCCCGGCATCAGGAAGGAGAACTGCTTGCGGTACGCCGCCTCGAAGTCGCGCAGCATGTCGGCGCTCGCGCCAAGGTTCACCATGAGCGCGGTATCCGTTCCCTCGTACTTGAGATGCACGCGCCGCACGACGTGCACCCGGTCGGCTCCGATCCCCTGCTTCACCAGCTCCTCGCGCGCCTCGCTTGCGAGCGCTTCGGCGAGCTCTTCGAGATCGCAGCCCTCGAGACGCGCTTCGACCGCACGGCTTCGCATCGCCACCTGATCGGCAAGGCCCATGCCGTACGCCGAAAGCACGCCCGCGTGCGGATGAATGAAGATGCGCGTCATGGCGAGCGCGTCGGCGACGAGGCATGCATGCTGACCCGCCGCACCGCCAAAGCAGCAAAGCGTGTAGCGCGTGATGTCATGGCCGCGCTGCACCGAGATGTGCTTGATCGCGTTCGCCATGTTGCCCACGGCGATCTGCACGAAGCCTTCGGCGACCTGCTCCGCGGTGCGCCCGTCCTTGATTTCGTTCGTGAGCTGGGAGAACCGGCTTTTCACGGCCGTAACGTCAAGCGCCTCGTCGCCGTTCGGCCCGAACACCTTCGGGAAATACGCGGGCTGGATCTTGCCGAGCATCACGTTGGCGTCGGTCACCGTAAGAGGGCCGTCGCGCCGATAGCATGCCGGGCCGGGATTCGCGCCGGCGGAGTCCGGGCCGACGCGGTAACGCGAGCCGTCGAAGTGCAGGATCGAGCCGCCGCCGGCGGCGACGGTGTGGATGCTCATCATCGGCGCGCGCATGCGCACGCCGGCGACGCGCGTTTCGAACTCGCGCTCGAACTCCCCCGCGTAGTGCGAGACGTCGGTCGACGTGCCGCCCATGTCGAAGCCGATGATGCGCTCGAAGCCCGCTGCGGCGGAGGTGCGCACCGCGCCGACAATGCCGCCCGCCGGTCCCGACAGGATCGCGTCCTTCCCCTGGAAGCGGCGCGCGTCGGTCAGGCCGCCGTTCGACTGCATGAAGAGCAGGCGCACCGCGCCGAGCTCGCTGGCTACTTGCTCGACGTAGCGACTCAGGATGGGCGAGAGGTAGGCGTCAACCACGCTCGTGTCGCCGCGTCCGACGAGCTTCATGAGCGGGCTCACGACGTGCGACACGGAAATCTGCGGGAAGCCGATGCGCTTCGCAGCCTCGGCGATCGTCCTCTCGTGCTCGGGAAAGCGGTACCCGTGCATGAATACGATGGCGATGGAGCGATAACCTTCCCCGTAAACGCGTCGCAGGTCGGCTTCCGCCTGCTTCTCGTTCAGGGGGAGAACGACTTCACCGCGCGCGCCGACGCGCTCTTCCACCTCGACCACCTTGGAGTAGAGCATCTCCGGCAGCACAATGTGCCGGTCGAAGAGGCGCGGCCGGTTCTGATACGCGATGCGCAGCGCATCGCGGAATCCGCGCGTGATGAAGAGCGCCGTGCGCTCGCCTTTGCGCTCGAGGAGCGCGTTGGTGGCGACGGTAGTGCCCATCTTGACCGCCTCGATGAGATGCGCGGGGATGGGACCGCTTCTCACGCCCAGGAGTTCTCGAATCCCCGCGATCGCGGCATCCGCGTAGCGCTCGGGGTTCTCGGAGAGCAGCTTATGCGTGAGGATGGCGCCGTCCGGACGGCGCGCCACTACGTCGGTAAACGTGCCACCCCGGTCGATCCAGAACTGCCAGCGCTCAGGCAAGGTGCTTCCTCAACTGCGAGACGGCGCGCATGGTGAGCGCGATACGCGGCGCATCGAGCGGCGTCGCCTGCGACGAGAACTTCGCGATCACCAGCTCGTTCGCCGCATCGACGAAAAGGTTCTGGCCATGGATTCCCATGCCAAAGTAAAGCGGAGCGTCGCCGTCGAGCACGTACCACTGGTTGCGGTAGCGCATCGGCAGTCCAGGGTAGAGAAAGGCGAGGTCGCCTTTCGCCCATGCCGCCGCATCGCCGCGCTGCAAATCCTCCAGGAACGCCGGCCGCTGCGCGATCAGCCACTCCCCGACGCGAGCGAGGTCGCGGAGCGTGCTACACATGCCGCCCGCGCAACGCGGCGCACCCCGCCGGTCGACGGTGATATAGGCCGCGCGCTCCGCACCGGTCTTCTTCCACAGGAGCTCGCTCATGACCTCGGGATAAGCGCGGCTCGTCGCCCGCTCCACCACCCAGCCGAGGAGGTCGCTGTTCGGAGATACGTAATGCAGCGCTCCGCCATGCGCTCTGGTTTCTCTAATGTGTTGATAGAACGAGTGCAGGTCGGAGGGCGTCTCCCCCGGGCCGAGCGGATTCCAGCCTGTCGCCTTGCGGTACTCGACGATCGGCCCCGAGGTCGCGAGGTAGTTCTCCTCCCAGACGATGCCGGCGCGCATGTCGAGCAGGTCGCGCAACGTGGCGTCGTTGTACGCGGTGCCCTTCACCTCCGGGACGAAGTCTGTGACACGACGGTCGGCACCGAGATCGAGCTCCGCGATCAAGAGGCCCAGCAAAGACTTGGAGACGGACATGAGGATGTGCGGATCGTCCGCGGTCATGCCGTTTCCGTAACGCTCCAACACCAGGCGCCCGCGATGCACGATCGCCATGCCGTCAGTGTCGGTTTCCTGCAAAAAGGCATCGATGCCCATTGCTTCGCCGCGGTCCGGGTCGATCCTCAGCCCGGTGAAATCGGCGGGCTGCGCCGCGAGCGCGCGCACGCGCGCCGGGTCGTTTGCGACGTCGGCCGACGCCACGAGCTCCCGCACGTGGTGGAAAGCCCAGCGGTTATGCGGCGCGGTGCGCCAATTGGCGAGCGTGGCGCGTTTCATTACTAGAATGCGATGCTAGCTTGAAAAATAACGAGACTCCGCTCGCTTTCACATTGCTCCTCGGCGTGCTGATCGCGTTGCCCGCCCTCGGCACCGATCTCTACATCCCGGCGCTACCCGAGGTGTCACGCTCGCTCGACGCTCCGGTCGCCGCGACGCAGGCCACGCTCACGATGTACTTCGTCGGCCTCGCGGGCGGTCAGCTCATCTGGGGGCCGCTCTCCGACCGCTACGGGCGCAAGCCCGTGCTCGCCGCGGGACTTTCGACCCTCATCGTTTCCTCGCTGGCTGCCGCGGCCGCATCCTCGGTCGGCGCGATCGCCGCGGCACGCGTCGCGCAAGGGCTCGGCGCCGCGAGCGGCGCGCTCATCGGCCGCACCATCGTGCGCGATCTCTATGCCCACGAAGCCGCGGCGCGGCTGCTGGCGCGCATGACGGTCGTCTTCAGCATCGTGCCGGTTGCCGCGCCGCTCACCGGCGCGCTGATCCTGGAGGCGGCGAGCTGGCCGTCGGTCTTCATCGCCATCGCGCTGGTCGCGGCGATTCTCCTGGTGGCGGTGTGGCGCCTGGATGAAACCGCGCCGGCCGAGCGACGCTCCATCCATCCGGCTCGCATCATCGCAACCTTCGCCTCGATCCTTGGCGACCGGCGCTTCATCGCGCCCTTTGCGCTGATCCTGTGCGCGCAGGTCGGCATCCTCGCCTGGGTTTCGAATTCGTCTTTCACCCTGGTGCGCGGCCTCGGGGTTTCCGTGGTCGCTTTCGGCCTCATGTTCGCCGGCGTGATGCTCGGGCAGATCACCGGCGCCTGGTTGGCCAGCCGGCTCGTGATGCGCCTGGGCATGGCGCGCCTCTTGCGCGCCGGCACCACGCTCATGATGGCGGGCGGGGTCGCGGCCGCGGCGCTCGCCTGGAGCGGCGCGGGACACTGGCTCGCGGTGGTAGCGCCTTTCACCCTCTTCCTCTTCGGCACCGCGATCATCATGCCGAACGCCCTGGCGGCCGCGCTCACGCCTTTCCCGCACGCCGCGGGCTCGGCGACTTCGCTCATCGGCGCCATCGGGTTCGCCAGCGGCGCGCTCATCAGCACAGCGCTCGGCGCCGCGTTCGACGGCAGCGCGCGCCCGATGGCCACTTTGGCCGCGCTCGCCGGCCTGACTGCATTCGCTCTCTATCGATGGAAAGCGTCGACGCCATCGTGATCGGCGCGGGCGTGATCGGCCTCGCGGTGGCGCGCGAGCTCGCGCGCGCCGGGCGCGAGGTGGTAGTGCTGGAAGCGGAAGACGCGATCGGCACGCACACGAGCTCGCGCAACTCCGAAGTGATCCACGCCGGCATCTACTACCCCGAGGGGTCGCTTAAGGCGCGGTCCTGTGTCGCCGGCAAGGAGCTCCTCTACGAGTACTGCGTCGCGCACGGCGTGCCGCACCGGCGCAGCGGCAAGCTCATTGTTGCCACTTCCACGGAGCAGACCACCGAGCTCGAATCCATCCAGAAGAAGGCGCATGCCAACGGCGTCACCGACGTCGTATGGATGACGCGCGCGCAGGCGCTCGCGCTCGAACCCGAGGTCTCCTGCGTCGCGGCGCTCTACTCGCCTTCGACCGGCATCATCGATAGCCACGCGCTCATGCTCGCTTACCTGGGCGACGCCGAGGACGCGGGCGCGATGCTAGCGCTCAAGTGCGAGCTCATCGGCGCGCAGACCGTGCCCGATGGCTTCGTCCTGCACACGAACGAGATGGACCTGCACTCGCGCATCGTGGTGAACAGCGCCGGGCTGCGCGCGCCGAGCGTCGCCAGGCGCATCGAGGGCTTCGACGCACGGCTTGTGCCCGGCGAGTATTACGCCAAGGGCAACTACTATTCGCTCACCCGGCGCGCTCCGTTTTCGCGCCTGGTGTATCCGGTGCCCGAACCCGGCGGGCTCGGCGTGCACGTCACGCTTGATCTTGCCGGCCAGGCGCGCTTCGGGCCCGATGTCGAATGGGTCGAGCGCATCGACTACGGCGTCGATCCACGGCGCGCCGAGCGCTTCTACGCAGCGATCCGCCGCTACTGGCCCGGCCTGCCCGACGGCGCGCTTGCCCCGGGGTACGCGGGCATCCGGCCGAAGACCGCCGGTCCGGGCGAGCCCGCGCCCGACTTCGCGGTGCAGGGCCCGAGCGCGCACCGCGTGCCCGGACTCGTCAACCTCTTCGGCATCGAGTCGCCCGGGCTCACCGCGAGCCCCGCCCTCGCCGCCATGGTGCTCGAGGAACTAGGCTAAGATTCGCGTCACTTTCGGAGGAGACCACATGATCATCCGCATCGCGCTCGCGCTGACATTCGCATCCGGCACGGCGCTCGCGCAGACGAAATGGGACATGCCGACGCCGTATTCCGATGGCGAATTCCATACGCGCAACGTGCGCCAGTTCGCCGAGGACGTGAAGAAGAACACTAACGGCGCGCTGGAAATCACGGTGCATTCCAACCAGTCGCTCATCAAGCATCCGGACATCCTGCGCGCGGTGTCGACCGGCCAGGTGAACATCGGCGAGGTCCTGCTGGGCCAGTTCTCCAACGAAGACCCGGTGTTCGCCGCGGACAACATTCCGTTCGTGGCGCCGGGCTACGACGCGGCGTGGAAGTTCTACCAGGCGCAGAAACCGGTCCTCGAGAAGAAGCTGCAGGGCCGCGGCCTGCGCCTGCTCTACGCCGTCGCCTGGCCGGGCCAGGGGCTCTACACCAAGGATCCGCTGAAGAGCGCAGCCGATATGAAGGGGCAGAAGATGCGCACTTACAGCCCGCTCACTTCGCGACTCGCCGAGCTTCTGGGGGCGAGCGGCGTGCAGGTGCAGGTTACCGACGTGCCGCAGATGTTCGCGACCGGAGCGATGCAGGCCATGGTGACCTCCTCGGCGACGGGGACATCCACCAAGGCTTGGGAGTTCGTCAAGAACTACACCAGGACCAATGCCTGGAACCCGAAGAACGTCGTGGTGGTCAACGAGCGCGGCTTCAGCCGCCTGCCCAAGGAGCAGCAGCAGGGCCTCCTCAAGGCCGCCGCCGCGGCCGAGCCGCGCGGCTGGGAAATGTCCAAGGCACGCGAAAAGGAAGGCGACGAGACGCTCGCCAAGAACGGCATCACGGTCGCCGAGGCGAGTCCTCAGCTCAAGGCCGAGCTCGCCAAGATCGGCGAGCAAATGGCCGCCGAATGGGAAAAAGCGGCCGGCGCGGACGGCCAGGCGATTCTCAAGGCGTATCGCGGCAAATAGCCGGTGAGGCGGTTCTTAGACCGCCTCTACACCGCTAGCGGCGTTCTTGCGGCGGTCTGCCTCGCGGGCATCTGCGCGCTCATGCTTGCGCAGGCGCTCGGCCGCGAGGCGCGCATCCTCATCCGCGGCGCCGACGACATCGTCGCCTGGCTCACCGCGGCGTGCACTTTCCTCGCGCTCGGCTACACCTTCCGTCATGGCGAGCTGGTGCGCGTGGGACTGTGGCTCGACAAGCTCCAGCCGCGCGCGCGCCGTCTCGCCGAGATCTGGGCGCTGGGGCTGACCGCGCTTTTCGGCGCCTACATGCTGTGGGCGATCTCGCGCTTCGTCTACGAGAGCTGGAAGTTCAAGGAGGTCGCGCAGGGCATGATCGCAATCCCGATCTGGATCCCGCAGACCGCGCTCGTCGCCGGCAGCGCCATCTTCCTCATCGCCGTGCTGGACGAACTCGCGCGCGTGCTGAGGAACGATAAGCCCACCTACCAGCTTGCGGAAGAAGAACGCCGCGCGGCCGGGGACTATTCCGAGACCGTCTGAAGTGACGATCCTCGCCTCCGCGCTGGTGCTCCTCGGCCTGCTGCTCGTTCTGCTGGCCGGCGGCGTTTGGATCGCAATCTCGCTCGCCGTCGTCGCCTGGGCCGGCCTGCAGTTCCTCACTTCCAGCCCGCCGGACGTGAATCTCTTCCAGTCGTTCTGGGGCTCGAGCGCCTCGTGGACGCTCGCGGCGCTGCCGCTGTTCGTGTGGATGGGCGAGATCCTCTATCGCACGCGCCTGTCGCAGGAAATGTTCGAGGGCCTCGCGCCGTGGCTCGGCTGGCTTCCCGGGCGCCTGATGCACGTGAACATCCTGGGCTGCGCGATCTTCGGCACGGTGTCGGGCTCGTCGACCGCCACCTGCGCGACGATCGCGAAGGTTTCGCTGCCCGAGCTCAAGAAACGCGGCTACGACGAAAAAGTCTGCCTTGGCTCGCTCGCCGCCGCCGGCACGCTCGGCATCCTGCTGCCGCCGTCCATCATCATGGTCGTCTATGCGGTGGCGGCCGAAGTTTCGATTATCAAGGTGTTCATCGCCGGGTTCATTCCGGGGCTTATTCTTACGCTTCTCTTCTCGGGCTACGTCGTAGTCTGGGCGCTCACCCATCCGCAGAAGACGCCGCCGCCGGAGCGCGAGCTTCCGTTCCTCGAAAAGCTGCACAAGGCGCGTCACCTCATTCCGTGCCTGCTCCTCATCGTCTTCATCGTCTGGGTCATGGTGACGGGCTGGGCCACGGCAACCGAAGCGGCAGCCTACGGCGTTCTCGGCGCGCTCGCGATCGCCTGGTGGTCGGGAGGCCTCGACCGCGCGAGCTTCGCCGCGAGCCTGATGGGCGCGACGCGGCTTTCCTGCATGATCATGTTCATTCTGGCCGGCGCGTCGTTTCTTTCCTCCTGCATGGCCTTCACCGGCATCCCGCGCGCGCTCGCCGAATGGGTCGCGGCGCTCGAGCCGAACAAGTACATGCTGATCGCCATCCTCGCCGGCATCTACCTCGTGCTCGGCACCGCGCTCGACGGCGTTTCGATGATCGTGCTCACCACCTCGATCGTCCTTCCCATGGTGGAGAAAGCCGGCTTCGATCTCGTCTGGTTCGGCATCTTCGTCGTCCTGCTGGTCGAGATCGCCGAGCTCACGCCGCCGCTCGGCTTCAACATCTTCGTGCTGCAGAACATGACCGGACGCGATTCCAACTACGTCGCGCTCGCGTCGCTGCCGTTCTTCGTCATGATGCTCCTCTGCCTCGCCATCATCACCGCCTTTCCCGAGCTCGCCACCTGGCTGCCGGACGCGCTGGTCGGCGTGACCAAGAAGTAGTGGCGACGAAAGCGGTGATCCTCGATGTCGGCGGCGTGCTCGCGCGCGACATCTGGGAATACCTGTACGACGATCTCGCGCCTTCGCATGGGCTCGATCGCAAGGCGCTGCACGAGGCGGGACGTCTCTTGTGGGAGACGTTCGCCTACGTTCCCGAGACGCCGGCCAACACCTGGCGCGACATGGAGCGGCGCTACTGGGAGCTCTTTCTTCTCATCTTCCGCGGCACCGGCCTTTCGGTGGACGAGCTCATCGCGCTCACCGACCGCTACGTCATGCCGATCGAGGGCATGCGCCCGATCCTCGAGCGCCTCCACGCGCGCGGCACGCGGCTCGTCATCTGCTCGAATAACAACGAGATCTGGTGGCCG
>Ga0075419_10001273_pt1 | contig 16342 bp, 18 predicted proteins | sample SoiMetdeltSBSDD3_FD_76900 | JGI IMG/M metagenome (GOLD analysis project Ga0075419, IMG submission 76900) | Bulk soil microbial communities from a Populus tree surrounding site in Tennessee, USA - Soil MetaG P. deltoides SBSDD3 | ecosystem: Environmental > Terrestrial > Soil > Tree plantation... | reverse complement strand
CCTGCAGCGCGGTGTGGCCCGCGACGTTCAGCGTGGCGGCCTGCTCGAACGGCAGATCGCTGGGCTTGAGGAGTAGCCGGTCCTCACGCGCTCGGACGTACTCCGCGAAGGTCGCGACGGCACTGCCAAAGACCTCGTCGCCCGGCTTGAAACGTGTGACGCCGGGACCGACCTCGACAACAGTGCCGGCGACGTCGACGCCGCGAACGGGCTCGTCCTTACTCCGCATGAGCTTGCCCATGATCTCGAGCAGCAAGCCGCCGTGGGTCGTGTGCCAGTCGAGCGCGTTCACCGACGCCGCGCGCATGCGGACGATCACGCGGCCTTCGGTCGCCTGCGGCCTGGGGATCTCCCGGAGGTGCAGGGCGTCGGCAGAGCCACGCCCTTCCTGCACGAGCGCCTTCATCGTTCGGCTGCCGCTCTCGGTCTGATTCGCCATCTCCCTCGCTCCTGCTGCTGTGGTCATCTCGCGTCCTCTTTTCTCCTGGCTGCGATGCCGCTACTTGCGGTCTATCGCCATACGCTGTAAGATACCCATACAGCGTAAGTCTGTCAAGGGGTGACGCGATGGCGAAACGAGCGGAAGCGATCGCCGAGCGGCGTGAGCCTCTCAGCCGCGAGCGCGTGCTACGCGCGGCCATGGACCTCGCCGACCGTGACGGGATCGCCGCGCTGTCGATGCGCAACCTCGCGCGCGAGCTGAGCGTCGAGGCGATGTCGCTGTACCACTATGTCGAGCGTAAGGAAGACCTTCTCGCCGCGATCGGTGACATGGTGATGCGAGAGATCGACCTTCCCTCCGGGCGGACCACCGACTGGAAGAGCGCGGTACGCAAGATGGCGGTCTCACACCACGACGCACTGAAGCGGCACCCATGGGTTCACGCTCTCGGACCCACGCCGGTACGTCTCGGACCGGGACAGCTCAGCTACATGGAGTGGCTGCTGGGAAGACTGCGTGAAGCCGGCTTCTCACCGCGTATGACGCATCACGCTTATCACATCCTCGATAGCCACGTGGTTGGGTCATCGCTTTGGGAAGCGGGCATCGTGGCCGCGATCCCGAAGGGCGCCCTGCCTGATCTCGCGAAGACCGTCCTCGAGCGAGTCCCTATCGCCGACTACCCGTTCTTCCACGAGCACGCGCAGCAGCACATCGGGAAGCTCACGAAGGGCGACAAGCAGCCGTTCGAGCTCGGACTCGATCTGATCCTGGATGGCCTCGACCGGCTCCGCGACGAGCGGCCGAAGCGGAGTCGGTCGTCCCTACCGAGTGGCCGACCGGCGACCTAGAAGCCCGGCGAGCGGACGAAGGCGGCCGAGATCGACCAGCGATCGCCATTCGCCCTGAGCACAAAGTCTTGACGCTGGTCGGGCTGGCCCGATTTCGACCAGGTCGAGCGCACGAACCGTCCGAAGTTCGGGTCGCTCTCGATCGGTCGGGTTTGCACTCGCACCGTCGTGCCCGCGTTCAGTATGGTCGCGAGCGTGTTCATGTATCTGGTCCGACTGATCGACGCGGCGTCACCCGGGATGCCGCCGACCGTGATGCACGGACCGATGGCGTCAGCGATCGCGTTCAGATCCTTCCTCGCGAATGCGTCGGAGAGCGCATCGACGACCACTTCGGGACTGCGCGGAACCGGGGTCGCGGGAGGGGTTCGCGTCACGGTCGCGTCGCTCAGGACCTGCAGCGTCGGGAGAACGCGTGCAAGCTCTTCGTCCGGCTGACCGAAGTCGGTCCGCTCGATCGCGTAGATCCAGCCACGCGCGAGGAAGACGAGCACGGTTGTGTCGCCGGTCGGCGTTGCCTGGCGCGCGCCGGCTCGCTCACCGAAGGTGACTGGCTCGATCCGCACGTCAGCCGGGTGCGCGCGTTGCTGCAGCCACGCCAGTGGCGTCACGCCCTGCGCGGCGCTCACATGCACAAAGATCAAGCGCACGCCGACGCTGATGCTCTCATCGGCTTCAGGCACACCGATGAACATTTCGTCCGCTTTGATCGGCGATGTCGTGGCGATCCCCGGGCTGCAGTTCGCGGGGCGCCATCCCGGAGGCAGATCGACGCTGAAGCCGAGCTCCGCGCTCGTGTACCGAATGAAGCCGGGAACGACCGTCGGCGTCGGAGAGGGCGGTGCCGTCGGTATCCCGGTGGGCGTGGCCGTTGCGGCTGGGCTGGGGCTGGCGGTCGGCGTCGGCGACGGAGTTGACGACGGGGCCGCACACGCAACGAGCATCGCGGTGGCGACGAGCAGTGCTATGTCCCTGAGTCGCCGACCGGTCCAGTGAGGGCTTGAGAATCGAAGCAATGCGCCAGTTGCATTATCGCGTGCGGGTCGAGTCGTGGATCGCGGGGAACGTCTAAGGGTCTGGCGGTCCCGACCGGGGTTGAACCCGGAATATCGAACACTCAGCGGGATCGCCGTAGAGGGCATCGAAGATCTCGTTCGCCTGACGACCACCGTGGACTGACTGCGCCATCCAGCAGCTCATCGCCTTCCCACATACCAGACCCTCCATCCTCTCGTACAGCCCGACTGCCACGGAAACTTCGAGCTGGCGCTGTTTGACGCGTCTATACCCTGTGGCTGCCACCGCGACGACGATTCGTTCGTTGTAGGAGGTGAGGAAAGCGGCGTGTCGCACCGGACGCTCTCGGTCACGTTGGCAGCGGTTCTGGCCGCATGCTCGGTGGCGCTGAGGCCGGGCGGCGGCATCACGACGCCAGCGCCGGCACCCTCGGCCTTGCCGAGCGCGAGCGACTCCCCGCGCGGATGGCCGCGATGACACTCGACGTCACGAGCACACGGATCGTCCTTTTCGGCGGTGGTCCACGCCGCACCGAGTTCCCGGCGGACACGTGGACCTTCGACGGAAGCGGATGGGAACGGTCGCCTTAGGTGGAGAGCGGCGCCGTTGCCGTGACCGCGCTTGCGCACGCAGACGGCTGGGACGCCGCGTACCGACTGCACGCGGGCGACCTCGTTCGGTACCTCCGCCGGCTCAGTCCGAACGCCGAGATCGCGGAGGAGCTCATGCAAGAAACATTCGCGCGCGCGATGCGCGCTTCACGCTCGCCCGCCGCGTCGCATGAGCTGCGCCCGTGGCTCTACCGCATCGCGACGAACGTCGCGATCGACCGGCTCCGGCGCGATCGGCGACTGCGCTTCATCCCCTTCGGCGGGCGTGAGCTCGCTCTGGAACGCGACGTCGCGGAGATCGACCTTGTTCGCCATGCGCTGCGCGCGATAGCGCCTGAACAGGCGACGGCGCTCGTGCTCCGGCTGCACGAGGGTTTCTCGCCGGCGGAGATCGCGCAGATGCTCGATGTCAGCGAGACCGCGCTGAAGTCACGCCTGGTGCGTGGCCGGCGCGCGTTCATCGCCGCATACGAGCGGATCGGAGGACGACTGTGACCGCGCACGCACACGACCTGATCGTGGAACGTCAGGATGACCCGCTCGACCCGGGAGCCGATCTCTTCCTGCAGGATCACCTGAAGACATGCGCGGAGTGCCGTCGCTACGAGCGCACCGTCGCGCACGTCGACCGGCTGCTGCGGATGAGCGAACCCGCACTCGCCGTCCCGTCGCTCTCGACGAGCGGCGCGGCCCATGAATCGCAGCGCGCGCTCGTCGCGGCCGCCGTTGTCGTCGTGGTCCTCGCGTTGGGAGTCTTCACGGGCGGCGCTCTCCGCGAGTTCAGGTCGGTCGACCGACTACAAGGGGGTTCCGCGCCGCGAGCTTTTGCGCGCGACGCGTGCGAGATCGTCGAGCGAGCCGCGCCGTTGGCGGGCTATCCGGCGGGCGGGAGCACATCCGATCACGGATCTCTCCGCGATACACACGCGTGCGCGTACGACGAGGACTTCACAGACCGTTGGAGGGATCCCCATCTGGTGCTCGTCACTCGTGCTGTGCGCAGCAACGAGGTATCGACCGTCCTTGACAACATTCAAGTCGCGCCCGAGGACGTCGAGTGGCGTGAGATCCGCAACGGCATGTGGGTCACGGTGGTCCGGCCGGGCGCGACAGAGCCGGATTATTCCTTTACCGCTGTAGCTGTCTTCGATGAGCCCTACTTTTTCTACGTGACGGAGAGGGATGCGGAGAAGGCCGAGCGCCTGGCGGAGGCGGTCCGCACAGTGCTCAGGTCGCGATAGCTCGGGATGGCAGGGAGGGAGGAAAGCCACATGGGAAGCCGCGTGAAGAATCCGCTGCGGCACGCAGCTGTGACTATTGCACTGGTGCTCTTCAGCACGACGACCGCCTGCGCCCAGCCCGCGCCTCAGGCGCAGCCATCACTGTCCGACACCACCATCACGCTGACGAACTCTGACTGCACAGCCAAGGGCCTTGGCGCGGTTCTCCAAAGTCAATTCGTCGCGGCCGTCGACAACAAGACGTTGTCCAAGGCTCAGTTCAATCTGCATCGACTGATCGACGGCCGCGAATATCGCGAGCTCGAGCTGCACATCCAGGCGCGGCAGCAGGCGGCAGGCAGCAACAGACCCGTACTTCCGCCGATGACCGTCCACGCGATCGGGTCAGGGTTCATTGAAGCGGGACAGCGCGGCAAGCTTGAAGGTACGCTCACGAGCGGCACCTACGGTCTCATTTGTCGCCGTGATTCGCCCGGGGGCACAGAGGAAGCGATCTACGTCATCGGGCCGTTCCGCGTCGGTTAGCCCTAGTACGCGCATGCCACTGCGTCAGCGATCCGCTCCGCCGTCTCCATCTTCCCGCCGCTGCCGGCCTCAACGCCGGTGTCGCGCCGCTCGGGCAGCCGTCGACGATTGCGGCGTCGATCGCGGCACGCCTCGCGCTGGCCAAGGTGCCGCGAACCACGACTGCGCTGCTGCTCGCAGTCGCGTCTTCGATATTGCGGTCCCGACCGGATTCGAACCGGCGATCTCGTCCTTGACAGGGACGTATGCTAGGCCGCTGCACCACGGGACCATGCGCTGCGAAAGCGTTTTGTGCTCCCCTCGCGCCTCACCATTCTGACAGAGACGAAAAAAGAGGCGGCGAGTGCGCTTCCTTTCACTCGCCGCCTCTGCCGGTGTGGCCTACCTCAGTCGCTAGGTCGCCGCCAGAGCCCCCTGCCGAAGACGCTTCGTCACTTCAAAGGTCAATCGGCTTGTCCTTGCGAGGCCCGCGAGCGTGAAGTCGAGACCCGCTTCCTTCAGCTCCTCGTATCCGAGCCCCCGGTACAGCCGCTTGCCCGCGACGAAGCACATCTCGTCGTACAGGACAGGCCAATCAGCACCTCTTCGCTCGAAACAGAAAGCAATGAAGTCGATCGCGACCTGGGCGATCTTCTCGTCTGGCAATTCGTCCCCTCCCCCAGATGCGACATGACGCATCATCCGCACCCTCTAACGAAGCGACAAGGCTTTTCGTCCACCTTCTTGTCCACAGGTTCATCCACAGGTTCGAAGCACGTTATCCACACGCTGTCGACATCTCATGTCGTTTTCTTCGTCCTGCGGTCGGAGAAGCGACGACGTTCGCGGTGCCGCGCGCTCGCGCGGTCGAGCGCCGCATCGCCGAACTTTTCGCGCACCGCGTCGAGGGCCGCATTGAGTCGGGTCGTGCGAACGTGATCGAACAGCCCGAGCTGTCGGCCGATCTCGATCCCGGAGGCGGTGACGCCGACGAGACGCACTGGACTGGTCCGGCCAATGCGGCGATCTTCGGCCAGCGCGTCGCGTAGCAGTTGACGCGCGGTGCCGAAGATCCGTAGATCGTCGTCCGTCGGTTGCGCGAGCGTGCGCTGCCGCGTACGCGTCTCGAATGGGGCGACCCGCAGGTGCAGCGTGATCGTGCGACCGCGGAGCTGCTGGGCGCGGAGTCGGCGACCGACGCCCTCGGAGAGCGCCAGCAGCATCGACTCGATCGTCGCGCTGTCGAGCGTGTTGCGATCGAAGGTGTGCGAGTGGCCGACCGATTTAGGCGTCCTGCCGTCGCCGACGACCACGCCCTCATCGATCCCGTGGGCGCGCTCCCAGATGTGCCGGCCGTGCTCGCCGAGGCGTGCCTCGACGACGCTCGCGTCCATGGCAGCCAGGTCGCCGATGGTCCGAAGGCCCCACCCCTCAAGGACCTCGCGCGTCTTCGGGCCGACGCCCCAAAGACGACCGAGCTCCAGCGGAGCGAGGAAGGCCTCCTCGCCACCCGCCGGCACGATGACCAGGCCGTCGGGTTTGCGCAGGTCGGAGCCGATCTTGGCGCAGAGCTTGTTCGTCGCGACGCCGACCGACAGGACCAGCCCGAGCCGCTCGCGTACGTCGCGTTTGAGCTCCCTCGCGATGTTCTCCGCGCCGCCGAACAGATGCTCGGTCGCGGTCACGTCGAGGAACGCTTCGTCGAGAGAGATCGGCTCGACCAGGGGCGTCCGCTCGGCGAAGAGCGCCATGACGCCGTCGGACGCCTCCTCGTACTTCTGACCATCGCCCGGGACGAAGATCGCGTCGGGGCAGAGCCGGCCCGCGGTCTGAAGAGGCATCGCCGAATGGACGCCGAAGGCGCGAGCCTCATAGGAGGCGGCCGCCACGACCCCGCGGTCGCCAGGGCCGCCGCCGCCCATGACCGGCTTGCCGCGGTACTCGGGGTGATCGCGCTGCTCGACCGACGCGTAGAACGCATCGAGATCGCAGTGAAGGATGGCGCGACGGTCGGCCACCATCATCGTCATGCGATCCGGGCGCCCTGCGTCTTCGCGTCGGGCGCCATGAAGCGGGCGATGGCCACGCCCTCCGCGATCGCAGCCGCGCGGTCCGAACGCGCGAGCGTGCCGAAGGGGTGAATGCGCACGACCGCGTCGGACTTCGTCCTGGTGAGTGACCATGTGCCGGCCGCGAAGCCGTCGACGAGGAAGACCGCTTCCACGATCGCGTTCTTCGAGTAGACGGCGCTGCGATATTTCTTCGCGATCACCCGGTCGCGATGTTCATAGCCGATCAGCAGCTCGTCGTAGCGGGGGAGGAAACGGACGGGCGCATCCATCTCCGGGGCCGGTCGTGGCGCGCGCGGCAGATCGAAGAGCGCGCGGCCGTGCTCGTCGGAGAAGCGGCGCAGCGATGGCGCGAGTCGCTCCAGCACCGGTCGGATCCGCGGAGGCACCTGGCCCGAGAAGCGCGCGATGTCCGCGAGCGTCGCGGGGCCGAAGGCGGTGAGATACCGGCGGATGAGGAGCTCGACGGCCTTCTCCTCGGTCGGCCTCGTGCCGCCGTCGATCCAGTGCTGAGCCGCGACGTACGGAGCGTCGGCGCCGCCGTACGCCCAATGGCCGCCCGGCGGCGCCGAGACAAGATCGCCATGGGCGCTGACGAAGCGCCAGATGAGCCACTTGTAGGGACCGCCGAACGAGCCGAGACGCTCGGTGAGATGCGCGACGACGTCCTCTTTCATGCGGGGCTGCCGCGCGAACGCGACGGCGAGCTTCGCGACCGCCTGCGGATCGACACCGCGACCGACCTGCAGCCGATTCCACGCGCCCCGATGAAGATCCTGTGTCGCCACGGCATACGCGTAGAAGTCGCGCGCACTGACCAGGTGCAGCGTTCCGCGCATGAGACGCGCGCGGACGACGGTGTGCTTCTTCTCGATCGCGTTCCACAGGCTCTCGCGCTTGAAGTCCTTGAGACGCGACCACAGCGCGATGTACGGCGAAGGTGCCCACTGCGCCTGCAGTGCCGCGAGGCGTTCGATCGCGGTCACCAGCGGAAGGGATGCGCGCTCGAGCAGCATCTGTCGTGCGAGCGTGGCGCGGCTGAGGTCGCGCAGCGTGAGCACGGGCGCGTCGGCTGCCGCTCGCGGAGTCATGCTTTCACTCCATGCGCCTTCGCCTCCGGGTAATAGAAGCGAACGAGCCGTTCACCTTCGTCGACCAGCGCCGCTTTGTCGCTCCTCATTAGCCGCTTGAACGGCAGCAGCTCCAGCACCGCCTGTTTGGGCGTGCTCGCGATCTTCCACCGTCCGGCGACGAAGCCGTCGATGAGGAACGTGGTCCAGACCTCGGCGGAGAAGATGACCTGCTTCTTGTGTTCCGTCGGGAGGATCCGGGTCCGCTCGGCCGCGTCGTGACCGAGGATCGCCGCATCGAAACGCGCGAGAAAGCGCGGCGCCGCGATGGTGTCGGCCGACGGGCGCGGCGCCCTCGCGAGATCGAAGAGCTCGCGCCCGCGCTCGTCGCGGAAGCGGCGGATGTCCTTGATGCGGTCGAGCGCAGCGCGAAGCGGGGCAACGCGGCAGCCGCTCCAGCTCGCGAGATCGCGGACCGTCGCTGGACCGAACGCGCCGAGGTAGCGACGGGCGACGAGGTCGAACGCAGCGTCCGCCTTCGGCGCCTTCCTGAGCCGGGCCGGCGGCGCGACGAAACGCGCGAGCTGCCGGTACTCCCAGTACGCGCCGCCCTTCTCCCAGATGATCCCGCTCGCGGTGACCGCGGCCCAGAAGTACCAGTTGCGGAGGCGCTCCTCTTTGGGCGCGTCGCGCGCGATGAACTCGCGGATCTCGTCGCGCGTTCGTGGCGTCTTTCCCGCGAACTTGAAGACCTTGTCGTGGATGTCCTTGAGCGCGGCGAGATCCGGAGCCCCGGGCGGCCGCCACGCGGCGAATATGCCGTCGAGAGTGACTTTCGAGTACGCCGCGTACTCCATCGCGCTCACCAGATGAAGCGTGGCGCGCATGAGCGTCGCCTTGACGACGTCTCCCTTGTCGATCGCGGACCGGAGATCCTCGCGCTTGAATCCGGCGACGCGTGTCCACAGCGCGACGTACGGTGACGGCGCCCACTGGCCCTGGAGGCACGCGAGCCGTTCGATCGCTTCGACAGCACCGATGCGCTGCCGCGTGAGCAGCATCTGCCGGGCGAGTAGCGCGCGGTTCAGCTCGCGCAGCGTGAGGATGGGAAGGTCGGTCTTCGCGGGCATCGCCAGAGGTTAGGCCAGCCGGCGAATGACCCCGATGACTTTCCCTTGGATCTGGATGTCGCGCGTGTAGATGGGCTGCATCGCGCCGTTGGCGGGCTGCAGCCGCACCCGATCCTTCTCCTTGAAGAAGCGCTTCAACGTCGCGCGGTTGTCTTCGAGGAGCGCGACGATGATGTCGCCGTCACGGGCAGTGTTCTGCTGCTGCACGACGACGAAGTCGCCGTCGTCGATGTGGTCGTCGATCATCGATTTGCCGCGGACGCGCAGCACGAAGGTCTCGCGGCCGCGACCGGCCAGCTCGCCAGGGATCGACAGCGTCTCGCTCTTGTCCTCGAGCGCGTAGATCGGCTCACCGGCGGCGATCTCCCCGACGATCGGTGCGGAGACGACGCGACCGCCAAATGCGCCGGGGATCGCCAGCGCACGCGAGCGCGTGGCGTCCTTCGTGAGCCGGCCTTCCTTCTCGAGCTTGGTCAGGTGGTGATGGACCGCCGACGTCGAGGCGAGCCCGACGGCCTCGGCGATCTCTCGCACCGTGGGGGGGTAGCCCCGCTCGGCGATGCGCTCGCGGATAAAGGCGAGGATCCTTTCCGCCCTTTGCTGGTCCTGTTTCGTCACGCTTGGACCATACCGAACGTATGTTCACCTGTCAAGCCCATGCGCCCGTGTCACCGGGCTGGCAGGCGAGCGTCGGTATTCTCGCAGCGTGCCGATCGATCCCGCGGTGGTCCTCGATTACGCCAGCCGGACGTTCTGGGCGCTGCTGGTGGTGGTCGTCACGCTCCTCTTCGCCCGCGTCGTCCGGCGTACGACGATGCGCGCGCTCACGCGAGGCCGGGCCCAGGCGAACGTCACGATCCTGCTCGGGAATCTGGCGCAGGTCGGTGTGCTGCTTGTCGGCGCGCTGATGGTCGTGGCGATCTACACGCGCGACGCTTTCGGCTGGATCCTCGGGTCGGTCAGCGTCATCGGCATCGTGCTCGGGCTCTCGCTGCAGGACATCCTGAAGAACTTCTTTGCGGGCATCTGGGTGCTGATCGAGCGGCCGTTCCGCATCGGAGACACGATCGAGGTGGGCGGTTACAGCGGGGTGGTCGAGGAGATCACGTTCCGCACCTCCCTGCTGCGGACGCCGGACGCCCAGCAGGTGATCGTCCCGAACGGGACCTTCATGACGAGCTCCGTGGTGAACCTCACGCGCTTCCCGACCCGGCGGGCGAGCATCTGGCTCATCATCGATGACGCCAGCGAGCCGGTCGGCCCCGACGACGTCCGCAGCGCACTTCAGAAGGTGACGGGGCTCACGAAGGACCCGCCGCCCAGCGTTGAGCTGCGGCGGGTGTCCGAGGGCAAGGCCCGTTACCTGGTGACTTTCTGGACGTCCGACCGCGATACGGCGTTATCTGGAGCTGTTACAGCGCTGCGGGCACGATTCCCGCAGGGAGAGGTGCACGGTGACTAGAGGATTTCGTCCGCCTCGCGATCCGAAAGAGGCGCTCGAGACGATTCGCAAGATGCCGGCGTACGCACGCCTCATCTGGGCGCTCGCGCGCGACCCGCGGGTACCGACCCAGCAGAAGCTGGTCCTTGCCGCCGTCGCCGGCTATCTCGTGTTCCCGATCGACATCATCCCGGACTTCATCCCCGTGCTCGGGCAGCTCGACGATCTCGGCGTGCTCATTTTTGGTCTCGACTTCTTCATCCGCAACGCGCCGAAGGAAGTTGTTGAGGAGCACATGGGACGGATCGCGCGAAACGATGACGATCTGAAACACGACCTCGAGCGGGCGCAGGGCGTGCTGAGCAACCGAGCGACCGACCTTCGCGCTACATTGGACAGGATCTTGTCACGCGACCGCGAAGGAGATAACTCATGAGCGACCGGGACTCGGGCAGCGTTTTCGACGTCGTCGAAGCATTGCTCGCGATCATCGGCGCGCTGACCGTCATGGGCGTCGTCGCCGTCGCCGCATCGGTCCTCGCATGGGAGATGGAGCTCCGAAAGAGCGAGCAGGACGGCTCGCTTGCGGAGACCACTCAGCCCAGCAGCTAGCGCGAGCCGGTGCGCGTCATCCTCAGGCGCGAGGTGGCCGGACTCGGCCGCCCCGGTGATGTGAAGGACGTCGCCGATGGCTACGCGCAGAACTTCCTCCTGCCGCGCGGATTCGCCGTCGAGGCGACCGCGGGTGAGATGAAGGTCCTGGCGCGGGCGCGTGACGCCAAGCGCGCGAAGCAGGACCGTGCGCACGCCGACGCGGAGGACCTCGCGAGGCGTCTGTCGGAGACGACGCTGTTGTTCCGGCTCAAGGCCGGCGGTCAGGGCAAGACGTTCGGCTCGGTCACGAGCAAGGACGTCGCCGACGCGCTGAAGCGCGACCTGAAAGTGGATATCGACAAGACGAAGATCCACCTTCCCGAACCGCTAAAGGCGCTTGGCGCGCACAAAGTCGAGATCCGTCTGCTCACCGACGTCCGCGCGAATGTGACGGTCGCGATCGAGCCGGAGCGCTAGGCGCCCGTCAGGGCTTGCGCAGCTGCGTCCACCAGAGCATCGCCGCGCCGATCACGAACATCACGCCAAGAAGGATGAACGCCTGCTCGGTGCTCACTCCTTCTTATTGTCTCCGCCCTCCCGCATCCAGGGAGTGATGGTGAGGCCGACCAGCAGATCTTCCGGGCTGAGCAGCCGCGCGACGGTCTGGCCCCACGGCTCGACCCGCGGACCGACGAGGAGCCTGTAGCCCTTCGCTTTCAGCTCTTCGGCACCGGCGGCGACATCGTCCACGTCGAACTCGATCCCGCCCTGTGGCACCGGCACGTCCTTGGGCCACTCCTTCGTTCCGAAACAGGATTCGGCCGCGTCCGCGAGCGTCCATAGACCGAAGTGCTTCACACCAGGAAGGTCGTCGGTCGCGACGTAATCACCCTCCGGTAGCGGCAGACCGAGCGCGTCGCGGTAGAAGCGTGCGGATTCTTCGAGATCGCGGACGATCGGACCGAACCCGGCGACGAACAGGACGTTCATCAGATGTCCGCACGAGTCTCGCCCAAATCGCGGAAACGCGTGAGCTCGGACTGGAAGTGCAGGTCGAAGTCGCCGGTCGGGCCGTTACGGTGCTTCGCGAGCTTCAGGCGGACCACGCTCTCGTCACGATCCTTGCGGTCCTTCTGCCAGAGGAGGAGGACCATGTCGGCATCGGCCTCAATACTTCCTGATTCTCGAAGGTCAGAGAGCATTGGCTCGGTGCCGCGAGTCTCGATCTGACGCGAGAGCTGCGAGAGCGCGACGAGGGGTACCTCCAGCTCGCGCGCGATCGACTTCAACGCTCGCGTGATGACCGCGATCTCCTGAACTCTGCCCGCGTCGTTGCCCGCGGCGCCCTCGATGAGCTGCAGGTAGTCAACGACCACGAGGTCGAGGCCGCGATCGGCCTGCAGCCGTCGCGACTTCGCGAGGATGTCGGTCACGGTCAGGCGGGTCGACTCCTCGATGAAGATCGGCGCGCGCTGCAGCTGGTTCGACGCGGAGTTGATCGACTCGAACTCGCGCTCGGAGAGCCGGCCGCGGCGCATCCGGTTGCCGTCGATCTCCGCGGTCTGCGAGATGAGTCGCTGCACGACCTGCAGCTCGGTCATCTCAAGTGAGAACACCGCGCAGGTCTTGCGCGCGGTGACCGCGGCATGCCACACGATGTTGAGCGCGAGGCTCGACTTTCCCAGACCCGGACGCCCACCGATGATGATGAGGTCCGAGGGCTGGAATCCGCCGGTCTTCGCGTCGAGGTGCTCGAAGCCGGTCGGCACACCTTGGGGCTGGTCGTCGCCGCGGGCGGTGATCTGGTCGGCGAAACGGCGCAGCGCGATCTCGAGCGGAACGACATCGCGGTGCAGGCTCGATTCGCTCACCGCGAACAGCAGCTCCTGCGCATCGGCGACCGCGCTCTCGGCGTCCTCGCGGGTCAAAGCGAGATGCGCGATCTCGTTCCCGGCCTGGATGAGGCGACGGAGGAGCGCGGTGCGCTCGACGATCGCGGCGTACGACTCGGCATGCGCGACGGTCGGCACGTTCTGCATGAGTCCGACCAGGAACTGCGCGCCTCCGACCTCGTCGAGCTCACTCCGGGCGGCGAGCTCTGCCTGCACCGTCTGGAAGCCGAGCGCTTCGCCACGCTCGGCGACGCGCTCGACCGCGCCGAGGATGAGTCGATGCTGCTCGCGTGAGAGCGAGGCCGGCGCGATGCGCCCGCGCACGACGCCCTCGTACACCGCGGGGTCGATGAGGACCGCGCCGAGCAGCGAGGCTTCTGCCTCGGGATTCTCCGGCGGCGGCTTGGGTGTGTTGCGCTGGAGTCCGAGGTCGACCGTCATACCGGCATGTCGTCCGAGGCTTTGCTGAAGAACTTCGCCTGCTCCGCTGCGAAGAGCAGCGAGAAGATGCCGGTCGGGCCGTTGCGATTCTTCGCGATGCTGCCGTGGATCAGCTTCGGTGCGCCCGCAGCGGTGTCCTCTTTGTCGCGCCACAGCATGAGCACGATGTCTGAATCCTGTTCTATGGCTCCGCTGTTATGACTGACGATGCCGTCGGCGAGCCAGGAAGCTGGGCCCGGCACGGTTAGGTCGAAGACTTCCTCCTCACCATCCGGCGCCACTTCGATGACGCTGTCCCAGAACAGGTCGCTCGATGCATGCGCGAACAGCTCGTCGTCGTCAAGCAGAGCGGCGTATTCGATTACGGTCGCCCGCGACGGCGCGAACTTGAAATGCGCGGTGCCGCCATACGAAGTGCCGCGCATCGCGGCCATGGCGCGTTGGGTGATCGACTTCTCGCGCATCCGCGTCTTTACGGATGCAAAGACTTCCCGTGGGACGGTGTCGACGTTCGTATTTGGTTCAATGCCGATGATGGCCTCGGCGAGCGCGGCGGCTGGCTCGACGCGGGGGCCGAAAGCGCCGATCTGATCAAGGAATCGTTGCTGCGCATCCGTGCCGGAGACATTCACTTGATAGCCGGGAAGGTAGCCGTCTTCCTCGACCTCGTATGTGCGCGTCACGATCCCGAAGCGGAGCAGGAGCGCCGCGACATCGCCCGCGAGACCGATGCTATTGGTCGCGTAGTACACGCTGTGACCACCGCGCCGACCTGGCTTCGAAACGCTGATGCTGCCGTCCGTCGCCCACAGGTGTTGCAGCAGGATCGCGAGCTGCCGATTAGGAAGGCGGAACACCTCGCGCGGGAGCCGTTTCTGATCCGAGCGCTGCCCGAAGATCCCAAGGTCGCGCAGCCAGCTGTTCACGCCAGCCGGGTGCCAGCGGTTGCCATTGCCGCCGATGTAAAGCTGCTGCCAGCTACCGATCGGCTTCTGCGGATAGACGATGGCGTTGAATTCCTCGATCGCGGCACGAGCGACGACCTCGCGGTTCTCGGCCGAGCTGCTGGTGTATCTGAGCGGCTGATGGACGAGGTAACTGCCGTCACCGATGAGCTGCCCGAGCAGGGCGAGACGCGGTTCTGACCACTCGCTCGTCAGGGCGGGTTCTGGCAAGCGTCGCGCGATAGCCAGGGGATCACCTTCACGAAGTTCGCCAACCTTTCGCCAGCCGTCGAATCCGTACAGACGATGTTCCGCCGTCGCGCGGATCACACGTCCGCTCGCGAGACGAACCTTGTACACGGGCCGACGTCCGACGGACCACACCAGGTCGCTCTTCGCGGTGACGATTCGTCCCTTCTGGATCGAGAGGACCTCCGGCGTCGTCCCGACAAGCTCGCGGATCGGCAGTCGGCGACCGTCAGCAAGGCACACGAGGGTGTCTCCGGTAACGCACTCACGAAGTGTGGAGAGCTTCGGCTCGAGTCCTGAATCGCCTGCCGCGCGCGAAAGCTGCGACAGACCGATGACCACCACGTTCAGCTCACGCGCGAGCGACTTGAGATTCTTCGTGATCGTCGCGATCTCCTGCACCCGGTTCTCTTCGTGCTCGCCGGTGCGCATGAGCTGGATGTAGTCGACGACGATCACCTCGAGACGGTCGTGCGTGCTCGCGCGCCGCGCCTTGGTGCGCAGCTCCATGATCGAAAGACCCGGCGTGTCGTCGATGAGGATCGGCAGGCCCGCGAGCGACGACGCGGCCTCGGTGTCGAACACGTTCCCGGTGCGCAGCGCCAGCAGATCGGTGCGGCTGTTCATCGCGAGGAAGCGCGACACGACCTGCTTCGTATCCATCTCGAGCGAGAACACGAGCGTCGGATGGCCGCGCTTGGCCATGTTGAAGGCCATCGCGAGCCCCAGGCTCGTCTTGCCGACCGACGGCCGCGCGGCGATGACGACGAGATCGCCGGCGGAGAAGCCCTCCGTATAGAAGTCGATCTCGCGGAAGCCGGAGGGGATGCCGCTGACCTCGTACGGCTTTTCCATCCGCTGGGTGAGGTGATCGAAGTTCTCTTGCAGCGCCGCCTGGATGTGTCGGAGCTGCGCGTTCGCGGATTCGTCGCGCAGCGCGAAGATGCGCTGCTCCGCGCGATCGAGCGCGAGCGGTATGTCGGTCGGTTCGCCGTACGCGTCCGCGGCGACGGCCGTCGCGGCGCCGAGGAGTCGGCGCAGGATCGCGCGGTCGCGGACGATGCGCGCGTACCGTTCGATCTCCACCGCCGTCGGCACGAGCTCCGTGAGCTCCCGCAGATACGCCGGTCCGCCGATACGGTCGAGCTCCTCACGTCGCGCGAGCTCCACCTGGACCGTGAGCGGATCGATGCGCTCACGGCGCTCGAGCAGCGCCTGCACCGTCCCGTAGATGCGCTGGTGCCGGGCGAGGTAGAAGTCGTCCTTCCCCAGAACGTCGGCGACCTTGAAGATCGCGTCGCGGTCGATGAGCAGGCTGCCGAGCACCTGCTGCTCGGCCGCCTCATCCCATGGAAGTGCTCGTTCGGTGCTCTCGACGCTCACGCCGCCTCCAGATGCAGGGTTCTTGCCACACTAGAACATACGTTCGGTGTCAATCCGCCCAGAAATACGGATGAAATTCGCGTGGGGGACCGCTCGCGATGGGACCAAAGGGTGACTGAGAAGTGTGGGTCCGGCTACGACACTATCCCCAGAACGCGCCGTGCCCGTCCACTGATTTCGGGCACTCGCCACCGTTATCCACATCGAGAGTTGTCCACAGTTGTGGAAAGAAGGAGCACTCGCCAGATGCGCGTACTCGTGACCGGCGGCGCGGGATTCATCGGCAGCACCATCGTCGACGCGCTCGAGGCGCGGGGCGATCTGGTGGTCGTTGTGGACGACATCTCCACCGGTGACCGCGCCAATCTCGCACCGGACATCGCTCTCCGGGTGGCCGACGTGTCGGACACGAAGGCACTCCGTGCGGCTGTCCATGGCGAGGGTTTCGACGCGGTCGTGCACT
>Ga0075419_10001271_pt1 | contig 16354 bp, 18 predicted proteins | sample SoiMetdeltSBSDD3_FD_76900 | JGI IMG/M metagenome (GOLD analysis project Ga0075419, IMG submission 76900) | Bulk soil microbial communities from a Populus tree surrounding site in Tennessee, USA - Soil MetaG P. deltoides SBSDD3 | ecosystem: Environmental > Terrestrial > Soil > Tree plantation... | reverse complement strand
CTTTGTTTTTGTCGCCGTAATAACTCGTACTTATTAACGAGGTTCAACTACAAGTTTGATAGCAGTTCTTACCTTTTCATCGATCGTCACGTCCGCGAACTCAGGAACGCAAACCACATCAATTCCATCGTTCCTGAGATAACCGGTTGCAAGTACCAGCGCCTTCACCGCCTGATTGACCGCTCCAGCACCAATCGCTTGCACTTCCGCCCGTTTATGTTCTCGGACTACCCCTGCAATCGCCCCGGCAACTGCAGACGTACGGGAGTTTGCAGAAACCTTGATCATATCCATGGCGAACCTCCCAACAATGTTAAAGAGGGACAGACATAAAAGATTGTACAGGATTTACATTATAGATTCAAGTATTTATATAAACATAAGTTAAGAATCGTAATAGTAGTAGGTACTGTGGAAAGTGTGGATAACATTAGATAATGTGGAATTACACCCACATATGGGATGACAGTCAGCGACTCACTCTGGATGTGCTGACTGGCTCCGTTAACGGAACCGGCTTACACTGTGGAAAGAATTCGGATAACCTATCCACAACTTTATCCACAGGAAATATCCATCTCCGGTCCAATCCATATCTTGGAGAATCTGTTTTTGGGCGTCCATATATGGGGGTGCAATTTCCCGCAAAATTGAAGGTCTTTAGGGACTTCTCCACATGAACCCACACTTATCCACAAATAAATGGGACTTATCCACATAACCTTGGTCTAAATAACCACCCATGCATGTAGTTGATCACCCAAATGTGCTAATCATTTTTAGTATGAAGAGAGTCAATCCACAAATAAGGGCTCAGGCTCACCAAGGATAGGCAGTGGACTGTGGATATATACATCCAGAAACGCGCCTACCGTAGCCAATTGCTCGCGGAAATTCCAGATAAACAGGGAGCCACGCCAATAATTACGGTTATTTGCCTCCACACCATAGGCATTCAGCCCCAGCGCGTTGCACAGGAATAGAGCCCGCGGGAGATGGAATTTCTGAGTCACCAGCAACGCACTTTGCACCCCAAATATGGCTTTTGCCCGGTAACATGTGTCATAGGTACGCCTTCCTGCATAATCCAGAGCTATGGCATGATCTGGAACACCAAGTGAAAGGGCATATTGGCGCATAGCCTCCGGTTCATTGTAGTACAGGACACTATTATCCCCGCTCATCAATAATTTTTCAATCTTGCCGCTGAAGTAAAGGCTTGCAGCAGTTTCAACGCGGTCGCGCAGAATCGGAGTAGGTGTTCCATCCGGTCGCAACCCGGCGCCGAACACAATAGCGAGCCGTTCGTTGGGTGCATCATCCTTCTGGTAGATGCGGTTCATGGAATAAATGGTGGTGATCAGCCGAGGCAGGAGCGTTCCAAGCAGCCCCACTGTACCGAGGGCAAGAATAAGATGCCGGAGAAGCCGAAAAAAGCGTTTTAACATGGATTGAAATTTTACTGCCTGTTTCATTAATTGCAACCTTTGAAATAATTCGCATAAGAGCTTTTAATATTAACAATCTTGTAAATGAGGATTTTGTTACAGGGGCTTGAAATTTTCGGCGAACTGGTTATACTATATATAGTTCTGAGGGTGCTCCTCAGACGAAAACTTTTTTAGAAAGGAATTACTACCATGTTATTTGCACCAAAGGAAAAAGGCCAGGGCCTCGTCGAGTACGCGATCATCCTCGCGCTCGTCGCTATCGTCGTAATTGCTGTTATGCGTTTGCTGGGACCCAAGATCGGCAATACCTTCAGCACCATCGCCAGCTCCCTGCCGTAACTCGCTCGTAGGAGCAACAAAAGTCCCGTCACTTTGGCGGGGCTTTTTTGTATCACAATTTGGGGGTTCCTCTCTATCTTAAAACTAAATAGGATGCACCTGAGGAGGCACTCAGGGAAAATGGCCCATTTATTTGAAAGGATTCTTTTATGTTATTCGTTTCAAAGGAAAGAGGTCAGGGCCTGGTCGAGTATGCGATAATCCTCGCTTTTGTGGCGCTTGTTGTGATCAGTGTTGTACGCTTGCTCGGTCCAAGAATTGGTAACACCTTCAGCACTATTGCGAGCTCACTGCCGTAGGTTGGTCCTAAGATTCAAAAGAGCCTGGTCGAAAGACCAGGCTCTTTTGGACTCCCTCATCTCTAACCAAACACGGAACCCTCATTTCACAAGTGTAGAAAGATCAACCCTTGACTCATCCAGGTAAATATGGAACTCTTCATAGTAACCGTCATTTACTGGCTCGATTTCATCGATATCATAAGCGGTTTTGAATGCGGTTTTGCCAGCCTCGGTTTGCAGGATGGCGGGAATAATACTTGCAATCTGATCACGCATTTCCTGTGGCATGATTGTAGAAAACGCCAGCACTTCATAGGGAATAATATCCGGGATGCGCCAGATGACAATGACCTGTTCCACGAGGTCTGGGTATTCATCTTCAAGGGATGGGAACTTGCGCGCGTCAATATAAGTGGCCCCAAAGTCACAAATTCCAGTTGCATATAAGGAGCGAACTACAGTGGGATGGCCTCCTACGAAGGCAGCCGGTCTTGTGTTCAGTTGATACATATTGAGGTAGCCAAGAGGAATGACATACCCTGAGGGCGATGTTTCATCACTCCAGCATGGTTTTTTATTTGCCAGTTGCGTAAGGGCGATCCTTGCGTCTGAAATGATGTTCGTTTCATTCAAAGGGTTGAAATAGGATTTGAAGCCTGAAGCACGTGCTGCAATGAATTGGGCACCATATTTGCCTGCGCCGTCTCTTAAGATGGCAAAGGAGGCTTTCACCAAATCTCTTCGATAGGCAAGTTCATAGGCATAAGGCTCGAGAAGAACGATGTGTGCATTGCCATTTGCGAGGGCATCTACAAGCGCAGTATACGAATCGGGAACAATCGTGACGACGGCATAGCCCGTCCGTTCTGTGATCTGAGCGGCGATCTGTTTGACAGCGTCGATCTTTTCCTGCGAGTTGGCGGAAGGAGGCAGAGCAAGGATCAACGGATTTTCAGCGAGACCAAGTTGTACCGTAGATGGAGCCGGAAGAGGTGTATCTGTTGTTATTAATGGTATGAGTGGCGTCGCTACATTGGGAGTAGGAGTTTGGGTAGACTGCATCGTCCCAGGAATCGTTGGAATCGAACAATCCGCTAATAAAGTAGAAGCGGCTAACACGATGAGAGTAAGGAGGTTTCTACGATGATTCACAAGTTCCCCGATGAGATTATAATACGTGCATGAAAAATAATAACCTGCTTTCTTTGTTGATCCTGATCGTGATTGTTGTCGCGGCATATTTCATCATCCAGGCTGTACGCCAGGGTGCACAAACCGCCATGGCACCGTTTCAACAAGTGAATCAGGCGAACCAGGCGTTGCAGACGCAAATGTCAAACCTGATGAACCCAACGCCCACCATCATTCCTGACCCGGTTACATATATCAATGAAGTGCGCGCACTGGCAAGGCTTGAGACGATTCAGTACAGCATTGAAAAAGTAATCACAGGTGAAGTTGGTGGCGGTACGTTTCAGGCTTTGTTCGGCGACAAAATTTTGTTCGTTGCGCATGGCACCGTCATTGCAGGCATTGATATGCAAAAATTGAATCCGGAAGATATGCGCTTTGAAAATGGGGTGCTTACTGTAAAACTCCCGCCTACGGAAATATTAATTGCCACCCTCGACAACGAAAAATCCTATGTATATGATCGCCAGACGGGTGTATTAAACAGGCCCGACCCCAACCTTGAAACACAGGTAAGACAGGTTGCCGAACAGGAAATCCTCAAAGCTGCCCTTGAGGATGGCATTCTCGAACAGGCACAGATCAACGCCGAAGCCTATTTGCTCAAATTCTTCGCGGCTCTGGGTTATCCCAACACGATTTTTGTATACGATCAGGGATGATGTAGAGTTGGGCAGCTGCCCAACTCTACATTATCACGCGCGTTCCGTCCATGAAGGATGATTATATTTCTCTTTAACCAACTCATCCGCTCTTTTGGATTCAGATTCGGACAATTCACCCCTCTTTAGACTTAATCCCAACTGCGATTCAAACCCGTGGATAAAAGCCTGCGCGGCCATTTCCCAACTGACCGCGCGCCCCGAGGCGGCTTCCACGGTTGCAGCCCGCGTCAGCAGCCGTTTCGATGCCTCTTCCCGAGCTAATTCACTTTCAAAAACTAACGCCTGACAGATCCGCGCAAGGTTGCCGGTTAATGGCAATGACCCATGTTGAAGCACGCCTTCCTTTTTGCGAGCCTGTGCAGAACCAATGAGTTTCTTTCCATCTACTGTAATTTCATACGTGGATGGAACTTCAAAACAGATAGGGTTGGGGGTTCCATTTCCGTCCGCTTTCCCTTCTTTCATTTCCACGGCTAATTCCAATTCTTTTATTGCTACTAACAATGCTTGTGCCAGTCGGTTATAGGATTCAAGCACTGTGCCTGACACGCGCGGCTCATCGTTTGGCGCGATCACGGAGTAAGTTAATTCATCTGTATGTAAGATAGCGCGACCACCTGTGGCGCGGCGGACGACTTCCCAGCCTCGTGCTTTCAATCGATTTACATCCACGTCCGAAAAAGGTTGCGCATGTCCAAGCGAGAGACAGGCTGGGTCCCATGCGTACAGCCTCAAGGTCGGTCTTGATTCGTTGCGTCCAATGTACTCCAGAATAGCTTCATCTACCGCCATATTCCAGGCGCCGCGCGCGGGCGGGGTAATGAGTAGTCTCCACTGAGTCATGATCTTATTGTACTCAATAAGGTAACTCCCTACTTATCAATGGGGGAATAACGTGTAAAATTACTCTACAAGGCAGCTAATCCTCAAAATCAAATATGGTAGGTTGTCTACTAATCGGAGATATCGTGCCATTTATGAATTGAAGGAAACAATAATCTATGTCCTCGCAAAAAGAGATAGAGTTGATCCTCGCACGGCAACTAGCCAGCTATCTGACGATGCCGATCATCATTGTTGATCCATCAGGGAATCTCGTTTATTACAATGAGTCAGCGGAGCTCATCCTTGGCCGTCGTTTCGAGGAAAATGGTGAGATGTCTGTTGATGAATGGTCCATGCTATTCAGGCCAACTGATGAGACCGGCACACCACTTGCGGCTGAGTCTCGGCCGCTGCTGATTGCCCTGACTCAACATTCTCCTGCCCATCGCGAAATGTGGCTTCGGGGTCTGGATGGGGTCCAGCGCTTTATTGAAGTCACTGCTTTTCCGCTGAATGGGCAGGGCGACAGATACTTAGGCGCAGTTGCTATCTTCTGGGAAGTAAAGGCATGAAGGTCACCCTATGGGGCACGCGCGGTTCGCTGGCGTCGCCCGGAAAAGATACTGCACGTTACGGCGGAAATACATCCTGCGTTGAAGTAGTAGGGGATGCGGGCACGGTCGTTATTCTGGATGCGGGCACTGGACTCCGAGGGCTGGGCCTATCACTACCTCGCTCATTGCGTCGTGTCAATCTTTTGCTCACTCATTTGCATATGGACCACATCCAGGGACTTGGTTTTTTCGGCGCGCTTCGCAATCCCGAAATCGAAGTACATATCTGGGGACCTGCCAGTACTACCCTTGATCTGCGTTCGCGCCTGACCCGCTATCTATCTCCTCCACTGTTCCCTGTGCACCTGCGTGAGCTTCCTAACACAATCCTCCACGAAGTTCCCTGTGAAGATTTTGAGATTGAAGAGTTCCGTATTTCCACTGCTTTGGTGTGTCACCCTGATCCGACCGTGGGCTACCGGATCGAGTCCGGAGATGCCGTGATCACTTATTTACCAGACCACGAGCCTGCCCTTGGCGCGAAAAAGTTCCCGCTCAGCCCAGATTGGACCTCAGGGTATGAACTTGCAGCTGGCAGTGATATCCTGATTTACGACGCACAGTTTACCGATGACGAATATAAGACGCGGGTGGGTTGGGGGCATAGTTCCCTGACACATGCGTTTGAGTTCGCTGAACTAGCCGGTGTCAAGTCTTTTGTCCCATTCCACCATGACCCGTCACACACGGATGATGTCCTCGATGACTTAATTAATAACTCGATTGGTTTGGCACAGCCGGATTTTTCCGTAATGCCCGGCGTTGAAGGTGCTACATTCGAACCAAGTTAACCTTGTTTGTGCACGATTTTGCGCGTACTGGGGAGTTCCAACGATGAGTCGCTGTTGACCCTTGAAATTATTATGAAAACATTGCGGAGGTAGGGATATCCCTACTCCCTAATTCGTAATCGAATTTGAGAATATTATAATGACGAATGATTTCAAATGATTTATTGACAGGGGAGAAAGCTTTCTGCATCTCTTACTATAAACATAGAAGGGATATACATGAAAATGGATCTTAAGACAAGTAAGGGGCGGCCTTCAGAAAAATCGATCGTTGGAAACAAGGGACGCAGTTCGGCGTCAGGTGCCAGCGTGAAAAATACACAGAAAAAGCGCAAAAATCCATCAGACATCCAGTTCGCGAATATTGTTGAAAAGATCAATGAGGGCTTCGTGGCGCTGGACGCGCAGATGAACTATACCTATATCAACCAGCGGGGAGGCGAACTTCTGAAGCGTAGGCCCGAAGATCTGATCGGTAAGAACTATTGGGATGAATACCCTGAAGACAAAGATACACCGTTCGGACAAGCCTATTTGCGTGCTCTTGAGACCCAAACGCCGATCGAGATCGAAGATTATTATGCGCCAGGAGACTGCTGGTTCGAGAACCGCATCTATCCATCTGCTGATGGGCTTTCGATTTTCTTCAGTGATGTTACTGAACGCAAGCTGGCAGAGGAACAATTAAGCCGAACTGCTTCATTCGATGAAGCGGTGATGAGCAATATGGGCGAAGGTCTCTATACGGTGGATAGTGAAGGTCTCGTTACATCATTGAATCCGGCAGCAGAAAAACTCTTTGGCTGGACGTTGGATGAATTGCGCGGACGGAGAATGCACGATGTAACACACTATAAACACCCAGATGGAACACCATTTCCTGCCGAAGAGTGTGCCGGTTTCCAGGTTCTTCACCACGGACAGACACTAGTAAATTACGAAGATGTTTTTATTCGCAAAGATGGTACATTCTTTAATGTGGTTTACAGTTCGTCGCCGCTGTGGGAAAACGGGAAGGTCAACGGCTTGGTAGTCGTGTTCAGGGATATCACTGAACGCAAACAAGACGAGGATGCGCTGCGCAGGTCAGCAGAACGACTGCGGCTTGCCACTCAGTCCGCACGAATGTTCACTTGGGAGGTTGATATTCGGACACGAGTTTCCAAAGTGGCTGATAACTTTGCCGAGGCAATGGGTTTTTCGCTAGATTTGATTCCGAAAGACAATGAAGCGATCCTGGAAGAGTTCATTCACTCGGAAGATACTCAAATTATTTTGGAAGCACTAACAAAAGCAGTGCAAAGTCATATTGACCTGTTTTCTGTGCAATACCGCATATTGAATCCCGAAAACGGTCAGCCAGTCTGGTTGGATGTGAACGGAAAAATAGTATATGACTCTGAAGGCAACCCCGAGCGAATGTTTGGAGTGGCCCAGAATATTACAGAAAGTAAACAGGGTGAAAACCGCCTTACTTTGCTGGCAGAGGTCAGTGAATTATTACGGAAATTTGAAAATCCTTTTGAATTAACGTTCGAAGTCTCAAAAGCCATCGGCGAATTTCTTCGGGTAAAACGTTGTCTGTTCAATGAAATTGACCTTGAAAAGGACCTCGAAATCGTCCACCGTGATTATTGTAACGGTGTGGAATCTGTGGCAGGCGAACATAAAGTTTCTGATTACAGCAGCGTTACCTTTGCTGAAGTGGCGGCCGGAAAAACTGTTGTCAATACCGATTCAAAAACTGACGCGCGGACAGCAGCAGATTATGAAAGGTCTTATGCGCCGCAAGGCGAACGGGCCTATGTTGCAGTTCCTTTGATGCGCGAAAACCGTTGGGTCGGATCGTTATGGGTAAGTGATGATGTGCCGCGTCAGTGGAGCAAAGAGGAGGTTTCCCTGCTCGAGACGATTGCCGAGCACACCTGGACAGTCATCGAGAAATTGCGTATCAACGCAGCACTGAGCGAAAGCGAAGAAAAGTATCGGCGCATTGTAGAGACTGCCAATGAAGGAATTTGGGAAATCGATGGGGATACTCGTACGGTTTTTGTGAATCCTCGCATGGCAGAGATGCTGGGTTATACCGCGGAAGAGATGATGGGGCGCTCATCGTTTGATTTCATTTTTCCGGAAGAAAACGCAGACAGTGAAAGCCGGCTTGCACGTGCAAAGAGTGGTATCCCATCAAAATCCAGGGAATTTCGATTCCGGCGCAAGGATGGTTCCGAACTGTGGACGCTCGTTACCAGTTCACCTCAATTAGACACGCAAGGAAACTTCATTGGTTCGAGCGCCATGATTGCCGACATGACCGAGCGCAAGCGAATGGAGGATGAGCGAGACGAATTGTTGCAGCGAGAGCAGGAACAGCGAGCGAGTGCAGAGCAAGCAAAGGTTGAAGCTGAGCAAGCCAAAGCCGAAGCGGAACTGGAATTAGCAGAACGAAAAATGGCTGAGGCGGCTCTCGGACAGTGGGTAGAGTCGCCCCTGCCACACGAATCGCGACCCGCCTGGTTGCGATACAGCATGGCTGTTGCTATTACTGTGCTGGCTATTTTCTTGCGCGTCATGCTGCAGCCCGTCATGGGAGATTTTGTTCCACTCTCAACGCTTTATGCTGCGACCGCGTTTAGCGTATGGTTTGGTGGAGTCGGACCCGCACTGCTTTCCGCAATCATTGGCTATCTTGGGGCTGCCTGGTTCATCATAGAACCCCACTATGCCATAGTTCTGGATGTGAAGAATATTGCAGGCATGGGACTCTTCCTATTTAGCAATACCGTTATTATCGCGCTCGGCCAGGCGATGCGGCGAGCACAACATCATGCGCACCAAAGCGCGCGTGTAGCAGTGGACAGACAACATCAGGTTGAAACCCAACTGCGGGAAAAGCAGCTTGCCGAGGAATCATTGCGTCAAAGCGAAGCGCTCTATCGCGGCATTGCCCGCAGTATTCCGGGTGGCGGGGTTTATGTAGTTGACAAGAACTTCCAGTATATCGTTGCCGAGGGACCTGTGACCGAGGCATTTGGGCTTTCGAGCGAGATACTCGAAGGTCATAGAGTAGATGAGGTCTTTCCAAAAGAACAGGCCGAAAGCATGGACGTGCGCCTGAGAAAAAATTTCGCCGGTGAAACAGTCGATTATGAGACGGAACACAACGGGCGCGTTTACTGGACGCAGCAGGCGCCCATGAAGGACTCTCAGGGCAATGTGAATAACGCAATTATCATGACCATCGATATCACTGAGCGCAAACAGGTGGAAGAAGCGTTGAAGGAGAGCGAGAGGAAGTTCAGTTTGATCTTTCACAAACTTCCGTTTGCGGCTTCGCTCTCAAGTCCGATTGATGGCGGTATTGCGGACGTCAACGAATCTTTTGAACGAATATTCGGGTATACGCGTCAGGATGTGCTAGACAAAACTTCACTCGAATTGGGAATTAATCCTCATCCGGAAAGCCGAGTCACTATTCTTGCTGCACTCCAGGAACATGGCTTCATCCGTGATCTGGAACTTGAGTTGTTTACAAAACCTCGGGGCACGCGACTCTTTTTGTTGAATCTCGATATTGTGAGCATTGGTGGAGAAAAGTATATTCTCCAAACGGCGCAAGACATCACCGAACGAAAACAGGCCGAAGAAGCATTACGACGCAGTGAGGAGCGTTTTGTACGGTTCATGCAGCATCTCCCCGGCCTGGCATGGATCAAAGACGTAGACGGACGGTATGTGTATGCCAATGCGGCTGCGGAGAAGGCGTTCAATACGGCGCGCGAGAAACTTTACGGCAGGACTGATGAGGAGATCTTCCCTGCAGAAGTCGCGGCTCAATTCAGGAAGAACGACGAACTGGCACTCGGGGATGAGAAGGGTATCCAGGTTACTGAGACATTGGAACAAGAGGATGGCATACTCCACTATTCGCTGGTCAACAAGTTCCCTATTCCGGGACCAGATGGCAGCACAGTCTTGATCGGTGGCACAGCGTTCGACATTACTGAGCGCAAACAGGCCGAGGAAGCGTTGCGCGAATCAGAGGAACGTTTTCGCGCCATTCTCAGGCAGGCAACGGCTGGCATCGTCCGCAAGGATGCTGCAGGCCAATTCATATTTGTCAACGACGCCTTTTGCAATATGCTCGGTTATACCGAAGCAGAACTATTGGGCAAAACGATCTGGCAATTCACGCACCAGGATGATCTGGAGGAAAACAAGCGGCTATATTACCGTGCAATGATGGAGGGCATCCCATTCAAACTTGAAAAGCGCTTGCTTCGCAAGGATGGTTCGATTCTCTGGGTCGACGTCAGTGTTTCTCCAATTGTCGATGCGACCGGTACGCCGCAATCTGCTGTAGCCATTGAGGTAGACGTCACACGACGCAAGGAGGCAGAAGAGGCGCTCCATCAATTGAACCTTCAATTGGAAAGTCGCGTGCAAAAGCGAACGATTGAATTGCAAGCGGCGAATCAATCTTTGCGTGAAGAGATAACTGAACGCCAAAAGGTGGAGGATGCATTGCATGAAAGCCGCAAGCGCTTGCAGATCCTTTCTCAGCGGCTGGTGGATGTCCAGGAGGAGGAGCGGCGCGCCCTTGCGCGTGAACTCCATGACCGCGTAGGTCAGAGCCTTTCGGCGTTGAACATCAACCTTGTGATCCTGGATAATCAGATTTCCAATCGTGTTCCTGAAGAAGTCAGCGCCCGGCTGGATGATTCGATGCAACTGGTAGCAGAAACGATCACTCTGGTTCGTGATGTTATGTCTGATCTACGTCCTTCGGTGCTGGATGATTACGGACTCGAAGCCGCGCTGCAATCACACGTGGATGCTTTCAAGTCTCGTTATAGAGTCGCAGTGCAATTTGAAAAAGCGGATCAGCCGATTCCACGCCTGGGATCCAGTGTTGAAATGACTTTCCTGCGTATTGCTCAGGAGGCTTTGATCAATGTTGCTCGTCACGCCAGGGCCGAACAGGCTACTTTGTCGCTTCGACAGGAGGAGAAAATGATTCGTTTAATCGTTCAGGATAATGGCGCAGGGATCACATCCTGGCAGGATGCAAACCGCCCCGGTAGCCATGGGTTGACGATCATGCGCGAGCGCGCGGAAGCCTTTGGCGGAGATCTGAAAATTTCATCTGTACCCGGAAAGGGTACAAAAGTCGAAGCAAGTATTCCAATTGGAATTGGCGGGCAGGACAACATGCAGAAAGAGAGGTATGAATGATCACGGTTGTCCTTGCCGATGATCACACTGTCCTGCGAGAGGGTTTGCGCTACCTGTTGGAGGCAGCAGGCGATATCCAGATCGTGTCCACAGCATCCAATGGACAGGAGGCAGTGGAGCAAGCTACCCTTCACTGTCCCGATGTCGTATTAATGGACATTTCCATGCCCATCATGAACGGCATCGAAGCTACAAAAGAGATCCGTGAAGTGTGTGCAAACACGAAAGTGGCAATCCTTTCGATGCACCATACCAGTGAATATGTGCAGCGTGCCTTGCAAGCAGGCGCGCACGGGTATGTGTTGAAAGACTCCGCCGGTGCGGAAGTGATTGAAGCTGTTCACGCTCTTTATGAGGGGAAGCTTTATTTCAGCCAAAAGATCTCAGGGACTTAAGCGCGCGGAGCAGCTTTTTGTATTCCAAATTGATTACCCGGATAAATTTGGACCTTGACACCTAGTATCGCTAGGTGTAGTATTGCTAGGTATGATAGGTGAAGCCCTCAAAGGGCATCTCGATTTACTTCTTCTAGCTGTGCTGGCAGAAGGTTCAGCGCACGGATATGCTGTGATTGAATCCTTGCGTCAACGCAGCGGCGGTGTATTTGACCTACCTGAAGGTACAATTTACCCTGCCCTGCACCGATTGGAATCACAGGGTTGGCTGCGTAGCCGCTGGCAGGAAGACTTACCTCGTCGCAGACGAGTATATGAATTGACATCCAAAGGTAGGCAGATATTATCAAAGCGTCGGGAAGAATGGCGGCGATTTTCCAAAGCGATCAATGCAACGGCAGGCATCTGACATGAAAGAAAAGGGTATCAAACAATACTTGCAAACGCTCCAGCGGGAATTGTGGTTTCACGGCTTATTCAATTCAGATATCTTAACGGAACTCGAAAGCCACCTGCTCGAATCCATGGAACGCGGTATTCGTCAGGGGTTGAGCAGTGAGCAAGCCGAACAGCAGGCATTAGAGCGTTTTGGCTCAGTGCGAGTCGTCGTATCCACTTTTGAAAAAGAAAGGATGAATTCCATGCAAAAAATACTTATCGCAATTGCAATCATAGCGGGTTTATTTTTTGCCTATGTCGACTCGCGTCCCACATGGGACGATACCGGTATTCTGGCAGGCGCCATCCTGCTCACATGTGGCTTGATCGCGGTGATTGGTTATCAACGTCCCTGGCTGCTGGCACTGGCAGTGGGTGCGTGGATTCCGCTGCGTGGGATTCTAGTTACAAATAATTACGGCTCCATCCTTGCGCTTATCATCGCATTTATAGGCGCGTATGCAGGCTGGGCTTTGCGTTTTGGAATTCGAAAAACATTTCTTTTTTCATAAAGATAAGTTTGCATAGAAAAAAGACGGCTTATAAGCCGTCTTTTTCTTTTTGAATTGAGCTGCATCACATCTCCAGTACGTGGGGGAAACCCCTATACAAGGTTTTCTTTTACCTAGTGTAGAATAAAAACAACTGAAATTTTCTTAAATTTCGATACCCCCAATGAATCGATCACTGGAAAGGAGTGTACCCAATGACAACGAAGGCCGATGAAGAGTTCGTAAAAGAAGGCGCTGAAAAGATCACCGAAAAAGACGTTGAAAAGGTCGTAGATAAATCTGAAGAGATCAAACAGAAATTTGTCTCACGAGGTCCATTAAAACGCTTTATAGAAGATGCCAAACTACTGATCGCGCTTATCAAAGACTACAGGGCAAGCCGCTATCGTCAGGTTCCCTATGGGATCATCGCTGCGGCTGTATTCGCGCTTCTCTACGTTTTCAATCCCTTTGACCTGGTTCCAGATGTGCTGCCGGTGGTCGGCGCGATCGACGATGCAACAGTGGTGGGGGCTTGTTTACTTATGATAGAGCAGGACTTAAACAAATTTAGAAATTGGAAGGCGGGTCAGAAAGGAGATACATGATGAAGAAGCGTTCCAGACCGATATCGGCCTTCACTCGTTTCGCCAAATTGGCAGCTCGCGCAACAGGCAAACCCGGGGCCTTTATTACCGCGGCGATTATCATCGTACTATGGGCTTTTACGGGACCAATTTTCGGCTACAGTGATACCTGGCAGTTGGTGATCAACACCAGCACTACTATTGTTACTTTTCTCATGGTGTTTCTAATTCAAAATACTCAAAACCGGGATACCGAGGCTATGCAGATTAAACTGGATGAGTTGATACGAGCTGTGGAAAGCGCGCAAAATACCATGCTGGATCTTGAGGAGCTGGACGATGAAGAACTTGACAGTATCCGGGCAGAGTATGAGGTATTGGCGCAGAAGGCTAGGGAGGAGTTGCGGCGTACAAAATCTAAGATACGTCAGGCGAAAGCTAATCAAACACGCTGACTTCACATAATCCATGAGAAAACAGCCTCCAAATTTTGGAGGCTGTTCTGTTAGTTTGCTTTCTGCAAACTGAATTTATCTTTTCCGAGCCGATAGTTGCCATTATGCTTCAGTACCTGCTCCACCAGATCCTCGGGGATATCCACAAAACTATGTTGCTCCTCAATGCGTATCTTGCCAATTGTATAACCAGGGATATTGGCATGAAAGGCAATCGTGCCGACGATGTCATTTGGGCGGATGCCGCTTACCTTGCCTTTATTCAACTTCAAACGGACCATCCCCTCTTCATGCGACGAATCACCGCGTGACTTCTGTCTGCTTCCTCGCCCAGACTCTTCGCGCCGCCCAAATGATCTCCCTTTTTCTTCCCTGCCACTCTTTCTTCTTTCATCTTTCACTTCACCAATCTCAGCAATCGGACGTTGCTTCTCGTCCGCGCGCGCGATCTTGAGTGCAGCCGCCGCGATGTTGAGAGGTTCATGCCCAGCTTGGATAAGTTCATTCACCATCTCGAGCTCGCGTTTATAACGCCCACGTCCGAGCCAGATCTTTATGTTCTCAACTACTTGTGCCTCCCGATGGCGATGGATATCTTCAACAGAGGGAAGTTCCATCTTTGTGATGGGCTGCTTGGTCAATGCCTCGACCTCGCGCAAGCGACGTTTCTCGCGAGGTGCAAGCAAGGTGATGGCAACGCCTGTCTTCCCCGCTCGACCTGTGCGTCCAATGCGATGGATATACACTTCCGCATCATCTGGCAAGTGGTAGTTGAAGACATGTGAGATATCTTCGATATCCAGCCCGCGCGCGGCAACGTCCGTTGCGACTAAAACTTTTAATTGATTGGCGCGGAAACGACCCAGCACGCGTTCGCGCGCGTTCTGGTCGAGGTCACCATGAATGGCTTCAGCCGGGATGCCGCGCACGACCAGTTCATTGGCGAGAGTGGCAGTCTCCGCGCGCGTGCGGGCGAAGATCAGTGCGCTCTTAATTGGTTCGATCTCAAATAGACGTGTAAGTGCGTTGGTCTTATCCGCTTCATGGACGAGATAATAGCGCTGTTCAGTAGATGCAAGGGTAAGCGTAGCGCGTTTAATGGTGACAGGCTGAGGATCCCGCATGAAGCGATTCGCAAGGGAGCGGATACGTGGTGGCAGGGTGGCGGAGAATAAAGCGGTTTGTCGCTCAGGCGGAGTTTCTCCCAAAATCTGTTCCACATCCTCAATGAAGCCCATGTTGAGCATTTCATCGGCTTCGTCGAGCACAACCGTGCGAACGTGCTTGATGTTGAGCGCCTTGCGTTCGATGAGGTCGAGCAGGCGTCCGGGCGTGCCTACGACAATATCCACACCGCGATTGAGGCGCGAGATCTGCGGTCCATAAGGTTGCCCGCCATAGACTGCCAACACGCGCACATCCAGGTGCTTTCCATATTCGGTCATCGAATCCGCGACCTGCAAGGCGAGTTCGCGCGTGGGCGCAAGGATCAAACATTGCACGTGACGCTGCGGTGTGAAGTTGTGCAAAATGGGGAGAGCAAAGGCAGCTGTCTTGCCTGTGCCTGTTTGTGCCTGGCCGATCACATCTGCTCCATTGAGCATGATAGGTATGATCGCGGCTTGAATGGGCGTTGGCTCGGAATAGCCAAGCTCGGTAATTGCCTGCACGATTTCCTCGCGCAGGTGAAGAGAAGTAAATTCGGTTGTCATCTTTTCCTGTTATCCATGTCATTGCGAGCGACTGTAAGGAGCGAAGCAATCTCCAATTAGTTGGGGATTGCTTCGTCGGGCTTCGCCCTCCTCGCAATGACATATGCTATGGATTGTTTTGATGACTCCGTTTAACTTCCTTCTTGCCAATCAAAGTTCATCTTTGCAGATAAACTCGCCCAACAAAAAAGCCCGATTCAACATTCATCGGGCATTCGTTCAGAGTGATCAAAACAATTTCCCAAAACTTATACTCCATTTGGAGCAACGAGAGTATATCATGATTTGATAAGATTTCAGGTTGTGCGTATCTGAATCTTAAGGTGGGTGTTGAAAAAATTACGAAGGTTGGAAATTCTTCGAATTGAAGGGCGGCATGCACGACATTGCTTGTAAGAGCCATTTTGGAAACACTCATATCAATAAGGAGAAACCTCATGAACGTCAAAGGGATTGTCTGGCTCGGAACACGCACCGCCAAGTTCGATGAGATGTTGAATATGTATCATGATGTAATGGGGATGCCGGTCACTCATCAGGAACCGGGCTTCGTTGTAATGGAATTGCCCAATGGAGATCTCGTTGAAATCTTCGCCGACGATTCACCTCACAATATATTCTTCACTCACCCGGTCGCCGGTTTTTTGGTGGATGACATTGCTGCCGCGCGCGCGGAGATGGAATCACAGGGGATCGAGTTCATTGGTGATACCGAAGTCATGGAAGATGGCTACGCCTGGTCTCACTTCCGCGCGCCCGATGGGTTCATTTATGAACTTACTTATAGCCCTAAACATCCTGTATTGAAGGGGTAGAATTTGATATTAAGCATGCATTTGTGGTAAATTCCGAGAATATTCAGGAGGTGCTTCATGCAAGTTCTT
>Ga0075419_10001267_pt1 | contig 16380 bp, 16 predicted proteins | sample SoiMetdeltSBSDD3_FD_76900 | JGI IMG/M metagenome (GOLD analysis project Ga0075419, IMG submission 76900) | Bulk soil microbial communities from a Populus tree surrounding site in Tennessee, USA - Soil MetaG P. deltoides SBSDD3 | ecosystem: Environmental > Terrestrial > Soil > Tree plantation... | reverse complement strand
TTCCTCCGCACTTAGCAGAAAGAGTCGTAACAACTTCAGAGATCGTTCGACTTCGTGATATGTTTGGTCATCAACGGTTGAGAGAAGGAAAATATACAGCAGGGCAAATTGATACAAGATGGTCAGATGAGATCGAAAGGGATTTTTCAAAATGGTTAAATGATCATATTAATGAATTGCCTGTTCCAAAAGAACAGATCCAGAAATATCTGAAAGATCGTACCTGGTGAAACAATTACCAATAACAATTAAAAAATAATAATGACAAACACAACATCACGCAGAACGTTTTTGAATAAAGCGGCAATAGCTGCAGCAATAACACCTTTTGCATCATTATCAACTTTTGGCCAGGGGTATGAGCAGGCAATTGACAAAACACCAAAAAGATCTGCCCCTGCAGATCTAAAGATTACGGATGTAAAATGCGGTTACATCCGCGGAAGTGTAATGGTAAAAATCTATACCAACCAGGATATTTGGGGATGTGGTGAAGGAGTTGACGCAATCCCCGGCACGTATCATTTAGTAAAAAATTTTGGTACCAGGATCAAAGGACAGAATCCATTAAATGTGCATCGGCTGTTTGAAAATATTCGTCGCTCAGGGTTTTTTCAAGGTGCTCAATCAGGGATGTATGTTGCTGTTCTTTCTGCGATCGAAACTGCGCTTTGGGATATTGCCGGTAAAGCATTGAATATGCCCGTGTATCAATTGCTCGGCGGAAAATTCAGAGATAAAATAAGAGTGTATTGTGATACGGCTTTGTATCAACGCAATTTGCCACAACCAAAAGATTTTGCTGAAGCAGCCAAGAAAGCAAAGGACATGGGTTTTAATGCTATGAAGTTCGATCTCGACCAGGCCAATGATCCGAATAAATACGATGCATATAACTGGACGGCAAGCCCCGCTGAATTACAAAGAATGTATGACCAGATTGCTGCGGCAAGAGAAGCTGTTGGCCCGAAGACCGACATTTTAGTTGATATGCATGGAAGATATGATGCGCCAACCGCACAAGCTGTAGCGAAAAGATTGGAGCCGTTAAATCTTTTATGGTTGGAAGAGCCAATACCGGCAGAGAACGTAGAAGCTTATAAATTAATAACTGAATCAACAAGTACACCGATTGCTGCCGGAGAAAATCATTACCTGGCGCATGGCTTCAGAAGACTGCTGGAAATTGGTGGCGTTGACATTGTAATGCCTGATTTGCAAAAAGCCGGAGGATTGGGAGAAGGACAACGCATTGCCAACCTTGCCAATTTATATTATACACCTTTTGCCCCTCACATGGTTGCATCTTTTCTTGGTGCTATGGCATCAGCACACGTTTGCGCATCTGTTCCAAATTTTTTGATTCTTGAATGGCAATCTTATTTTCATACTGATCCAATGTTTAAAGATATTGTCAAATATGATGGTGAATGGGTGAAAGATAGTTTTATAACGCTTTCAGAAAAACCTGGAATTGGTGTAGAAATAAATGAAGAAGGAATGAAAAAATATGCTATTCCCGGGATACCTGTTTTTGAATAGTCATTATGTGACTTTTAAATTTGTTAAAGTGAAGAACAGTCGTATTATCTCAACACAAGATCTGAAAGACAAAGGGGATCTTTTACATTTTAATTCAAAAGGACAAAGAACAATGGGCAAGCGATTTGCTAAAGAATACCTGAAGACTTTATAACTATGCCGTTGTTCTCTTTCAACGATAATAAAATTTCATTATATGGAAACAAGAAAAAAGGTATTGATCATTACAGGTGATGCAGGTGAAAGTTTTGAAATTCTTTATGCATCACATCGCTTAAGAGAGGAAAGCTACATCCCCGTGATTGCCGCACCTTCCGTAAAAAGAATGCATCTTGTGATACATGATTTTGAACCCGGGTGGGATACCTATGTGGAAAGAATGGGATACATCATCGAATCAAACATTTCGTTTGATGACGTAAACGTTGCAGAGTATGAAGCTGTGCTGATGCCGGGAGGCCGGGCTCCCGAATATTTACGCAATGATGTAAGAGTAATCAATATCGTGAAGGAATTTCACAAAAGCAATAAATACGTTTTCGCTATTTGCCATGGCGTACAAATATTAGTAACTGCAGGCCTGGTGGATCAAAAAAACATCGCCTGTTATGAACATGTAAAATCCGAAGTAGAGGCCTGTGGTGGTAATTATATAACGCCGGATGAGGCCGTTCAAGACGGAAAAATAGTGACAGGAAAAACCTGGCAGTCGCACCCGGAATTTTACAAAATTGTTTTTAATTGCCTTGAAAGATCAGCTGTGCCTGTATAAAAGATGATCTATACTAGATTTTTTATCGCTAAAATATATTATCATGAACTCACGTCGTAAGTTTTTACAAAATATAACTGCATCAGCTCTTGCTTTGCCATTATTATCAAAACAAGAGTGTTTTTATAACATTTTGCCGGTAGATAAAATTCCTTATGAGGGACCTGTATTGCGTGTAGCTATAATGGGCCTTGGAAGTTATGGCACTCGTGTAGCTGATGCAATGAAAGATTGCAGCAAAGCAAAGTTAGTTGGAGTTATTAGCGGCACTCCCTCAAAGATCACAACGTGGCAAACAAAATATGGAATTCCTGAAAAGAATTGCTACAACTATGAAAACTTCGATAACATAAAAAACAATCCTGATATCGATGCAGTTTATATCATCACACCAAATGCCCTGCATAAAGATGAAGCAATAAGAGTGGCCAGGGCCGGCAAGCATGTCATTTGTGAAAAGCCAATGTCGATCAATGCAAAAGACGGAGAACAAATGATCGCTGCTTGCAAAAAGGCAAATGTAAAATTGCTGGTAGGCTATCGCATGCACTTTGAACCGAAGACGCTTGAAATAATCCGCATGAGAAAAGATGGAGAGTTTGGGAAAATTTTATTCTTTCAGGGATTATCTGGTTTCCGCATTGGCGATCCAACGCAATGGAGACTAAAAAAAGAATTGGCAGGTGGAGGTGCCATGATGGATATTGGAATTTATTCCATTAATGGTGCAAGGTACATGATAGGTGAAGAACCAGTTTGGGTAACTGCACAGGAAACAAAGACTGATAAAGAAAAATTTAAAGAAGGCGTTGATGAGACAATTCAATTTCAGTTAGGCTTTCCTGGCGGAGCAGTGGCATCCTGTTTGTCGACTTATAGCATGAACAATCTTGATCGCTTTTTCTTAAATGCCGAAAAAGGGTTTGCAGAAATGCAGCCTTCTACGAACTATGGGCCGATAAAAGGAAAAACACACAAAGGAGAGCTGACCCAAGAACATAAAACACATCAAACTGTTCAGATGGATGAAATGGCAGGAATTATTTTGGAGGGTAAACAACCCATCGTGCCTGTTGATGGTGAAGAAGGCTTGAAAGACTTAAAAATAATGGATGCAATTTATACAGCGATTAAAACCGGCAAAAAAATAAACTTGAAATTGTAAATTAAATATATCGGTTGATAATATTCTCCATGTATTCCTGCTTACCGCTTTTCATCAGTGGCTCACCATTTGCCATTGCATAAGTTCTCAGATCTTCAAGAGATAACTTTCCTTCTTCGAATTCTTTTCCCTGTGCCTTATCAAATGAAGCATAACGATCTTTCCGGATCTTTTTATAATCTGAGTTCTGCAAAATGTTATCTGCAATGATCAAAGCTCTTGCAAAAGCATCCATGCCGCCGATATGAGCATGAAACAGATCTTCGGGATCGGTTGAATTCCTCCTGATCTTTGCATCGAAGTTGATACCGCCACCTTTAAAGCCATTTGCTTCAATTATCACAAGCATTGCTTCAGTCAGCTCATTTATATCGTTTGGAAATTGATCAGTATCCCACCCATTTTGATAATCGCCACGGTTGGCATCAATACTTCCGAGTAAGCCAGCGTCAGCAGCTACTTGCAGTTCATGAGTGAATGTATGCCCAGCCAGCGTAGCATGATTCACTTCCACATTTATTTTAAAATCATTGAGCAAATCATATTGCCGTAAAAAACCAATTACAGTTTCGCAATCATAATCATATTGATGCTTGCTTGGTTCACAAGGTTTGGGTTCAATAAAAAATGTTCCTTTGAATCCATTCTTTCTTGCATAATCTTTTGCAGCATGTAAAAATTTTGCAAGATGTTCTTTCTCTCTTTTCATGTTTGTATTCAGCAAACTCATGTACCCTTCTCTTCCACCCCAGAATACATAATTCTCTCCGGCTAATGCAATCGTTGCATCCAGTGCAGCTTTCACCTGTGCTGCGCCATGTGCCAATACATGAAAATCAGGATTCGTTGCGGCACCATTCATATACCTTTTATTCGAAAAAAGATTTGCAGTACCCCAAAGAAGCTTCACACCACTTGCTACTTGTTTTTCACCAAGATAGTCTGTAATTGCTTTTAATCTCCTGTCATTTTCTTTGATATCGTTTGTATAATCGACAGCATCCACATCATGAAAACAATAATATGGCAAACCAAGCTTTGTTATAAACTCAAAGGCTGCATCGGCTTTATCCTTTGCTCTTTCTACGGCATCGGGCTTGTCATTCCATGAAAATAAATGCGTGGGCTCGCCAAACGGATCGGCACCGTTGCCGCAGAAGCTATGCCAGTAAGCACAGCCGAAACGGAGCCAGTCTTTCATTGATTTGCCTGCTACCGTCTTATTTTCATCATACCAGCGATAAGCAAGTGGGTTACCCGATTTTGTGCCTTCGTAGTTAATCTTTCCAATCCCCGGGAAAAATTCCTTTTTACCTGTAACAATTTTCATACGCAAACTTAAGTTTAAAAATCACGACATCAATTTACCGGTTTTAGCAAATAACAGGTGTAAGTATGTGTAATAAAAGTATGCAATCATCTTCAAATTATTTTTATCTTTCTCTCTTATAAAAACTCTTCATCATGGCACCGGCAACCAAACCCTCTTCATTTCTGATTTTTCCATGGGGATTATTATCCATTGTATTAGTGTTGATACTTAACCTGACACTGAGTGACGAATGGTTCAATAAAAACTGGAGCTGGATCGGTTTGGTACTGATCATACCAGCCGCAATACTTGAAAACTTCAAAGTAGGTTACTCAACTATGCGGATAATGTTTCTGAAAGTATTGTTCTCCCTCCTTTCGTTTTTAGTTGCCGGCATGGCAATTGGCTCGGCAGTCACCGGGTATCATATTTATAAATTCCAGGAAATACACGGAGTAAAGACAGTGAGATTACCATGGTATGTGATACTTGCCCTTGGGATATTACTGTTAATACAAATAGCGCAATTATTCAGTATGCTGAAGGCAGTGAAGAGAGAGTTTATGCAGCTGGATCCTGATCAGTAGATCATATTTGGTTGAGTGCAGCCTTTAAGAAAGGCCATGTCGGAAGTGTAGAGATTATTTTCAATTCATCTTTTAAAGAAGTTTCGTTATCCAAAAACTTCAGCACATCCTGGGGTTTATTTTTTTGAAATAAACTGGTGAATATTTTTTTCCCTTGCAATTTGTTGTTGTATAAAATATGCAATAATGTGTTGTCATAAAACCTGAATCTTTTAGGCGGGTGAAATAAGGTAAATAATGTATCTCCGTTTGCAATGCAATCTGCAATTTGCTGTGATTGCTTTTGTATAAACTGGAACGTGTAACCACTGGAAGCCTTTGTTTGCCCGCCCGCTGTTCCGATATTGAAGGTATATTGCCCCTTAAATTCATATTTTGTATCCGTCATAGGAATAACGCCGAATTCAGTTTCAGAAATTGTGAATTCGGTTAAATCATAAAAATCGAAAAGATATTTTTTCAATTCATCTTCATATTGTCTTTGCTCCAAAAGTGCTTTGGTGAACAATGTATATTCAACAAGTGCTTTTGTTTCACTAAAAGGAAGTACATAAGCAAAAGTGGTTCCATGACCCTGGTGTACCCTGAAATCCATTATTAATGCTATTGCAGGATCGAATACGGGTTTGGGAGATTCTATTACCCATCCTTTGAAATGCTGCAGCAGTTTTATTTTTCCCGCCGGCCTGTTTTCCAGGCCTGGAATAGAATTAAAGATAATTGCATCCTCAAGATCATAACTTTTATTATCGATAATGATCGATGTCCCCTTCTTATGACTTCTGGCCATTTGAACATTGCCGTAAACAATTTCAATATTTTTTTGCCGGCTTATCTCACTGTAACAATAATTGTAAAAATCTATGCCTCTTATCATTTTATATTGATAAGGAGCTATGTCAGTTTTAGAAGAGAACCCATCGCTCAAAAAAGAAATTGTATCCCATTTATGATAAACAATCTCTTCAAAAAAACCAGGTTGAGTTTCCCAAAAACACCACGTTCTGTCATTGTTTACTTTTGGCTCTTTATCGATAAGCAAGATCTTTTTATCATTGATTTTCCCAAGATGAATCATCCTCATCAACAGGCTGAGTGAAGCACAACCTGCGCCACAGAAAATATAATCGTATTTGGAAGAAGCCAGCAAGTTTAAGATTAATGATTAAAGATAAGGATGATGAACGGTGTCCCGATTAATCGGGATAGACTGTCGCAACAGAAGTTGAATCAAGGAACAAATGCCGGTATCTAAATATTAATTGGTCTCAGGAGCATATTCCACTTTTTTATTTCCCGCCATTAGTTTTCTGTCCCGTCTTATTTTGTCCCAATACTTTTTATGTACGAGTAACATGCCAAAACTTTCGCCATCATGCCGATCAAGATGTTTGTGATGCATTTTATGCGCCCAGCGAATGGCGCGGACATAACTATTATTACTACGGGTAAACCATTTGAAACGCTGATGAATAATAACATCATGGACTAAAAAATATCCAGCACCATAAGCCATAATACCAAAACCGATCGATTGCAGCCACCAATGGTCATTGAAAGTGCCGAAATAGATGAGCAAAATACTTGGAACCGCAAAGATGATGAAGAAGGCATCATTCTTTTCAAAGAAACCAGGTTCTACCTGGTGATGATCCTTGTGTAAATACCAAAGAAAGCCGTGCATTACATAACGATGCGTAAGCCATGTTATACCTTCCATGACAATGAAGGTTCCGATCAGAACAAGCATATAAAAAATCCAGGTCATACTGCTGAAATATTTTGATACCGCGATGTCCACCACTCTTCGATCTTTGGAAATGCAAGATGAAACCATGCGGTGAACTTTTGCGGATGGGTTTGCAACATATTCTTTATTTCTGAGATCTCTTTATAACAATAATCATTTACTTCACCGGGATCTACATCTATTTTGCCTTCATATTCACCTGCAAACACATGATCAAATTCATATTCAGTTAATCCATTATCAAAGGCTGCCTTGTAAACAAAATCGAAAATTTTTTCAATGGGAGTTTCAAAGCCAAGTTCTTCATGCAATCTCCGAAGCGCAGCATCGCTGGTTTTTTCTGCCGGCAACGGATGACTGCAACATGCATTTGACCATAAACCTCCACTATGATACTTTGCTGTTGCTCGTTGCTGCAACAGCATTTCACCCTTACTGTTAAAAATAAAAATACTGAAAGCCCTGTGCAATAACCCTTGCTTATGTGCTTCCATTTTATTCATGACGCCAATCATGTCATCATGTTCATTCACCAGTATTATTTTATCTTCTTCTTTCATCCTATTAATCCTAAATGATTTTTAAGGCCGGCACGCAATACTATCATTGCTTTCTTATAATCCGGGATACGAATCCTTGCTTCCAATACACGTGCAGGCTCCAGGCTTTTTATTTTTCTAAACAACGACAAATAATATTTGTAGGCAACATATACGCCAAACCTTGATTTCAATGGCAATTTTATGATACCCGAATAGGCTGCTTCAAAATCTTCATAAATATCTTCCTCGATTTGCTTCTTATCTCTTTCTGTAAAATTATTGAAATCGCAACCGGGAAAATACATTCTCGACAAACTATTATAATCTGCCTTTATGTCTCTTAAAAAATTTACTTTTTGAAACGCCGCGCCCAAAGCCCTTGCAGATACTTTCAGTTTTTCATACAATTCTTTTTTGCCTTCACAAAAAACATATAGACACATAAGACCTACTACTTCAGCAGAGCCATAAACATATTCGCTAAAGTTTCTCCTGTCATAGGCTTTTTGTGTAAGATCCATTTCCATACTATGAAAAAAAGATTCGATAAGATAATGGTCAATGCCATACTCATTGATTGTTTGCTGAAAGCTGTTTAATACCGGGTTCAAACTGATACCTCTTTTAATAGCGCCATAAGTTTCCTTTTTAAAATCTGCAAGTAACAATGATTTGTCATAATCATGAAAAGTGTCAACAATTTCATCGGCAAAACGAACAAAGCCATAAATATTATATATTGGTTGACGCATATCCTGGTGCAGCAACCGGATCGCAGACGAAAAAGATGTACTGTACGTTGTGGTTGTTATCTCACTGCATTTAGCACTCACTTTGTGAAATTTAGCAATCATATCACTCAGTTTACTGATTAATTAATTGTTCAACTTTTCGCGTGGCGGATCTTTTAGAATCCTTTATTACTTCTTTTGTTACTACTTCGCCGCTGATCAAACAAGGCGGTACACCGGGACCCGGCACAGTTAATTGCCCTGTATAAAATAGATTTTTCACCTTTTTGCTTTTACATGATGGCTTGAATAATGCTGTTTGCAGTAAAGTATTGGCCAGGCCATACGCATTACCCTTAAAGGAATTATATTCTCTCGAAAAATCTGAGACTGAAAACGTTTTTTTACAGATCACCGCATCAAGTATTGATTGGCCAGTATGCTCTTCCATTCTTGCTATCACCTGCTGAAAATATTTTTCTCTTGTTATTTCGTCATCGCCCTGTAAACCCGAAGCGACCGGTATAAGTAGAACCATATTATCACAACCGGGAGGAGCCGTTGTTTCATCAGTAACCGAGTTCATACTTACATAAAACAGGGGGTTAGCCGGCCATTGCGGCTCTTCATAGATTTCTTTTGCATGCTGTTCAAATGGAACATCAAAGAATAAAGAATGATGAACTACATTCTTTAATTTTTTGTTTAAACCAACAAAATATAAAAGACAGCTGGGCGCCATTATTCTCTTGTCCCAATAAGCCTCACTATAGCTTCGATTTTCTCCCGATAAAAGTTTTTCTTCGGTAAAATGATAGTCGGCACCACTTATTATTATATCGGCGTCATGCATCTCCTTGTTGGTTATCAATTTTTTTGCGACACCATCTTCCACAAATATTTGCCTCGCTTCCTCATTGAAATGAAATTTTACTCCCAACTCAACCGCAAGTTTATACATAGCATCAACAACAGAATACATACCTCCGCCTGGATACCAAGTACCTCCTTTGATATCTGCATAATTCATCAGGCTATATAGTGCAGGCGTATTTTCCGGCAAGGCACCGAGAAATAAAATAGGGAATTCCATTAACTGGCGAAGCCGCGGATGTTTAAAATATTTATGGATATGTTTTTTAATTGATGTAAAAACATCCAACCGAAAAACACCTTTGAAAATATCGCCATCGATATACTCAGTTAAAGAACGACCTGGCTTATGAACTAATTTCTTTATTCCAATAGCATATTTATAGGCAGCTTCCCTTAGATATTTTTCTAGTTGCTCACTGGCGCCCGGTTCAAATTCATCGACCATTATCTTAAACAGGTCATAATCAGCCGGGACATCCGTAAACCCATCTTTCCAATATACTCTGTAAGAAGGATCAAGGCGCTGTAGCGAATAATAATCAGAAACTTTTCTTCCGAACTTTTCAAAATAATCTTCAAACACATCTGCCATCCAATACCAACTGGGGCCCGTATCAAAAGTGAAACCATCTTCTTTTAATTGTCTTGCCCTGCCGCCCGGCCCACTGTTCTTTTCAATCACGGTAACTTTCCAGCCTGCCTTCGCCATGAACGATGCAGCGGACAAACCTGCAAAACCACTACCCACAATAATCACATATGGAGACATAAGAAAATTTTAATGCCGGCAAATATTCAAAGTACAACAAAAATATATTCAAAAATTGGCGATTATTGATACCCTGATTAACAATTCTTAGTTGCAGTTAGTTCTCTAAATACGAAACTTTAAAAAAGATGGATGACAAAGACGAAGAAAAGAGTTTGATTGTCTTACAGAAGAGTGTTTACATTCGAAATTTTGCTGGGAATTATTACAGTGTGGGATTTATTAACTTTCCTGAATCGAGTAATTCCTTTAAGCCATGAACAATGGAATGATTATGCAGGTGAAGAAGCTGGTGGGGATTATGAAGATCGGTACCTGCCAACTCATAGTATTGGTGTTTGATAAAATATTTTGCAAGGTCAAGTACAGATTTACCATAGGCGCCGGCCAATGCCATTATATTTAATTGAAAAAGATAGCCGGCGCTTTTTAACTCTTCAAAAAACTCTTTATTTCTTTCGTGGTAAACATATCGTTCCGGATGTGCAATCACCGGCTGATAGTTTTGCATTTGCATTTCAAAAAGCAATTCTTTAAAAGCAATGGGCTCACTTGCCATCGAAAACTCCACCAACACAAGATTATCACCAAAAGTCAGCAAAGGTTCTTTGTTTGCCAATAATCGTTTCAAATTGTCATCAAGAAAGTATTCAGCAGCAGCTTCTATTTCTACATTTATTTTTACTGAGGCAAGATGATTTTTCAAAACTTCGCAACGTTCTAAAATATCGTCTCTATTGTTAAGGTACATATCCTGCATGATATGCGGCGTTGTAATCAGTTTTTTAAACCCTAATTCTGTTAATCCTTCTATTAATTTAATTGATGTTTCCAGGTCGGGCGACCCATCATCTATACCGGGTATGATATGAGAATGCATGTCTGCGCCAAGAAGACCATAATTAAATGTATCGGAATCTTTTTTTCCCCACAGCTTCATAAACGTCACTTTTTATTTCCGTGATTCTTTTTATCCAGTAAGTTGAGATATAAGCTATTCATATCAGCTACCAATCTTTGATAGCCGAATTTGTTTACTACATATTCCTGTCCTGCATTGCTGAAACGTTGCCGCATTGAGACATCATTTACCAACTGCAATAGATTATTACAATAGGCTTTTTCATCCGTAATATCCGAAAGCAAGGCCGTCCTGTTTTCCAATACTACATCGGCTATGCCTCCAACTCTTGTTGATACGATCGGTTTTCCGGCAGCCTGTGCTTCGATCAAACTTACAGGAGTTCCTTCATTTAATGATGTCAATGCAATAATATCAAGACCAGCGCAAATAGAATCCACATCTGTTCTCCATGACGTGAAGATTAATGAATGAGCATGTTCCGTATCTGTGTGTTGAGAAAACTTTACGTCAAGAGTCGTCGCCAGTTTTTCTATTGATGCCCGGCTTTCACCATCCCCTATTATAAATGCTTTTATTTTGACAGAGGAGTTATTCGATACGTATTTTATTGCCTTTAAGAAAAGCGAATGATTTTTTACCGGCACCAATCTTCCGATAATTCCAATAGCGACAGTTTCATCATCCAATCCAAATTCAGTTCTAAATTTATTTCGCTTGGCATTCGTGTCGATTGCAAAACTATCGAGATCAAGTCCAAGTGGTATTACTTTGAATTTTTCAGCGGCGGCAATCTTAAACTTCTCGGACAATTCTTTTTTCTGCACGTCACTGATCGCAATTATTGCATCACTCAGCCCTCCAAGATATCTTTCTGCTCGTATAAAAAAATTTGTTTTTAATGAATTAAAATAAGAATGAAATACATGACCGTGAAAAGTATGAACGATAACAGGCACGCTAGAATGTTTGGCAGCTAATCTTCCCAGGGCACCAGATTTTGCGGCATGTGTATGAACAATATCAGGTTTGAATTCTTTAATTAATTTTTTTAGTTGATTATAGGCTGCCCAGTCATCTTTCGGCGAAATGGCCCTCTTCATTTGAGGGATACATGTAGTCTGAATATTATTTGCCAACGCTAAAAAATCAGCATCCTGTTCATGATCTTCTTTGCCACCGATAACAAGCATCGTATCAAAATCAGGTTGCATGTACCTTGTTAAGTACACCGCGTTTTTCGAAGGGCCGCCGATGATCAGGCGATTGAGAATCCTTAATACTCTTGGCATTACTGCTGCAAATTAATTCAGAATTGGATAATGGAAGAAACGAGAATTAAAATAAAGGTCCTTTTGACGTTTCCCAGCCATTGAAAAATGGTAGGGTGAAACCATAATTCGGACTCAGCAACGGCAGGAGGTTTTGTCGGAGGTTTCTTGCCATCAATAAACGATTGGATCACTTGTTTTAGCGCCGGTAAAACCGTCGCATACTGCAAGTAGGGATAAGTATAAAAATTATCTTTTTTTGGAGGCTTTATAAAGACCTGTTCAATGATGCCACCGGTATCCACACCTGTATCAACATAATGAATAGTAGTGCCAAATAAATCTTTTTTTCCTTTAGCCACCGCCCAATAACCCCCATGCACACCTCGAAATGCCGGGGTGATCCCCGTGTGAATATTTATAAAGGTTGCCGGAACTGATTCAAGTGTTTTTTTGGAAATAATTCTCGTGCCATTTACAACGATGAGATCAGGGTTTAATTGTTTCAGCAGCGAACGACCTTCCTCCGTATTTGCATATCGTATTCGCTTTATTATTTGTTCGGGTGGCGCCGTATCATCAAGATCAAATTCTTTAAAGATCTCCGCTTTTCTTTTTTGCGAAAATTTTTTTATGACCGGAGCAATGCCAAGAAAAAATATTACCTGGCTCATCGCATTTATATACCCTAGTCTTTTCGCCCTGTTTAGAAACTGTTTTTTTCTCGGAATTGGTTTTTCAAACACCACATTCTCTATATCAAAATATTTCTTCAGGTAGTTGTACACTACATTAGTTGAATCGCAGTCCCTGGCAAGGATAATGATCTTTGGTTTCATGGATTCTTAGTTCTTAAATAGATCTCCATAAGATTTAATGATTCAATTTTCTCCTCACGGTGTAATTTTTGATAAAATTGTAAAACTTGTTCAAGGAAATTAAAATTCTCATCCATGTACTTTCCGAAATTATGAGGATGCCACCACAACTGGTAAATTAATCCGTGATTTGCCGCAAATTTAATTCCTTGTTTAATCCTATTAAACTTTAAGCCATCAAACATTCCCAACGCTGGTCTGTAGGGTCTTAGAAAACGACTGGCCGGTATATTAATAATATCCGTTGCAGCCGGCACAGGGTGGCAATGAGTACCGGTCATATTGATATAGGCGTCGCAAAAACGAATTCCTTTCCTGAGAATACTTTCGTTTTCCCTGGATATGGGTTTGTACGCCCCTGATCGCTCATTACCCCGATAGATCTTTACACCCTCCTGCAAACATGTCTTGATATGTTCGTCAGAATATTGATTGCGTGGAAAAACAATGCTCTTTATTTCAATTCCTTTTTCTTTTGCAATTTTGATCGCTGCCTGCAGGTCATTTCTGAACTGTTCAATTGTTGTATTCCTTTCAAGTGTATAAAAATGAGAGAATGTATGTGTACCAATCTCCTGACCGGGTGTTTTCTTTATTTGCTCAATCAATACAGGAGCAAAATGATACTTGATTTCTAACTCGTTTTTTTCAAGATATGGATAAGGATCATATTCTTCTTTATAATAAGTGGGCCGGTGCACAGGTAAATAAGAAAGCATTTCCTGCTTTTCTTTAAAAAAAAGAAAGCCAACAGTGGCCCAGGTGCAATGCACATCATACTTTGTAAATAATTCAAGTAACCGCGGAACAACAAGATGAACATTGCGGATATTTTCACCATAATTTTCCAGGGTGCGGTGATCTCTCACGCCCCAGAAAAGTTCGAAGTCAAGCGATATAGTAAAGATCCCTTTGCTCACAGGTTTTTACATAAAATACTTTTTATACCAATGCTGAAAAACGATCAATACCCATAATTGCTCCACTATGTTGCCGGGAGCATTTGAGTAAAGTTGTTTTTTCATACAACTGATAAACTCAGCGTTAAATATCCCCTGTTCTTTCACAAATTTTTCATTTAACAGATCATCAAAAATATACGTATGCAACTCTTCCCTGAACCATTTTAACATTGGAATTTCAAATCCTCTTTTTCCCCTGTTATAAATTTCAGGCGGCAAAATATCACGGAAGGCATCCTTTACAATTCTTTTCCTGCCTGCCTTATTTATTTTATATTCTGATGGTAATGTGAATGCAAATTCCACAACATGATGATCAAGGAATGGAGAACGAACTTCCACACTGTTAGCCATGCTCATAAGATCAACCTTCACCAGCATATCGCTGATGAGTACAAGATCAAGGTCGGCTTTCAATACGGAATTAAAATCATCGTTAATATTCGAAAGGTATTTCTCTCTAACTGTATCAATAATGGCATTATTGATTTTGTTCTTTGTTGGTTTCGCTATTAGTTTGTCTACATCCTTCGCAGAAAAAGTTGACGCCCAGTGCCAGTAACGTTCTTTTGCACTCAATCCTGCTCCTTCAGCATAACGATGCAATTGCCGGAAAAGATCAGAGAATCGATTGTTTCTGCTTTTTGGCATGATCTTCCAAATAGGATAACCCATCTTTACAATGCTACCGGCCAGCGATTTTTTTCTGGCCAGCCATTCCGCATAATGCTTATTGTATCCGGCAAATACTTCATCGCCACCGTCACCTGAAATAGCAACTGTTGCATGCTTTCTGGTTTCCATACAAAGAATAAATTGAGGCAATGATGCCGAATCTGCAAAAGGTTCATCAAAATAATTTAAGACATCATATATATGTGAGAGAAAATCATCAAAGCCGAGGCGAAATGTTGCATGGTTGGTTTTAAATTTTTCAGCGACAATTTCCGCAAAATGCGTTTCATCAAAATACTGCTCCCCTTTAAAACCAATCGAAAAAGTATTTAATGATTTTTGATGGCGGCTTGCCAAGGCAACAATAACTGATGAATCAATGCCACCACTCAAAAAAGCGCCAAGAGGAACATCACTTATCAGTCTTTTTTCAACAGCGTCTTCTAATAGAGTCACAAGTTCTTTTTGAGCCTGCTCATAAGAAGGAGCATTCTTATAATCATAAGACGGCGTAAGCTGATACCATTTTTTCTCTTCGATATTTCTGCCTTTAAGTATTAATCTTGATCCCGGTTCTAATTTCTTTACATATTTAAGCATGCTCATCGGCTGAGGAATGTATGCCAATTGCAGGTAAAGCTGCAACGCTTCATAATTTAATTCTTTTGGAATTCCAAAGTCATAAAGTGCCTTGATCTCTGAAGCGAAAATGAACCTGTCATCATCTATATAAAAGTTGAGTGGCTTTTTTCCAAACCTGTCTCTTGCGATAAATAATTCTTTGGTTTGCGTATCGTAAATAACAAACACAAAAAAACCTTCCAGTAGCGGAAGGCAGTTTTCTCCTTGTTTTATAAAAAGCTCGAGTAAAATTTCCGTGTCTGAACTTGTATGAAGTTGTTTTTGTTCCTCAGCAGAAAAGTATTTGTTTCGGAGCTGTTGGTAATTGAATATCTCTCCATTGAAAATAATTGCATACCGGTTTGTTTTATCCCACATGGGTTGATTAGCAGCGGCGCTAGTATCAATGATCGCTAATCTTCGTTGTGCAAGCCCCATATCCTCGCACAGATATATGCCCTCGTCATCCGGACCTCTTGTCTCCAGAGTTCGGATCGATTGTCGTAATTTCGAAACCTGTTGCCGACCGGTATCAGAAAGGGCAACTATCCCAGCAATGCCACACATACAATATCCTTAATTTTTTTATGCAATATATCCAATATATCACCATAACCGATTTCCTATTACTTCCAATTTATATTTTTGTTGTTTTCATATTTGCTTCCTATTTCAAAAATAAATATTACCCGAAAGGTCATCCGTTGCGTCCCTATTTCATGCCTGCATTCGCATTAAAAATCATCGGCGCTATATTTCTTGGCATCATTTATCAATTCTATTATAAAGGTGGTGATACATTAAATTATTGGAAACAAACTGAAATAATTAATTCTTCGCTGAATGATTCGATTGGCGTCTGGTTTCGGTTAATAACCGCCACAGCGGAAATTTATGATGTTGACGTTTATAAATACACTACTCAGATCTATTGGTATGGTATAAAATCCCCTGAATATATTATTTCGATAATTGGTGCCGTTCTTGGTTTATTCACAATGACTACCTACCTCCCTACATCCGTGATCTTTGCAGCCATTTCGTTTATCGGTGTATGGAAAATGT
>Ga0075419_10001266_pt1 | contig 16382 bp, 16 predicted proteins | sample SoiMetdeltSBSDD3_FD_76900 | JGI IMG/M metagenome (GOLD analysis project Ga0075419, IMG submission 76900) | Bulk soil microbial communities from a Populus tree surrounding site in Tennessee, USA - Soil MetaG P. deltoides SBSDD3 | ecosystem: Environmental > Terrestrial > Soil > Tree plantation... | reverse complement strand
CGGGCTGTGAGGTGGTGAACGACGTCGTGCTGAACCAGGTGCTCTTCCGTTTCGCCGACGACGAGACGACGAGCAATGCGCTCGCGGCGGTGCAGGCGGGCGGCGAGGCGTGGATGAGCGCCACGACCTGGGACGGCCGCCCCGCGATCCGGCTCTCGGTCTCCAACTGGCGAACGACCGAAGGCGACATCGACAGGACGATCGCGGCCTTCGCGCGCGCACTCGCGACCACCTCCACCTGATGGCGGTCGCAACCGTCAACGGCGTCCGGCTCTACTACGAGGAGCGGGGCACCGGGATCCCGATCATGGGGATCCACGGCGCCGGCAGCTCGGCGATCTTCTGGCAGGACGCCGCCGAGCGCCTGTCCGTACTCGGACGGACGATCGTCTACGACCGCCGCGGATGCTCCCGGAGCGAGCGTCCGGAGCCGTACGAGACGACGAGCGTCAGGGAGCACGCGAACGACGCACGCGAGCTCCTGCGGACGCTCGACGCCGCACCCGCCGTCCTGATCGGCCGGAGCCTGGGAGCGACGATCGCGCTCGACGTCGCGCTGGACCACCCGGAGTCCGTGCTGGGGCTCGCGCTGCTCGAGGGAGGGCCGGAGGGGCTGTCCGAGGAAGCCGACGCCTGGTTCGCGTCGCTTCGCGACCGTCTCGAGGCGCTCGCCGCCGCCGGGCGGGTCGAGGAGGCCGGAGAGGTCGTGATCCGCGACGTCCTGGGCGCGTGGGAGGAGCTGCCGGAGACCTTCCGCGAGACCTTCACGACCAACAGCCCGGCGCTCCTCGCCGAGGTTCGAGGAGGCGAGCGCCTCGACACGTCGCGGCTCGCGACACTGCGTGTGCCGGCGCTCGTCGTGACGGCGGAGGACTCGCCGACCTTCATCCAGAGCGGCTCCCACGCGCTGGGGCGGGCTCTCCCGGACGCACGGACCGTGCGCGTCCCGGGCGGCCACGTCATCGACCCGGCGGGGCCGGAGGTGCTCGCCTTCGTCGGCGAGCTGGTCGCGCGGTAGTTACTCCTCCGGTGGCTGGCCGACCGCGCGGTCAGCGATCTCCGCGACGACCGCGGGATCCGCGAGCGTCGTCGTGTCGCCGAGCGGCCGGTCCTCGGCCACGTCGCGCAGCAGGCGGCGCATGATCTTCCCGGAGCGCGTCTTCGGGAGCTCGGGCGTGAAGACGATGTTCGCGGGCTTCGCGATCGGCCCGATCTTCTCGGAGACGTGGTTGCGGAGCACGTCGAGCATCTCGACCGAGCCCTCGTGCCCGCCCTTGAGCGTCACGAACGCGACGATCGCCTGCCCGGTGAGCTGATCCGCCCGCCCGCACACCGCGGCCTCGGCCACGCTCGGGTGGTCGACGAGCGCGGACTCGACCTCGATCGTGGAGATGCGGTGGCCGGAGACGTTCATGACGTCGTCGACGCGGCCCAGCAGCCAGAAGTCGCCGTCCTCGTCGATCCGCGCACCGTCCCCCGCGAAGTAGAGCCCGGGAAAGCGCTCCCAGTACGTCGCGCGGAAGCGCGCGTCGTCGCCGAAGATCCCGCGCGTCATCGCCGGCCACGGCCGCTTGAGCACGAGGTAGCCGCCGCCGCCCGGGCCGACCTCGTTCCCCTGGTCGTCCACGACCGCGGCCTCGATCCCCGGGAACGGCTTCGTCGCCGAGCCCGGCTTCAGCGTCGTGACGCCCGGCAGCGGGGTGATGAGGATCATCCCCGTCTCGGTCTGCCACCACGTGTCCACGACCGGTGTCCGGTCGCCGCCGACGTGCTCGCGGTACCAGACCCATGCCTCCGGGTTGATCGGCTCGCCGACCGTCCCCAGCAGTCGCAGGGAGGAGAGGTCGTGCTTCTCCGCATGCTCGGGCCCCCACTTCATGTGTGCGCGGATCGCGGTCGGCGCCGCATACAGGATCGTCACCCCGTAGCGCTCGACGATGTCCCACCAGCGGTCCTTGTCCGGGAAGTCGGGCGTCCCCTCGTAGAGGACGCTCGTCGCGCCGTTGCAGAGCGGCCCGTACACGATGTAGCTGTGCCCGGTCACCCAGCCGATGTCCGCCGCGCACCAGAAGACGTCGGTCTCGGGCTTCAGGTCGAAGATGTAGTGGTGCGTGGAGGCGATGCCGACGAGGTAGCCCGCGGTCGTGTGCGCCATTCCTTTCGGCTTCGCGGTCGTGCCGCTCGTGTACAGCAGGTAGAGGAGATCCTCGGAGTCCATCGGCTCGCACGGGCACGACCCCGGGTCGGCCGACTGCCCCTCGATCAGCTCGGACCAGGTGAGGTCGCGGCCCTCAACCATCGGCACGTCCGCCCGGGTCCTCTGGCCGACGACGACCTTGCGCACGCCCGGGCACGACGCGAGCGCCTCGTCGGCGTGCCCCTTCAGCGGGACCGTCTGCCCGCGGCGCCAGCCCTCGTCCTGGGTGAGGAGCACCTCGCAGCGCATGTCGTTCAGCCGGTCGGCGAGGGACTCCGCGGAGAAGCCGCCGAAGACGACCGTGTGCGGCGCGCCGAGCCGCGCGCACGCGAGCATCGCGACCGGGAGCCCGGGCCCCATGCCCATGTAGATGCCGACCGGCGTCCCCTTGCCGACCCCCAGCTCCTTCAGGCCGTTCGCCGCCTTCACGACCTCCTCCAGCAGCTGCGCGTAGGTGATCGCCGCGCGCTCGCCGACGGGCTCGCCCTCGAAGTGGTACGCGACCTTGTCCCCGCGCCCGGCCTCGACGTGACGGTCGAGGCAGTTGTACGCGACGTTGAGCTTGCCGCCGCCGTACCACTTCGCATACGGGAGCTCCCACTCGAGGAGCGAGGTGAAGGGCTCGAACCAGGTGACCCGCTCGCGACCCTCGCGCTCCCAGAAGTCCTCGAACGGGACGTCGTACAGCTCTGCCGTCGCGTTCGCCTGGGCGGCGAACTCCTCGGGAGCCGGGTACCGGCGCTCCTCGAGGAGAAGCGTGTCGATCGTGCGGTCCGTCACCGCGAGACCTCCAGGTCGTAGTGGAAGTCGGTCAGCACCTCGCAGCCGTCCTCGGTCACGAGCGCCAGGTCCTCGATCCGCACGCCGTCCACGCCGCGGCGGTAGAGCCCCGGCTCGATCGTGACCACGTCGCCCACCACGAGCTCCTGCCCGATCAGCCCCAGGCTCGGCGCCTCGTGCACCGCGAGGCCGACCCCGTGTCCGAGACCGTGGTAGAAGCCGTCCTCGAGCACCTCCCCCTCCTCCTTCGTCAGCTGCGTCGGGTGGCCGTGCTCCGCGAACAGGTCCGACGCCTCTCGATGCAGGTCGCCACCGTTCACGCCCGGCCGCACGCCCGCGACCGCGCGGTCGAGCGCCTCCTTGCACAGACGGTGCCGCTCGCGAACGTCGTCGGAGACGCGGCCCACGGCAAACGTCCGCGTCATGTCCGCGTAGCACGCCGACGCGAGATCCTGCGGAAACAGGTCGAGGAGCACGACGTCGTCCGCGCCGATCGGCCCGGTGCCCATGTCGTGACCGACCGCCGTCTGCGGCCCGTGGGAGACGATCGGGTCGGCCGAGAAGGCGCCGTGCCGGAGGAACACGCTCTGCACTCGCTCCTTGAGGAGCTCGCACGTGACCGGCTCGCCGTCGACGACCAGCCCCCCGTTCCGTGGCTCCGCGCGGCGCAGGAGCTCGAACGCCTCCGCCATCGCCGTCTCCGTCGCACGCTGGGCGCGACGAATCCCCGCGAGCTCGGCCTCGCTCTTCGCACGCCGGCGCTCGTCGAAGTGCTCCTGGTCGACGGTCAGCTCGACGCCGATCCTCCGGAGCTCGTCCGCGGCCGCGAGTGGGAACTGCCTGGGGACGAGCGCGCGCTCGAGCCCGAGCCCGCGAGCGACGCGCACGGTGAGCTCGTTGCGATACGCGTACATCTCGAGCCCCGCCCGGAGGAGCTCGTCGGAGCCGAACTCCTCGAGCGGGTGGACTTCGAGCCCGGCGCCGGCCCCCTCGATGCGAGGGATCTCCATCGACCCGATCACGACGATGCGGCGCCCGTCGCGCTCCGCGTAGAAGAACGGGTCCGGGATCGTCAGCGGGACCTCGTGCCGTAGCTCGGGGACGCGCTCGGTGTCGCCCACGATCAGGACGTCGCTCATCCGGCGCCGATCCTACCCCGCACGGGTAGAGTCACCGTCCGTGAGCGCCGACCTGCGCACGCTTCGCGAGCGGCTCGCGGAGATCTCGGACCTCCAGCGCAGCGTCGCGGTGCTCTTCTGGGACCAGCGGGTGACGATGCCGCCGCTCGGCGCGCCGGCGCGGGCCGAGGCCGTGGCTACCCTCGGCCGCATCGCCCACGACCGGTTCGTCGACGACGAGATCGGCTCGCTGCTCGAGCGCCTGCGGCCGCTCGAGGAGTCGCTCGAGTACGACTCCGACGACGCCAGCCTGATCCGTGTCACGCGCCGCGACTGGGAGAAGGAGCGCCGGGTCCCCTCCGAGCTGCGCACGGAGATGCTCCGTGCCGCCTCCGACGGCCACCTGAAGTGGGTCGAGGCGCGCAGGAACGACGACTTCGCCGCGTTCCTCCCCGTGCTCGAGCGGAACCTCGAGCTGAAGAAGCGCTACGTCGAGTGCTTCGAGTGGGAGGACTCGCCGTACACCGTCCTCCTCGACGACTACGAGCGCTTCATGACGACGACCGAGGTGGCGGAGGTGTTCGACGCCGTCCAGCCCGTGCTCACGGAGCTGGTGCGGGAGGCCCCGGAGATCGACGCGTCCTTCCTCCACGAGCACTACCCGGAGGACCTCCAGCGCGACTTCGGCCAGCGCGTGGCCGAGACCGTCGGCTTCACCGAGGGAGCCTGGCGAATCGACCCGACCGCGCACCCGTTCTGCATCTCGTTCTCCACCCGCGACGTCCGGCTCACGACGCGGTACGACGAGACCGGCCTGCACTCGCTCTGGTCGACGCTGCACGAGGCGGGCCACGGCCTGTACGCACACGGGATCTCGGAGACGCTCGAGCGGACGCCGCTCGCGGGCGCGCCCTCCCTGGGCCTGAACGAGTCGCAGAGCCGGACGTGGGAGAACCTCGTCGGCCGCAGCCGGCCGTTCTGGACGCACTGGTTCGAGCCGCTGCAGGCCACGTTCCCCGACCAGCTCGGCGACGTCGGCCTCGACGACTTCGTCGCGGCGATCAACCGCGCCGAGCCCGGCCTGATCCGCGTCGACGCCGACGAGACGACGTACAGCCTCCACATCATCCTCCGCTTCGGGCTCGAGCGACAGCTGATCGAGGGGACGCTGGCGCCGAAGGACGTGCCGGAGGCGTGGAACGCGGGGATGCGCGAGCTCCTCGGCGTCGAGGTCCCGAACGACGCGAACGGCGTCCTGCAGGACGTGCACTGGTCCTCGGGCGGGATCGGGTACTTCCCGACGTACGCCCTCGGCAACGTCATCTCGCTGCTGATCTGGTCCGTCGTCCGGGAGGCGATCCCGGACCTCGACTCGCAGCTCGAGGCCGGTGAGCTCGGCGAGCTCTCGGCCTGGCTCCGCGACAACCTCTACTCGCTCGGCCGCAAGCTCACGCCGAAGGAGACGATCGAGCGGCTCACCGGCTCGCCGACGATCGACCCGCAGCCGTACCTCGGGTACCTGCGCGACAAGCTCGCGGCACTCCCTGCCGGTGCGTGAACCGCTCTCGCTCGTCGTCAACGGCGAGCGGCGCTCGCTCGAGGTCGAGGCGCGAACGCTCCTCGTCCACGCGCTCCGCGACTCGCTCGGGCTGACCGGGACGCACGTCGGCTGCGACACGAGCCAGTGCGGAGCGTGCACGGTGCTTCTCGATGGGGCCGCGGTCAAGAGCTGCACGGTGCTCGCGCTGCAGGCCGAGGGCGCGGAGGTGACGACGATCGAGGGCTTCGCGCCGGACGCCGAGCTTCACCCCATCCAGCGCGCGTTCGTCGAGCACCACGGGCTGCAGTGCGGGTTCTGCACGCCGGGGATGATCCTCACCGCCGCCGATCTGCTGGCGCGCGACCCCGAGCCGAGCGACGAGACGATCCGGCACGCGCTGCGGGGCAACCTCTGCCGCTGCACCGGCTATCAGCCGATCGTGAAGGCGATCCGCGCGGCTGCGGAGGCGCCGGAGTGATCCCGGCGGCCCTCCGCTACGTGCGCGCGGGCTCCGTCGAGGAGGCGCTCGCGGCTCTCGTCGAGCCGGGGGCGCAGACGCTCGCCGGCGGGCAGTCGCTCGTCTCGGTCATGAAGCTCCGGCTCGCCCGCCCCGAGCTGGTCGTGGACATCTCGCGGCTCGAGCTGGCAGGCATCGAGACCGCGGACGGCGAGCTTCGCGTCGGCGCCCTCACGACCTGGGCCGACCTGGCCGGTTCGGCGGAGCTCCGGCGACCCGCGCTTGCAGCGATCTCGGAGTGCGCAGCGGGGATCGGGGACCTGCAGGTCCGGAACCGGGGCACCATCGGGGGAAGCCTCGCGCACGCCGATCCCGCCTCGGACATGCCTGCGGTGCTGCTGGCGCTGGGCGCAAGCGTGGTGCTGAAGTCGGCGGCTGCCGAGCGCACGGTCGAGACGAGAGACTTCTTCCTCGGCCCCTTCACGACGGCGATCGCCCCGGCCGAGCTCCTCACCGGGATCGTCGTCCCGCTCCCAGCGACGGGCTCCGGGTCCGCGTACGCCTCGGTCGAGCATCCGGCCTCCGGCTTCGCGCTCGCGGGCGCGGCAGCGCTCGTGCGTCCCGACGGATCGACCTCGGTCGCCGTGACCGGGATCGGGGCGACGCCGTTCCTGCTCGACGCCGAGCCGAGGGAGGCGCTCGCGGGGGCCGAGGTCTTCGGGGACCGTTTTGCGCCAGTCGCGTACCGGCGGCACCTTGCAGAAATCGTCGTCGAGCGCGCGCTCACCTCCGCGGGCGCGCGGGCGAAGGAGGACGCATGACAGACGTGATCGGCGTCGCGCGCCCGCGCATCGACGCCCCCGACAAGGTGACCGGTGCGACCCGGTTCGCGGCGGACGGCTACGTGCACGGGCTGCTGCACGCCCGGCTCGTCCTCGCGACCGAGTCGCACGCGCTGATCCGCGGCATCGAGCGCGAGGCAGCGCTCGCGGTGCCCGGAGTCGTCGCCGTGCTCGCCGCCGGCGACCTCCCCATCACGAGCACCGACAGCGACCGCACGGCAGAGCCGCTCGCACGCGAGGAGGTCGTCTTCGCGGGGCAGCCCGTCGCAGTCGTCGTCGCCGAGAGCGAGGCGGCCGCCGAGGACGGCGCCGAGGCGGTCGTCGTCGAGTACGAGCCGCTCGAGGCGGCGCTCGACCTCGAGCAGGCGATGCGGCCCGGCGCAGCGCTCGCACGCAGGGTCGAGGAGGCCGCGGAGGGCGGTGACCTGGAATCGATCCATGCGGGCGTCGACGAGGGCCAGGAGGCCGACGAGGAGGAGCAGCTCTCCGCGAACGTCGTCGGCCGCGTCAACCGAGGCTCGGGGGACGTCGCCGCGGCGCTGGAGGCGAGCGACGCCGTCGTGTCCGGCACCTTCCGGACGCCGTGGGTGTACCAGGCGTACCTCGAGCCACAGGTGTGCACCGCCTGGCTCGAGCCCGACGGGAGCCTCGTCGTGTCGACGAGCACACAGGGCTCGTTCGTCACGAGAAGCGAGCTCGCACGCGCGTTCGACCTCCCGCTCGACCGGATCCGGGTCGTCGCGGAGCCGCTGGGCGGCGCGTTCGGGGGCAAGTTCGCCCTCGTCGAGCCGCTCGCCGCGGGGGCCGCTCTCGTCCTCCGCCGGCCGGTTCGGCTCGTACTCACGCGCGCCGAGGACTTCCAGGCGACGAACCCTGCGTCCGCCCAGGTCACACACCTCCGCATCGGAGGGCGCGCGGACGGGACGCTGACGGGGATCGAGGCGCGCATGTTCGTCGACCGCGGCTCCAATGCCGGCTGGGGCGTGGAGGGGATCACCTCGTTGCTCGTCGCCGGCCCGTACCGGTGGGAGGCACACGACCTCCGCGGCTACGGCGTCCAGACGAACCGGTTCACGTTCGGCGCCTACCGCGGGCCCGGAGCGCCCACCGCCGCCTTCGCGATCGAGTCCCTCCTCGACGAGCTGGCGGCCGAGCTGGGCGTCGATCCGCTGGAGCTGCGCCTCCGGAACGCCGTCGTCCAGGGGGACGTGGGAGTGAGCGGCAGCCCCTTCCCGGTGATCGGCACGGTCGAGGTGCTCGAACGGATTCGGGAGCACCCCCTCTGGCAGCGGCGAAGCGGGCTGCCGGAGGGCGAGGGGGTCGGTGTCGCCGCCGGCTACTGGCCCGGAGGCACCGAGCCTGCCGCGGCGGTGTGCCGCGTCGACAAGGACGGGACGATGACCGTCGTCACCTCCGCGGTCGACATGAGCGGCGTCTCGACCGGCTTCGCCGCGATCGCAGCCGCCGCCTTCGGGCTCCCGCCCGAGAAGGTGCGCGTCGTCTCGGCGGACACGACCAGCGGCCCGTACGCGGGCGCGAGCGGAGGCTCGAAGGTCACCTACACCGTCGGCGCGGCCGTCCTGCGTGCGGCGGACTCCGCCCGCGAGAAGCTCCTCGCCGCCGCCTCCGAGGAGCTCGAGATCGCCCCGGGCGACCTCGAGGTCGTCGACGGCGTCGTCCGCGCGGTCGGCGCACCCGACCGCTCGATCACCGTCGAGGAGATCGCCGGAAAGGCCCTCCGCTTCGGCGGCCGCTACGAGCCGATCGAGGGGCACGGCGGGTCGGCACAGGTTCGCGGCGCGCCCTCGGTCAGCGCGCACGTCGCCCACGTGCGCGTCGACCGCGACACGGGCGAGGTCGAGCTGCTGCGCATGGCGATCGCGCAGGACGTCGGCCGCGCGCTCAACCCGGCGCTCGTCGAGGGGCAGATGCGCGGCGGTACGACCCAGGGCATCGGCTGGGCGCTGTTCGAAGAGCTGACGCACGACGAGACCGGACAGCTCGAGACGGGCTCCTTCCTCGACTACGCGATCCCGGTCGCCGGCCGCGTCCCGGAGATCGACACGCTGATCGTCGAGGTCCCGGCGCCCGACGGGCCCTTCGGTGCGAAGGGGATCGGCGAGGCTCCGGTCGTCCCCGCTGCCGCCGCGATCGCGAACGCTGTCGCCGCCGCCGCGGGTGTCCGCCTCCACGAGCTGCCGATGACCGCGCCACGGGTCTGGGCGGCGCTGCAGGGTGCCCGAAGCGACACGGGGACGAACGTAGACTGAGCCCGTGAGAGCGGTCGAGCGCGCGCGAACGATCGTCGAGGCCTACGACGCGGAGCTCCGCGTCGAGCTGCCGGAGAACGTCCACCTCTTCGACGCCCACACCCATCTCGGCCACGACATCGACGGGATGAGCGGTGGCTACGAGGAGCTCACGGCGATGCTCGACCGGCACGGCTTCGCAGGCGCGTTCGTGTTCTGCATGGACGAACACGATCGCGTGCCCGCGTTCTGCGTCCCGAACGACCGCACGCTCGCGCACGCGGAACGCTCCGGCGGGCGTCTCGTGCCGTTCGTTCGGCTCGACCTCACGGAGCGGCCACTGGAGGAGGCGAAGCGCGCCCTCGACCTCGGCGCACGGGGGATCAAGCTGCATCCGCGCTCGCAGGCGTTCGCGCTCGACGACGAGCGGCTGGGGCCGATCTTCGCCCTCGCCGTCGAGCGCTCGGTACCCATCCTCATCCACGGAGGTCGCGGGCTGCCGCCGATCGCCGAGCACCTGGAGGCGCTCGTCCGCAGGAACGAGGGCGTCCAGCTGATCATCGCGCACGCGGGGATCGCGGACATGGCCGGCCTCGCCGGACGCCTCGGCGGGATCCCGGGCGTTTTCTTCGACACGTCCGTGTGGAGCGCCGTCGACCTCCTCGACCTGTACCGCCAGGTCGCGCCCGAGCAGGTCGTCTACGCGTCCGACTACCCGTACGGGCGCCAGCCGAACTCGCTGCTCGTGGCCGTCAGGACGGCGAAGCTCTCGGGCTTCGACGACAAGCAGCTGCGGCTCATGCTCGGCGGCACCGCGCGCCGGATCGCCGCGGGGGAGCCGCTCGAGCCGTTGTCCCAGCCCAAGGGGGCGACCTCGCTCGTGCAGCCGCTGACCTTCGCGCGCATCCACCAGTACATCTCGATGGCGGTGCCGCTCCTGTGGCTGCGCCAGCGCGACGCGATCGGGGCGCTCGGGCTCGCCGTGAACGCCTCGCGCGAGCGCGGCAACGGCCACCACGACGAGGCGGAGCGCATCCAGGGGCTCCTCGTCACCGCCCAGGACCTGTGGCGGGACGGCGCCGAGCTCGTCTCGGACGACGAGCGTGTGGCCGCGTTCCGGTCGGCGATCCAGCTCGTCAACCTCGCGGACATGCTGTCGTTGACGACGCGGGCGTAGTCAGCGGGCGGCGAACAGCCGCCGCGGCCCCTCGACGCCCTTGAGCTCGTGCTCGCCGCGATCCTCGAACTGGAGACCGGACCCCGCCACGAGGTCGCGTGTCGTCGAGCTGACGAGCACCTCGCCCGCCCCGGCCAGGGACATCACTCGAGCGCCGACGTGCACGGCGATCCCGCGCGGCTTGTCGCCCGCCCGCCGCTCAACCTCGCCCGTGTGCACGCCCGCTCGAACGTCGAGCTCGAGCGTCCGCAGCGCCTCCCGGACCCCGAGCGCGCAGCGGATCGCCCGCGCAGGACCGTCGAAGAGGGCGAGGAACCCGTCCCCCGCCGTGTCGATCTCCTCGCCGGAGAAGCGCCCGAGCTCGGCCCGGACTGCGTCGTTGTGAGCGCGCAGCAGCGTTCCCCACGCCCGGTCGCCGAGCACCTCGGCCCGCTCCGTCGACCCGACGAGGTCGGTGAAGAGCACCGTCGCGAGAACGCGGTCCGAGGCGGGCGCCGGGCGCACGCCGGTCAGGAACTCCTCGATCTCGTCCAGGACCTGGTCCGGGTCGGAGAAAGGGACATGGACGCCGCCCGCGAGCTCGACGAAGCGGGCGCCCGGGATGCGGGCGGCGATGTATCGCCCCTCCTCCACCCGCGCGTCCAGGTCGCCCGTCCGGTGGAGGACGAGGGTCGGGCACTGAACGCTCGGGAGCACGTCGCGGACGTCCGCCTTCGAATTCATGAGGATGAGGTCGCGGGCGCCCGAAGGGCTCAGGCTGGCCCTGCCTCGGCGCTGGAACCAGGCCGACTCGGCCGGGGTCGCGTGCGGCCACATCGCGGACAGGTCGGCGTTCTCGCCCCAGGTCTCCTCGAGCTCCGTCGCCTCGCGTACCCGCTCGTCCGACGCCGGCGCCCACGGGTAGTCGTCGTCGGGATCGCACCGCTTCGCGTACGTGCCGTAGAGGACGACCGCGCGGGTCCGCTCCGGGTACGTCGCGGCGAAGAGGACGGACATCGGGCCGCCCTCGGAGTAGCCGACGAGAGCCGCGGACTCGCTCCCGACCGCGTCCATGACCGCACGGACGTCGTCCATGCGGTTCTCGAAGTCGGGGAGGCCCACACCGCGGTCCGAGAGACCCGTTCCGCGCTTGTCGAAGCGGATCAACCGCGCGAACGATCCCAGGCGCTCGTGGAAGTGGGCCACCGCGGGAAGCTCCCAGTCGATCTCGAGGTGAGAGAAGAACCCGTGGACGAGGACGAGGTCGATGGGCCCCTCACCCGTCACCTGGTAGGCGATGTTGACGTCGCCGCTCCGTGCGTAGTGGATCGGCGACCTCATCCGACGAGCTCCCGGAAGCGGTAGCAGCCGACGGTGTGGTCGTTCACGAGCCCCACCGACTGCATGAACGCATAGCAGACGGTCGGCCCGACGAAGCGGAAGCCGCGTCTCTTCAAATCCTTCGAGAGCGCGCGCGAGAGGTCGGTCTCGGCCGGGATGTCGGACACGGAGCGCCAGCGGCCGACCACCGGCTCGCCGCCGACGAAGCCCCAGAGGTAGGCGTCCAGGCTGCCGAGCTCGTCCTGGACCTCGAGCACGCGGCCGGCGTTCACGACGGTCGACTCGACCTTGAGGCGGTTGCGCACGATGCCCGGGTCGGCCAGCAGGCGCTCGACGTCCTCCACGCCGAAGCGTGCCACCGTCTCGGGATCGAAGCCGGCGAACGCACGCCGGTAGCCGTCGCGCTTGCGGAGGATCGTCGCCCACGAGAGCCCGGCCTGGGCGCCCTCCAGCGTGAGGAGCTCGAAGAGATGGCGGTCGTCGTGGGAGGGGACACCCCACTCCTCGTCGTGGTGGGCGAGCATCAGGGCATCACCGCCGGTCGTCCAGTCGCAGCGCGTTCGGTCCATGGCGCCCCGCTAGGATCGCACGCGATGCGCGCCGGGCTCCTCGTGCTCTCGCTCGCCCTGCTGCTCGCAGCGTGTGGCGGCAACGGCGGGGGCGACGACGGTGACGCGGCCGGGACCACGACGACGACGACCTCGACGGCCAGCGGGTGCGAGTCCGTCGACGCGCCCGCTCCCCGCGACGCGCCGTCGCTGACCGCCCCGAAGGGCACGCTCGACCCCGGCAAGACGTGGTCGCTGACCTTCGAGACGAGCTGCGGCGACTTCACCGTCGAGCTCGACCCGTCGCTGGCGCCGGAGACGACGAACTCGCTCGTCTTCCTCGCCCGCGAGGGCTACTTCGACGACACGGTCTTCCACCGCATCGTCCCGGGCTTCGTGATCCAGGGCGGCGACCCGACGCAGACCGGAGCCGGCGGACCGGGATACGCAACCCTCGACGTCCCGCCCGGTGCGGCGCGGTACACCAAGGGGACGGTCGCGATGGCGAAGTCCGGCCTCGAGCCCGCAGGGACGGCCGGGAGCCAGTTCTTCGTCGTGACCGCGGAGGGCGTCAACCTCCCGGCCGAGTACGCGATCGTCGGCAAGGTGTCGCGGGGGATGGACGTCGTCGAGCGGATCGGCGAGCTCGGCGACGCGGAGGAGAAGCCGACGCAGCCCGTCGTCGTCCGCACGGTCACGGTCTCCGAGAGCTGATGACCGTCGCCGCGGTCGTGCTCGCCGCGGGCGAGGCGGCGAGGTTCGGCGCCCCCAAGCAACGGCTGCTGCTGCCGTCGGTGCTCGAGCGTCTCGCGGCCTCGCCGGTCGACGAGATCGTCGTCGTGGCGGGCGCGTACCGGCTCGACGCCGCGGACGCTGCCCGGGTCGTGCGCTGCGCGGAGTGGGCTCGAGGCCCCGGCGCCTCGCTCCGCTGCGGTCTCGCCGCGCTCGGTCCCGACGTCGACGCCGCGGTCGTCGTCCTCGCCGACGGCCCGGGTCTCTCCCCCGCCGCTGTCGCGCGTGTGCTCGACGGGTGGCGGTCGGGCGGCGGGATCGTCGCAGCCTCGTACGACGGCGCCCGCGGCCATCCGCTCGTCGTCGGCCGCGCCGACTGGGAAGACGTCCCCGACGGTGGCCTGCACGAGCGCCCGGCGCGTCTCGTCCCCTGCGACGACCTCGGGGCCCCGGGCGACGTCGACCGGCCCGAAGACCTCTGATCTGCGCAAGCATGGGATCTGCTCGCGCAGATCCCATGCGCGAACATCCCTGAAGCGCGGCCGCTTCGCGGGCCGCGGTGGTGGCGTCGTCCGGGCCGACTCCCGGGCTACGCGGTCGCGTCGAGCCCGCGAAGCTCCTCGAGCTTGGCCATCAGGCCCGGTGGCATCCGCTCGGCGGCGGTCGTCTTCACGTACCGGCGGAGTGTCTCCTCGAAGTGGTACCGCCGCCGGCAGTAGTCGCAACCGGCGAGGTGGTCCTCGGCTTCCCGCCACTCATCGTTCGTGAGCGTGCGGTCGAGGAAGTCCTGGAGGAGCTCCTCGCAGCGGGCGCAGGGATCGCCGCTCACCTGATCGCCTCCTCGGCGAGCTTCTGCTTCAGCGCGCGGCGGCCCCGGTGGAGGCGGGACATGACGGTCCCGATCGGAATGTCGAGGATCTGCGCGGCGTCGGCGTAGGTGAAGTCGCCGATGTCGACGAGCACGACGACCTCGCGGAACTGCGGCTGGATCTCGGAGAGCGCGTTCACGACGGAATCCTGCGACAGGCGCTCGACGACGACGTCCTGCTCCAGCGCATCCTCGCCGGCCGCCGAGGCCATCTTGTTCGCGAGGTAGTAGTCGGTCTCCTCGAGCGCCTGCATCTGCGGCGTGCGCTGGCTGCGGCGGCCGCGGTCGACGTTGAGATTCGTGAGGATGCGCAGCAGCCAGGCACGCATGTTCGTGCCCTGGGAGTAGGAGCGCCAGCTCCGGAAAGCCCTCGCGTACGTCTCTTGCACCAGGTCCTCTGCCTCCTCACGCGAGCCGACGAGTCGTCTCGCGACGCGGTAGACCTGATCGGCGAGGCCGAGCGCCTCCTCCTCGAAGCGAGCGCGATCGCGAGCTTCCGTCGCGATGCGGAGCGCCTCGGTGGCCGGCTCGGGCTCGCTCACCGGTCTACCGTACCGTTGCCCTACAGGAGCCTGCAACGAGGCCTCGGCGGGCGCTATTCCCGCTCGTCGGCGGCCTCGTGGAAGCCGGCCCTGGCGAGTGCGGAGACGATCTCGTCCCTCGAGGTCCGGTCGTCGTCCCATGCGAGCGTCACCTCTCCGAGCAGATTTGCATTCGCAGCCTCGAGCCCGTCGTGGGCCTGCAAGGCGACGGCGAGCCTGCCGACACAGCGCTCGCAGCGCACGCCGCTCACGCGAAGCGTCTCTGTCACCACGGTCACGGGGTCGATGCTACCGCCGGCTCCGACCGGACTGCGCCCGCGCTCCGCTCGAGGCGCACCTCGCGATCCGCGAGCGCGATCAGGAGCGGGTCGTGCGTCGAGCACACGACCGTCGTGCCGGTCCTCCGGGCGAGGCCGACGAGCAGGTCGCCGACGACGAGGGTCGTGCCGGAGTCGAGGCGCGACGTCGGCTCGTCGGCGAGCACGACCGCGGGCCGGGCGGCGAACGCGCACGCCAGCGCCACGCGCTCGCGCTGACCCGCGGAGAGAACGCCGACGCGCCTCTCCGCATGCTCCGCCAGCTCGACCGCGGCGAGCGCGTCCTCGGCCAGAGCGCCGGACCGCTCGAGCGCCACGCCGCGCAGGGCCAGTACGAGCTCGACGTTTTCACGAGCGCTGAGGAAATCGGCCAGGCGCGGGCCCTGCATCACGATCGCGACCCGTTCGCGGCGCACGGCGGCGCGAGCCTCGCGGTCGAGGGTGGAGACGGGCTCACCGTCCAGCCGAACCTCGCCCTGGTCGGGCACGTCCAGCCCGGCCAGCAGGGCGAGCAGGGTCGACTTGCCCGAGCCCGAGGGACCGGTCACGACCGACAGCTCGCCCGGCTCGAAGCGCGCGTCGAGCGTCGCGAGCGCGACCTCGCGGCCGTACGTGCGAGACACGCCGACTGCCTCGAGCACGCCTCCGGGAGCTCCCTCGACCCACGCCGGGGAGGCGGGCGTGTCGTCACGACGGCCGGCGGGATGCAGCTCGACCGTGCCGTCCCGGGCGACGATCCGCACGCGCGAGCCGATGCCGACGCGATGGAGGATCTCCTCGGGCACCCGCAGCCAGCCACCCTCGCCGACGACGGCGGTCTCCTCGAGGCCCCGACGCTCCTCGCTGACCCGGCCGTCGCGGATGTGGACGACGCGATCGGCGATCCGCGTGGAGGCGGGATCGTGGCTGACCACGAGCGCCGTCGCCCCGTGCTCGGAGACGAGCTCGGCCAGCAGCGCGTGGACCTCGCCGGCCGTCGCGGCGTCGAGCTCGCCGGTGGGCTCGTCGGCAACGAGCAGCTTCGGCCGGTGTGCGAGCGCGGCGCAGAGCGCGATCCGCTGCTGCTCGCCGCCGGAGAGCTCCCCCGGCCGCGCGTGCGCGCGGTCGAGGAGCCCGACGCGCTCGAGCAGCTCGCGTGCCCGGGCGCTCCGGTCGGCGGCGCCCACGCCCGCAAGCCCGAGGGGGACGGCGACGAGCTCCTCTGCGGTCAGCTCACCGGCGAGCGCGCGCCAGTAGTGCTGGTCCGCGTACCCGAGCACGCGCCCGCGATGGCTCTCGAGCTCGCGCCGCGACGCGCGGCCGAGGTCGAGGCCGGCGACGACGATCGAGCCCGCCGACGGCCGCTCGTAGCCGGCGACCAGTCGCATCAGCGTCGTCTTGCCGGATCCGCTCGGGCCGAGGACGACGCACACCTCGTGCTCCTCCACGCTCAGCGTGAGCCCGCGCAGGGCGGGCACGCCCCCCGTCGGCGACGGATAGACGGCGTACAGGTCGCGCGCCTCGACGAGGGCCATGTCAGCGCGCCTCCGCGGATGGGCCGCGCGCCTCGGAGAACGCGCGGCGCGTCGACCGGCCGACGAGGACGAGCGCGAGCGCCGCGAACGCCGCGATGCCGGCGACGACGACGAACGGGTCGACGGTGGCGACGAGCGGCGGCTCGGCGAGCCCGCCCCGGGCCGTGACCGAGACCATCCT
>Ga0075419_10001262_pt1 | contig 16418 bp, 16 predicted proteins | sample SoiMetdeltSBSDD3_FD_76900 | JGI IMG/M metagenome (GOLD analysis project Ga0075419, IMG submission 76900) | Bulk soil microbial communities from a Populus tree surrounding site in Tennessee, USA - Soil MetaG P. deltoides SBSDD3 | ecosystem: Environmental > Terrestrial > Soil > Tree plantation... | reverse complement strand
CCTCGCCGGAGTCGTTGACGATCTGGTGCGCGGTTTCCGGTCCGCCCACCGGGCAGCAGATCACGTCGCCCGCGCGGATCTTGCGCGTCTCGGCGCCGTAGCGCAGCAGTCCCTTGCCCTTGACGATGAAGAACATCTCCTCCTCGCCGCGATGGCTGTGGAAGGGGCACCCGCGCTTGCCGGGCGGGACGACATCGTACGAGTAGCCGAGGTCCTTCGCGCCTAGCAGCGGCCCGACGCGCGCCGAGTTGCTCTCGAACTTGTCGCCCTTCGCGAAGTGCTCGAGCTTCAGCTCGCCGATGTTGACGACCCTGGAATCGATGACGCTCATGGGTAGGTTTCTCCGTTCTTCACAGTCCCAGCTCCTCGTCTGTCGCAGTGTGTTGGTACTTGTCCTTTGGTGGCCACGGACGAGCCTGCCAATCGGGTTCGAAGGCAAATGACGATCGCCTGCGACCGGGGAGCAGCGCACCGTTGCCGGCACCCTTGGCGTAATCGTAGTAGAGCTTGACGATCTCCTCTTTCGTGACCTGCTGCGCAGCCGCATGCGAGAGACAGGCATCGCGCCATTGGCGCACGCGCGCGTAAGGATCCTCGACGGGCAACTGGAAGTCTTCGTAGTATTCGAGGAACCAGAAGCGCATGAAAAACGGCGTGAAGACGGTCTCCGCCCACCCGAACTCCTCGAACAGAAACGGCCCGGCCGGAGCATGCTCGACGAGAAAATCGTTCAGCCGCGCGTATTGCTTCAGCATGCCTTCCCTGAGCGCATCGCGACGCCCGAGATTCTGGTTCATTACGTACGCGTAGCCCTGATTACAGAACTCGCCTTCCATCCTAGTCAGCATGCTCTCCACGGCACGCCTATACGGATCGCGCTGCGCGACCGCCCGCTCCGGAAAGAGATCCTCGAGATACTGCAGGATCACCAGGCTTTCCTTGAGGATGCGCCCGTCGGCGGTCTCCAGGATGGGGAGAGCGGTCGTGCCGCGGGTCTTCTTCAGCAGCCAGTCAGGACGCGGCTGAGTGACGTCGACGACGCGAAAGCGGACGTCTGCTCGCCGGCCTTTCAGCGACAACAGGATTTCCAGCCGCTGGCTAAAGGGACAGACGGGAATGTGGTGTACGGTAAGGCCGGTCATCCCTGCCGCGTCGCCGCCGTCATCGCGGTCAGGCTCGTTCGAACGTGACGGGATTCTTCGACCGGATGACGACGGTGCCGGCGAGCTTGTCATGCCATCCCTGCTTCCGCTCGTCGAATGCGACCCAGAGGAGACCGAGGCCAAGCGGAAATATGGAAACAAAGTATGCAAAGTAGCGACCCACACACTGGCCCGTGGAAGGCGGACTGCCGCTCGTCGCATCCACGATGCGGATCGACAGCGCCATTTTTCCCGGCGTTGCCTGCTTGTAGATCCAGAACACGATTACGGCGGCCGCCGGTGCAATATAGGAAAGCAAAAAGTCCGCAGGCCCTGCGACGAAGCCCGTTTTCTCCGAGTCGAAGTAGGCCCATCCATAGATGGCAACGAGCAATGGAAATAGAACTGCCATGATCAGCAGCGTATCAATGATGGCCGCTCCAACGCGAACCCAGAATCCCGCGTACTCGACATTTTGTTCTGGCATGGTGGACTCCGGGTTGGCAAGATTGTTGCGCTTACAGGTCCTCAGGCTTTACCACTTGGATCGAGCTTTTCAAAGATCATAAGAAGCGCAGGACCATCTGGCGTCATGACTTTGCGGACTGGCCGGAAGCCAGCTTTCACGTAGCAGCGAATCGCTCGCGCATTGGCGGGGTCCGGGTCGGTTTGGATCTTTGTCACACCTGGCTCAGCGAGCAGCTTCTGTACAAAGGCACTGACCATCCTACTGCCTAGTCCTTGCCCCAGTCTCCCGCCGTCGCAAAGAAACTGATCGATCCCTCGAACGCCCGGGTCTGCTTCTTCTTCCCACCATCCGTCCCCGCAACCGAGTGCAGTGTAAGACTGAAGGAATCCGATCGGCTCTCCCGCGAGCAAGGCAATGTATGCCTTGACCGGGGAGGCTTCTCCGATGCGGGGCAAGTACTTCTTTCTCGTGTCTTCGATATGAGGAGCAGCATCCTCTCCGCCCCACCATTCCAGTACGTGCGCTCTGTTCAACCAGTCCGTCAGAAGCGGCAGATCGGCCTCAAGCAAAGGGCGGAACGTGATGTCGAGTTCGGTAGAACTCACGGTTGTGCGGCCTACCGTCCGCGTTTTGCAGGCAGCGAGCTGAAAGCGTCGGACAACAACGCGTGGCTAGGTTGCCGTACGCTTTTTGGACGCGTACTCGCGCAGAGCACGGTTAACGGCTTCAGATGTCGGAAAGAGCTTGTGCAGATCGGGATCAATTAGAACAACGTTCGTGCCTTCCCGATAGCTCTTGGCGTACTTCCCGCGGACGCCAGATTTGATCAGGTCCTCGGGGTACTCGTCTCTCATGGTGTCTTTGTCACGCTTCATAGGCTCTTCGTTCGCGGCTGGTCATGTGTCGAGCCGAGATCAGACGAATTCGCTCGCCACGCTCAGTATAGGCCACAACCAAGTGCTTGCCCTCTTTAGAGGTGCCGAAGATGAGGTATCGTTCCTCGGAGATGGACTGGTCTGGATCTCGAACCGACGATGAATGGTCATCGTCAAAGACTTCCGATGCCTCCGCGAATGCGACCCCATGTTTCTGCTCATTGTCGCGAGCTTTTTCGGGATCCCATTCGAATACCAGCACGGCGGTTCCGACGGAAACCTCTAACGTTCGCGTTTTGCCGCGCCGCATGTGCAGCGCAGCGAGCTGAAGGCGTCGGTCAATAACGCGCTGTTGGGCATCATGATTGCATCCTCTTGCTCCCGTAGGTTCTAAGAACGCTTGAAACTTGACGCTTCAGCGCGACGAGCTCGCGTTCCTCGAGTTCCGGCGAGAGCACTGCCCCGAGAGCGCGTACTTGCGGCCATGGCGCCGCCTCACAAGCTAGCGCGGACCGTCCCATGAGATGTACAAGATTGGCGACTGCGTCTCCGGGGGTGAGCTCTGCCAACTCAACGTCTTGCGCCCAATAGAAGATGTTGAGGAGTTTTGTCCATCGATTGCGTTCCGCTAAACCGGGTCGTCCAGGCGTACGAAAGTCAAACACTACGCCATCAACACCTTTGGCTTCCTCGCCACGTAGCCTGTCTCGCACTGAACGTAGTCGGTCTTTGATCCAGTATTCAAAACCGGCAAAACCATCTGCAAATTCGGCAGCAACCTGCGAATCTGAACTTGAGAACTGGATCCGAACGACACGAATCGTCATGATGCCCAACTAGTGTCTAGGCTCCATGCGAACGATAGAACGATCCATATACAGGCTCAACGATCCATCGGTAGATCACGCGATAGGCCGGCAGATCGCAATGCCGGCCGCTCCTTCATCCCTTGCGTCGTACTTCGCTCTCGATCCAGCCCTTCGCGAGTGTGGTCTTCACGCGCTCGCCTTCTTTCACGGCATCTGCCGCGCGAAGCACTTCTCCGCTGGCATTTACAGTAATCGAGTAGCCGCGCGACAGCACGGCGGTGGGATCCAGGCTCTGCAGGTTGGTGCGGGCGAGGGCGACGCGCGAAAGGAACGCATCCAACCGCCGGCCGGTGCCGGAAGCAAGCCGCGCCGCGAGCTGCGCCACGAGTTGCCGCGAGGCGCGTAGCCGTTCCGCCGGATGCACGAGGCGCCGCGCGAGCACATCGACCGACTGCATCGCGTAGGCGATGCGCCGCAGCGCTTCGCGCGTCGCGCGCACGGCGAGCTCCGCGGTGCGGGCCAGAAGCTCGGCGCGCGACGGGCTGACCAGCTCCGCCGCCGCAGTCGGCGTCGGCGCCCTGCAGTCTGCGGCGAAGTCGGCGATCGTGAAATCGGTTTCGTGCCCGATGCCGACGACGACCGGGATTTGCGAGCGCCGCAGTGCGCGTGCCAGCAGCTCTTCGTTGAACGCCCACAGGTCCTCGATCGAGCCGCCGCCGCGCACGAGCAACAGCACATCGCACTCGGCGCGCTGGTTCGCGATCGCCAGCATGCGCCCGATTCGCCCTGCGGCGCCTTCGCCTTGCACCGGCACCGGATAGACGATCACGGGTACGGATGGATTGCGGCGCGCGAGCGTCGTAAGCACATCACGCAGCGCGGCCGCGTGCAGCGAGGTGAGCACGCCGATCGAGCGGGGATGGGGCGGAATCGCGCACTTGGCGGCGGCGTCGAACAGCCCTTCGCGCTCGAGCTTCGCCTTGAGCTTCAGGAAGCGCTCGTACAGCGGCCCGAGCCCTGCTTGCCGCATCCCTTCGATGTTGAGCTGGAAGCGCCCGCGCGGCTCGTACAAGGTCACGAGCGCGCGGACTTCGACGCGCATGCCTTCGCGCGGTGTCCAATCCAGCAGCGCGGCGCGGCTGCGGAACATCACGCAGTCGACCTGCGCCTGCTCGTCCTTGAGCACGAAGTACAGGTGGCCCGACCGCGCCGGCGTCACGTCGCAGATCTCGCCCGCCACCCACAGCAGCGGGAAGCGGCGCTCGATCAGGTCGCGGGCGCTGCGCAGCAGCCGCGAGACGCTGACGACGTCTTCGCGGGGAGAATTTTGCGGTGTCAGATCGAGTTCCACGCTGCCTTCGCAAGGCCAGACCGCGGCTACTTTAATCCACACTCGCGCCGCATTCGGCGACACTGTCGCCCGCAAGCCACGCGGACGCCCATTCTTATCTGTAAGGTGCTGTTTCCATACCGGAAAAAACTGCTGAACATTTCACCGCACCCGAGTCGAGCCCCGCTGCAAGGATGACCGCCTCTCATTTCCAACGGCAATCCACAAACTTGTCCACAAGTTTTGTGGATAACGCCGTGGCCGGCTTTTTGCTAAAGTCCCGGCACGCTTTTGCACCCCATCAATAACACCTAACCAACGCCCGGCGAGAGCCCACTTTGTTTGCAATCATCCAGGCCGCTGGCTGGCCGATCTGGCCCCTGCTGCTGGCCTCCATCATCGCGGTCGCACTGATCATCGAGCGCGCGATCTCGCTGCAAAACACGCGGATCGTGCCGCCGACGCTGCTCGAGCAAGTGGTCGCGGTCTACCACCGGCAAGGCGCGTCGCCTGAAGTGCTGACGCGTCTCGCCAAGGACTCTCCGCTGGGCACCGTGCTGGCCGCAGCGCTGCGCAACCACCGCAGCCCACGCCACGTCATGAAGGAAGCGGTCGAGGAGGCCGGGCAAAGCGTGGCCCACGACCTGGAGCGCTTCCTGACGACGCTCGGAACGATCGCGACCGCGGCGCCGCTGCTGGGCCTCTTCGGCACGGTCATCGGCATGATCGAGATCTTCGGCTCGCAGTCGCCGACCGGAACCAATCCGCAGCAGCTGGCGCACGGCATCTCGATCGCGCTCTACAACACTGCCTTCGGCATCGCGATCGCGATCCCGGCGCTGATCTTCTACCGGCACTTCCGCAACAAGGTCGACGGATTCGTCGTGCTGATGGAGCAGGAAGCCGCCCGGCTGGTCGACATCGTCCATGGCGACCGTGCCGACTTTGTGCCCGGGTCGCAAGCTCCGCCGACCGCAAGCACGGCCGTTTGACCCAATGAATTTCCGCCGCGGCAGGCAGCGCGAGGAACCGGAGATCAACCTCGTGCCGATGATCGACGTGATGCTGGTGATCCTGATCTTCCTGATGATCACGACCACGTACTCCAAATACACCGAGCTGCAGATCAACCTGCCCACGGCGGATGCGGAAAAGCAGCCGCAACGCCCGAACGAGGTCACCGTCGTCGTGAGCGCGCGGGACCAGTACACCATCAACAAGGCCCCGATCGCATTCTCCAGCGTCGAGCAGCTGGCTGAAGAGATGCGCCGCGCCGGCGGAACGCTGAAGGACCCGATCGTCGTGATCAGCGCCGACGCCAAAGCCACGCACCAGGCCGTGGTGCGGGTCATGGAAGCTTCGCGCGTCGCCGGCCTGACCCAGATCACCTTCACCGCCCAGGCAACCCGGTAGCCACGAACTTTCTCGCGCAACACTGGAATCGGCGCAGCGCGCTGACCCGGCTGTTCTGGCCGGCGAGCGCCGCGTTCGGCGTCGCAGTGCGGCTGCGGCGTCTCGCTTATGCGATGCGGCTCGCGCGCAGCCATCGCGCCGGCATACCCGTGATCGTGGTCGGAAACCTCAGCGTCGGGGGCAGCGGCAAGACACCGCTCGTGATGTGGATCGCGGAGCATCTGCACGCAAGGGGGTTCTCGCCCGCGATCGTGTCGCGCGGCTACGGCGGCGCTGCCGAGGCGCCGCGCGAAGCGACGATCGCATCCGATCCGCTCGAAGTCGGCGACGAGCCGATGCTGCTCGCGAGGCGCAGCGGCTGCCCGGTATGGGTCGGCCCCGACCGGGTCGCGGTGATCGCCGCGCTGCGCTTGCAGCATCCGGACTGCAACGTTGTCATCCTGGATGACGGGTTGCAGCACTACCGCCTGGCGCGCGACATCGAGATCGCGGTGGTCGACGCTCGCGGCTTCGGCAACGGGATGCTGCTGCCCGCCGGTCCGTTGCGGGAGCCCCCTTCGCGGCTGCGCTCGGTGCACGCAGTAGTCGCGCACGACATCGAGAAAGCCGAGCTGCAACGCCACGCGGGAACGAAGCCGCTCTTCGCGATGACGTTGCAGGGCGAGGAAGTGCATCGCGCCACCAATGCGCTCGAACGCCGCTTGCTGCGCAAGTTCGCCGGGCAGCGGGTGCACGCGGTGGCGGGGATCGGCGACCCGGCGCGGTTTTTCCGCTACCTGCAGAGATTCGGCGTGCAGCCGGTCGCGCATCCTTTTCCGGACCATCATCCTTTCGTCGCGCAGGATCTCGAGTTCGGCGACGAGGACCCGGTCGTCATGACGGAAAAGGACGCGGTAAAATGCAAGCGCTTTGCCAAGCCGCATCACTGGGTACTTCCGGTGAGCGCCGCACCCGAGCCTGCGTTCGGCAACTGGCTGCAGGCCGAGCTCGACAGGATCCAACGCACATGAGCACGATCGACCCCAAGCTGCTCGAGATCCTCGTCTGTCCGCTGTGCAAGGGCCCGCTCGTCTATCGCAAGGACGCCGCCGAGCTCGTGTGCAAGGCCGACCGCCTCGCATTCCCGGTGAAGGACGGCATCCCGGTGATGCTGGAGGAGGACGCGCGCAAGCTTCCTCCGCAAGAGGAAGTGGCCTGAGTTTCCACGTCTTCATTCCGGCACGCTGGGCCTCGAGCCGCTTCCCGGGCAAGCCTCTCGCCGACCTCGGCGGCAAACCGATGGTCGTACGGGTGTGCGAGCGCGCCGCGCAGAGCGGCGCAGCGACGGTCGTGGTCGCGACCGACGACGAGCGGATCGCTGCCGCGGTGCAGGCGAACGGCTTTCGCGCCGTGCGGACCCGCGCCGATCATCCCTCGGGCACCGACCGCATTGCCGAGGCGGTGCAGCAACTTTCACTCGCGGACGAAGAGACGATCGTGAACGTGCAGGGCGATGAGCCTTTGATCGAACCGTCCGTGATCCGCGACGTGGCCGGGACACTCTCGTCTCATAGCGAGGCGAGCGTGTCGACCGCCTGCCATCCGATCCATGACGCGGAGTCGTTTGCGAGCCCGCATGTCGTCAAAGTAATCCTGGACGCGAATGGTTTTGCGCTGTACTTCAGCCGCGCGGCGGTGCCCTATCCGCGCGAGGGGCAGGAGCCACGCGGCATGCGCCACCTCGGCATCTACGCGTACCGGGTCTCGTTTCTGCGGCGCTACGCAAGCCTTGCGCCGGCACCGCTCGAAAGAATCGAGCAGCTCGAGCAATTGCGCGTGCTGTGGCACGGCGGCCGCATCGCGGTCGCGGTGGTCGCGGAGACGGCGGCGCCCGGCGTCGATACGCCGGGCGATCTCGACGCAGTGCGTAGAATGTGGCTGGAGGAGTCGCAGAGACGGGGAGCCTCGCAATGCGTTTGATCCTGCTGGGTCCACCAGGCGCGGGGAAAGGCACCCAGGCGGCGTTTCTGTGCAAGCGCTACGGGATTCCGCAGGTCTCGACCGGCGACATGCTACGCGCCGCCGCGAAAGCGGGCACCGCGACCGGGCTCGCGGCGAAACGGCAGATGGACGCCGGCCAGCTCGTCTCGGACGACGTCATCGTCTCGCTGGTGAAGGAGCGCCTGCACGAGCCGGATTGCGACAAGGGCTATCTGTTCGACGGTTTTCCGCGCACGCTCCCGCAGGCCGAAGCGATGAAGTCTTCCGCAGTCAGGATCGACTACGTGCTCGAGATCGACGTTCCGGAGGCGGAGATCATCCTGCGCATGAGCGGCCGGCGCGTGCATCTCGGTTCCGGCCGCTCGTACCACATCCAGTTCAACCCGCCGAAGATCGAGGGCCGCGACGACATCACCGGAGAACCGCTGGTGCAGCGCGTGGACGATCTCGAAGAGACCGTGCGCAGCCGTCTGGCCGTGTACCAGGCGCAGACGCGGCCGCTCGTCGAGTACTACACGAAGTGGGCGGCTACGGGAGATGCGCGAGCGCCCAAGGTGCGGCGGATTTCCGGCATCGGCAGCGTCGATGAGATCCGCGAGCGCGCGTTCGCCGCGCTGGCCTAGCCCGGGCTTCTGCTAGAATTCGCGCCTTTCCGGCGGGCTTCCCGGCTCGCGCAGGACAGGGGGATTCGATCATGGCGGCACTCTGGGTGGCGATCGGCTGTGCGATCGCGGCGATTCTCTACGGCGCGTGGCAGAGCTCGCGCATTCTCGCGCTGCCGGCGGGCAACGAGCGCATGCAGGAGATCGCGGCCGCGGTGCGCGAGGGCGCGGTCGCCTACCTCTGGCGGCAGTACACGACGATCGGCTACGTCGGATTGTTCCTTTTCCTGGTGATCGGTTTCGTTCCGCAACTCGGCTGGACGACCGCGTTCGGCTTCCTGATCGGCGCGGTGCTCTCGGGACTGTGCGGCATCATCGGCATGAACGTCTCGGTGCGCGCGAACGTGCGCACCGCGGAAGCCGCGCGCATCGGCCTCAACGAAGCGCTGCAGGTGGCGTTCAACGGCGGCGCGATCACCGGCCTGCTGGTCGTCGGCTTCGGCCTTCTCGGCGTCGCGGGCTTCTTCCTGTTTCTTTATGCGAACGCGCATGACAAGTCGAACCTCAGCCACATCATTCATCCGCTCGTCGGTCTGGGCTTCGGCGGCTCGCTGATCTCGATCTTCGCGCGTCTCGGTGGCGGCATCTTCACCAAGGGTGCGGATGTGGGCGCCGACCTGGTCGGCAAGGTCGAGGCCGGAATTCCGGAAGACGATCCGCGCAACCCGGCGGTGATCGCCGACAACGTCGGCGACAACGTCGGCGACTGCGCCGGCATGGCGGCGGACCTGTTCGAGACCTACGCGGTGACCATCGTGGCGACCATGCTGCTCGGCGCGCTGATGGTGAAAACCGCGACGCCGGCGGCGTTGATCTACCCGCTCGCGATCGGCGGGTTCGCGATCATCGCCTCGATCGTCGGCACTTGGTTCGTGCGCGCGAAGCCGGGCGAGAAGAACGTGATGCCGGCGCTCTACAAGGGGCTGTGGGTGGCGGGTATCCTCGCGCTCATCGCCTTCTATCCGATCACGCAGATCGTCATGGGCGACGTGCTGCGCGACGTGCGCTTCGAAGTCGCCGGCGAGATGCGCGTCATTACCGTCTGGCATCTGTGGGGTACGGCAGTGGTCGGGCTCTCGCTGACCGGGTTTCTGGTCTGGATCACCGAGTACTACACCGGGACGCAGTTCAAGCCGGTGCAGCATGTCGCCAGCGCGTCCGTCACCGGGCACGCGACCAACATGATTGCGGGCCTCGGCGTGTCGATGAGATCGACCGCGTGGCCGGTGATCGCGGTTTGCGTCGCGATCTTCGTCTCGTACTGGCTCGCCGGCTTGTACGGCATCGCGATCGCGGCGACCTCGATGCTCTCGATGGCGGGCATCATCGTCGCGCTCGACGCCTATGGGCCGATCACCGACAACGCGGGCGGCATCGCCGAGATGGCCAAGCTTCCCGACTCGGTGCGCGCGATCACCGATCCGCTGGACGCGGTTGGCAACACGACCAAGGCGGTGACCAAGGGCTACGCGATCGGCTCGGCGGGCCTGGCCGCGCTGGTGCTCTTCGCCGACTACACGCACGCGCTCGAAGCCGCGGGCAAGTCGCTGTCGTTCGACCTGTCGAACCACATGGTGATCATCGGGCTCTTCATCGGCGGCATGGTCCCGTATCTGTTCGCCGCCATGGCGATGGAAGCGGTCGGCCGCGCGGCGGGCTCGGTGGTGCTCGAAGTGCGGCGCCAGTTCAAGGAGATCCCGGGCATCATGGAAGGGACGGCAAAGCCCGAGTACGGCACCGCGGTCGACATGCTGACCCGCGCCGCGATCCGCGAGATGATGATTCCCTCGCTGCTGCCGGTGGGCGTGCCGATCGTCGTCGGACTCGTGCTCGGTCCGCAGGCGCTCGGCGGCGTTCTGATGGGCACGATCGTCACCGGACTCTTCGTCGCGATCTCGATGTGCACCGGTGGCGGCGCCTGGGACAACGCGAAGAAATACATCGAGGATGGCCATCACGGCGGCAAAGGCTCGGACGCGCACAAGGCGGCCGTCACCGGGGATACGGTCGGCGATCCGTACAAGGACACCGCCGGCCCCGCGATCAACCCGCTGATCAAGATCATCAACATCGTCGCGCTGCTGATCGTTCCGCTGCTCTAGGTTTGCGCGGGTGACCGAGCCGCGCCGACACGCCGCGCTCGCGCTCTTCCTGCTCGCGGCGCTCCCGGTCGCCGCCCAGGTACCCGCGCCGCAACCCGAAGCGGCGACCGGCCGGGAAGAAAAGCAGGCGGTGTTCGCGCCGCGCCACCTGGTGGTGGCGGCGAATCCGCTTGCGTCCGATGCGGGTCTCGAGATGCTGCGCGCCGGCGGCAGCGCGGTCGATGCAGCGATCGCAACGCAGATGGTGCTCGGGCTCGTCGAGCCGCAGTCTTCCGGAATCGGCGGCGGAGCGTTCCTGCTTCACTGGTCGCGCGCCGGGCAGCGCGTGCGCAGCTACGACGGCCGCGAGACTGCCCCGCAAGCGGCCCGCCCCGACCGCTTCCTCGATGCCTCCGGGCAACCGCTCGCGCGCGACGCCGCGATCGCCAGCGGTCGCTCCGTCGGCGTTCCGGGTGCTGTGCGAATGCTCGAGCTTGCGCACCGTCGCCACGGCCGGTTGCCGTGGCGTCGCCTCTTCGAGCCTGCGATCCGGCTCGCCGAATCCGGGTTTCCGATGTCGCCGCGGCTGCACCGGCTGCTGGAGCGCGAAAGCGCGTTGCGCAACGACGCCGCGGCGCGAATCCTGTACTACGACAACGATCGCGCCAAGCCGGTCGGCACCCTGATCGTGAACACAGAGTACGCAGCAACGCTGCGCGCGATCGCACGCTCGGGTGCGAAAGCATTGCACACGGGCCCGATCGCGCGCGACATCGTGCGTGCGGTAGGCGGGAACGCGCGGCCGGGCGACCTGGTGCTCGACGATCTCGCGCAGTACCGCGCCGTGGAGCGCGCACCGGTGTGCGCACGATATCGGACGTTTCGCGTATGCAGCATGGCGCCGCCGAGCGCGGGCGGCATCGCGGTGCTGCAAATCCTCGGGATTCTGGAGCGCACAGCGTTCGCGAGCGCGGCGCCGAATTCCGCCGATGCGGTGCACTATTTCGCCGAGGCAGGGCGCCTCGCGTACGCCGACCGCGCGCGCTATATCGCCGACCCGGCATTCGTGCCGCAGCCCATTGCGGAATTGTTGAGCCCTGGCTACCTGGACGAACGCGCGCGACTCGTCGGCGAGCGCTCGATGGGACGCGCGCAACCCGGAGCGCTGCGGATCGCGCGCGCGTTGCAGGGCGAAGGTACGGAGACCGAAATCGCCGGCACGAGCCATGTCTCGATCGTCGACGGCCGCGGCGATGCGGTGGCGCTCAGCACCACGATCGAGGACGCATTCGGCAGCCGGATCCTGGTGAGGGGGTTCCTCCTCAACAATCAGCTCACCGATTTCTCATTCTTGCCCGAGAGCGACGGCCGGCCGATTGCGAATCGGGTCGCAGCCGGCAAGCGGCCGCGCAGCAGCATGGCGCCGGTCTTCGTCTTCGATGCGGACGGGAGCCTACGCCTGGTGGCCGGCTCGCCCGGCGGGCTTGCCATCATCAATTACGTGGCGAAGGCGCTCGTCGCGACGCTCGACTGGAAGCTCGATGCGCAGGCTGCGGCATCGCTGCCGAATTTCGGCAGCCGCAACGGCCCCACCGAGGTAGAGCGCGGAACATCGTACGAATTGCTCGGCCCGCTGCTGCGCGAGCGCGGGCACGAAGTGCAGGCGATCGACCTGACCAGCGGCCTGCACCTGATCGAGCGCGTGAAACGCGGGTGGCGGGGCGGGGCCGATCCGCGGCGCGAAGGCGCGGCGAGAGGAGATTGATAGTCGAATCAGCGCGATAAGCCATCTGTAAGTCAGCGGTAAGCGGACCATCAGGCTGCGTCCCCGATCATGGGCTCGCAGGCAGCAAAGGCTGTCTGAGCCCTCAACTACACGGATTGGAGATTCTGATGAACCGACTGATCGCAACTGCTGCTTCGGCAGGCTTGCTCGCGCTTTCTGCATGCGTCGCAGTTCCCGTCGGGCCGGACGGACAGCTGTTCGTCTACCCGCCCGGCGTTCCGCCCGGTGCGATTCCACCGGGGGGATCGACGTACGCCGACAATCGCGCGCCGCAATTTCCGGCGACGTTGCACACGCGGCTCTACCCCGCAAACGAGACCGCCACGCAAACCGGCGTGGTCACCGGCACCGTCACGAACATGATGACCGGGAAAGGCCGGTTTCAGCTTCAGTACATGGGAGAAACGCTGGTCGGCGAAGCGACCAAGGTCGCCGAGGGTCGCGGCGTGGCGAGCGCGTACGGCGCGGGCGGCACGCACATGAGCTGCGAATACCAGATGAACACGCCGCGGCAGGGCGTCGGAACCTGCAGTTTCTCGAACGGCGCGCAGTACAAGGTGCATATCGGCACCTGAATGCGCACAGGGAGGAGGACATGAGCTACGGAACACTCGCTTTGGGCGCAGCAGGTCTACACTCCAGTTCGTCTGCGGGGAGTCGCACCGCGCAATCCGGAGAACGAGTTGGCCGCTGAGCGGAGCGAGCACAGCGTCGCGTTTGCCAAGACCACGCGTCCCGCGATCGGCTCGCTCGTGCCGCGCGAGCGGCTGTTCGCGCTGCTCGACGGCACGCCGGGGCGCACCGTCGCCTGGATCTCGGGATCGCCCGGGTCGGGCAAGACGTCGCTCGCGGCGAGCTACGTGGAAGCGCGGCGCCTGCGTTGCCTTTGGTATCAGGTCGACCCGGACGACGCCGACGTCGCGACGTTCTTCCATTACCTTGGCCACGCCGCGCGCAAGCTCGAAGGCGCTCGCGCGCGCGAGCAGCCCGTGGCCGCTGCGCGCCACGGCCCTGAGCTCGCCTCGTACGCACGCAGTTTCTTCCGCCAGCTGTTCAGCCGCGCCAACGGACCGCTCGCGCTGGTTCTCGACAACCTGCACGCAGTGCCGCTCGAAAGCGAGCTGCACCTGGTACTCGAAGCGGCGTTCGCACAAGTGCCGAAAAACGGTCTCATCGTCGTCACCAGCCGCAGGGATCCGCCGGCGTCGCTCGCGCGGCTGCGAGTCACGGCTGAAATGGTCTGCGTCGGCGCGAACGACCTGCGGCTCGCGCCGCAAGAGCTGACGGCTGTAGCGAAGCTGCGCAGTCACCCGCTCGGCGCGGAAGCGGCGGTCGAGCTTCATGACCGCACCCGCGGCTGGGCGGCGGGCGTGGTCCTGATGCTCGAGCACCGCAAGCTGTCGGGCCGCATGGCGGAGCTTCCCGGCGACGCCACGCCACAATTGATCTTCGACTATCTCGGCGGTGAAATTTTCGACCGCTTCGAAGCCGAAACCCGGCAGTTCCTGCTGCGGATCGTCTGTCTGCCGCGAATGACTGCGGAGCTGGCTCAGGCGCTCTCGGGCGAGGACAAAGCGGCGCGGCTGCTGCTCAACCTCGCGCTCAATCATTATTTCGTCGACGAAATCCAGTCCGACGAAGGCCGCGTCTTCCAGCTGCATCCGCTGCTGCGTGATTTCCTGCGGCGCCGCGCCGCACAGGACCTGCCCGAAGCGCTCGGCGCCGGTCAACTGCAACGCGCGGCGCTGCTGCTGCGCGCAGCCGGGCAAACCGAGGACGCAATCTCGCTGCTCATCGAATGCCGCGACTGGGCGGCGGTCGCGCGCATTGCCGCGGAGGATTCGCAGCGCATGCTCGAGCAGGGCCGCGGCGAAAGCCTCGCGATGTGGATCGAATCGCTGCCGGAAGCGTTGCGGGCCGCAGACCCGCGGCTTCTGCATGCGCTCGGCGCCTGCCGGGCGGAGACGACACCGCGCGCGGCGCGCCGCTATTTCGAGCAGGCGTTCGACGGATTCGAGCGCGCCGGCGACCTTGCAGGGGCGGTGCAAAGCGCCTGCGGCGCGATCGACGCGACGCTCGTCGAGTTCGACGATCTCGCGACGCTCGATCGGTGGACGGGCGTGCTGGCCGGACTCTTGCGCGAGTCCGCGCGGATTCCGCCGCACCTATCGGCGCAGGCTGCGGCCGCTCTCCACCGCGCGCTGCTGGTGCGAAATCCCGCCAGCGAGGAGCTCGACGGCTGGCTCGCGGCCTTGTTTCGCGGGGACTTCACCGCAAGCGCGATGAGCATCGATGCTTTGCAGGCCGCCGGGTCGGCGCACGATGCACTTTCGATCGCGCTTGCCTCGGCGCTGCAGCAACTGGTCACGGGCGCGAGCGAAGCGGCACTGCGGATCGCGCAGGAAGCGCTCGCCGCGGCCGAATCGGAGGGGGGCGGGCGCAGCGGCGAAGCATGGCTGCGCGTAGTCGGTGTCGCCGCCGCGCTCGATGCGGGACAGCGCGACCCGGCACGCAGTGAGCTGCAGCGGCTCGAGGCGGCAGGCGGGAGGGCGCGCCGCGGCGATCGCGCCGTGCAGCGCTACCTGCGCGCCTGGCTCGCAGCGCTCGACGAGGATGCTTCCGGCGCGCTGCGGGAAGCGAGGGGCGCAGCCGAGACGGCGCTGGAAGCCGGGCTGCCGTGGCTCGAATGCATTGCGCGCGCAGCGCTGTCGCGGCTGCTTGCCGATGCGGGCGATCGCCGTGGCTGCGATACGCAGCTTCGCAGCGCCGAGGCGCTCGCCGAGCGTCTCGCGAGCTCGTCGCTGCGATTCTTTGTGCGGCTCGCGGCCGCAGAGGCGGCGCTTGCGACTGGTGACGAGGCCGCAGCGCTCGCCGCGGTCAAGAGCGCGTTCACGCTCGGCCGCGAGCACGGATACCGGCACGCGCCCTGGTGGCGCCCGCGGCCGGTCGCCGGCCTGTGCGTTCTTGCGATGCGGCACGGCGTCGAGCCCGAATATGCGCGCGCGCTCGTGCGCGAGCGAAGTCTGGTCCCGCAGGCGCCGCCGTTGCGCATCCGCGACTGGCCGTGGCCTTTTTGCATCCGCACGCTCGGCGGCTTCCAGCTGCTGCGTGGAACCGTGCCCGTGGAATTCGGCGGCAAGGGTCCGGGACGCCCGCTCGAGCTGCTGAAGGTGCTGATCGCGCTGGGTGGAGAAAGCGTGCGCGCCGACCAGCTTGCCGATGCGTTATGGCCGCATGTCGAGGCCGATTTCGCGCACAAGTCCTTCACCGCGGCGCTGCACCGGCTACGGCGGCTCTTCGGCGACGAGGACGCGCTCACGCTTCGCGACGGGCGCCTGGGTCTCAATCCGGCGCTCGTGTGGCTCGATACGTGGGCGCTCGAGCAGGCGCTGGACGAGCTCGACGACGCACTGCGGCTGCCGAATCCGGAACGCGCCGCGCCGCTGTCGCGCTCGCTCGCCGCCGAGGCGCTGGTGCTCTATCGCGGTCCGTTCCTGCCCGACGAATCCGAGCAGCCCGCGTACATTGCGAGCCGCGAGCAGGCTCGAGCGCGGCTGTTGCGCTCGCTCTCCAGGCTCGCGCGGCAGCGCGAGGAGGCGGGGGAAGGCAATACCGCCGCAGAGTGCTATCTGCAACTGATCGAAGCCGACGACCTGTTCGAGCCGCCGTACCGCTACCTGATGCAGTGCCTGCAGCGTTGCGGCGAGGCAAGCGAGGCGCGCAGCGCCTACGAGCGTTTGCGCACGGTGCTGGCGACGAAGCTCAAGGTGATGCCGTCTGCCGAAACCCAGGCGGTGTACGCCAGCCTCGGGGTGCCGGGCACCTAGCGCCGCTCAGCGCTTCGCCTGCGCCGCGCGTTCGCGCTCGTATT
>Ga0075419_10001261_pt1 | contig 16420 bp, 13 predicted proteins | sample SoiMetdeltSBSDD3_FD_76900 | JGI IMG/M metagenome (GOLD analysis project Ga0075419, IMG submission 76900) | Bulk soil microbial communities from a Populus tree surrounding site in Tennessee, USA - Soil MetaG P. deltoides SBSDD3 | ecosystem: Environmental > Terrestrial > Soil > Tree plantation... | reverse complement strand
GGCCGAGCGCTCGGAGCTCGGCGCGCGTCCGTTCCGGAATGCCGGGCTCGACGTTCAGCTGGCCCGGCTTGTACGCGCGCGGCCAGAAGGAATTGACCAGGGTCTGCGTCGAGAAGCGTGGAGCCTCGACCGCTTGCTGCGGGTTCATGCCGAAGACCAGCAAGTTCAGGACGAGCTGCAGATCGGCCTGGCTCTGATCGTCGCCGCCGGGACAGCCGACGGTCGTGGTCGGCACGCCACCTTCGCAGATCAGGTAGCTCACGAGCGTCGTCCGCGGGCGCTTGCCCGCCCTGAGCCCGTTGGGATGGTCGTCCTCGAGCACGAACATCTCGCTGCGCGTGCTCAGCGTGCAGCCGAGCTCGGGCGAGAACACCGACTTTCTGAACACACCGCCGCTCGGCGTGAGACAGACCATGTTCCCCTCACGGTCGATGGCCGCGATATGCGTGGTGCCGTCGGCGGCCGCCGGCGCCTCACTTGCGCGCGCGCCTGCCCGAGCGCCGGCCGCACGCGGTGCCGCGCCGGTGCGCCGCGGATCACCGGGCGCCGGCGCCTCGCGGGTCGCGCGCTCGGTACGGATCAGCGCCGCGCGCTCCTTGAGGTAGGCGGGATCGAGCAGATCGCCGATCGAGGCCAGCGCGTCATCACGGTCGCCGTAGTAGCGCTCACGGTCGGCGAACGCGAGCTTGAGCGCTTCCGAGACGACGTGAATGTACCGCGCGGAGTTGTGACCGAGCGCGCGCAGATCGAACGCCGCCAGCATGCCGAGCGCCTGCATCAAGACAGGCCCCTGCGTCCACGCCGACTGTCCCAGGATCTCGCGGCCCGCGAACGTGGTCCGGAGCGGCGGCTCGAGCCGCGCGCGGTAGCCGGCCAGATCGGACGCCCGCAAGAGCCCGCCGACGCGCTCGGAAAACGCGCCGATCGTGGCCGCGATGTCCCCGCGATAGAACCGCTCGCGCGCCGCCGCGATCCCGGCCGTGCGGTGGCCGCGCGATTTCGCGTCCGCCTCGATCAGCCGCCGAAGCGTCGCGCCCAGGGCGGGCTGGACGAACAGCTCGCCCACCTCCGGCACGCGCCCGCCGGGATAGAACACCGCGGTGCCGCCTGGCGGGTAGATGTCGAACTGGCTGCGCGTTTCGGGAATCGCGAGCAGGCCGTGCATGTACTCGTACATCGGAAACCCGTGCTCGGCGTAGTGGACGGCCGGCGCGAGCACCTCGCTCACGCTCCGGGTGCCGTGGGTCTCCAGCAAGGTCAGATACGCATCGACGGCGCCCGGCACCGTGAACGACAGATGCGCGTCGGCGCCCGGACCGGTCGGAATGCGGTCGAGCTTGCGGCCGCGGAAAAAGCTCACCGTGGCGAGCGACGGCGCCGTGCCCTGCCCGCTCAGCGCGAGCGTCTCGCGCGTCCGCGCATCGTGAACGAGCGCCACGCACTCGCCGCAAAGCGTGTACGACGCGGTGGGCTCGATGACCGCGGCGGCAAACCCGGCGGCCACGGCGGCGTCGAAGGCGTTGCCGCCCGCGAGGAGCATGCGCATGCCGGCCATCGACACCAGCGGGTGGCCTCCTGTGACGACGCCTTGCGTGCCCGAAACCACGGGGCGCGTCGTCGTCCTGTCCGCGGCGTGATGCTCGATCTCGTGGATCCGTCCGGCCGGCGTACTCATCGTTTCACCTCGTTGTGCGGGCTGAGCGCATGATAGCTCTCACGGCAGCAGATCGCCCACAGGGATCTGGATGGTCGGGGCGGCGAGCGCCGACACTCGCTCGGTCGAACCGAGCACGTCCACGAAGGCGTAGTCCCATCCGTACGGCGCCGACGGCTCCGGCGCCGGCTCGCGCCGCACCTCGACCACTCGGTCGATCAGATTGACGATCCAGTACTCGGGACGCCCGCCGCGGGCATAGAGGCTCGCCTTGTGCTCGCGATCGAAGGCGAGGCTCGAGACCGCGACCTCGACGACGAGCACCGGGTCGATCGGATGCGAGGCGCTGAAATCGCGAACGCCGCCGCGCACGACCGCCACGTCGGGCTCGGGCTCGGACGCATCATCGAGTGCGATCGGCGCCTGCGTGCGAACGGACCAGCCCTCGCCGAAGGCGCGCGCGAGCGCCTGCTCGACGAGCATGATCGCGGTGTAGTGCAGCGAGCTCTGCGGCTCGGACACGAGCAAGAGACCGTCGATCAGCTCGACCCGATCCCCGGGCTCGAACACTCCCCGGTCCACGAGTCGCTCGTATTCGACACGCCGCCAGCGCTTGAGCTGGGGCACCGATCCAGGCATGAGCCAGTCTAGTGATCCTCGACGTCAGCCGTCAATGTCACCGATGGGCGGCACCGACTTATTCGACGCCCGAGCTTCTCAACCGCCTATGCCTGACGGTAGATCGGACCTCGGCCCGCCACACGCGTGAGATCCGGCAGCGCCGCAGGCTCGATCCGATGGCCACGCGGCTGCACCGGCCCGGGCTCGAGCCCGAGTCGCGTCGTGGTTGCGGGGTGGCTGTAAAAGCCGTCGTACGCATGGCGCACGAGCACGTCGAACGCCTGGAGGTCCGAGCTCTCCACGCGGCGGAGCGCATCCTCACGCTCGGCGACACTCAGCCGCTCGAAGGCGCGCGTACCATCGCGTCGAGCCGCAGCGTCGATGGCGTCGAGCGCGTGTGACAGCAGCGCGCCGTCCTGGGCGGACGCGTCGGCGATCGCCACAACATGATCGAGCGCCAGCGCTCCGCTTTCCGGAAATCCCTCCCCTGTCGGGATGAGCGTGTCGAGCACGGCAATCAGCAACGAACGCTTCGCCAGAAGTCGCTCCCGACTCACGAGCGCCTCCGAATCATCTGGTCGGCGACGTAGAGCGCTACCGCCTGGATCGTCGAGGTGGGGTTCACGCCGGCGCTGGTCACCATGACGCTTCCATCGACGACATAGAGATTCGGCACGTCGTGGCACCGGCCCTCGCCGTCGACGACCGACGTCGCCGGGTCCGTGCCCATGCGCGCGGTCCCCATCAGATGCCAGCCGCCCGCGCGCAGCAGCGGATTGAACGACACCTGCCGCGCGCCGGCCGCCTGCAGCGCTTCGCCGGCGCGCGCGATGCCGTGATCGAGCATCCGCCGGCTGTTCTCGCTGAGCGTGTACGACACGCGCGGCGCCGGAATGCCGTTACTGTCCACCAGCGCGGGATCGAGCTCGATGCGGTTGTGCGCCTCCGGCAGGTCCTCGCCGATGATCGCGACCGTGATCGTGCGATCGAAGCGCTCGGCGTACGCGCGCCGGTGCTCCCGGCCCCAGGGCACGCGGTCGCCGACCGAGCCGCCGTTGGCCGAGGCGATCGGCGAGAGCCCGCGGGCGACCTGGAACGAGTAGCCGCGCACGAAGCCCCGCGAGAGATCGGTCTCGTAGAACTCCTGGCTGATGATGCTGCAGCCGATCGGGCCGCGATGGCCGCCGAGCGGACGGTCGAAGATGCCGCGCACCATCGCGTACGGATGGAACATGAGGTTTCGGCCAACGAGCCCGCTGCGATTGGCCAGACCCTCGGGAAACCGAGCGGACCGCGAGTTCAGGAGCAGGCGCGGCGTGCCGACGCCGTTGGCGGCCAGCACCACCGCTCGCGCCTTCTGCGCGCGCTCGCGGCCATCGCGATCGTAGTAGATCGCGCCGTCGGCGAGGCCGTCCGGCCCCACGGTGATCTCGCGCACCCGCGCGCGGGTGATCAGCCGCGCGCCAGACGCCAGCGCCTTGGGCCAGTAGGTAATGTCCGTGCTCGCCTTGGCGCCGATCGGACAGCCGAGATCGCACGGCCCGCAGTTGACGCACGCGCGCCGGCCGTCGTAGTCGCGCGTCAGGATCGCGCTGTCGGAAGGCCACCAGTGCCACCCCAGCTTTTCGAAGCCGCCGGCGATCGTGACGCCGAGCGTGTCGAGCGGGATCGGCGGCGTCTGCCGTGCGGACTTCGGTGGATACGCGGGGTCGCCGGTCATCCCAGCCACGCCCATCATGCGATCGTTCAGGTCGAAGTAGGGCTCGAGCGTTGCGTAGTCGACAGGCCAGTCGTCGGCCACGCCGTCGAGGCTCCGCACGCGAAAGTCCGACGGCCGAAAGCGCGGGAAGTGCGCGCTCCAGTGGATCGTGCTCCCGCCGACCGCGTTGTACATGAGCGGCGAGATGGCCGAGGCCTGGTCGTTGACCGGATAGTCCTGCGGCAGCCCGCGCACGTTCGGCTCGGCGCTCCAGTCGGTGTGCCGGTGAAGCTCCCAGTCGGCCTGCCAGTGCGGATAGTCGTGCGGCTTGACCCAGTCGCCCTGCTCGAGACACACCACGCCGATGCCCGCGCTGGCCAGCCGCCAGGCGACGGCCGCGCCGGCGGCGCCGGCGCCGATCACGAGCACGTCACTTCGATCGTCGTTCGCCATGGAGTCCTTTATCCAGAGGCGGCGGTCAGCTCCTCGCTGACTTTCCAGAGCCGCGCCGCGACGGCCGGGTCGTACGATTCGTCGCTCGATCTCGTCTCGCGCCGGTTCACGAAGTACTTGCCGCTCACGCCTTCGACCTCGGGCGATGACGCCAGATAGATCACGGTGTCGGCCCCGCGTGCCGAGCTCTTCATGAACGGCCGGGCGAGCTTCATGCCCAGGCGGATCATAACCGGTCCAGCGCTGCCGAAGTTGCTGCCGATCACGCCGGGATGCAGGCAGTTGACAGTGACACCGGAGCCGGCCAGGCGCCGGGCCAGCTCGTACGTGAAGACGATGTTGGCGAGCTTCGACTGCCCGTACGCCGTCAAGCCGTCGTAGCCGCGCGCGCCCATCAGATCGTCGAAGCGGATGGTCGCGCCCTTGTGCGCGCGCGAGGCGACGTTGACGATCCGGGCCGGGGCGCCCGCCATGAGCTTCGGCTCGAGCAGGCGCGTCAACAGGAAGTAGCCGATGTGGTTCACCGCCAACGTGGTCTCGAGCCAGTCCTCGGTCAGCACGCGCCGATCGAGGATGAGCCCCGCATTGTTGACCAGCACGTCGACCCGCGGCAGCGCGGCCGCGAGGCGTGACGCCAGCGCCCGGATCGCGCGCTGCGAGGCGAAATCGGCGACGAACAGCGTGATGTCGCCGCCGCTCCGTTGCCGGATCTCGGCCAGCGCGCGCTCGCCACGATCCTGAGTGCGGCAGACGATCGCCACGCGCGCGCCGGCGCGCGCCAGCGCGACGGAGGTCTCCTTCCCGATGCCAGAGGTCGTGCCGGTGACGATGCAGGTCTTTCCCTTCATGGCCCGATCGAGCTGTACTTTACTCCGAGCGGAAGACGGAATAGGTCGGCGCGGGCGGACGCTCGGGAAACAGCACGCCAAAGCCGTGTCGAAGCGCCAGCCTCGCCGCGGCGCCGCGGGGCTTCACGAAGAAGTAGCGCGGCGTCGCCCGGCACCCTAGACGGGCCTTGAAGGTGTCGGCGGTCTGTCCGACCTCGATGCGCTCGGGGCCGCGACGGAGCGCGTCGTCGAGGTGGTGGTACATCAGGTTGAAGTAGAGATCGGCGTCGCCGGCGGCCGCGTAGTCGATTCCGCAGAACAGATAGTGGTGCACGCGCCCGTCCATCAGCCCCCAGTTGAATGCGACCACACGGTCGTCGCGCGTGATGACAGTCACAGTCACCAGGCCGGGAAGCTGACGGGTGAGCTCGTGGAAGAACTCGATCGGCAGGACCTCGAGCTTCACGGACGATCGGGCGACGACGGCCTCGTACAGACGGTGAACCTCGGGCGTGTAGAGGCGGCGGATCGCCTCCGCGTCCGAGAGCTGCGCCACCTCGAGCCGCGCGGCGCGAAACTTGCGCTCCGAGCGTCTGACGTCGTTGCGATAGTGCGACTTGAGCGCGGCGCAGTAGTCTGCGAAATCCTTGAACCTCACGTCGAGCTCGTGCATCGCCGGCGATTCGGCGCGACGGTACCCTCGATCGAGCAACGGCGCGAGCCGCGCCGCGCCGCCCGGATCGAACTCCTTCCACACCACGAGCCACGCGCGCTCGCGCGCGGCGATGTCGTCGAGGCTCGAATCGAGCGCCGCGACGACCGCTACTGGATCGGCCTCGGGCGCCATCACCAGATGGCTCTGCCCGAGCGAGACCGGGAGCCCTACGAATAGCGTGCGCAGGCATCCGAGCATCGGCCAGAGTGACCGGGCATCGCGCGCGATGGTCCGAATGCGGGGGCCCGCGAGCGTCAGGACGTCGACCGGAAAGGTGCACAGCGAGGCCCAGGCCATGGCCCGCTCGCGCTGATCGACGACGAGCGCGTGAAGGAAGCCGCCCTGCCCCTCGAAGGCCCGCTCGACGGCGGCGAGAAACCGCGGGTCCATGAAGACCGTCGGCACGAGCCCGCGCACGTCCATCCATGGCGTCGCGGGCAGATCGGCGGCGCGGGAGACGAGGCGGACCCGGTAGCTCGCGCGCGCGCTCGCGGCGCTACGCGCAGGGTGCTCGGCCGGCGGCGCGCTCGGCGGCGCCACTCAGCTCGTGGCGCGCCGGCGATGGCGCGCGCACCCAGCGCCCATCAAGCCGGACGCCGCGCCGTTCGCGCGGATGTCGGCGAGCGTGAAGCCATGCCGGTCCGCCATCGCCATCGCCTGCCGAACACCGTCCACGGTGACGGAACCGACTGAGCCCTGCGTCGAGCCCTCGAGCCCCATCAGCAAGGTCTCCGCCATGCACGCATACACGTGTCCGGGAGCGAGCGGAATCCCGCCGATCGAAAAGTCATGGTCGAGGGGCAGTCGCACCACGCCACCCCGGACCACCAGCACGTTCGGGCACTCGAGCTCGACCGAGTCCGCCACGTTCGAGGGCAGCGAGATATCGCAGATCACGACCGGCCCGCTTCCGATGTGCTCGGGATAGATCAGCAGCTCCGGCGTGTTGGACGCCGCGACGATCAGCGCACATTCGGCCAGCGCCGCCGCGTCGTCGACGACGCGGACCGGCACGTCCGGCGCGGACGCGCGCAGCTCGCCGAGGGCGGCGCCCAGCTTGGGCGAGCGGCGGTTTCTGACCATGAGCACGAGCTCGCGGACCTCGGGCGCCATCAGCGCCGCGTACGTGCTCGCGATGTTGCCGGTCGCCCCGAGCACGGCGAGCCGGCTCGTCGGAAGCTCGATCCCCTGCTCGCGCGCGGCCTCGCGCAACGCCGCCACGCCCATGCCGACCGTGAGCGAGTTGCCTGTGGTCAGCGCGATGCCCCGGGTGCGCACCCGCCGGCAGCTGCCGGTCACGATCGAGGTGTAGCCGCCGAACCCCACGACGCCGCAGCCCGCGTCTCTCGCGACGCGCACCGCCGTCTCGATCTTGTCCGTGATCCACTGCGAGTCGCGCTCGAGCATCGCGCGAGCGAAGTGTCGCGTGGGGCTCGTGAGGCCGATGAAGCTCAGGTGCACTTCGGCGCCGGTCTTCGAGCGCACGTGGATCCGATCGAACACGATCGGGTCGACCACCTTCGCAGCCCGGTCCAGATAGCTCTCGAGGGTCTGCTTGCCGAAAGCTCGATACGACGGGTCGACGGCGGTCACGTGGTCGTCGAGCAGGAGATGGCCGATGAAGCCGACGCGGCGCTCGGTGCGCGGCTCCTCCTGTGCGTCCGGACGGGGCGCCGCGGAGTAATCGGCTGTCGCGCTCGGCATCACGCCGACGGTGTGGCCGGTGAGGCGCGCGACGTTCTCCGCGCGCAGGATCGCGCAGAGGTCTTCGGCGCCGCGCACGAAGCGCCCGAGCGCTTCGTCGGAGACGTAAGCCGACGGCTCGATGCGCAATGTGCGCGGGTCGCCGAGCGAGGGCGCCACGCGCACGTCGTGGACGTTCAGCAGATAGGCCGCGGCGGCGTAGCCGAGGTAATCCTGGCGCGAGAGCATCCGGAGGGTGTACGAGCGCGCGTCGGCGTGATCGCGAAGCTCGACTCCCACCATGAGCCCGAGGCCGCGAACGTCCTTGACCTGATTGGGGTATTTCGCCTGCACGCGGCGCAGCGCGTCGAGCAGGAGCTCGCCGCGCGCCCGGCAGCGCCCGGGCAGGTCGTCGCGATCGAGCAGAGCCAGCGCCTCCAGGGCGATCGCGCAGCCGTACTCGTCCTCGGCGAACGTCGATGTGTGCTCGAGCGAGAACTCGTCCACGAAGCGCCGCCGCCGGACCAGCAGCGCGCCGATCTTCGCGATGCCGCCGCCCAGCGACTTGGCCAGGCACACGTAGTCGGGGTCCAGGCCGAGCCGCTCCGAGGCCAGGAAGGCGCCAGTGCGCCCCATGCCGCTCTGTACCTCGTCGGCGATCACCGGAATCCCCGCGGCGGGACACGTGGTCCGCACCCAGTCGACGAACGCGGCCGGAAGCGGCCGGATCCCGCCCTCGCCGGCCACGGGCTCCAGCACGAGGCCGGCCACGTCGGCGGCGGCGAGCGCTGCCGCGTCCCAGTCGCGCGGATCGTGGGGATCGAGAAAGCGCACGCGCGGGCCGAGTCCTTCGTACGGTCCGCGGTAGGACCACGTCAGCTGGATGGAGCCCAGGGTCTTTCCGTGGAACGCCCCGCGTACTGCCCAGAATGTCGAGCGACGTCGCTCGAGGACCGCGTGCTTGAGCGCGGCCTCGATCGACTCCGTGCCGGAGTTCGTCAGCATCACGACGTAGTCGCCGACCCGGCGGCGCAGCGCCTCAGCCAGCCGCGCCGCGCCGGGCCGGATCGATGCCTGGGCCTGGAACGGCACCTGCTGGTCGAAGCAGCGGCGCGCCGCCGCGACCAGATCAGGATGATGGTGGCCGAAGAGATTGGCGCCGTAGCCGCCGACCAGATCCAGGATCGGCACGAGCCGCCCCTCGCGCCGTAGCCACAGCGTATCGCCCTGCCCGCGCTCGTAGACGACGTCCAGGCCGATCGCCGAAAGCAGGCGCACGAGCCCGGGCCGGCAATCCCGGCCGTAAGCGTCGACGGCGGCGGCCGCGGCGTCGAACGCGACGCCGGCGGTCTCGCGCGCCGTGACGCGACGCCGCCGGGGCGGCGAAGCCATTCTTGCGGTGATCGTCGACGTTCCGTTCCTGTGCGTCACGCTCGCCTCGCGGGTGCTTCTGTTTCGACCCGGATGAGTTGCACGAATCGCGGCGATTCTGCAGCGCCAGTAGGCTAGCGGAGCGCATCTGAAGAAGAATCTGGACCCAGGACCCTAGATGCCTGGGCTTTGGTCGAGGGCCTTCAGTCGAGCGACTTTTCGAAAATCCTATAGGTCTTGTAGTGTCGGGCGCCCACCTTCGCGATCGTGCGGTTCATCACGGTGTTGTCCTCGAGCACATACGAGAGCTCGACGCGCTGCACCCCGGCGCCGGTCGCCCGGCGATGGAACTCGCGAATGAGCAACGCCTCCAGACCGCGCTTTCTGTATCCGGCCACGACGCCGAGCAAGAGCAGGCGCGCCGTGCGGACGCGGCGCAGGCCGAAGACCAGCCGGAAGAACGCGATCGGCGTGAGGCGCCCCTTCAAGCGGACGAGGATCTCGTTGACGTTGGGCACGCCCAGCGCGAAGCCGGCCGGCTCGTAGCCGGCCGCGGTGCGCACCTCGACGACGAGCGCGAAGCGCGGGTCGATCAGCCGGCGCAGCCGCGCAGCGCGCCACGTCATCTCGTCCGCGCCGAGCGGGACGAAGCCCCAGTTCACTTCCCACGCCGAGTTGTAGAGTGCACGGACGACCGCGACCTCCGCGTCGAACCTCCACGGGTCGAGCGTCCGGATGCGAACGTCGCCGCGCGCCTCGACCGCGTCGGCGATCCGCGTGAGCGCCGGACGGACCTCCTGGCTCAGCATGAACTCGTAGGCGAAAAGGTCCTGTGCCTTGCCGTAGCCGCACGACTCGAGCAGTGCTTCGTGGTACGGCGGGTTATACGGCATCTGGATCATCGGCGGCGACTCGAAGCCTGCGACGAGCGTGCCGCACTCGTCGTGCATCGACGGGCTCACCGGCCCCTGCATCACCCGGGCGCCACGCGCGCGGGCCCAGCCCTCGGCCTCTCCCAGGAGCGCGCGCGCGCACGCGCGGTCGTCGACGCAATCGAAGAAGCCGAAGAACCCGATCGGCGCCGTGCGAATCGCGTCGTAGCGCGGGTCGCGGATCGCGGCGACGCGGCCGAGCATCCGGCCCTCGAGGCGCGCGACGAACAAGGCGAGCTTGGCGTGCCGGTGCCACGGGTTGCCCGCGGGATCGAGAAGCGCGTGCACCTCACGTCTGAGCGGCGCCACGTAGCGCGGGTCGCCGCGATAGAGCGGCCCCGGCACCGCGATGAAGCGCGCGCGATCGGCGCGACGAGCGGGCGAGAGTGGGAGGATCTCGATCGGCGTGGAGGACGCCGCGGTCACTTCGTGCGGATCTCGGCCAGCAAGCGCTCCGAGACAGGCCGATGACGCATGACCCAGTCGGCGACGTAGCTCGGCTTGCGCTCCTCGATCACCTGCTTGAGCTGGTCGCGCGCCTCCGCGTAGCGCCCGGTCTCGATGAGGCAGCGCGCGAGCGCCACGCGCGCGCGGGTGAAGTGCGGATCGAGCCCGAGCGCCTTTCGTAGATAGCCCTCGGCGCGCGGGATGTCGCCACCGAACATGCTGGGGATCTCGAGATAGACCGATCCCGCGAGCGCCAGCCCGGGCACGTGGTTGGGATCGAGGTCGAGGATCGTCTGCACCTCCTGCTTCAGGGTCGACAGCAGGAACGCCGCGCTCAGCTTGCCCTTGGTGGTCGCCCAGCGGCCCAGATTCGCCGCGTACCACAGATGCGCCTCGGGGCTCTTGGGGTTCATCTCGATCGCGCGCTTGGCGACGTCGCGGCCCCGCTCGTAGCTCGCGAGCTTGGCCTCGGCGCTGGGCGCCCGATAGTCAGCCCAGATCAGGTGGGCCCAGGCGAGCAGCAGTAGCGCGTCCAGGCTCGGCGCGCGCGCGACCTCGGCTTCGAGCAGATCGCGCGCGCGATCGATCCGCGCGAGATCTTCGTGGAACGTCGTGACGTTCTTGTAGGCCTCGACGAGAGAGGGGCTCGGCGGCGTGGCCGCGGGGACGGCGGGCGCGGCCATGAGCAGCAGGAGACCGAGGAGCGTCGCGAAGGCCCGGCGTCGCATCGGACTCCTCAGTCACCTCCGACATGGGCGGCCGCCAGATCGGCCATCGCCATCACCGTCCACTGGGGATTCACGCCGAGGCTCGTGGGAAACGTGCTCGCGTCCACCACGTAGAGGTCGCGCGCGTCTCGCACCTTGAAGTCGAGGCCGACGACCCCCCGCCCCGTCGCCGAGAGGGCATTGCCGCCCTGAGGGTGCGCGGTGCTGATCTGCACGTCGTCGAAGGAGTCGATCGCGTCGATCGCGCTCCGATAGGTGCCCGGTGTGAGGCTCCAGTTCTTCCGGGCCGCGATCAGCACGCGGCGCGGGGCCGGCGCTCCGTGGAAGAAGAGCTCGCAGGTGCGCGACAAACCACGCTTGAGCCGGTCGAGGTCGCCGGCCCCGAGCTGCACCCAGATCCGCTCAGGCGTGTGGCGCGTGTCTACCCGGGAGCCGGCGCTGGATCCGATCAAAGGCGACGCCGCCGCGTAATACGCATACCGCGCCATGTTGCCATGAAGCTCGTCCATCCAGCCCGGCATCGCCAGGGATTGCGTCGCCGGCGGACTGAACCATGTTTCGATCACGAAGCCGTCCCGCTGAAGGTCGTCGGTGTAGTAGTGCCCCATCTGCAGGCCGTCGAAGGCGCGGACAGGCGCGTCGTACTCGGCATGCACCGGGCTCACGAAGTTGAACGAGAACCGCTCACCGACGGGCAGCTCGAGCGGCTTCAATGCCGTCGTGCGGCCGAGCAGCGCGCTGCTGCCGACGGCGCCGGCAGCCAGCGCAACGCGGCCGCCGCGAATCACGCGCCGCTCGCCACCGCGGGTCGGCTCCGCGATCACGCCCTGCGCCCGATACGCCATCGTGCGAACGATGATCTCGCGCGCGCGAAGTCCGGCGAAGACGCGCAGTCGCCCGCTGGCGGCGGCGGCCGGCAAGAGCGCCTGGAGCACGGTCCGCTTGCGTAGATAGGCGCACGCCAGGTTGCAGTAGCCGCAGCCCAGGCACGCCTCGATGTTGACCTCGCACGGCCGCAGCGCGCCCTCGCGCCCGAGCGAGCGGGCGCCGCTCGCCAGAAAACGCGCCGAGGGATTGATCCACCCGTCGGGCACTGCGGTGGTCACCGGCGCGATTCGCAGATCCTTCGCCACGCGGTCGTACGCCGCGTCGAGGCGGCCGTCCACGGCCCAGCGCGCGCCGAAGTCGCGCGCCCAGGCGCTGCGAACGTGGTCCGGCATGCGAAAGCATACGGCGTTGTTGACGACGCTGCCGCCGCCGACGCATTGCCCCTGGAGCACGGTCATCCGGCAGTCGCCATCGGTGAGCTGAAGGCCCGCGTCCTTATAGTAGCGAAGCAAATTGTCGAGCTCGTCGTGAGGCCGCGGCCGCGCGGGCGCCGCGGCGTCGTATCGCTCGGGAACATACTCGCCGGCTTCCACCAGCGCCACGGTGCGCCCCTGCGCGATGAGCCGTGCCGCCAGTACGGCTCCCGCCGCGCCGGAGCCCACGACGACGACGTCGTAGACGTCGTCGGGGACGCGCTCGCCAGGGCCGATCAGGATGCCCGCCGGCAAACGCGGCTCGTCGGGCGCCACGGCGGTCGCCCCGCGGGGCCGATCAGCGAAGACGTCGTATCCGACCGCCTGCGCCGCGGCCGGACGGCCGGCGTCATCGAGCGTGGCGTACAGGACGACCGTGGCGAGCCGCTGCGCGAACCGCGCGAGATCTCGAAGCGGCGACAGGCTCGAGTCCATCACTGTCAGACGCCGCCGGATCGCCTCGCGACGGCCGTCCGTGCCGGTCAAGATGAGGAGTCCCAGAAAGGACAACCCGGTCTCAAGGGCGCCGGCGCGCGTCGAGCCGCTGGCTCGGAACGCCGCCAGGAACTCCACCGCGCGACGCGTGGCCGCGTCGACGGTGACCGGACAATCAAGGGGGCGAAACGCGTCGATCAGCGCGCGCAGGGTCTCGGTCTCGGCGGCCATGTGATACGTCTGCGGAGCGTAGCACGGCCGCCGCGGTCAGGGCCGCTGCGCGATGAGGGTCTCCACGCTGTGGACGTGACGCACGCCGTCCTGGGCGCACGGGATCAGGCCTTCCTCGTCGCGCAGGACGATCCAGCCGCGATACGCGTCACGCAGCTCGTTTGGCGTGAAGTAGTGCACGACTTCGTTCTTCTCGCGATAGATCCGCCGTTCGGTGAAGACGACGTGGGCGTGAAACCCGCCCGGCGGCGTGAGAAGGCGGAGCTGTTCGAACAGCGCGCCGCGGACGTCGCGGGCCACGTAGTGGATCGAGCCGCACGAGAAGACGAGGTCGAACGGGCCGCGCACCGGCAGATCTGGCAAGACCGCGCAGACCCACGGCACGGTCACGCCCCGGTGCCCGGCGAGCCGCTGCGCTTTGTGCAGCCCCTCGAGAGCGAGATCGAGCCCGACGACGTCGTGACCGTGCTCGGCCAGAAACACGCTGTCGCGGCCTTCGCCACAGCCGAGATCGACCGTGCGGGCGCGCGGCCCGGTCAGGTTAGCAACCTCTCTGGCGAGCGGCGACGGCTCCGTTCCCCAGATGTACCGACCGGGCGTCTCAACATACTCGCGTCCCCACGGGCTCCACGGCGCGCCGTCGAGAGTCGCGAGTCGCACATTTTTCATAGGCGGCCAGTCAGCAGTAGCACCAGAACGATCAGGACCACGAGCCCAAGCCCACCGCTCGGGTAGTAACCCCAGCCCGAACTATATGGCCACGTCGGCAGCGCGCCGATCAACGCCAGTACCAACACGACGATCAGAACTGTCGAGAGCATCGCGCTATCCCTCCATCGTTTTCCTGTTTTTGTCTCTCACGACCGCTGACCTCAGCACCACCAGTGCACCGTCGATGCCAACGCGAGACCCACAACAAGACGCCCTCGTAGAGCGCACCTTCCGCACGATTGGAAGGATTTACAAGGTAACTCTTACCACGCGAGCCGTCCGCGATACGGTAGCGGCACACGTCTTGCTGCCCTCTTCATGCGTTCGGAATAACAAACACAGGAGGCAGTAACACATGAATCAGGATGTCATCGCCGGCAAGTGGAAGCAGATGCGCGGTGAGGTCAAACAGTGGTGGGGCAAGCTCACCGACGACGACCTCGACCGCGTCAACGGTGCGATGGACAAGCTCGCCGGCGTGTTGCAAGAGCGCTACGGCTGGGAGCGCGAGCGGGCGGAGCGCGAGATCAAGCAGCGCTTCGAGGGCCTCAAGGAAGACGTACGTGACCCGTCCCGGCGGTAAGCAGTAGCTAGAAACAGCGAGAGCGGGCGGTCGATCGACCGCCCGCTCTCTTTTTTACGCGTTGCTGTTCAGCGCTTCGAGCTGTGGCTCGGCTAGTTGGCCTTCGCCTGCGCCACGCGCAGCTCGTTCTTCACCGACTTCACACCGTCCACCCGGTGCGCCATCTCCGACGCCTTGGCGCTCGCCGTGATGTTCGGCACCTCACCGCTCAGCACGACCACGCCGGCGTCGGTGCGGACGTCGATCTTCTTCAGCGACGCGTCCTTGTGCAAGGTGGTCTCGACCGACTTCGTGATCTGCTTGTCGTTGGCCTCGACGGTCTTGCGCGCTGTCGGCGCCACGACCTGCAGATCGTTCTTCACGCTCTTCACACCCTCGACACTCTTGGCGATCTCTTCCGAGGCGCTCTTCGCCTCCTGCGAGTCGACCTTACCGCGCAGGTACACCTGGCCGCCCATGGTCTCGACCCGGACGTCCTTGCCCTTCACGCGATCGTCGGCAAACAGGGCGATCTTGGTCTTCGAAGTCAGCCAGCTATCGCTGACCGCGCCCTTCGCTTCGTTCGTCGTCTCTTTGACCTTGTCGGTGGTCTTGTCCATGGTGCTCGAGGCCTTGTCCGACTTATCGGCCGCACCAGCGGTGAGCGGTACCGCGAACAGCACCGCAGTCAGAAACGCTACTCCGGTCTTGAAATGGCTTCGCATTCGTTGTCCTCCGATTCTGGGTGAAGGGATCCCAACTGACGAAGGGGTCCCGTACGCTCTCATGTCGCCCTGAGCAGCAATGATCTTGCCAAGCGTGCAACGATCGCGTTCGGCGTGCGGCGAATCGATCGTTTGCTCCAGGATTTCGTGGACTGGCGCAATACGGAATCCCGGTTGCACGTAGCTGACTCAAAGCGGGTATTTGTTACGTGTCGAGTCGGTAGATCCTACGCGGTCGCGCTATTCACGAATCCGGCCGGTGACTCCTGGTTTGGTATCGCCCTTGCTCTTCACTGAATCGTCATCCAGAAGCTCGATCGCTGGAGACGTCGAACGGGAGAACCCGAATGAAGACCTCCTTCGGGCGCGCGCGAGTCGCGCTCGCCTTGCTCCTTACCGTGATGAACGGATGCGCGAGCGTCCAGCCACATCTCGAGCTGCCGACGCTCGACATCAAGCAGCCGGCGTTCGCGGCGACGCTCGGCGGGTACACGGGAACCACCGTCGTCGGCGGCAACCGCGTCGAGATCCTATTGAACGGCGAAGAGATCTTCCCCGCCAAGGTCGCCGAGATTCGGAAGGCGCGCCGGACGATCAACTACGCGCAGTACGTCTTCGAAGACGGCGACCCGGCCCAGGAGATCACGGATGCGCTCGCCGAGCGGTGCCGAGCCGGCGTGAAGGTCAACGTCTTGCTCGACGCGGTCGGCGCGCTCGCGATGCCGGGGAAGTTCCGCGACGAGATGACGGAAGCGGGCTGCCGCGTCGAAACCTATCGTCCCTTGAGCCCGTTCGCGCTCGACCGCGTGAACCACCGGAACCACCGGCGAATCCTGGTTGTCGATGGGCTTGTCGGCATCACCGGCGGCTCGGGCATCAGCGGGAAATGGAGCGGCAACGGCAAGCAAAAAGGCCACTGGCGCGACACCGACGTGCTCCTGGAAGGGCCGGTGATCGAGCAACTCCAGGGCGCCTTCGTCGAGAACTGGCTCGAGGCAACCGGCATCGCGCTCGGCGGGCCCGAGTATTTCCCGAGGCGCCGGCTGGACCTCAAGGGCGAGGTCGACGCTCAGGTGGTCCGAAGCTCTCCCGCTGGGGGCAGCACGTCGATGTACACGATGTTCCTGCTGGCGCTGGCTTCGTCGCGCCACTCGATCCACATCACGAATCCGTATTTCGTCCCCGATGACAAGATGGTTCAGACCTTGATCGGCGCCGCGAAGCGCGGTGTGGAGGTCATCCTGATCATCCCGGGCGCCATCGACCACAACCTGGTCCGGCAGGCGAGCCGGTCGGAGTTCGGCCGGTTGCTGCAGAACGACATC
>Ga0075419_10001259_pt1 | contig 16438 bp, 14 predicted proteins | sample SoiMetdeltSBSDD3_FD_76900 | JGI IMG/M metagenome (GOLD analysis project Ga0075419, IMG submission 76900) | Bulk soil microbial communities from a Populus tree surrounding site in Tennessee, USA - Soil MetaG P. deltoides SBSDD3 | ecosystem: Environmental > Terrestrial > Soil > Tree plantation... | reverse complement strand
GCCGCCGGTCGTGCCGGACGCACCGATCGCCGGGAATACGACCGGCTTCCTGAGCGCGTGCGGGGCGCTCCCGGACTCACGCAAGGCGCGCTGCTACGTCCGCGGCCTGCTGCGCGAGGTCGATCGCTCGGGCAACCCGGCGACTGGCGTTCCCGCGATCGACGCCAAGGTCCACGATGTCGGCGGCTTCCTCGAGGCGGCCTGTCACTCGCTGATGCACGAGGTCGGCCGGACGTGGGCAAGGCAGCACGACCTCACGATCGAGGACCTCCAGCGCTACGTGCCCCACTCGAACGACCCCGGGTGCTCGGCCGGCTTCGGGATGGGCCTCGCGATGTACCTCGGGCCACAGCTCGTCACCGACCCGCGGCAGGTTCTTGCCACCTGCACGGCCCTGCCGACGCGATTTCGCGAGTACACCTGCGTGCACGGCCTCGGGCACGCGTTCATGCGCGGGTTCCACGACTTCCTCCGGGACGCGGTCACCGCCTGCAACAAGCTGGGAACGCGTTTCTCCCCCGACTGCTCGCAGGGCGCGTTCCACGACTACTGGATCTCGCTCGGAGGCGGCGACGGCACCGAGCGGCCGGAGCAGGTCGACGACGATCCCGAGTCCCTTTGCGGCGGCTACACGTACAAGCGGCCGTGTTGGTATCGGTACTTCTGGGAGCGCGAGGCGTCCACGCGTGTGTTCGAGGCAGGCGACATCCTCGAAGTCTGCAAGGACGAGGAGGGGATGCAGCGGGCAGGGTGCGTCAGCGGCGCCTCGCTGCTCGTGTCGCGTGAGCGCGACCCCGTCGACCACGCGCGGGTGTGCACGGCCCTGCAGGGCGTCGACACGTACAACTGTCTGCGGGGCATCAACGTCCCCGGTCTCGAGGGCAAGACCTTCGAGCAGCTCCGCCTCGTGCGAACGTGCGACGATCTCCCCGGCGCGACGGACGCCTGGTGCTACCGCTGGTTCGGGAGAACACTCGCGGTTCTCACCGACGGCGCCTTCCGCACGCAGGGGTGCTCGCAGCTCGCCGACGAGTACGCCGCGGCGCAGTGCGCGCGCGGAGGCGCCCGAACCAGTCGCCCGCTCCGCACGTTCTCCTGACAGCCCTCCGCCGGAGAACCCTCCGCCGCGACCGCACGAGGTTCACCTGAACCTCCTCGCGAAACAGGGTCCGCGACGACGCGGCCGCGAAGCGGCCGCCTTCAGGGGTTCTCGCGCGTCGGGATTTGCGCGAGCGAATCCCGATGGCTGCGGACCAGAGAAGCGAGACAGGGTTCGTAACGACGCGGCCGCGAAGCGGCCGCCTTCAGGGGTTCTCGCGCATCGGGATTTGCGCGAGCGAATCCCGATGCTGCGGACCGATCAGATCGGCAGCACGCTGCCCTGGAACTCGCCGAACGTGTTGCCGTCGGCGATGATCTGGTTGACCTCGCGCGTGAGCTGGTTCGAGGTCGGGTAGCGCATCGGGGAAGCGAACGCGGGCTGGTCCGCCGTGGCCTGAATCTGCGTGATCGCCCCGAGGACGGCGACGGCGAGCGCGGCTGCGACACCGGCCTGCAGCCGCAGTGCCGAGACGCGCCGCGGCCGGCGGATCACGATCGGGTTGTCCATCGCCTCGAGCGGCGCCGCGCGGAGCTCGGCTGTGACCCTCGTGACGTCGGCGTCGTACTCGCGGCAGTCCGCGCACCGTGCGAGGTGCGAGTCGAGCATGCGCGACTCGAGCTGCGAGAGCTCGCCGTCGAGACGCAGCGAGACCTGCGCGCGCACGCGATCGCAGACGACGGTACGGGGAACTGCGCTCATGGCAGTTGTGACGTGACAGCGGCGAGAGAGTTAGAGGAGACCCGTCGCCGCAAGCTCATCCGCATCTAGGACGACGCCGCCTGGCCGACGACGTCGAGCGGCTTCATGACCTCGGCGAAGTGACACGCGACCGGGTGCTCGCCGCCGGCCCGCGGCTTGAGCTCGGGGTCCTCGACCGCGCAGATCTCCTGCGCCTTCCAGCAGCGCGTACGGAATCGGCAGCCCGACGGTGGGTTGGCCGGGCTCGGGACGTCGCCCGTCAGCACGATCCGCTTCCGCTTCCCTCGCAGGTTCGGCGACTCGATCGGGACCGCCGAGAGCAGCGCCTGCGTGTACGGGTGCATCGGGTTCTCGTAGAGCTGCCTGCGCGTCCCGGATTCGACGATCCTGCCGAGGTACATCACCGCGACCCGGTCCGAGATGTGGCGGACGACGGACAGGTCGTGGGCGATGAAGAGGTACGTGAGCCCGAAGTCGTTCTGGAGCTGCACGAGCAGGTTGACGACCTGCGCCTGGATCGATACGTCGAGCGCGGACACCGGCTCGTCGAGGACGAGCATCTTCGGGTTCAGCGCGAGCGCGCGCGCGACGCCGATGCGCTGCCGCTGGCCGCCCGAGAACTCGTGCGGGAACCGGTTCGCATGCTCGGGGCTGAGCCCGACCGTGCGCAGGAGCTCCTCGACGCGCCGCCTGCCCTCGCCGCGTCGCCGGTAGAGCCCGTGGATGCGGAGCGGCTCGCCGACGATCTCGCGCACCGTCATCCGCGGGTTCAGCGACGCGTACGGGTCCTGGAACACGATCTGGACGTCGCGCCGGACTGCCCGCATCTGCCGCCGCTTGAAGCGCGTGATGTCCTGGCCCTCGAAAATGATCTTGCCCGCGGTGGGCTCGAGCAGCTTGATGATGCTGCGCCCGAGCGTCGACTTGCCGCACCCCGACTCGCCGACGATGCCCACCGTCTCGCCCTGGCGGACGGAGAGGTCGACCCCGTCGACCGCCTGCACCTGGCCGACCGTGCGCTTCAAGAGCCCGGCCTTGATCGGGAAGTGCTTGACGAGCCCCTCCACGCGGAGGATCTCGTCACCCCCCAGTCCGCCCACGTCCACAGCGCCGGCGGTCCCGGTCTCCGCCTCCACCCGGCTCATGATGACGCTTCCACTGCGGCGGCACCCGCGGTCACGTGCTGCGCGGCGAGCTCCTCCGCAAAGTGGCACGCGGAGAGGTGCATCCCGCCCTCGCCGAAGCTCCGAAGCGCGGGGACCTCGGTGCGGCAGCGCTCTCGTCCCTGCGAGAACTCGCAGCGCGGGTGGAACACACACCCAGGGGGTCGGTTGAGAAGGCTCGGCGGCTGACCGGGAATCGGCTTCAGCCACTCCTGGTCCATGTCGACGCGGGCGAGGCTGTTCATCAGGCCGACGGTGTACGGATGACGCGGAGCGTTGAAGATCGTGTACACGTCCGCCAGCTCGACCACGCGGCCGGCATACATGACGACCACGCGGTCGGCGAGCTCGGCGATCAGGCCGAGGTCGTGGGTGATGAGGATGATCGCGGCGTCCGTCTCCTCCTGCGCCGCGCGCATGACCTCGACGATCTGCGCCTGGATCGTGACGTCGAGCGCGGTCGTCGGCTCGTCGGCGATCAGCACCGCGGGATCGTTCGCGATCGCCATCGCGATCATTGCGCGCTGCCGCATGCCGCCCGAGAACTCGTGGGGGTACTGGTCGAAGCGCCGCTCGGCAGAAGGCACGCCGACGACCTCGAGCAGGTGCACGACCCGCTTTCGGGCGTCGCCGTCGCTCGTTCCCGGGTGATGCGTCTGGATCGCCTCTGCGATCTGGTCCCCGATCGTCAGGACCGGGTTGAGGGACGTCATCGGATCCTGGAAGATCATCGCGACCTCGCCGCCACGGACGTTGCGCAGCTGCTTCTTCGGCATGGTCAACAGGTCGCGGCCCTGGTAGAGCGCCTGCCCGGACACGATCTTGCCCGGCGGCACAGGGATCAGCCCGAGCATGCTCATCACCGAGACGCTCTTTCCCGACCCGGACTCCCCGACGATCCCGAGCGTCTCCCCCGGGAACAGGTCGTAGGAGACCTCGGTCACCGCGTGGACGACCCCGTCTTCGGTGTTGAACTCGACGGTCAGGTCCTGGATGGACAGGACCGGATCAGGCACGGATCCTCTGGGTCGGGTCGAGGGCGTCGCGCAGGCCGTCGCCGATGAAGTTGACGGCGAGCGCGATGATGACGATCACGAGCCCCGGGAACGTGACGAGCCACCACGTCTCGAAGCCCTGCACCTGGCCGTCGGCGATCAGGCTCCCGAGGGCCGGGTTCGGCGGCTGGATCCCGAAGCCGAGGAACGAGAGCGCCGCCTCGACGAGGATCGCAGTCGCGATGATCAGCGTCATCGTGACGACGATCGGGCCGATGCAGTTGGGGAGGATGTGCCTGACGATGATCCGCATGTCGCTCGCGCCGGACGCCTTCGCAGCCTCGACGAACTCCTTCTCGCGGAGCGACAGGAACACGCCTCTCACGATGCGTGCGAGGCCGGTCCAGAAGAGGAAGGCGAGGATGAGGCCGACCTTCATCGGCTGGGAGATCGTGAGCGGCCCCACCTGCGAGGAGCTCGAGCCGAGGTACGCCGCAGCCGTGAGCAGGACGGCGAGCCCGGGCAGCGTGAGGATGAGGTCGGTGAAGCGCATGAGCAGGTTGTCCACCGTCCCGCCGTAGTAGCCGGCGACGGCGCCGAAGGCCGTCCCGATCAGGGTGGAGAGCACGGCGACGAAGACCGCGACCCAGAGTGACGTCCGAACGCCGAAGATGACGCGGCTCAGGTAGTCGCGGCCGAGCAGGTCGGTGCCGAACCAGTGGTGGTCCTCGAGCGTCGGCGCGGCCGCGATGTTCTCCAGGTCGAGCTCGTCGTACCCGTACGGGGCGATCTGCTTGGCGAAGATCGCGACGAAGGCGACCAGGATCAGGACGACGAGGCTCGCCACCGCGAGCCGGTGACGGAAGAAGCGGATGCGGGCGTAGGCCCACTGGCTGCGCGCCTTCAGCTCGACGCCCGACTCGTAGCTGAGCGTGAGGTCGGCGCCGGCGCCGCTCGGCTCTTCCGGCAGGGCCATCGCGCCCACGCCCGCTCCGCCCGCTGCCGGCCGGCCGACGTTGCCGCGGCTCATGTGGACGGTCTCGTTGTCCTGTGCGCGCTGGTCCGACGTGGGCATGCGATCACTCATAGCGAACCCTCGGGTCGAGGTAGCCGTAGGCGATGTCGGCGACGAGGTTGAAGATGATCACGAGCGTGGCGGTCACCATCAGCCACGCCATCACCGGGTACGGGTCACCGTTGTTCAGCGCGTTGATGAAGTAGAGGCCCATCCCGTCGAGCCCGAAGACGGTCTCCGTTACGACGGCGCCGCCGAGGAGAGCGCCGAAGTTGAGCGCGACGATGGTGACGAGCGGGATCAGCGCGTTGCGGAAGGCGTGGCGCATGGTCACGCTCCGTTCGGGCAGGCCCTTCGCGCGCGCGGTGCGGACGTAGTCCGAGTTGACGACCTCGAGCATCGAGGCGCGCATGTAGCGCGAGTAGGAGGCGATGCTCGCGACCATGAGGACGAGCACCGGCAGCGCGAGGTGCTGGGCCCGGTCGAGCAGGAAGTGGATCCCCGTTCCCGGGTCCACGCCGCTCAGGTTGGCGACGTAGAAGATGCGAACCCCGGTCCATTGGTAGATGTAGACGAAGAGCACCTGGAGCATCAGCGCCAGCCAGAAGACGGGCGTCGCGAGCCCGATGAAGCTGAAGGTGGTCGCGGAGTAGTCGAACACGCTGTACTGGCGTAACGCCGAGTAGACCCCGATCCCGACGGCGACGAGGATCGCGAGGAGCTCCGCGGCAATGACGAGCTGGAGCGTGTGGCCCATCACGCGCGTGATGTCGGGCAGGATCGGCCGGTCGCCGATCGTCGTCGTCCCGAACTGGTTCGTGAGCATGTCCTTGAGCCAGTACACGTACTGGACGGGGATCGGGTCGTTCAGGTGCTTGCGCTCCTCGATCCGCTGGATCGTGATCTCGGACGCGGTCGGTTGCATCCTGAGGAACGCGACCGGATCGCCCGAGACGGAGACGAACGTGAAGATGATGAAGCTCGCCGCCAGCAGGACGACGACGCTGTAGAGCAGTCTGCGGATGACGAACGTCAGCATGTTCTCGTCTCCCGGATCTTAGAAGGAAGTCCCGCCTCCGCCCAACGGCGGAGGCGGGACTTCGGGTTGGTGCCGCAGCACCGGGCCCTCAGCGTCGTGCTAGCTGACGGTCCAGCCCTGCGCGTTCCACGTCGAGCCCTGCTGAGTCGGGTTCAGGACCGGGCCCTTGACGTTGGTCGAGTTGATGAGGAAGCCCGGGCGGACGTACATCGGGACCGACATGACGTCGTTCGCCATGATCTTCTCGGCCGCGTTGAGAAGCTTCGCCCGTGCGTTCGGATCCGGCGTGAACTGCGCCTTCTGGAGCATGTTCGACGCCTTCTTGTTGCAGTAGTTCATGTAGTTCTGGTCACCGCCGCAGCCGTAGAGGCCGAAGCTCGTCGCCGAGCTCGTGGGGCCACCCAGCCACGTGAACATGAAGATGTCCCAGTCGCCCGACGGGAGGACCTGTCCGAACACGGTGCCCGACGGGCCGAACCGCGCCTGCAGCTCGATGCCGACGCTCTTGAGCTGCTTCTGAGCGATCTCGAACGTCAGCTGCCGGAGCTGGTTCCCCGTGGTCGTCGTGAAGCGGAACGACAGCTTCCCGACCTGGGGGCAGCTCCAGATGTTGTTGTTGCTCGCCGAGGGCGTGTTCGGGCCGCCGGTGCAGCCCTTCGCCTTCAGCATGGTGATGACCTTCTTCTGGCTGAACGACCACTTCTTCCAGTTCGGCTGGTAGTACTGCTCGAACGGCTTGAAGATGTGGCTCTGCAGCACCGGCAGCTCCTTCGCCGAGCCGACGAGGCCAGGCGTGACGTACAGCGCCTGCTTGATCTGGTTCCGGTTGATGCCGGTGATGATCGCCTGCCGGACGTACTGCTTCTTCAGGGCCGCGTGACCCTTCGGGCCGAACTGGATGTCCATGTGCTCCCAGAAGTAGCCGGGGCCGGACTGCACCTTGAACTTCGACCTGTTCTTCCGGATGTCCACGATCTGGAGCTGCGGCTGCGGCTCCGTCACCTGGATCTCACCCGAGTTGAGCGCCTGGAAGAGCGACGGCGTCGACGGGATGTAGCGGAAGACGACCCGGTCGACCTTCGCCTTCGGGCCGGCGGTGAACTGGTTGTTCTTGACGAGCACCATCTGCGTGCCCCTCTGCCAGCTCTGCCACTTGAACGGACCGCTCGCGACGTCGATCGAGTTGCGCCAGAGGTCGTTGAAGTTCTGGCCGGCGACCTTGTGGGCGGGCATCGGGGAGGTGGCGACGAGGGCATCCCAGGCCGCGTACGCCTTGCCCTTCTTCCAGGTCACGGTGACCTTCTTGCCGTTCGCCTTGACGCTCTGGATGTCCTCCCAGCCCTCCCTCGACGTGATGTCGTAGTTCGGGTTCATGTACGTCCGGTAGGTCGCGACGAAGTCGGCGCCGGTGATCTGGCGGCCGTCGCTCCACTTCGCGGTCTTCTTGTACGAGAAGGAGACCGTGAGCGGGTTCGCCCGGACGATCTTCGGTGCGGCGTCGACGAGGAACGGCACGAGCTTCGCGTTCTGGTTGTAGACGCTTGCGCTCGCGAGCACCGGGTTCATCGCCAGGGAGGTCGTGTACGCGTTGCCCTCGGTGATGTAGAAGTTGAGGGTAACGGGCTCCTGGTCGTGGCCGATGATCACCGTCCCGGCCGCCTGCCGCTCCGACTTCGCGGTCGCGGCGGGCCCGACGATAAGGCTCGCGACAAGCGCTACTGCGCCTGTCAGGAGCAACATCGAACGTTTACGCATGTATCCCTCCATCCGAGTTTGCCCTGCAGGGCCTTTTCCCATGGCTCGCGCAGGCCGGACGTCCCGTTTCCCGACACGCGCGACAGCAATGCGCCGCGCCCGGGACGCCCGAAGGCCCTCTCTTCGCCGTGGTCAAAGTGCAGGATCATACTGTGTGACGTTCGGGTGGCAATTCGGTTAGGAGGGAGAGCCAGTGCCGATTCCGCGCAAGGGAGACCAACGGACGGACGCCGACTTCGTCGTCGCCACCGACGACGCCGCCCGCCTCGAAGCGGAGGTCGGGCCGCTGATCGAGCGCGCGGTCGGGGTTCCCTGGTACGAGATCGGCAACGACTGCGACGTCGCCGCGCTCGCGCTCTGCCGGCTCCGCCGCTCCAGCTCCGGCCTCCGGGGAGCGACGAGCCACGGCGACGCCGCGGTGCGAGACGCACTCGCCGCGGTGCCGCCCGAGGCGCTCGTGTGGATTGCGAGCCGTGCGATCTCGTACATGGACGAGAACGGCTTCCCGGAAGCGATCGAGCCCTTCGTCGACTGATCCGTGGGGGGAAACGATGTTTCCCCCCACGTGCCCCCCTTCCTCGCCGCAGTCCATGGGCTCGCGGCACCTGGCCTCCCGGCGGGCAAAGCCCGCCTTCGGCCGCGGAGGCCTGCCGCATGGAAGTATTCGGAAGTCGGAGTCGGCGGGAACATCGCTTTCCCCCCGCGATGCCTAGCGGTCGCGGCGCCAGAGGACGAGGACGAGCGGGACGAACGCGGCCGCGGCGAGGTAGGGCGGGAGGGCGACGTCGCGGCGGCGCTCGCCCTCCACGACGGACGGCCCCGAGCCGACGAGGTGCGGGAGCCGCGTCGCGGCGCGCGCGAGCTCGTCCTCGTCGAAGACCTCGCCGCCGACCTCCTGCGCGAGGCGGTCGAGGGTGGGGCGCGCGGACGGGTCGGGCCGGTAGCCGGGCTCGGGCGCCTGCCGGCGGAACACGCGCTCGTCGCGGTCCCACACCTGCACGAACATCGTCTCGATCCCGGGTGGGCGCCGGAACGCGAGGGCGAGGCGCGCGCGTGTCCCCGGCAGGCTCTCCCCGTCCGTGACGACGATGAGGACCCGCCTGCGTGCGGTCGGGGTGAAGAATCCCTGCGTCACGACCGCCGACAGGGCCTCGAGGTTCGTCACCCGGTTCGAGAAGGCGTGCACGGGCGGCGGGCGCTCGACCCCGATCGACTTGGCGAGCGTCGTGCGGAACACCTCGCCGTCCGCGGTCGGGAAGAGGTGCGGGAGCGTTCGGTCTGTGAGCGAGGCGAGCCCGACGGGCACGTCGGGCACCCTCGCCTGGAGCGTGCTCGCAACCGCCTTCGCCCGCGCCATCCGCGAGGGGGAGCTCGGCGTCGCGCTCGCGAGCATCGAGCGCGTTGTGTCGAGCACGACGAGCGCTTCGGCGTCGGTACGGACCCGCCGCGTCTCGTCGAGCGAGAGGACGGGCTGCATCGCCGCGAGCCCGAGGCAGCCGGCCGCGGCCGCGAGGCTCACGAGCGGGAGGACGCGTGTCCGCCGTGGAGGCTCGTCGAGGCCGACCGCCTGCCTGTTCCGCCGCGCGCGGGCGCGCACGTGGAGGAACGCCGCGAGCGGGACGAGCCCGACGAATGCGACGAGCCCTGCGAGCGGGCTCAGGAACTCGAGGCTCAAGGCGCCCACCGGGCCGGACTGGGTGCGCGCGGACCGACGCGCATCAGTAGCCGCTGCCGGCGTCGCCCGCTCCTGCTCCGCGGGAGCCTTTCCCGCCCGGCGACGGGTTCGTCCCCCCACCCGACTCCGCGAGCTCGAGGCCGCGCGAGCTCGCGAGGACCGTCTCCAGGTTGTACTTCGCCTCGGCGTTCGCGGCGTCGAGCACAACCGCCTGGCGGAAGCGCCCCGCTGCGCTCGCGAGCAGCTTGCCCCGGTTCTCGTAGTCCGCGACCGCGTCGCCGAAGCTGAGAATGCCGAGCAGATTCGCAGCTCTCGATCGCCGCGCGTCGTCGTCGTCCCGCTGGACGACGTCGGTGAGCCACGCCGTTGCCTCGTTCCGGTTGACGACGAACTCGGGATCGGAGAAGCCGGGCGCCTCGGGATGACTGAGCAGGACGCCCCGGACTGCGCGGCGGAAGAGGATGTCGTCGTCCACCGCGAGCAGGCGTCGCGCGAGGCCTCCCGGCACCACCTCGCTCGGGTTCCAGAGCGTGCCGGCCGCGGTCGGCGGACGAACCGCGAGGCCGCTGCCCCCCGTGGTCTCGATACGCGTGACCAGCGCCGCCGCGCGATAGCGGGCGTCGTCCTCGCGGAGCGACGCGCGGGCGCGGGCGACGTCGAGCGCGAGGAGGAGCAGCGCCACGCCGACCAGGAGGCAGGCGAGCGCAGCCGCCCCCGTCAGCAGGTGTCGTCGCGTCACGTCTCTCTCCAGCCCGCGCCGGGCGGGAGCAGGAGCCGCCCCGCGAAGCGTTCGTGGGCCGCGAGCGCAACGAGGCAGAGCCCGGCCGCGACGAGCAGCCAGAGCGGGCTCTCCCCGCTCAGGGTGACGTCGAGCGCCGGAACCTCGCCGGCGTTCGGCTCGACCGGATCGACGAACGCTTCCTGGCCGAGGAGCCCCTCGAACAGGCGGCGCGCCCCGCTGGAGGCCGAGAGCGGGACGACCCGCATCGTCGTCGACGACCTCCTGATGCGTGAGATCGTCCGGCCGAGGGCGGTGTAGTCCTCCGGCGCGCTCTCGAGATCGCTGATGAGGATGATCGAGGCCGGTGAGACGCGATCCCGGACGAGCATCTCCTGGGCGAGAGCCAGGGCCGTGGAGATCCTCGTCCCCGCTTGGAAGCCCGGCGTCCATGGATTCGAAGGCAGCTGGCCGCCCCGTACGGTGAAGAAACGGAGGAGAGGCCGGAGCTCTTTGGCCGGCGTCCGCGGCGGCAGGAGCTCGTACGCCGTGTCCGAGAACACGACGAGGCCCATCGGGTTGTCGGCCCTGATCAGCCGCTGCAGGATCCCGCCCACGTGGACGTAGTCGCGGCTGACGATGCTCAGCGAGAGATCGATGACGACGACCCCGCTCCGCCCGCCGGGAGTGAACTCGCTGCTGCGCGGCTCGAGGCTCCGCGCGGAGAGGAACGCGGCACCGAGCAGACCGCAGGCGAGAGCGACGAGGACGACGCGCACGACGCCGGTGCGCAGCCGCGCCCGCTGGAGGGCGCCGGCGTCGGGGCTCGGGATCGCCCGCGTCCGGCTACGCAGGAACGCCATTCGTCCTCTCCAGATGCGCACGCAGCCGCGCCGCGAGCGCGCGCGTCTCGTCTCCCTCGGGCGTCTCCTTCGACCAGGCGAGCGTGCGAGCCGTGAGCGCGAGATCGTCGTCCCCCCAGCCCTCGACCTCCTCCGCGACGAGCTCCAGGGCGCGGCGCCGGTCCTGGCCGCCGTTGTTCCCCGCCGGCGCCTCGAGCAGCGCGAGGGCCTGCTCGAGCGGCGAGGCGACCGGTTCCGGCTCGGGCTCCGGCTCAGGGGTCGGCTCGCGCTCGGGGAGCAGGCGGAACAGGATGACCCCGGCGGCGGCGACGATGAGCACGCCGGTGAGGAGGAGGAGCACGAGCACGAGCCCCGGGGACGCGCGGTAGGAGACCGCAGGGAGCGACACCATGTCGGCACGCCACGGCGCGGCGAGCGCATCGCGTCGGTTCTCGTCCGGGCCGGCCAGCCGCGAGTGGACGACGAGCGGGGGCCACCCGGCGTCGACCGTCAGGCGACGCGTGCCCCCTCCGACCGGAGCGACGTACGAGACGCGCGCGGCGTCGAACTGGACCTCCTCCGTCTCGCGCACCGGGACGCATGGCTGCGCGAGGCAGCGGAGCACGTAGGTGGTGCGGACGTAGCCGGTCGCACCGGTGTCCCGCCGGGTGCGTTCCGGCGTCCCCACCGGCTTCCAGGCAACGTCGGACCACCGCACGTCCACTTCGTCCGGGTCGATCACGGTTCGGTCGACGACGACGTCGACGGTCGCGGTCAACGTGTCGCCGAAGAGCACAACCCGCGGTGTGAGGGTGGCCGCTGCCGAGATCGGGTCACGCTGCACCGAGGCAGCGTCGTCGTCGGCGCGGGAGAGCGCGACCGCCGCGACGAGCACGGTGAGCGCCACCGCGACCGCAGCCAGCGCCAGCGCCAGCCTGGTCGGGATCCGGGTGCGCGGCATCAGGCGCCCACCACCCGCCGCGTTCGGCGCAGATCGGTCCAGACGAGGAAGCTCGCGAGGATGTCGGAGCGATCGCTCGAGCCGACCACGATCGGGTCGATGTCGAGGAGGCGGAAGGTCTCGGTCAGCTCGTGGAGCCGCGCCTCGTTGGCAGCGCGCCTCGCCTCCGTTTCCCGCTTGCGCAGACGAACCGAGCCCGTTCGCCCGGACGCCGGGTCCCGCAGCGGGAGGACGACACCGCTCACCTCGGGGAAGCTCTGTTCCCACGTCGGGTCCTGGATCACGACCGGCACGAGGTCCCAGCGGTGCTCGATCGCGGCCAGCCAGGTCTCGCTCGGCGGCGCGGGGATGAAGTCGGAGAGGATGAAGACGAAGGTGCCGGGGCTGACCGCCCGGGTGTGATTCGCGAGATGTGTGACGGAGCGCTCGAGCCAGTCCTGCGGGCCGCCGTACTCGAGCGACCACAGCCGGTCGTCCTTGAGCTCGATCAGCTTCCGGTCCCCCTTCGGCTGGCGCCAGTGCGGGTCACCGTCCGCGTAGTCGAGGTAGCCGACGAAGCCGCCCGCGGCGCCCGCGCTCGCGAGCACGAGCTCCACCGTGTGCCGCATCGCCTCGGGCTTGTCGAGCCACGGGAGCGGAGAGGTGAAGTGCGCCATCTGCGGCCGCCGGTCGCAGACGACGACGATCTTCGGCGCCTCTTCGGCGAACCGCTCGCGGACGACGAACTCGTCGCGGCCCTTCGCCGTCGACAAGCGGGCGGACGCGGCCCAGTCGATCGCGTCCATGTCGTCGCCGGGACGGTACGGCCTCGACCCGGCGACGTCGGTCCCCGCCCCCCGCCGCAGGCTCCGCATCGTCCCGAACGAGACCCCGTGCACGCGCCGCCGGGGTACGAGGGGGAACGTCAGCCGGGCGGTTCTCACCTCTGCCCCGGCCCTAGATGGTTGATGCCACGATCTCGCGCGTCCGGATGCGCGATCTGGCGCGTCCGGGCCGCTCCCGCCCGGACGCAGGCCGCGCAGTGGCCTGGCGTCGAGCGTGCGCTTCGCGACGGGGAAGCGGCGCCGAGGCGTCCAGCCGCGCCACCGCTTCCCCGTCGCGCCCCGGAGCGGCCAGCGCGCGCCTCGGAGTTGGCGATGTCGTGGCATCAACCATCTACGCGGGGCGCGGCTGTCCGAAGAAGGGGTCCTCCTCCGATCCGGGCCTCGGCGCGAGCTCGAGGCAGCTGGCGCGGAACTCCTCGATCGCGGCCGCCCACCCGGTCGCGCGGGCCCGCGCGACGAAGCTCGGGGTGAAGACGACGCGGTGCACGAGGACCGGGACGAAGAGGCGCTCGATGTCCTCCGGCACGACGTACCCGCGCCCGTCGAGGAGCGCCCACGCGCGCGCAGCGCGCTCGAGGGCGAGGCTGCCGCGGACCGAGCTCCCGATGACGACCGACTCCTGGTCCCGGGTCGTTCGCACGAGCTCGACGAGCCACCGGTGGAGCACCTGGTCGACGTATACGTCCTGCGCCTGCGCGCGGAGCTCGTGCACGTCCTCGAGCGTGACCGCGGGCTCGAGCGCGTCGAGCGGGTGCTGGTAGCGCTGCTGCTCGAGGATCTTGAGCTCGTCGTCGACGCCCGGGTACCCGAGCGCCGTCCGCAGGAAGAAGCGGTCGAGCTGCGCCTCCGGCAGCGGGAACGTCCCCTCGTACTCGATCGGGTTCTCGGTCGCGATGAGGAGGAAGGGCACGGGGAGCTCCCTGGTCACCCCGTCGACGGTCACCTGGTACTCGGCCATCGCCTCGAGCAGCGCGGACTGGGTCTTCGGCGTCGCGCGGTTGATCTCGTCGACGAGGACGACGTTCGCGAAGATCGGGCCGGGACGGAACTCGAAGTCTCGCGACTTCTGATCGAAGATGGACATGCCCGTGACGTCGGTCGGCTGCAGGTCGGGCGTGCACTGGATGCGTGCGGGCGTCGCCCCCTCGATCGTCCCCGCGATGGCGCGCGCGAGCATCGTCTTGGCCGTCCCCGGCACGTCCTCGAGGAGCACGTGCCCGCCGCACGTGAGCGCCGTCAGGACGAGCTTGATCTCCTCCCGCTTCCCGTAGACGACGTTCTCGATGTTGTCGAGGAAGCGCGCCGCGATCGCGCTCGCGCGCGCGAAGCGCTCGGGGTCACGCTCGCGCTCGACGACCGCCGGCTCCACCGGCGTGATGGTAGCTGCGGGGATCTCGGGGACTGGCACCGCCATCGCGCTCAGCTACTTCTACGCCGCGCGCCCCGAGTTGTTAGAGCCGGACAACCGCTCCATCGTGTGTGCCCTGCGACCGCGGCGGCGAAGCCGCCGCGCTTCAGGAGTTCTCGCGCCGGGAAGTCCGCGTCGCGGATTCCCGGGCTGCGTCCTAGGTCAACGCCTCCGCGCCGCCGACCACTTCCAGGATCTCCTGCGTGATCTCGGCCTGGCGGGCGCGGTTCATCTGCAGCGTGAGGCTGTCGATCAGCTCGCCCGCGTTCTTCGACGCGTTCCGCATCGCGGTCATCCGCGCTCCCTGCTCCGACGCGGTCGACTCGAGCAGTGCGCGATAGATCTGCGTCTCGACGTACACCGGCAGCAGCCGCTCCATGATCTCCTCGGGCTCGGGCTCGAAGATGAAGTCGCCCCGGAGGGTGTCCGTCTCGCGCTCCTCCTCGTCCGTCTCGAGGATGTCCGGCGAGATCGGGAGCACGTCCTGCTCCGTCACCCGCTGGGTGAGCGCCGAGACGTACGTGTTGTAGACGAGCGTCACGCGATCGATCTCGCCTCCGGTGAAGAGCTCCGATACCCGATGGGCGATCGCCTGCGCGTCCGAGTAGCCCGGCTGGTCGGTGAAGCCGAGGTACTCGCCCGCGAGCTCGCGCCGGCGGAAGGTCAGCGTCGAGCGCCCTCGCTTCCCGACCGCGATCCAGCGCACCGTCTTCCCCTCCGCCTGGAGGGAGCGCTCGAGCGCGAAGGCCCGCCGCAGGACCTGTGCGTTGAACGCGCCGGCGAGGCCGCGGTCGCCCGTCAGCGGCACGATCGCGACCGCCTCCACCGTCTCCCGCTGCTCGAGCAGGGGCAGGCGAACCGAGGACGACGCCCGGCCGACGCCCGCGATCAGCTCGTTCATCGTCTCCGCGTACGGCCGCAGCGCCTTGATCCGGAGCTCGGCGCGGCGCAGCTTCGCGGCTGCGACGAGCTCCATCGCGCGCGTGATCTTGCGCGTGTTCCGGACCGAGCCGATCCGGCGCTTGAGATCCTGGACGGAGGCCACGTCGTCGGGAGTCGGCGGCCGGCTCAGCCGGCGAGCGCCTTCTCCTCCTCGACCGCGAACACGTCGACGAAACGCTCCAGCTCGCCCTTGAGCTTCGCCTCGGTGTCGTCGGAGATCTCGCCCGACTCGCGGATCGCCTCGAGGACGGAGGCCTCGGTCCGCAGATGCTCGCGCAGCTCGTCGTGGAACCGCGGCACCTGTGCGACCGGGACGGCGTCCAGCCATCCGTTGATCCCCGCGTAGATCGCGATCACCTGCTCCTCGAACGGCCACGGCTGGTACTGCGGCTGGTTCAGCGTGGCGACCATCCGCTCGCCGCGCCCGAGGGCGCTCTGCGTCGCCTGATCGAGCTCCGAGCCGAACTGGGCGAACGCCTCCAGCTCGCGGTACTGCGCGAGGTCGAGGCGCAGGCGGCCCGCGACCTGGCGCATCGCCCTGCGCTGCGCGCTTCCGCCCACGCGCGAGACCGAGGTGCCGACGTTGATCGCCGGCCGCACGCCCGAGAAGAAGAGGTTCGACTCGAGGAAGATCTGGCCGTCCGTGATCGAGATGACGTTCGTCGGGATGTAGGCGGCGATGTCGCCGGCCTGCGTCTCGATGATCGGGAGCGCGGTGAGCGAGCCCCCGCCCAGGTCGTCCGAGAGCTTGCACGCGCGCTCGAGCAGCCGCGAGTGCAGGTAGAAGACGTCCCCCGGGAACGCCTCGCGTCCGGGCGGCCGGCGCAGCAGCAGCGAGAGCTGCCGGTAGGCGTCCGCGTGCTTCGACAGATCGTCGTAGATCAGGAGCGCGTGCTTGCCCTGGTAGAGGAAGTACTCGCCCATCGCGCAGCCCGCGAACGGGGCCATCCACTTGATCGGGGCCGCCTCCTGCGCGGGAGCCGAGACGACGATCGTGTACTCCATCGCGCCCGCGTCGCGCAGGCGCTCGACGACCTGGGCGACCGTGGAGCCCTTCTGCCCGACGGCCACGTAGATGCAGACGACATCTCCCGCGCGCTGGTTCAGGATCGTGTCGATCGCGATCGCGGTCTTGCCGGTCGAGCGGTCGCCGATGATCAGCTCGCGCTGGCCGCGGCCGATCGGGATCATCGAGTCGATCGACTTGAGCCCGGTCTGCAGCGGCTCCTTCACCGGCTGGCGGTTGATGACGCCGGGCGCCTTGAACTCGAGCGGCCGGCGTTCCGAGGCCTCGATCGGC
>Ga0075419_10001251_pt1 | contig 16474 bp, 6 predicted proteins | sample SoiMetdeltSBSDD3_FD_76900 | JGI IMG/M metagenome (GOLD analysis project Ga0075419, IMG submission 76900) | Bulk soil microbial communities from a Populus tree surrounding site in Tennessee, USA - Soil MetaG P. deltoides SBSDD3 | ecosystem: Environmental > Terrestrial > Soil > Tree plantation... | reverse complement strand
GCAGGAGTTGCTAACCCGGTAAAATCCTTACGAACTGAATAAATCAATAATTAATAATTATCAATTAATAATTATTAAAACAGACATCATGATAAGAAATTATTTCAAAATAGCATGGCGCAACTTGTGGAAGAATAAAACTTTCACTGCCTTGAATCTTAGCGCACTTACTATAAGCCTGGCTGCATGTCTTATCATTTATTTCTGGATAAGGTATGAACTGAGTTATGACAGGTCCGGCGCTAATGCAGACAGGGTATTCAGGGTGGCCTTAAAACTTGAGTTAGAAAAACAGCCAGTGAAAGAGTTTGCTGTAACCGCAGCACCCCTGATGCCGGCACTACTAAAAGATTTTCCTGAGATTGAAAATGCAGTTCGGTTTTCCGGCGATAATCCGTTGATTGGATACAATCGGCAAAATTTTTTCACCGACAGATTTTTTTATGCTGATAGTACTTTTTTTGAAGTGTTTGGATACCCACTTGTAAAAGGTGATCCAAATACAATATTCAGTGATATTAACTCGGCAGTGATCACGGAAAGTATTGCTAAAAAATTATTCAGTAATAAAGAGCCGATCGGCCAGGTGATAACGATGAACGACACCACGCTTCTTAAAATTAGTGCTGTGGCCAAAGACCTGCCACCGAATAATCATTTTTACTTTGACATTATTGTACCTATGAAATTATTAGAAAGGCTAGTCGGTCCAAATGGATTTTCAAACTGGTGGAATGATAACTATTATACCTATATTCTTTTAAGAGATCCTAAAGATGCCGCTGCTCTTGATACCAAAATTGCCGGCATCATAGATAAATACAATGCCAAACAAAATAAGGAGTTTGGCTTGAAAGGCACTCAATATTTGCAGCCACTTAAAAGCATCCACCTGCATTCTGATCTTAGAGGAGAATTAAACCCTAACGGGAATATTCAATCATTACGGATACTCGGTTTTATTGCTTTTTTCCTGCTGCTTGTAGCGTGTATCAATTATGTGAATCTCACTACCGCCACTTCATTTAAACGGTCAAAAGAAATAGGTATAAAAAAAGTCAGTGGTGCTACTGTTTTACAATTAATGATGCAGCTTCTTACGGAAGCTATTGTCATTTCATTTATTTCAATCGCGTTGGCAATTGTATTGGCCATATCCTTATTGCCTCTTTTCAACAAACTAGCAGACACACAAGTTAGCATAGCGACACAGGTTTCGATTCAATTTGTCGTGGGTTTACTATTGTTTTCTGTTTTACTGGGTATTGCAGCCGGTTTTTTTCCTTCCTTCTATCTGTCACGCATCAAACCATTAATAACTATACGAAAAACTTTTTTAAAACCCGGAGCGACATTTTCATTGCGCAAAGCCCTTGTAGTTTTTCAATTTTCAATAACAGTAGCATTAATCATCGCAACCATTATTGCATTCCAGCAACTAAGATATATGCAATCGCGGGACCTGGGATTTAATAAGGACCAGGTACTGGATATTCCGTTGCGCAATCGATCAGAAGGTACTGCCAAAGAATTGCTTAAAAGTAATTTTCAAACCATACCGGGCATAAGCGGAACGACCTCGTCTTCATCTGTACCAGGCGGACGGTTGTCAAATATTGTAGTATTACCCGAAGGTGTACCAAAAGAGCGAACACAGACAATGGCTACACTGATCGTTGATTATGATTTTATCAATACCTATAAGCTCAATTTGGCTGCAGGCAGAGGGTTTTCAAAAGAGTATGGCAGCGATTCATCTTCTTTTATACTAAATGAGGCAGCAGTAAAAGAACTGGGATGGGGTGAGCCTCAGAATGCAGTTGGAAAAGGCTTTACATGGGATGGATACAAAGAAGGAAAAATCATCGGAGTCGTCAAAGATTTTCATTTTAATTCGCTCCAGCAAAAAGTGCAGCCACTGGTGATGCATATATTACCAAATTGGTTTTGGTACGGTAGTATCTCTGTGCGTATCCCAACACCTGATATAAAAACAGCAATACGATCCCTGGAAGCCGAATGGAATAAAATATTACCGGGTCATCCATTTGATTATTCATTTGTTGACGAAGATTACAATAAACAATACAAAACCGAACAGCAATTAAGCAGTTTGTCGGCTATTTTTTCCATACTGATCGTTTTTATTTCCTGTTTGGGGCTGCTTGGTTTGACCATAGTGGCTGTTTCGCAACGAACAAAAGAAATAGGTGTAAGAAAAGTACTTGGAGCCTCGGTCTCCGGTATTACTGCCTTGCTTTCAAAAGATTTTGTAAAACTGGTTTTGATATCAATAGTAATTGCATCGCCAATTGCCTGGTGGCTTATGAATAGTTGGTTAAAAGATTTTGCTTACAGAATAAATATCGAATGGTGGGTATTTGTAGTGGCAGGATTGATGGCATTGCTGATCGCATTAATAACGGTGAGTTTTCAATCGATCAGGGCGGCGGTTGCCAATCCTGTGAAATCATTACGGACCGAGTGAATCTCCGAAGTAGTCCTTCGGACAATAATTATCAATTAGTATGTTCAGAAATTATTTAAAAACAGCATTTCGTAACCTTGGTAAAAACAAACTTTACTCAGGTATAAATATTGTTGGTTTGACAGCAGGGCTTGCCGCTTGTCTTTTAATTGGTATATATATTAGTCACGAGCTGAGCTATGATAAGTTTAATACCAATGCTGATAGAATTGTTCGTGTAACAATGGAATACAATAATGCCGGCACGGTGAACACAATCTCATCCACAGGAACTAAAGTGGGCCCGCAATTCAAAAGAGTGTTTCCGTCTGTCGAAGAATATACAAGAGGGTTTATTAGCCACGGTATTATTAAATACGGGGAAAAAGTGTTTGATGAGCAACGGATCCTTTTTGCAGATGAACCTTTTTTCAAGATATTTTCTTTCAACCTGGTTGACGGAAATGCTTCTACTGCTCTTGACGCGCCTAATAAAATCGTTTTGACAAGATCAATGGCAGAAAAATATTTTGGTAACCATCCTGATAGTTATCGGGAGGCGATCAATAAATCAATCAATGCTTTTGGAAAAGAGTTTATCGTATCGGCTATTTGTGAAGATGCACCACAAAATTCACAGATCAAGTTCGATTTTGTTACACAGTTTTTCAACCTCGGCAATTATGTAAAAGCTGAACGATGGTGGGAGGCAAACTGGATCACTTACCTGCTTGTAAGAGATAAAAAAGATATTCCGCAATTGCAACAGCAAATTGTGGCCTATATGAAAACAAATGAAGTAAGAACAGAAGCACGGCTTGAAGGCAATGATTACCTCACTTATCATTTGGAGCCATTAAAAACTATACACTTAAGATCTTCATTGGCGGGCTTTGAACCAAACGGCAACATGGCATATATATATATGTTTGCTGTGATCGCTTTGCTGATATTGATCATTGCTTCTGCTAATTATACAAATCTTGCGACGGCACAATCAACAGGAAGGGGCAATGAGATTGGGATGAGAAAAGTATTGGGTGCCTCAAAAAAACAGGTGTTCTTTCAATTCATTGGTGAATCAACCGTTATTACTTTTCTATCAGCAGGTTTGGCATTGGCGTTGGGGGTTCTATTAATTCCATACTTCAATAGTGTTACAGGGAAAGAATTTACCTCAGAAGTCTTGCTACAGACTGTGCCGATCATTTCACTTGCCGTTTTTTCTGTATTGGTAAGTTTTCTTGCTGGCTTTTACCCTGCCATTATATTATCAGGCACTAAAGTTTTAAGTGTGTTGAAAAAAGGATTTCGTATTACCGGCGGCGGCGGGACACTTCGCAAGTCTTTAATTGTAATTCAATTCAGCATTTCTGTATTCCTCATCATTTACACTGCTATCATTTTACAGCAAATGAATTTTATGCAAACAAAAAATCTTGGTTATGATAAAGATCATGTTGCCGTATTACCGATCGGTGGGAAAATATATACCAATTTTCAAAGTATAAAAGAGGCTATTGCCCAAGTGCCAGGCGTGGAAAGTGTAACAGCAGCTTATGAAACACCCGAATTTGTGGAATGGGGAGACGGTATAACTGTTACTGATGAAAAAGGAACGAAGGAGATCTCATTGAATGCAATGCCGGTCGACCTTGATTTTACAAAAACATTGAAAATGGAATTGATTGCCGGTCGTGATTTCCAGCAATCTGATTTTACAATGATGGATACAGCGAACAGGTATGCTAATTTTCGGCAGCCATACATCATTAATGAATCATTGGCCAAGAAAATAGGCTGGACACCGCAACAGGCAATTGGTAAAACAATAAATAAAGGCAATGATGGCCCCGTAGTAGGAGTAGTAAAAGATTTTAATTTCAATAGCCTTCGTGAACCTATCGGGCCATTGGTTTTGTTACTCGGCCGTGATTTTTCCAGGACCTTCATGGCTCGTATAAATGGCAATGACATTCAAGGCACGTTGGGGCGACTTGAGATGATGTGGAAGCAACGTATCCCTGAACGGCCATTCACTTATCATTTTCTTAATGAGGATTATAACAAATTATATGTAGGAGAGCAGCGGTCTTCAGCGTTGTTTACCGTAGCGGCAACACTTGCCATATTGCTTGCTTGTTTGGGTTTGTTTGGATTGGCAGCATTCACTACAGTTCAGCGGACAAAAGAAATCGGGATACGCAGAGTATTAGGAGCCAATGTTACAAATATCACTATGCTGATAGCAAAGAATTTTTTAATAATGATAGGGATCGCTATCCTAATTGCAATTCCGCTGGCATGGTATGCAGGCAATCAATGGCTGCAGGATTTTGCATTTCGAATTCCGGTGCAAGGATGGGTATTTATTGCGGCTGCTGCGGTTACAATAATCATTGCATTGGCAACTGTAGGGTTTCATTCGGTGAGATCGGCATTGATGAACCCGGTGAAATCATTACGAACTGAGTAATCAATAATTAATAATTATTAATTATTAATACAAACATTATGATCAAAAACTATTTCAAAATCGCATGGAGAAACCTTTCACGGAATAAAATTTCTTCTTTTATAAATATTGGCGGCCTTACGGTTGGCATGGCTGTTGCAATCCTGATAGGATTATGGATCTATGATGAATTATCGTTCAATAAATATCATCAGAATTATGGGCACATTGCGCAGGTAATGGTGCGGGGAAATGATCCTAAGCAAGGCCCATTTATCAATAACTCTTTGCAATATCCGCTTGCAAAAGAACTTCAGACAACTTATAAAAATAATTTTAAGCATATCGTCAGGGCATCCTGGGTCCAGGAATATGTTCTTTCTGCCGGGGATAAGAAACTATCCGCAACAGGACAATTTATGGATAAAGATGCGCCAGCAATGTTTACACTAAAAATGCTGCAAGGAAATTGGAACGGGTTAAACGATCCTCATTCCATCATGCTTTCGGCCTCTACTGCCAAAATGCTTTTTGGTAATGCTGATGCTATGGATCAACTGGTAGTGATCAGCAATAAAATGAATGTAAAAGTTTCGGGAATATATGAAGACCTTCCGCTGAATGCCCAATTCCATAACATTAAATTCTTTTCAACTTGGAACTTATGGGTTTCAGAAAATAACTGGATACAAAAAAAAGCAACAAACGATTGGCATAATCATTTTCTCAAATTGTATGCTGAGATAAAACCGGGTTCTGATTTTGAATCAGTCAATAACAGTATCAAAGACGCCGAACTGCGAAACATTCAAAATCTTGAGGGTTATAAAGCAGATGTAGCACGCAACCCACAGGTGTTTCTGCATCCGATGAACAACTGGCATTTATATCCTGTTACAAGGGCTGGCATAACCGATGATAAACCAGTCCGCATGGTGCGGCTCGTGGCAGTTATTGGCTTGTTTGTATTATTACTTGCCTGTATCAATTTTATGAACCTGAGTACGGCACGTTCGGAGAAAAGGGCAAAAGAAGTCGGCATTCGCAAAACAATAGGCTCAATGCGGAAGCAATTGTTATATCAATTTTTCAGCGAATCTTTATTAGTCGTTATTATTTCATTTTTTCTTTCCTGTTTACTGGTTAGTATTTTTCTTCCATGGTTCAATGATCTTTCGGCAAAGGAAATGTCGATCCCTTTAAATAATTTTTATTTCTGGCTGATAAGTATTGGATTCATTTTCATTACAGGCATTTTGGCCGGCAGTTATCCGGCATTATATCTTTCTTCCTTTAGACCCGTGAAAGTATTGAAAGGAACTTTTCGTACCGGCAGCTTAGCGGCAGTTCCAAGAAAAGCATTGGTTGTAATTCAATTTACTGTTTCGGTGGCGCTGATCATCAGTACGATTGTTGTTTATCGCCAGGTTCAGTTTGCAAAAGATCGCCCCGTTGGTTATACCCGTGAAGGAGTAATAATGATGGAAATGAAATCAGCAGATTTCAATGGGAAATATGACCTGATAAGAACTGAGTTGTTAAATACAGGCGCAGTTGCTGAAATGTCTCAATCAATGGGGAAAGTAACTGAAGTTGCATCTGGCAATAATGGATTTGATTGGAAAGATAAAGATCCTAATAAAGAAGAAAGTTTCGGGACACTGGGTGTTACATACGATCATGGAAAAACAATTGGATGGCAATTTGTTTCCGGTCGTGATTTTTCAAGAAATTATGCTTCAGATTCTTCTTCCGTAGTAATTAATCAAGCAGCTGTGGAGTATATGGGATTAAAAGATCCTGTAGGCGAAACGATCACGTGGAAATGGCGTGATAATGATCCGAAGCCCTATACAATTGTTGGAGTAATAAAGGATATGGTAATGGAATCGCCTTATGAACCTATTGAGCCAACACTATTTTTTATTAAGCCATTGAATGGTGGTGTTAACTGGATCAATATAAAAATTAATCCCGGTATTGCTTTTAGTAATGCGCTGCCAAAAATAGAAACCGTACTCAAAAAACTTGTTCCTTCTGCACCTTTCGATTACAAATTCGTTGACCAGGATTACGCGATGAAGTTTGCTGCTGAAGAACGTATCAGCAAGTTGTCCGGCTTCTTTGCTGTTTTAGCGGTCCTCATTTCTTGTTTGGGATTATTTGGCCTGTCAACTTTTGTTGCAGAACAAAGAACAAAAGAAATTGGCGTACGTAAAGTATTAGGAGCAACAGTGTTTAATGTATGGGGTTTATTGTCGAAAGAATTTGCTCTGTTGGTCATAGTATCTCTTTTCATTGCAACACCCATAGCATATTATTATATGCATGGATGGTTGCAGAATTATCAATACCGTGCTGATCTGTCGTGGTGGATTTTTGCTGCAGCCGGAGTTGGCGCATTAATAATTACTTTATTGACGATAAGTTTTCAAGCTTTTAAAGCTGCGATCGCTAACCCGATAAAATCATTACGAACTGAGTAGTCAATAATCTATAATTAATAATTAATCTTTATTAATTATTAAAACAAACATTATGTTCAAAAACTATTTCAAAACAGCCTGGAGAAATTTGTGGAAGAATAAAGTTTATTCTGCCATCAATGTGATTGGCTTATCAATCGGTATGGCCGCTTGTATTGCTATCCTTGTCTTTGTTTTTTATGAGCGGAGTTTCGACAACTTCCATACAAAGAATATTTACCGGCTTAACGAAGTGCAAAAATTTGAAGGTATGGTGGCTGCGCAAAAAGTAGCCTTGTCTATGTACCCGATGGGTCCGACATTAAAGGCTGAGTTTCCTGAAATAAAAAATTTTACAAGGATCAATGGCAGCGGCAACACTCCCTTGAATTATGGAGAGAAAAAGGTTTATATAAAAAGAATAGGTATAGTTGATTCCACTTTTCTGCAGATTTTTGATTTTAAATTATTGCAGGGTGATCGAAATACCGCATTAGAAAAGCCGAACACAATTGTATTAACAAAAGAAGATGCCGAAAGTTTTTTTGGTAAAGAAAACCCGATAGGGAAGACGTTGTCATGGTATCGCCGTAATGATACAACTGATCTGTTAGTGACAGGTGTTCTAGCCAATCTGCCTGAAAATTCCCATTTGCAGTTTAATGCGCTTGTTCCATTCAGAACTATCGAGCAACCTCAGTGGATGGATAACTGGGGCGGTAATTGGTTGAATACATACCTCGAGCTTGCGCCAAATACAAACATTGCTGCATTAGAAAAGAAATTTCCCGATTATCTCAAAAGACATATGACAAATGAAAACTGGAAGAACTATGAACTCTTTTTACTTCCATTAAGTGAAGTGCATGGCGGGGCGAATGATATCGGATTGGACAGTTGGAATTACCAGCAATTTGATAAGAGCTATACAAAGATCTTTTTCATAATTGCATTTGTAGTATTGCTGATCGCTTGTGTCAATTTCATGAATCTTTCAACAGCCCGTTCTGCGGAAAGAGCAAGAGAAGTGGGTGTTCGTAAATCGATCGGCGCATTCCGCTGGCAGTTATCAATGCAATTCATTGGTGAATCAATAATGCTGGCTTTTATCGCACTATTCTTTGCCATCATTCTTGTAAAACTTTTTTTACCTGCCATTGAAAACTTAAGCGGAAGAGATCTTGACTTCCCAATATTTACGAGTTGGAAACTTATTTTGTCATTGATCACGGGCACTATTGCTCTTGGAATGATATCAGGTTTGTATCCGTCAGCTTACCTGTCTTCATTTCAACCGGTAAAAGTTTTAAAAGGATCGGCACAGACAGGAAGAAGCAAGAGTGCTTTGAGGAATGTACTTGTAGTAACACAGTTTGCTTCGGCCATTTTCCTGATCATCGCTACCACATTTGCCATAAGACAATTAAATTTTATGAAGAACCGTGCCACTGGTTTTGATCGTGAGCAGGTGGTGAATGTGCCGCTTAATCAGGGAGCCCGGAATTACCAACTTCTCAAAAAAGAATTGCTGCAAAATACACTTGTCACTGGTGTTACGGCTTCGCAAGACATCCTCGGGAGCCATTTGGATCAATCAGGAGTTCAATTCATAGGTGATGGACCAAGAAGGGATCTAACATCAACCCGTTTGATCGTTGACCCTGATTATGTAAAGCTTTATAAAATCCAGCTGGTGGCGGGGAGAGACTTTTCTCCCGACTCTTCTGCCAATGGCAGGGAATACATCATCAATGAATCCCTGGCAAAAGAATTATTGAAAGATAATACAAAGTCAGATTTCTCCTCATTGCTCGGTAAAAACTTTGGATTTGATTCGGCAGGACAGATCATTGGGATTGCGAAAGATTTCAATTTTAATTCTTTGCATCATAAGATCGAAACCATGTTCATGTTCAACCAGTCCCGGTGGGGACTCGGCCAGATGTCAGTAAAAATAAATGGCAGCAGGGCAAAAGAAGCACTGGATTATATTGAGTCGGTTTGGAAAAAAGTTAATCCGGGTATTCCTTATGAATACGAATTTCTGGATGATCATTTTAAACAAGTTTACCGTGCCGATTCACAAATAAGTACAATTGTTGGTGCACTTGCCATATTAGCGATCATTATTTCCTGTCTTGGCTTATTTGGCCTGGCTTCTTACGCTGCAGAAAAAAGAGTGAAAGAAGTGGGTATACGAAAAGTATTGGGAGCTACTCTTCAACACATCGCATTTAAGTTATCAAAAGATTTTTTGAAATATGTTTTGATTGCCGCTTTGATCGCACTTCCATTATCATGGTTTGCTATTAATAAGTGGCTGCAGGATTATGCGTATCGTGTTGAGATCAGTTGGTGGATATTTTTGGTTGCTGTTGTTTTAGCATTAGTGATCGCATTAATAACGATCAGCTTCCAGGCAATAAAGGCAGCGGTTGCTAACCCGATAAAATCATTAAGAACTGAATAAATTTTTTGTTATGATCGGTAATTATTTCAAACTGGCTTTAAGGAATCTTATAAAACGTAAAGGCTATTCCTTGTTGAATATTCTTGGACTTGCCATTGGCATAACATGCTGCTTACTTATTTTCCAGTACGTTTCTTTTGAAAGAAGTTATGATAGCTTTCCGGAAAAAGCGAAGCAAATAGCAAGGCTGCGTCTTGATTCTTACCGGCAGGGAAAACTTTCCTGGCAATCTGCTACGATATATCCTGCATTTGGTCCCACCTTAAAAAAAGATTTCCCGGAAGTTGAAGATTTTTGCCGCTTGTATGATGCCAATCTTCTTTTATCTAATGATAGGAAAGACGTAAAATTTAATGAACGGCAAGGTTATTATGCCGATCCTTCATTTCTTAAAATGTTCAATATAAAATTGCTGAAAGGAGATCCTGCAACTGCACTTGATGCTCCTGATAAATTATTGTTGTCTGAAGAAATGGCAAAGAAATATTTCGGAACTGAAGATCCGGTTGGGAAAAGCCTAACGCTACGAGATCCGGATTTTTCAAGAACGCTGCAGGTAACCGGAATATTCAAAGAGCTGCCTGCTAATTCGCATCTTGTCATCAATCACCTGTTATCTTATTCTACCCTGGGAAGTATTGGACGGCAATTTGGAGACACGACCGATCAAACACAAACAAGCTGGGGATGGTATGACTTTTATACTTACCTGCAATTAAAACCGGGAACAGACCTGGAAAAACTGGAAAAGAAATTTCCCGCATTCTGCGATCAATACATCAACAATACTGAATGGTATAAAAAAAATAACGTGCGGTGTGAGATTTACCTGATGCCGTTACAGGATATTCATCTCTATTCGAATTATAACCAGGAAGCCGAAGTAAATGGAAATGGAAGATCAGTAGCGTTTCTTTTCCTGATCGCATTCTTTATAATGGGTATTGCATGGATCAATTATATCAACCTGGCGACAGCACGGTCAGTGGAAAGAGCAAAAGAAGTTGGAATAAGAAAAATGATGGGTGCTATGCGGAGAACCCTGGTCACACAATTTTTGCTGGAGAGTTTATTGTTGAATCTTGCCTCACTATCTATCGCAGTTTTTTCAGCGTACCTGCTTACTCCGGCTTTCAATCAAATGATCGGAAGAGAACAGGGCAGTTTCCTGTTGCAGCCGGTTTATTGGACCATCTTCTTTTCAATTTTTATTGCGGGAACATTATTATCCGGTGTGTACCCTGCATTTGTTATATCAGGCTATCAGCCGATCAAAGTATTAAAAGGCCTTTTCAAAAATACTTCGGGGGGATTGAGTCTTCGGAAAGGATTGATCATTTTGCAATTTGCTACTTCCGTAGTAATGATCGCCGGTACTATGATCGTTTATCAGCAGGTGAATTATATGCGCAAGCAGCAACTGGGTGCTAATATCAATCAGACACTTGTTTTAGATGGCGCTTTTTCGATGCTGGATTCTGTTTACAGAGCCACTTTGCACCCATTCAAAACTGCCATGCTCCAACAGCCGGGTATAAAAAATATAACAGGTTCAACAACTGTTATGGGTAAAGAAATTTATTGGACCCAGGGTGTTCGTCGTTTAAATCAACAGAACCAGGGTTCCGTTACTCTTTATCATATCGGTATTGACTATGATTATATTCCTTCTTATGAAATGAAATTAGTGGCAGGAAGAAATTTTTCCCGTGATTTTAAAACAGATGATAAGGCGGCCATACTAAATGAAACGGCTATTGCTCAAATGGGATTTGAAAGTCCCGAAAAAGCCATCAATGAAAAATTAATAAGGGGCAGGGATACAATATCCATTATCGGGGTATTACAGGATTTTCACCAGGAAGGATTGCAAAAGAGTATTCAGCCTCAAATTCTCCTTCTTCGTGAATATGGCCGGAATGCGTATTCAGTTAAAGTAGAATCGGCTGATATGAGCAAAACGATCGCCGGTGTAAAAACAACCTGGGATAAATTTTTCCCGAATGACCCTTTCAATTATTATTTTCTTGATGAGTCGTACGATCAGCAATACAAAGCAGATAAGTTGTATGGTAAAGTATTCAGCCTGTTCTCATTCCTGGCGATCCTGATTGCGTGTTTTGGATTATTGGGACTATCAGCATACAATATTTTACAGCGAACAAAGGAAATCGGTATCCGGAAAGTATTAGGAGCATCAGTACAAAATGTACTGTTCATTTTATCAAAAGATTTTATAACCCTCGTTGGTATTTCATTCCTGCTTGCAGTTCCTGTTACCTGGTGGGTGATGCATAACTGGTTGCAGGATTTTGCATACAGGATCAACATGCCATGGTGGGTATTTGCAATAGCAGGGTTGATGGCGGCACTGATCGCATTTATAACGATCAGTTTCCAGGCAATAAGAGCAGCGATGGCGAACCCGGTAAAGAGTTTAAGAACCGAATGATCAGCACCACGACCTGCCTGCCGGCAGGCAAGTTTGAAGCATTTTGAAAAGATTATGAGGAAAATAATGATGAATAGAATTACTGAAGTATCCCGATTTAATCGGGACGACGCAAGGGACGGTGAATAGAATTGAAAATGTTGATAACAAAAAAAATAAAACATAGCACCTAAAACATATTTTATGTTTAAAAACATTTATAAGATCGTTTTGCGCAATATGTGGCGTTACAAAGGCTACACATTACTCAACATTTTTGGATTGGGTGTCGGTCTTGCTGCCATTGTTTGGGGATTTCAAACCTATCGCTTCAGTTTCAGCTTTGATAATTTTCATACGGACCGGGATAATGTTTACAGGGCCTTGACTTTTCAGTCTGGTGCAAATGGTGTAAAGGGCATTTTTCCAATGGCTGCTGTAAAGCAGGCCCAGGCTGAATTTGCAGGAATAGCTGAAGCGGTGCGTTATGACAGCCGTAGCATGAATATAAAGTATGATAAGAACGAACCTTTTGCCGAACAAGTGCATTTTACTGATCCGGCATTCTTTGATCTATTCAATTTTCCTGTTGTAGCTGGTACAAATGATATTACAGATAAGAATTCTGTACTCATTACTGAAGCAACCGCAAAAAAATATTTTGGCAAGCAGGATGCCGTGGGAAAATCATTGATCTTTTATTCCGGTGAAAACTATGCGATGCCGCTAACAGTAAGGGGAGTTTTAAAAGATGTTCCGCCAAATTCTTCAATGCGCTTTGGGTTTATTACCAATTTTGAAAATTATTTAAAAGGTGATGGTTCAAAGATCGCTGATGATGACTGGGCCTGGATGCTTGATGCAGCATTTTTCAGAATTCCGAATAAGGCAGATGTTCCATTGATCACAAAATCACTTGCTAAGTATTTACCCTTACAGAATAAAGCAAGAATGGACTGGAAGGCTTCAGGCTTCAAACTTATTTCAATGCGGGAAAATGCGATCATTGGTGATATCGACAATAACGGACTTTGGGAACGTCCCGAAAATTCCGCTGCGTTTGGCCCTATTGCTCTGGCTCTCTTAATTTTCCTTTCTGCCTGTTTGAATTTTTCCAATACCACGGTTGCTCATGCAAACAGGAGGTTAAAAGAAATTGGAATGAGAAAGGTGATGGGAAGTTCACACCGGCAACTGGTTACTCAATTATTATTAGAATGTTGTTTTATTGTTTGTCTTGCGGTTTTGCTGTCAGTTGTTTTAAATCGCTTTTGGCTCCCGACATTCAACCAAATGTTCACTGCTGTAAAGATCACTGCAGATTACTTTAGAGATGCTACACTTCTTTTGTTTATTGGTGGTGCTGTCTTATTAACTACTTTACTTGCTGGCGCTTACCCTGCATTTTATATTACCCGGTTCAATCCTTCAACTATTTTCAGGGGTACAGTAAAATTTGGCGGCACCAGTCTGTTTTCAAGAATAATGCTGGGGTTACAATTATCTATTGCTATCATCACAGTTATTGCAGGTATTGGCTTTGCGCGCAATGCCGAATTTCAAAAGAATTATGATTATGGATATAATATCAAAAATACCATTGGTGTTATCATAACTGATACGGCTGCATTTCCGGCTTTTAGAAATGAGGTAGCTGCTATTCCACAAGTCACTGCATTGGCCGGAACAAGAAGTCATATTGGTTATGGATACCGTAATGTGGTGGCGGAAGCAGAAGGCAAAAAAGGTGAAACCAATTATCTCGAAGTCGGAAGAGATTATATAAAAACAATGAATCTTAAAATGGCGGAAGGACGTGGGTTCGATGCGCAAATGGAAGGAGACTACACCAATTCAATTTTGATTACACAAAATCTTGCAGCTAACTATGGATGGAAAGATAAAGAAGCGATCGGTAAGAAAATGTTTATTGATAGTGTGAACTATGCTGTTGTTGGAGTATTAAAAGATTTCAAGGTTGATCAGTTGTTTGATCCGCAGGAACCCGCAGTAATGAAGCTGGGAAAAGAAAACAGGTACCAGTTTCTTGTTTTGCAGGCAAAAGTCTCGGATCTCGAATTAGTGTATGCGAAGACAAGAGATGCATGGAAAAAGATATTTCCTATGAAACCTTTCACCGGTTTTTATCAAAACGACTTAACGCATGAAGCGTTCCAGGTCACTAATAATATCGCAAAGATTTTTTCATGGTTTGCGCTTATTTCGATCCTCCTTACCGCCACAGGATTGTTTGCATTGGTTTCGCTTACCGTAGTTAAAAAAATGAAGGAAATAGCTCTGCGGAAAGTGGCAGGTGCAAGAGCAAGGCATATACTGGTATTGATCAATCGCGGCTATTTCTGGGTATTTCTTATAGGTGCTGCAATTGGTTGTTACGGTGGTTATGCATTTACAAAACTTTTGCTTGATTCAATATTCGGGGTAAACTCAGGCATTGCGACCTCCACATTGATAAATTCAGTGATTGTGCTATTCGTAATTGCTGGTATTACATCGGGCATCAAAGTATGGCAGGCGGTACGAACGAATCCGGTAAAACTTTTAAGAACAGAATGAACCACGATTTATATGATTAAAAGGAGGGCAAACAAAAAACTGAAAAGCATTTATAACGTAAAATATCGTAGCCATGTTTAAAAACTATTTGAAAACAGCGATCAGGAATTTACTTCGGTATAAGGGCTTTGCGATCATCAATATTTCCAGCCTTACCATTGGCATTATTGGTTGTTTAGTAATTGGTTTGTTTGTGTGGGACGAATGGCAATATGACAAAGAAATTCCCGGTGGTGAAAATGTGTACCGCATTTATGAGCAGCGTAAAAATAACGATGCAATAACCTACGGTGCACCTGTACCTCCTGCTTATGCGACCTTTCTCAAGCGTACTTATCCTGAAGTGGATACGACAGCTCGTATCCTCATGTCTCCTGATAAATTTTTGATGGAAACAGGAGAGAAAAGAAACTATGAAGATAAAGGCTGGTTTGTGGAATCATCTTTTTTTGCAATATTCCCTTTAAAGTTTACTAATGGTGATCCTGCTACAGCATTGACTGAACCAAGAACTGTCGTGATTACAGACGACCTGGCCAAAAAATATTTTAATAACGAAGACCCGGTCAATAAAACTCTTTATATAGATAAAGACACATTTGCTGTAAAGGGTGTTCTCGCGAAATTGCCTGAACATTTTCATTTGAACTTTCGTTATCTCATGTCCCTGCCTTCTGCCGGTATTCAAAGAGAAAGAATGGAAAGATGGACATGGCACCAGTTTTATACATATGTAAAATTAAAGCCGGGTGCAAATGTTCGGCAACTGCAGGATAAGTTCCAGGCACATATGAAGAAGGAGATATTTCCGACACTAAACCAAACCGGGTTTACATTTCTTCCATTTTTTCAACCATTAAAGGATATTCATCTCCAGTCTGCAGACTTCATTTATGATAATGCTGTTCGCGGCAACCAAACTTATGTGAAAGCATTAACCATTATAGCCTTATTTGTTTTAGTCATCGCCTGTTTCAATTTTATCAATCTTGCTACGGCACGATCATTCAGAAGAGCGAAAGAAATTGGAGTTAGAAAAGTAATTGGCGCAGAAAGAAAACAGCTCATCATGCAATTCATCGGGGAAACCATCTTACTTTCTGTTTTATCGATGCTGCTTGCCATTATTGCAACTTTTTTTATCGCTCCTCTGTCGAATCAATTTACAGGCAAATCAATAGCGTTTAATCCCTTTACGAATCCAATACTTGGTCTGGTCATATTGGCTACCGGAGTGGTTATAGGCATGCTTGCAGGCATCTATCCCGCACTTGTGTTATCAGGCTTTCAGCCAATAAAAGTTTTAAAAAACATGAAACTTATTGGTAGCAGCGGTGGTGCATGGTTGAGGCAAGCCTTGGTTGTTATTCAATTTGCCCTTTCTGTCTTATTGATCGTTTCTACAACCATTGTTTACCGACAAACAAGATATTTGAACAATGCCGATCTCGGGTTTAATAATGAACAGGTGATTTATTTCCAGACGAGAGGTGATGTGGACGCTAAGCTTGAAACTTTCAAAGATGAAATAAAACGTTCCCCAAATGTTGTTTCGGTTACTTCCGGCTATGGTTTGCCGGGTGATCTATATGCAGGCGACGGAGTTACT
>Ga0075419_10001248_pt1 | contig 16502 bp, 19 predicted proteins | sample SoiMetdeltSBSDD3_FD_76900 | JGI IMG/M metagenome (GOLD analysis project Ga0075419, IMG submission 76900) | Bulk soil microbial communities from a Populus tree surrounding site in Tennessee, USA - Soil MetaG P. deltoides SBSDD3 | ecosystem: Environmental > Terrestrial > Soil > Tree plantation... | reverse complement strand
CCCGGGTCTGCACGATCAGTGCCAGCGCGCCCGCGACCAGCGCCAGCTAGAGCACACGCAGCCGGTCCCCGCCCCTGCCCGGCAGCGAGAACCCGCCGGGGATCGCTCGATCCGGTGCCGCAGGATGACCGCCGCGAGCAGCGGCGTGAACACGACGTACATGCCGGTGACGAACCCGGACACGCTCGCGGATGTGTGCCGCAAAACCTCGGTCTGCAGCAGCTGCGCGACGCCGTACGTGACTCCCAGCGCGACGCCGCGGCGCCGGCCCAGCCGGCGTAACCGCCCGACCGCAGCCGGACGCACCGCGAGCAGGACGACGGCGGCGATCGCGAACCGCAGCGCGAGGTAGTCCGCGACGGCCAGGCGGGAGTGCGTCACTCCCGAACCCTCTCAGACTCCTTACGCCCCCTTGAGAGACGGGTCAGGACCCGTGCGCGGCGTGCTCCACAACGCAGTCCGGGCCCGGGAAGACCAGGGACTCGTGGCCGTCGGAGAACCTGACCAGGTACGGCGGTGCACCGTCGGCCCCGCGGACCTCGATCACCTCGCCGTGGCGCTCCTGGGTGCCGACCGTACGGCCCCGGACGTGCAGATGGTCGCCGACCTCAGCTCTCATCGCGGATCACCTCCAGGTCCCACCGTAGGCCCCGACCGCCCGCGCTGCGAACCCTCTAGAGCACGGTGATCGTGACGGTGGTGCCGTTGTGGGCTATCGAGTTGCCGGCCGGGTTCTGCGCGGCGACCACGTTCACGCCGACGTAGAGCGCCGCCCGCTGCACCTTGACCTTGAACCCGGCCCGCTCCAGCACGGTGCGGGCGTCCTTGGTCTGCATCCGCCACACGCTCGGTACCCGGACCAGCGGGGGGCCCTTCGACACCACCAGCTCGATCTTGTCCTTGGCGAACCGCTCGCCGGAGTTCGGGTTCTGGCTGATCACCCGGCCCCGCGCGACGGACTCGGAGAACTCCTCGGTGGTCCCGACCGTGAAGCCGAGCCGGCCGAGTTCCCTGGCCGCGTCCCGGAGCCGCTGGCCGGTGGTGTTCGGTACGTCGATCGGCTGCGGCCCGCGGCTGATCGTGAGGTTCACTACCTGGCCACGCTTGACCACTACCCCGGGCCCCGGGGCGGACGACATGACCTTGCCCGCGGCAACAGCCTCGCTGTACTTCTGGGCCTCGGAACCGACCACCAGGTTGAGCCTGGCCAGTGTGTCGCGGGCGACAACCGCGTCGCTGCCGGCCAGCTTCGGGATCTTGTACCGCTCCTTGCCCTTCGAGACGGTCAGCTCGACCTGGCCGTTCTTCAGGATCCGGTCGCCGATGCCCGGGTCGGTGCTGAGCACCCTGCCGGCCGGCACCGATTCGTCGAACGCCTGCCCCGCGACCGTCGTGGTCAGGCCGTCGATCCGCGCCTTGTCGGCCGCCTGGGCGACGGTCATCGCGGTCAGGTCCGGCGTCCTCGTGTACCGCTGCACACCGTAGTACCAGGCCGCGGTACCGACCCCGGTCGCGAGCAGCAGCACCAGCAGCAGCGCCAGCGGCCCGCGACGGCGGCGTCGTACCCGAGCAGGAGCGGGCTCGGCCACCCGCGGTGGTACCCGGATCGGCTCGTGCTCGACGATCACCGTGTCCGTGCGGACCCCGGCGCCGTACCCGTCGTACCGGTGCGGCGAGTCGTCGAACGGCCCGGGTTCGCCGAGACCCTGCAGCGCGAGGATCGGCACGGTCAGGTCGCCGGTCAGCTCCGGGTCGTCCGGCAGCCCCTCGTCGAGCGCGCTGCGGACCCGGCGGACCTGCTGCGCGAACACGTGCGCGTCGGCCGGCCGGTGCTCGCGGCTGCGGGAGGTGGCCCGCTGCACCAGCGCGTCGACGTACGGCGGGATGCCCGGCTGCAGCGCAGACGGCGGCGGCACGTCGTTGTGCACGTGCCGGTACGCGACCTGGAGCGGGGTGTCGCCGGTGTGCGGCTTGGCGCCGGTGAGCATCTCGTACAGCACGATGCCGGCCGAGTACACGTCCGACCGCGCGTCCGCGGCGCTGTCGGTGACCAGCTCGGGCGCCAGGTACGAAACGGTACCCATCAGCAGGCCCTGGGTGACCGTGTTCCCGTTCGCGCTGACCGCGCGAGACAGGCCGAAGTCGGCGACCTTGATCTTGCCGTCGGTCGCGATCAGCACGTTCTCCGGCTTGACGTCGCGGTGCACGATGCCGGCGTCGTGCGCGGCGGACAGCGCGGCCAGGATCGGGCTGAGCAGGTCCAGCGCGCGGGCCGGCGACATCGGCGCCTGATCCCGCATCAGCTCGCGCAGGGTCTGGCCCGGCACATACTCCATCGCCAGGAACAGCGTGTCGTCGTCGGAGCCCTGGTCGAACACCGCGACCACGTTCTGGTGCGACAGCCTGGCCGCGGCGCGGGCCTCGTGCACGAACTTGCGGGCGAAGTCGGTGTCGGTGCCGAGCCCGCCGTTCATCACCTTGAGCGCGACCACCCGGTCGAGGCGGGTGTCGAGCGCCTCGTAGACGGTTGCCATCCCGCCGCGCGCCACCCGGGAACCCACGCGGTACCGCCCGTCGAGCATCCGCCCGACGTGGGGGTCGCTGATCTCGGTGTCCACGGTCGGTTCGGGTTCCTTTGCGGTCTCCGGTGCAGCCCGGCGCCCTATACGGCCTTGCCCAGAGAGTGTAGATACGCGGTTCGGCGCGGCTCCGGAGCCGCGCCGAACTATCACGCACCGGCTATCGCCGTGCACGCTGTGTCACGCCGTCACAAGGACGAGAACCTCCCCGCGAGACACGCTCCCTGACGGTGAGTGGTGGGACTGTCATGACAAAAGTGACCCTTGTGACTAATGGGATTGATGTTTCCAAAGGGCTAGCTGAACGCCTGGATTACATCGGTGTAATTCACAAGGCACGTATCCTCGCGTGCCGCGACCAGGACTACTCGCAGTGCGAAGGTACGGCGTGTGTCAGGTGCCGAGGCGGCCGTCGAGCGGCGACGACGCTTGGGCCGAGTGCCAGCGGCGCGGGATCCGCCCCGCCCGGTACGCGGCTCGTCCCGCCTCGACCGCCTGGCGCATCGCCGCGGCCATCAGCGCCGGCCGTTCCGCCCGGGTGACCGCGGTGGCGACCAGCACGGCGTCGCAGCCGAGCTCCATCGCCAGGGCCGCGTCACTCGCGGTGCCGATCCCGGCGTCGAGCACGATCGGGACCTCGGCCTGCTCGACGATCATCGCGATGTTGTGCGGGTTCCGGATCCCGAGCCCGGACCCGATCGGCGAGCCGAGCGGCATCACCGCGGCGCAGCCGGCCTGTTCCAGCCGGCGGGCCAGGATCGGGTCGTCGTTGGTGTACGCGAGGACCGAGAAGTCGTCGGCGACCAGCCGTTCGGCAGCGTCCAGCAGCTCGACCGCGTCCGGCAGCAGGGTGTGGTCGTCCGCCACCACCTCGAGCTTGATCCAGCTGGTGCCCAGCGCCTCGCGCGCGAGCTTCGCGGTCAGCACGGCCTCGCCGGCGGTGAAGCAGCCGGCCGTGTTCGGCAGCACCTCGATGTCGTGCCGTTTCAGCACGTCCAGCACCGAGCCCTGCTGCCCGGGATCGAGCCGGCGCAGCGCGACTGTGGTCAGCTCGGTGCCGGAGGCAACCAACGCCTCCTCGAGCGCCTCCAGGCTGGCCGCGCCACCTGTGCCCATCACGAGCCGGGACGAGAACTCCCGTCCGGCGATCAGCAACGCGTCGTCGATCTCGGTCAACCTCCCTGCACCGCCGTGAGGATCTCCACCCGGTCGCCGTCGGCCAGCACGACCTGCTGCCAGGACGCCCGGGTCACCACCTCGTCGTTCACCGCGACCGCGACCCCGGTGTCCGTCCGCGACATCGTCGCGACCACATCGGCAACGGAGACACCGGCATCGAGATCGCGTGGAGTCCCGTTCACGATCACCTTCATGAGGCCACTGTGCCAGGCGTGAATCGCTCGGCCACGAAGGGCTCCGCGATCCGGGGCAGCGACCCGGACGTGATGGTCTCCGCGATCACCTGAGCGGTGACCGGGGTGAGCAGTACGCCGTTGCGGTAGTGCCCGGTGGCCCACAGCAGGCCGTCCAGCCCGGACGGGCCGAGCACGGGTGCATTGTCCGGCGTCGCGGGCCGCAGCCCGGCCACCGTCTCGACCAGCTCGAGCTCGTCGGTGACCGGCAGCACCGTGCGGGCGTCCCGCAACAGGCTGAACACCCCGCCGGCCAGCACCCGGGTGTCGTACCCGAGCTCGGTCGTCGTCGCACCCACCACCAGCTCGCCGTCCGGCCGCGGCACCAGGTACACCGCGAACCCGCGCGCGGTGGCGCGCACGGTGTGGCTCAGCACCGGCCGGTACGCCTCCGGCACCCGCAGGCGGAGCACCTCGCCCTTGACCGGCCGGACCGGTGGCCGCAGCTCCTCCGGTACGCCGGCCAGCTGCGCGGACCACGGACCGGCCGCGACAAGCACGGTGTCCGCCGCCGGCGCGGTGCCGTCCTCCAGCCGGACGCCGACCACCCGGTCGCGCTCCACCAGCACCCGCTCCACCGGCTGCCGGACCAGCGTCACGCCGGCCCGCTCGGTGGCGGCCAGCAGCGCGGTCACGGTCTTGCGGTTGTCCACCGAGTGGTCGCTCGGCACCCACAGCCCAGCCGCCACTCCGACCGCGAGCATCGGCTCACGCTTTCGGGTCTCGCGCCCGGTCAGCTCGGCCACCTCGAGCCCGAGCCGACGCTGGTACGACGCGAGCCGGGACAGCACCGCGGCGTCGTCCACGTCGTACGCGACCGACAGCGTGCCCGACGCGTGCAACCCGGCCGGCAGACCGGACGCGTCCTCGAGCTCGGCGGCGAAGTCCGGCCAGGCCCGGGCGCTCGCGAGGTTCAGCGCCAGCAGCGCCTCCTCGCCGTACTCGACCTCGGTGACCGGAGCCAGCATCCCCGCGGCCACGGACGACGTACGACGCCCCGGCGTCGGGTCGCAGACCGTCACCCGGAGCCCCGCCTGCGCCAGCCGCCAGGCGCTCGCCAGACCGATCAGCCCGCCGCCGACGACGATCACGTCGGGGCTCGGGGCGGCGCTCGGAACGCTGGGCGAGGGCATGTGGCCAGGCTACGACGAGCGGTTCGTGGCAGGCTGAGCGCGTGACTGCTGAGACCATCGACGACTCGGCGACCGGCGGCCTGCGCGACCGGCTCGGCTCGGCGCGGCTCTACCTGTGCGTGGACGCCCGGCAGGAGCAGGGCGACCTGGAGGAGTTCCTGGACGCGGCGCTGCGCGGTGGTGTGGACATCGTCCAGCTGCGGCAGAAGGACCTGGAGGCCGCGGACGAGCTCGCCGCACTGGAGGTGTTCGCGGCGGTCGCCGCCCGGCACGACGCGCTGCTCGCGGTGAACGACCGGGCCGACGTCGCCTTCGCCGCCGGCGCGGATGTGCTACACCTCGGCCAGCGCGACCTGCCGGTGCGGGCAGCGCGCGCGATCTGCGGCCCGGACATCGTGATCGGCCGCTCGACGCACTCGTTCAGCCAGGTCAACGCCGCGATCGCCGAGGCCGGTTCGGACTACTTCTGCGTCGGTCCGTGCTGGGAGACGCCGACGAAGCCCGGCCGGACGGCCGCAGGCCTGGACGTGGTCTCGTACGCCGCGGCGAAGCGGCCGGCGAAGCCGTGGTTCGCGATCGGCGGCATCGACCTCGGCCGGCTGGACCAGGTACTGGAGGGCGGCGCGCACCGGGTGGTCGTGGTCCGGGCGATCACCGAGGCCGACGACCCGGAGGCGGCTGCCGCCGAGTTCGCCCGACGACTGCGGGAGGCATCCGAATGATCAACAACCCGAAGGCGGCCCGGATCGTCGCGGTCGTGGTGATCGCGATGCTGGTGATCACGATGGCCGCGGCCCTGTTCGGCTGCAGCACGACCGAGTCCCGGTGACCGGGCTGCGTCGCGTGCTGTCGGCCGGCGCCCAGCCCGGGGTCTACCGCTGGCGGTCGGCGGACGCGACCGACGACGTAAGCCGTGACGTCAAAGCGGCCGGGTGGGGCTTCGTGCTGCTGGACACGTCCGGGGTAGGGGACAAGGCCGGCTTCCTGGACGCGTGCGCGACCGCGTTCGACCTGCCGCGCTGGTTCGGCCGGAACTGGGACGCACTTGCCGACGCGCTCGGCGACCGCTCGACCGGCGAGCCCGAGGTGGTGCTCTGGGACAGCTGGCAGCAGCTGGCGGAGAGCGACCTGGACGCGCTCGACGTCGCCGTACAGATCTTCACCGAGGACGCGAACAGCACCGGCCAGCTCCGCGTTTTGCTCCGCGACCCCGGCGGGTCCGACAAGCTCCCACCGCCGATCGCGGACCTCCCGCAGCTCTAGACGCCCCCAGACATCAGGTCAGCGGCCGTCGGCTGGTCAGGCGAGGCCACGAGTGTGGTGTGGCGGCGTTGAGCCCGACTTCCCGTAAGGACACGCCGGGCGGATCCGCCCGAAACGGCGTGTCTCCACGGGAGGTGAGCTCTCCCTCGGACTCCCCGTAGCGACACGCCGCCCCAATCCAGTCGGAACGGCGTGTCTCCACGGGAAATGGGGACGGTCAGACCGAGCGGACGGTGGCGGCGACGGCGAGGTCGGCGAGGGCGGTGCGGGCCGCCTCGTCGACGAACGGGGCGTCGCGCAGCGCATCGGCGGCGGCCTCGGTGCGGTGCGCGATCAGGTCCTCGCAGGCGTCGACGGCCCGGCTGTCGATCAGGATCTCGCGCAGCAGCTGGATCTCGTCGTCGTCCAGGTCCCGCCGGCCGAACAGCTTGTCGAACTCGGCCAGCTGCACCTCCGACGCATGGTCGACGGCGTACGCGACCAGCACGGTCCGCTTGCCCTCGCGCAGGTCGTCGCCGGCCGGCTTGCCGGTCACGGCCGGGTCGCCGAACACACCGAGCAGGTCGTCGCGGAGCTGGAACGCCTCGCCCACCGGCAGCCCGTACGCCGACAGCGCGGCGAGCAGCTCCGGCGTACCACCGGCGAGCGCGGCGCCGATGTGCAGCGGCCGCTCGACGGTGTACTTCGCGGACTTGAACCGCAGCACCCGCAGCGCTCGGTCCATGTCCGACTCACCGCTGGCCTGCGCGACCAGGTCCAGGTACTGGCCGGCGATCACCTCGGCCCGGAATGCATCGAAGTAGGTCGCGGCCCGGCGCAGCGCGGCCGGGTTGAACCCGGACGTATGCAGCAGTCCGTCGGCCCAGACCAGGCAGAGGTCGCCGAGCAGGATCGCCGCACCGATCCCGAACGAGGCCGGGTCGCCGCCGCCCTCGGTGCCCTGCCGGGCCCGCTCCTCGGCCTCGAACCGCCGGTGCGCGGACGGCACCCCGCGTCGTACGTCGGAGGAGTCCATCACGTCGTCGTGCACCAGCGCGCTGACGTGCAGCATCTCCAGGCTGGCGGCCGCGGCCAGGATCGGCAGCGCCGGGTCGCCGCCGGCGGCCCGGAAACCCCAGTAACAGAAGGAGGGACGCAGTCGCTTGCCGCCGCTGGTCGCGTCCCGGGCGGCCTCGACCTGGGCGGCGAGCTCGGGCCCGACCGCACTCAGCTTGCGGGCCTGGACGTCGAGGTAGGCGGTCAGCGCGCGCTGCACCTCGGCGGGAATGTCTGGGGTAGCTGTGGTGGGGTCGGGCACGGTCCGGAGCGTAGTCGGTGGCGCCGGACGGGCCGACCGGCCGGTAGCCTGGGCGGGTGGTTAGCGGACTGCCTTCACGGCGCAACGACAGTGCTCCGACGATCCGGGAGCTGATCTCGGCGGGCGAGCGCTCATTCTCGTTCGAGTTCTTCCCGCCGAAGACGCCAGAGGCCGAGGAGGTGCTGTGGCGCTCGCTGCGTGAGCTGGAGCGGCTGCGGCCGACCTTCGTGTCGATCACGTACGGCGCCGGCGGTTCCAGCCGTGACGGCACCGTCCGGGTCACCGAGCGGGTCGCTCAGGACACCTCGATGACACCGCTCGGGCACCTCACCTGCGTGTCGCAGTCCCGCGACGAACTGCGCTCGGTGATCGGCGCGTACGCCGGTTCCGGCGTGCGCAACGTGCTCGCCATCCGGGGCGACCCGCCGGGTGGTCCCCGGCAGCCATGGGTGGCGCACCCGGAGGGCATGAACCACGCGATCGAGCTGGTCGAGCTGGTCCGCGGGCTTGGCGACTTCTGCGTCGGCGTCGCGGCGTTCCCGGACAAGCACCCGGAGGCCGAGGACTGGGAGTCCGACGCCCGCGTGCTTGCGGCGAAGGCGAAGGCGGGCGCGGACTTCGCGATCACGCAGATGTTCTTCGGCGCGGACGACTACTTCCGGCTGGTCGACCGGGCCGCGGCGCACGGCTCTGACATCCCGATCCTGCCAGGCGTGATGCCGGTGACGAACGTCAAGCAGATCCAGCGGATGGCCGAGCTGACCGGTGTCGCGATGCCGGCGCGCGTGACCGAGCGGCTGCTGGCGGTCGAGGGCGAGCCGGCGGCGGTCCGCGCGGTCGGTGTCGAGATCGCCACCGAGCTGTGCGACGCGCTGCTGTCCGGCGGTGCGCCGGGCATCCACTTCATCACGCTGAACCGGTCCACGGCGACGCGCGAGGTGTTCCAGAACCTGACCGCCCACGTCGGTGCCCGTGTGAGCTGAGTGGGGACTGACATGGCGGATCCGTCGGACCTCCTGGTGGACCGCACGCTCGTGCTGCTGCGGCACGCCAAGGCGGTCCGATCGATCGACGGACCCGATATCGACCGTCCGCTGGCCGGCCGCGGCCACCGTGACGCCAAGGCCGCCGGCCGTTGGCTCGCGGACCAGGGTCTAGCCGCCGATCTGGTCCTGTGCTCGACGGCGGTGCGCACCCGGGAGACGTGGGAGTACGCTGCCGCCGGTGGCGCCGAGACCGCGGATGTGTGGTTCGACCGGCGCATCTACGACGCCGACCCGGACAACCTGCTCGACGTGATCCGCGAGGTGCCGGAGACAGCCGGCACCGTGCTGCTGATCGGTCATGCCCCGAGCGTCCCGTGGCTGGCGCGGGACCTGGTGGCCGAGGGCACCGACGGCCGCGAGCAGCTGGTCGAGCACTTCCCGACCAGCGGGCTCGCCGTACTGCAGCACGGCCGGCGGTGGTCCGCCCTCGGGCCGGGCGACTGCGACCTGGACCAGTTCGTCATCCCGCGCGGTTGACGCGGGCGGTGTCTGGGCTGTAGAACACCAAGTGGTTATGAAACTACTTGGTTATGGACGTGCGGATGACCGTTGACCAGCTGGACGCCACCTTTGCCGCGCTCGCGGACCCGACCCGGCGGGCGATCATCGCCCGGCTGGCCGCCGGCGAGGCGACCGTCACCGAGCTCGCGGAGCCGTTCGCGATCAGCCAGCCGGCGGTGTCCAAGCACCTGACCGTGCTGGAGCGTGCGGGGCTGGTCAGCCGCCGCCGGGACGCGCAGCGCCGTCCGTGCCGGCTGGAGCCGCTGCCGCTGAAGGCGGCGACGGACTGGCTGGAGCGGTACCGGGACTACTGGGAGGAGAGCTACCAGCGTCTCGACGACGTGCTGGCCGAGCTCAAGTCAGTGCAGTCCGTCCGGCGGGACCAGCGATGACCGGCCTGCGGGTGACGACCCGGGGCGACAGAGAGCTGCTGCTCACCCGAAGGTTCGAGGCACCGCGGCAGCTCGTGTACGACGCGCTCACGACGCCCGACCTGCTGGTCCGCTGGTACGGCGCCCATGGCTGGAACCTGGTCGGTTGCACGGTCGACCTCCGGGTCGGTGGCCGGTACCGGTTCGAGTCGCGCGGACCCGGTGGCGAGCGGATGGCGCAGGGCGGCGTGTACCGCGAGGTCGCGTCGCCGGACCGGCTGGTCTACACCGAGGTGTTCGACGACCAGTCGTACGCCGGCGAGACGCTGATCAGCACCGAGCTGACCGAGTCCGCCGGCCGGACCACGATGACCAGCACGCTGCGGCTCCCGTCCCCGGACGCTCGCGACATCGTGCTGCGGTACCCGATGGAACGTGGCGCCGGCGAGGGATTCGACCGGCTGGCCGCGGTACTTGCCGAACTCATCCGAACAGGGAGGAACGTGCTGTGAACTGGACGCTGGAAGTGGTGGTGGTACCGGTCACCGATGTCGACCGGGCGAAGAAGTTCTATGCCGACCAGCTCGGCTTCAACCTCGACTTCGACACCGAGGTCAGCGACGAGCTGCGGGTGGTGCAGCTGACGCCGCCCGGATCCGGCTGCTCGGTGGTGATCGGTAAGGGCATCAGCGAGATGCAGCCCGGTTCGCTGAAGGGAGTGCAGCTCGTCGTACCGGACATCCGGCTCGCGCACTCCGAGCTGGTCGAGCGCGGCGTGGAGGTCAGCGACGTGGTCGTAGTCGGCGGGCCGGAAGGGCAGCGCAGCGCGCAGGACGGCGACCAGCTCGACAACGTCGGGTTCGTGCACTTCTCCGACCCGGACGGCAACGCGTGGGCGGTGCAGCAGATCTCCGCCCGCGGGAAATCGGGTGAGTGAGGGCGACCGCGTTGCTACTCTCCAGGCGTGAACCTCAGCTGCGTGCGCTATCTACCGGCTCCGGGCGGAGCCGGTAGCGCATAGCGGCCTCACCCGGAGCCAGAAGAAGGCAAGGACGCTCGTCCTTGCCTTCTCTCGTTCTCGCCGAATGTCTCTCCGGGAGGGCCCATGAACAACGCACGCATGCACGACACCAGCACGATCCTCGACCGCCTCGGTCGCACCGCCGACCGGATCGTCGGCCTCGACGACCTGGTCGCACGCCTCGACAACGGCACGCCGCTGCGGATCAAGTTCGGCGTCGACTGCACCGCACCGGACCTGCACATCGGCCATGCGGTCAACCTCTGGATGATGCGGTACCTGCAGGACCTCGGCCACGCGGTCGTGTTCGTGCTCGGCGACGTCACCACCCGGATCGGCGACCCGACCGGTCGCTCGCAGACCCGCCCGATGCTCCCGCCGGAGCAGATCGATGCGAACGCCGCCCGCTACCTCGACCAGGTCTCGCTGGTGCTCCGTACCGACCCGGCCGTGCTCGAGATCCGCCGCAACTCCGAGTGGTACGCGGCCATGGACGTCGCCGACCTGATCGGCGTGTTCATGCACATCACGCACGCACAGCTGACCGCGCGCGACATGTTCCGGGACCGGATCGCCGCCGGCCGCGAGATCGGCCTGCACGAGCTGATCTACCCGGTGCTGCAGGCCTATGACAGCGTCGCGGTGCAGAGCGACCTGACCATCGTCGGCTCCGACCAGTTGTTCAACGAGGCACTCGGCCGGCAGTTGCAGCAGCGGGTCAGCAGCCGGCCGCAGACCGTGATCACCAGCCGGATCACGCCCGGTCTCGACGGTGGCCCGAAGCAGTCCAAGTCGCTCGGCAACTACGTCGCACTCACCGACCCGCCGGACGAGAAGTTCGGCTAGCTGATGAGCCTGCCGGACAGAGCTGGTCGGCGAGTACGCGCTGATCTACACGGACCTGCCGATGACCGATGTACGACGCCTGGGCGGTGCCGCTGGTGGGGGCGGCGGTGCCGGTGCCCGCGACGCCAAGCTCGCAATGGCCGAGGCAGTGGTGGCGCGCTACCACGGAACCGTTGCGGCGACCAAGAGCCGATCATCGTTTCTGCGCGTGTTCAGTGATCGGTCCGAGCCGGACGAGATGTCGAGCCTGCTGGTCGGTGAGCGGCTCAGCGCACTCGCGCTGGTCCGTGCGGCCCGCCCGGACGCGAGCAACGGTGCGATACGTCGTCTGATCGAGCAGGGTGCGGTGTCGCTCGGCGGGATGCTGCTCGGTGACCCCGCAGGTGTTGTGTCTGTCCGCACTGGCGACGTCCTCAGGATCGGCCGGCGGAGCTGGCACCGGCTGCAGGTCGGGGGAGGGTAGGCCTGGTTCGCGTCAGTCATCTCGTTCCCGCTCTGAGTCAGACCAGGACTCCGTCGACGCCGACGGCAGCGCACTGCATGCAGGCGACATGGCTGCCCAGCTCGGAGTCGCACTCGACAACCTCGAAGCGGTCCTCGCCGGCGCCGACATGACCCTGGCCAACGTGGTTCGGCTCAACGTCTACAGCACCAACGTCGACACATTGGTCCAGCATTTCCCCGTCCTGACGGAGCGCTTCGAGGGCAAGCGTTTCGCCACCACTGTGCTCGGCGTCGCGAGCCTCGCTGGTCCTCAACTCCTCGTCGCGCTCGAGGCAACCGCGATGGACTGACCTGGGTGGCGGTGCGCCGCTGAGCAACCTCAGCTGGTTGTCGGGGGCAACCAGTCTGAGGTGCTGCCGACGGTGACCAGCCGTTGGGTGGCGCGGGTCAGGACGACGTACAGGGCTCGGACGCCGCCGGGGGTCTCGGCGACGATCCGGTCCGGCTCGACGGCGACGACCGCGTCGTACTCCAGGCCCTTGGAGTCGAGCGGGCTGAGCGTGACGACGCGCGGGTCGGCGAGCTCGGCCAGTGTGCCGTCCACGGCGGTGCGCAGCGTTGGCGGGCTGATCACGCCGACGGTGCCCTCGACCAGGCCGAGCAGTTCGCCGGCGGCGTCGCGAACGGCCTCGGCGATCTTGCCGGCGTCGACGGTGCGGTGCTCAGGGTGGGTGCCGGTGGAGCGTACGGCGTCGGGCAGGTCCGCGTCGGGGACCTCGCGGCGGATCACCTCGCCGGCGAAGCGGTAGATCTCGGCCGAGTTCCGGTAGTTGGTGGACAGCCGGAACGTGTGCCGCGGCAGGTTGCCGAGCATCGAGTCCATCGCGGCGCGGGCCTCAACCGGGTCGCGCCAGGAGCTCTGCGCGGGGTCGCCGACGATGGTCCAGCTGGCGTGCGGGCCGCGGCGGGTCACCATCCGCCACTGCATCGGCGACAGGTCCTGGGCCTCGTCGACGAGCACGTGCGCGTACTCGGCCGGCTCGTCGGCGTCGGCAAGAGCGGCCGCTGCGGCACGGCGTTCGGAGGTGGTGACCACCTCGGCGACGGACAGGCCCTCCAGCCAGTCGAACTCCTCCTCGTCCGCGACCGCCGGGGGTGCGGTGCCGAGCAGCTGCGACAGCTCGTCGACGAGCGCGACGTCGGCGACCGTGAACGCGGTACTGCGACGGACCGACCGGGACAGCAGGTCGATCTCGGCGTCGCTGAGCTCTCCGCGGGACCAGCGTCGTAGCCGGCGGGCGTCGCCCAGCCAGCCGAGCACCTCGACCGGCGACAGCGCCGGCCACCACGCGGCCAGGAAGGACGTGAACGCGGGCAGGTCGGTGACCACGTCCGAGAACACCTCGCGGTCGGCCAGCCGGCCCGTCCGCAGCTCCTCGCCGAACCGGTCCCACAACGCGCCGACCAGCGCGCGCCGGGCCTCGGCCTGCGCCCGGTTGCGCTTGTTGCGTCGCAGCACGGTACGGCGAACCGCGTCCAGCGCCGGCGGGCCGAGCTCGATCGGGTTGCCGCCGACGAACACCCGCAGCGTGGTCGGCGCGCCGGGTACCCGGTCGCGCGCAGCGCGGGAGAGCACGCCGCGCATCCGCAGCGAGCCCTTGACCGCGGCCACATCGGCCGAGTCCACCCCGGTGGCGGACAACCCGTCGACCAGCTCACCGACCGCGCGCAGCGACACGGTGTTCTCGCCGAGGCTGGGCAGCACCCGCTCGATGTAGGCCATGAACGCGTGCGACGGGCCGACCACCAGCACGCCGCCGCGCTCGAACCGGCGCCGGTCCGCATACAGCAGGTACGCCGCGCGGTGCAGCGCGACCACGGTCTTGCCGGTACCCGGTCCGCCGCCGATCACGGTGACGCCACGGACCGGCGCCCGGATCGCGGTGTCCTGCGCGGCCTGGATGGTGGCGACGATGTCGCGCATGGTGTGCCCGCGGGCCCTCGACAGCGCGGCCATCAGCGCGCCCTCGCCGATCACGGGCAGGTTGTCCGGCGCCAGCTCGGGGGCGAGCAGATCGTCCTCGAGGCCGACCACGGCACGCCCCCGGCAGCGCAGCACCCGGCGTCGTACGACGTCGCGCCGGTCCGCCGGGGTGGCGCGGTAGAACGGCTCCGCGGCCGGGGCGCGCCAGTCGATCACCAGCGGCTCGTACTCGGCGTCGCGGACACCGAGCCGGCCGACGTACAGCTTCTCCAGGGCGGTGCCCGGTGCCTTCGACGAGTCCAGCCGGCCGAACACCAGGCCCTCGTGCTCGGCCTCCAGTTCGGCGATCCGCCGGGCGGCGGTGAATACCAGCACGTCCCGCTCGAACAGCCCGGTCGCGTCCTCGTCGCGGATCAGCCCGAGCCGGGCCGACTGTGCCCGCAGGTGGCCGTCGGTCGCGACCCGTCCGGCCGACGCGGCAGCCTCCTCGACCCGGGCATAGACCCGGTCGACATGTGCCTGCTCGGCACCGATCTCAGCGGCGACCTCGTCGGGGAGACCATCAGGGAGACCGGAATCGACCGGGGTATGACCCACCGAAGTCCTCTCAGCAACCGGGACGAACCCGGGAAGAACACGTGAATCATCAATTCTAGACTGCCCGCACCGGCCGGCGGTCAGGCCTTCCCGACTGCTGAGGCAACGATTGCAGCGCCGAGCGCCGTCGCCGGTACACCACCGCCCGGATGGGCCCCGGAGCCGACGCAGTACAGACCCTGGACGGGGGAGATGTTGGCCGCCCGGCGGCGGACTGTCCGCGAGCCCTCCCAGGCCACCCCGCACAGCCAGGACGGCGACGTCTGCCGGCTCACCACCTGTTCGCGGACGTCGATCCCGCGGCCGGTCAGCAGGTCGAGCGCGTCCTCGGTCGGGTAGCCGTGCACCAGCACCGACCAGGCCCGGTGCCCGGCCGGTGCGGTGCCGGCCACCCGGACCACGACCAACGGGTCGCCGTGCAGCACGGTCTCGAACGGCAGATCCGGCACCGGGTCGCGCAGCCCCAGATGCACCACGTACGTCGCCTCGGCGTCGTGCGTCTTCCGGAGCTGCTTGCGGACGCCGTCCGCCTCGGGTGCGTACACCAGCTCCTCGTAGAGCACGCGCGGGTCGAGGTCGCTCACCACCGCGTCGGTCGCGAGCAGCTCGCCGTCGCTGAGCCGGACCCCGCGGACAGCGCCGCCGGAGGTCGCCACCGCCGCCACCTCGGCGCCGAGCCGGACCTCGACCCGGCGTTCCACCAGCCGTTTCGCCAGCGCGTCCACCAGCGCCGCGAAGCCGTCGGCGAAGGTCCAGCAGCCGAAGGTTCGCTCCAGGTACGCGACCACACCGACGTACGCCGGCGTGCGCCGCGGGTCCGAGCGGCACACCGCGGCGTAGTAGGTCAGCGCCGCTCGCGCGCGTTCGTCGTCCAGCCGCCGGGACGCGACCCGCTCCAGCGACTGCCACGGCCGCAGCGTCCGCAGTGCGCGCACCGACTGACGGCGTGGCGGCGGCTGGTCCAGCGCGGTCGTCCGCACCGTTTCCCAGACGTCGGCATAGGAGTCGAGCAGCGCGGTCCACTGCTCCGCGGTCCGTTCGCCGACAGTCCGCCAGGCGCGACGCTGGTCGGCGCGGTCCAGCAGTGGGAGGTCCAGCACGGTGCCGTCGGTGAAGACGTGCCGGCGCGGATCGGTGATCGGGACCAGATCCGCGACCTGTTCGAGCGGCCGGCCGGACTTGCGGAACAGGTCCCGCAGCGCGGCCGGCAGCGTCGTACTGGCTGCTCCGGTGTCCCAGCGGAAGCCGTCGGCCTCCAGCGTGCCGAGGGTGCCGCCGATGCGGTTCGCGCGTTCGCAGACGGTCACCCGGTGTCCGAGCTTGGCCAGCCGGACGGCGGCGGCGAGCCCGCCCAGGCCGGCTCCGATGACGACGATCGATGCCATCAGCCGGTACCACCGCCCCTGGCCGGGGTGCCGCCGGTCCGGCCCTCGCGCCAGGCGCGGTACTTGGCCAGCCCGCGCCTGATCGCGCGGATCGCGAAGAACACCGTGACGGCACCGAGTATCAGCAGGATGGCCGCGATCACCGCCGCCAGCCAGGGGTAGACCACGGCGAGCGACACCATGCCGGCCACCGCGACGTCCTCGCCGGACGACACGGCGATGTTGGTGACCGGCTCGGGGGAGGTGTTCACCGCGAGCCGGAGCGAGGCCTTGATCAGGTGCGACGTCAGCGCCGTCAGACCGCCGGTGGCGACTATCACCGCCTGATGCAGGGTGGTCGAGTCACTGGCGATGAGCGCGGCGATGACGGCGCCGACGGTGGGCCGGATCAGCGTGGAGATCGTGTCCCAGGCCGAGTCGACGTACGGGATCTTGTCCGCGACGAACTCCACCGCGAACAACGCCGCGGCCGCGATCATCACGTCGGTCCGGGTGAGGGCGTCGGGCACCTCCTCGACGCCGGCGAACCGGCCGAGCAGGCCCAGCATCAAGACGCACACGTAGGCGTTGATCCCACTCGCCCAGCCGGTGGTGAATGCCAGCGGCAACGCTTCCATGTCCTG
>Ga0075419_10001246_pt1 | contig 16535 bp, 13 predicted proteins | sample SoiMetdeltSBSDD3_FD_76900 | JGI IMG/M metagenome (GOLD analysis project Ga0075419, IMG submission 76900) | Bulk soil microbial communities from a Populus tree surrounding site in Tennessee, USA - Soil MetaG P. deltoides SBSDD3 | ecosystem: Environmental > Terrestrial > Soil > Tree plantation... | reverse complement strand
CAGGACGAGGTCGCTGCGCCCGGCCGCGTGCGACGGGTCGACGATGACGGGGAGGTGCGTCTCGCGCTTGAGGACCGGCACCGCGGAGAGATCGAGCGTGTAGCGGGTCGAGCGCTCGAAGGTCTTGATTCCACGCTCGCACAGGATCACGCGCTCGTTGCCCTCCTTCGCGACGTACTCGGCCGCCATCAGCAGCTCCTCGACCGTCGCCGAGGGGGCGCGCTTCAGCAGCACGGGGCGCTCGATGCGGCCGACCTCGGCCAGGAGATTGAAGTTGTGCATGTTGCGAGCGCCGATCTGGATGACGTCGGCCACGTCGGCCACCTGCTGGACGTCGCGCGGGTCGAGGAGCTCGGTGACGATCGGGAGCCCGGTCTCCTCGCGCGCCTCGGCGAGGATCTCGAGCCCCTTCGCGCCCAGGCCCTGGAACGCGTACGGCGACGAGCGCGGCTTGTAGGCGCCGCCGCGCAGCATCGTCACGCCCGCTGCGGCGACGGCGCGCGCGGTCTCGAGCGTCTGCTCCCTCGTCTCCACGGTGCACGGGCCTGCCACGAGCCCGAAGAAGCCGTCGCCGATCCGCCGCCCTCGAACCTCGATGACCGTCGAGTCCGGCGTCAGCTCCCTGGCGACGAGTCGGTAGGCGAGAAGCTCGGGGGAGCCGGCGACCTCCATTCGGTGAGTCTAGTTGCGGTCATGTGGTCGCCAACGCCGCGGTCGCCTTCGAGGATCTTCTTGCGCGGCGGGAATCCGCGGGAGCGGACTCTGGCCTTGCGCACAATCAGGGACAATCCCCCCGTGAAGATCTTCTCCGGCATCCAGCCGACCGGCGAGCCGCACATCGGCAACTACAGCGGCGGCTTCCGCCAGTACGCGAAGACGCAGGAGCAGGGCGAGGCGTACTTCTGCATCGTCGACCTGCACGCGATCACCGTCGACTTCGACCCCACGGAGCTGCGCGAGGCGACGCTCGACATCGCCGCGATGCTCTTCGCGACGGGGCTCGACGCGGAGCGCTCGACCGTCTTCGTGCAGAGCCAGGTGACGGCGCACGCCGAAGCCGCGTGGCTGCTCGGCGCGGCGACGAGCTACGGCGAGCTCCGGCGAATGACGCAGTTCAAGGAGAAGGCCGACCAGCAGGACTTCGTGACCGCCGCGCTCTTCTCGTACCCGACGCTGATGGCAGGCGACATCCTGCTGTACCAGACCGACGTCGTCCCGATCGGGGACGATCAGCGGCAGCACCTCGAGCTGTCGCGTGACGTCGCCGAGCGGTTCAACGCGCGCTTCGGCGAGACGTTCACCGTGCCGCGAGGCGTCTACCCGGAGGTGGGCGCGCGTGTGATGGACCTCCAGGAGCCGACGAAGAAGATGTCGAAGTCGTTCGGCTCCGAGCAGGGCAAGATCCTGCTGCTCGACGAGCCGGATGCCGTCGTCCGCAAGGTCAAGCGCGCGGTCGCGGACTCCGGGCGCGAGGTCCGCCACGACCTCGACGAGAAGCCCGGCATCTCCAACCTGATCGAGCTGATGACCGTCGCGACCGGCGAGTCGATCGCCGAGGTGGAGGCGCGGTTCGACGGCGAGGGCTACGGCGCCTTCAAGGACGCGGTCGGGGAGGCGCTCGTCGGCTTGCTCGTGCCGATCCAGGCCCGCTACCGCGAGCTCCGCTCCGACCCCGCCGAGCTCGGGAGGCTGCTCGCCGTGGGAGCCGAGAAGGCCCGCTCGGCCTCGGCGCCGACGCTCGCGGCGATGTACGAGCGCATGGGCTTCGTCCGCTGATGCGAGGCGTCAGGCTCCCGCGGCGTCCCGCAGCACCGTGACCTCGTCCTTCGTCAGCTCTCGCCACTCGCCGGCGGCGAGGCCGTCGAGGCCGAGCCCCGCGTAGCGGCTCCGGTGCAGCCGGAGCACCGGATGCCCGACCGCTGCGCACATCCGTTTGACCTGGTGCTTCCGTCCCTCGTGGAGCGTGAGCTCGAGGGTCGTCGTTCCCGCACGCCGGCGGCGAACGCGCGCGCCGGCCGGGGCGGTGCGCCCGTCCTCGAGCACGACGCCGTCGCGCAGTGCACGGAGGGCGTCCCCGTCCGGCGAGCCCTCGACGACCGCCTCGTACACCTTCGGCACGCCGTACCGCGGATGGGCCAGCCGGTGTGCGAGCGGGCCGTCGTTCGTCAGCAGGAGCGCGCCTGTCGTATCGGCGTCGAGCCGCCCCACGGGGACCACGCGCGGCTCCTGCGGTACGAGCTCGACCACGGTGGCCCGACCGCGGGGATCGCTCGCGGTCGTGAGGACCCCCGCCGGCTTGTGCAGGAGGACGTAGGAGAGCCGCTGGCGGACGACGGGCTCTCCGTCGACCTCCACGACGTCACGGGAGCCGACCACGGTGTTGAGCCGACCCACGTCCCCGTTCACCCGCACACGCTCGGCCGCGATGAGCTCGTCGGCCCGGCGCCGCGAGGCGACGCCGGCTCGCGCGAGAAACGCGTTCAGCCGCATCGCGCCATTCTGGCGCCGGTAGCGTGTCGCCCGTGAGCCGGATCGACGCCTGGGCGGAGAAGCTGGCCGAGCTCGCAGTCTTCGGCGCCAACGTGCAGCCGGGCCAGCTCGTCGCCGTGACGAGCTTCCTCGGCAAGGAAGACCTCACGCGCCGGATCGCCCGCGCAGCCTACGCGCGCGGGGCGAAGTACGTCGACGTCCTCTACTTCGACCAGTGGCTCAAGCGCGAGCGCGTCGAGGGCGCCGACGAGGAGACGCTCGACTACGTGCCGCCGTGGATGTCGCAGCGCCTCCTCCATCTCTCGGACGAGCACGCCGCGCGCATCTCTCTCTCCGGGCCGCAGGCGCCGCGCGCGCTGGAAGGGCTCGACGCCGCGCGCGCGGGGCGCGATCTCCTTCCCTACCTGCCCGAGACCGGCGACGTCGTCAACCGGATGACCACGAACTGGACGATCGTGCCCGCCCCCGCTCCGGACTGGGCCGAGGCCGTGTATCCCGACCTCTCGCGCGAGGAGGCGCACGAGCGCCTGTGGGAAGCGGTCGTGCACATCTGCCGCCTCGACGCCGACGACCCGGGCGCCGCCTGGGTCGAACGGATCTCCACGCTGAAGGCGAATGCCGCGCGCCTCACCGGGCGCCGCTTCGACGCGGTGCGCCTGCACGGCCCGGGCACCGACCTCACAGTGGGCCTCCTCCCCTCGTCGAGGTGGAAGGCAGGCGATCAGGAGACCGTGGACGGAATCGCGCACTTCCCCAACCTGCCGACGGAGGAGACCTTCGCGACACCCGACCCCGAGCGCGTCGACGGCCATGTCAGCGCGACGATGCCCCTCGACCTCTTCGGCACGGTCGTGTCCGGGATCCGGGTCGAGTTCGCCGGTGGACGCGCGGCGAAGATCGACGCGGAACAGGGTGCCGACGCGCTCCGCGCCGTCGCGGCGAAGGACGACGGCGCCTCGCGGCTGGGCGAGCTCGCGCTGGTGGACGGCGAGGGGCGGATCGGCCCGCTGGGCACGGTCTTCTACGCGACGCTCATCGACGAGAACGCCGCGAGCCACATCGCGCTCGGGAACGCCTACACCCACATCGTCGACGACCCCACGGACAAGGCGCGCGCCAACACGAGCCAGATCCACGTGGACTTCATGATCGGGAGCCCGGAGCTCGAAGTCGACGGTCTCACGGCGGACGGCGAGGCCGTGCCGGTGCTGCGGAACGGCGCCTGGCAGATCTGAGCGGCCGGTGCTATGACGCGCGCGCCGAGGCGACCTCGAGCAGGCGCTCGCGGAGCGCGCCCGTGTCCTCGCCGAGGTCGCCGAGCCGCGGCAGCGCGGCGAGGCTCTCGAGCCCGAAGACGCGCTCGAAGAGCGGGGTCGTGCGGTAGCGGACTGCGCCCCCGGGGGCGTCCTCACGGCCAGCCTCGACGACGAGCCCGCGTTCCAGAAGGCTCGCCACGGCCGAGTCGGCCGCGACGCCGCGGATGCGCGCGATCTCGGGCCGCGAGCAGGGACCGAGGTAGGCGACGATGGCGAGCGTCTCCAGTGCGGCCTGCGACAGCCCGCGCTCGACCGGGCGCTCGAAGAGGCGAGCGCACGCGTCCGCTGCCTCGCGGCTCGCCCGGAACGCGTACCCGCCGGCCACGTGCTCGAGGACGATGCCGCTCCGCGGCTCGGCATAGCGCTCACCGAGCAGGGCGAGCGCGGTCTCGACGCGCGCCACGTCGTCTGACGCCGCCTCCGCGAGCTCGGCGGCGGAGAGCGGAGCCGACGCGACGACGAGGAGGGCCTCGACCGTCCGCGCAAGCTGGTCGACGGGGTTCGGGGCGATCAGGCGGAGCGGGCTGTCCACGTGGCGGTCCTTTCGCTCTCGAGGGGGGGTGCACCTTCCTCGCGGCTCCGGGTCGTCGCTGAGCCGGCGAGGCCGGAGGGGACAGTGCTCGGCACGGCCGCGGCAGACATCGGCAGCTCAGCGGCGGCAGGCGGCCCCGGGGCCGGGCTTCGCCCGGATGCGCGGCCGCCGACCGGAGCCGCGAGGGAAACCCTTATCGGGGCGAAGGGGGCAGCCTGGCTGAGCCCTATCTCGCCCGCCTTGCGCAGCTCGAGCAGCGCGAGAAACGCGACCGCCTGCTCCACGCGAGACAAGCCCACGACCTCCGCGTCGAAATCGAATCGGCTGCGCCGCGAGAGCAGCGCCCGGAAGCGCTCGAGGAACTGGGAGACGGGCGGGAAGCGGAGCGCCATGTGCCCGAGCGAGACGTTCGGCGGCGGCGCCGCGAGCGCGCGCAGCGCGGTCGCGAGCGAGTCGGGCTCCTGCGGGGCGAGCCGGCGCTCGCCTCTCGGCGCGAGCGGAGCCGGCCCGAGACGGAACCAACGGTCCTGCTCGGTCGAGAGCCGGTCGGAAAGCCAGGCAGCCGCCTCCTTCATCCGCCGGTACTCCGCGAGCCGGCGCGCCAGCTCCTCTGCCGCCTCCTCGGGCTCGAGGTCGGCGAGCTCGGCCGCCTCGTCGGGGAAGAGAGCCCGCGCCTTCAGCTCGAGCAACGCGGAGATGAGCACGAGGAACTCGCCGCAGGCCTCGAGATCGAGCTCCTCGCGCTCTGCGAGGATCTCGACGAAGGACACGACGATCGCGGCCATGTCCACCTCCCGCGGCTCGAGCTCCTCCTTGAGCAGGAGTGTGAGCAGGAGGTCGAAGGGCCCCTCGAAGGCGTCGAGGTCGAGCTCGAGCTCGCGCACCGGGGTCACGGGCACGGGCGGAGGCTAGCCGCGCTGCCGGACGCGGTCGCCGCGAAGCGGTCGCCTTCGGGACGTCCACGCGGCCGGGATCGGTGCCCGCGGATCCGGGCTCTGCGCAGGATCAGCGCAGTGACTGGGCAAGCTCGAGCGCGCGCTCCCGATCGAAGCCGCCCTCGAGCCGGTACGCGACCCCGTCGTGGCTCCAGAGCAGGACGTTCCCGGCCAGTCGCGCGCTGTCCTCGACCGGGTTCCCGAGCTCGTCGAGCAGGAGTAGGAAGTGGGGGTCGCCGCTCAGGAACACGCCGCGGGCGCCGTCGACCGCCACCGGCTCCACCTGCGTGCCCGGAGCCGTCAGCTTCTTCAACAGCAGCTCCTGGTCGACCGAATGGAAGGGCGTCTGTGCCAGCAGAAGCCGGGGACGCGCGGGCGTGCCGTGGAGCAGCCAGACCGTGCCCCGGTGGCCGAGATACACCGCGTCGGGCTGGTCGTCGAGCCGGAGCACGTCGAACCCGGCCTCCCCTCGCGCCTCGGCGAGAGTGACTCGCTGCCCGAGCGTGAGCTCGAGATCCGGCTCGGCCGGGACCTCCGGGAGCTCGTCCACGAGCTCGATCGAGGCGCCCCCGATGTGGAGGGCGCGGAAGAACGCGGAGCGCGCATCGGGGATCGCCAGGGTCGCCAGCAGGGCGGCGAGCAGGACGAGGGCGACGGCGACCGCGAGACGCCGCGGCGCCCGGATCGTGCGCCGCCCGCGGCGCGGCTCGAGGCGAGCCCGCACCACAGCGGCGACGTCGGGCGCCTCCGGGATCTCGAGCTCGTGCCCCAGAGAGACGAGTGCGCGCTCGAGCTCCGTCATGTCTCGACCGCCTCCCGCAGTCGCGCGAGCGCGCGGGCGGTACGCGACTTGACCGTCCCCCGGCGGATGCCGAGCACCGTGGCGGTCTCGTCCTCGGAGAGCTCGAGGAAGTACCGGCAGGTGACGATCTCGCGGTCGCGCTCCTCGAGGCGGCCGACGGCCGCGAGGAGCTCCTCCCGTCGCTCCAGCGAGAGCACGGCCCCCTCGGGAGACGGGGCCGCGTCTCCCGGGAGGCCGCGACCGGAGCGCAGCCGCAACGCCTCCGCTCTGCCCTCCGACCGGCGGCGATTGTGGGCCTCGTTCGCGACGATCCGCAGCAGCCAGGGCCGGAACGGCGAGCCGGGGCGGAACCGAGGGAGCGCCCGCCAGGCCTTGACGAGCCCCGCCTGTACGGCGTCCTCGGCGTCGGCTGCCGAGCCCGTCAGCAGGTAGGCCGTTCGGAACACGATTCGCTGATGGCTGCGCACGAGCTCCTCGAAGGCGCGCTCGTCCCCGTTCCTCGCCCGTTCGGCGAGCGCGACGTCGTCCGGCGGGCGGCCCTCCACCGCCCCCTTCTACACCGTGGAGGCGGCGGAGGTTCCGCCCTGGAGGGAAGCGGTCAGTCGCTCGCCGGGGTCAGCCTCCGCAGGCGGCGCACTCCGAGGACGCCGGCCGCGCCGAGGCCGAGGGCCGCAGCGAGCGCGAGCAGTTTCGCGGTCGGGACCCCCGCTCCGTGCCCGCCGGGGCCTTCGCCGACGCTCACGGGCCCGTACGTGAGCCGGGAGTCACCGAAGCCGCTCTCGACGACCACCCCCCAGCTCCCGGCCTCGGGGAAGGTCACGTCGGCGGTGTACATGCCCGGCTGCCCCGCGGGCTCGGCGACGAAGTCGTGGCTCGCGCCGTCCCGGTCGGTGATCGTGACCACGGGCGCGAGGCCGTCGAGCGGCGTTCGGCCGTGCTGGCGGATCGTGATGTCCGGGCTCCACGTCCCCCCGGCGCCGGTGCCGTCGGGAAGCGGCTCGATGCCGACCGTGGCCCAGCCGCCGGCCGAGGCGGACGCCGGGACGGCGAGCCCGGCCGCGAAGACGGCGAGCACGATGAGCTTGCGCATGGATCCTCCTTGCTCGTCTGCGGTCTCTACACCGCAGGGGAGCCGAGAGGTTCCCGCGCGTTACGGCCGGGTCTTGGGCACCGCCATCGCCTCCGCCTTCTTCGGCGGCGGGCGGTGGTCGCGCTTCCACGTCCGCTGCCACCAGGCGAAGAAGGCAGCGGAGAGGACGATCGCGAGCGCGGCGACCCAGACGTTCAGGCGGACGCCGGCGATCTCGTGGGAGGGATCGATCCGCAGCGTCTCGATCCAGAAGCGCCCGATGCTGTAGACGAGCACGTAGAGCGCGAACAGGCCTCCGGGCCGGAGGCGGAAGAGCCGCTCGATCAGGAGCAGCAGCAGCGCGGCGGCGAAGCACCAGAGTGCCTCGTACAGGAACGTCGGGTGGAAGGTCGCCTGGTCGACGTACTGGAGCGGCCGGTTGTCGATCCCGATCTCGAGGCCCCACGGCAGGTCCGTCGGCTTGCCGAAGAGCTCCTGGTTCCACCAGTTGCCGAAGCGGCCGATGCCCTGCGCGACGAGAAGCCCGGGCGCGACGCAGTCCGCCAGCTTCGCGACGCTCGCGCCCGAGCGGTGCGCGACGATCGCGCCGACGATCGCTCCGAGGCCGATGCCGCCCCAGACGCCGAGGCCGCCCTTCCAGATCGCGAACGGCCCCCACCACTCGTCCGGGAGCTCGTCCCAGCTCGTGACCACGTGGTACAGGCGCGCGCCCACGATGCCGAACGCGACGCCCCACACGGCGACCCGGAAGATCAGGTCCCAGTCACCGCCGCGGCGCGTCCAGCGGATCCCGGTGATCACGACCGCGGCCGCGATCGCGACGAGCAGTGTCAGCCCGTAGAAGTGGATCGAGATCGGCCCGAGCTCGATCGTGCTCGAGTCGGGGGACGGGATCGAGGCGAGCGCCGCGCTCATCGCCGCGACATTCTGCCGATGCGCCGGTCACGAGGGAGCACGAACCGCGAGCCCACGCAGGAAAACCAGTGCAGCCAATGGGGCCGGCCCCGAACCGCGTGGATCCGGGGCCGTCCCCGACCTACAGGAGTATCTGGAGCGCCAGCTCCACCGAGCAGCCGCGCCGGAGCAGGTTCACGGCGGCGTGGAGATCCACGTCGTGGCTCGCAGAGAGGACGAGCGCGCTCTCGGGGTCGTACCCCGCCCGCTCGAGCTCCTCGTGACGCCACCGTTCGATCCGGTCGATCTCGGAGGAGTACAGGGTTTCGAGCTCTGCCGCAGACATACCGCCGCCCTTTGCCGTTGAGGTGCCGCTCTTGATCGCTATTCGTCCAGTAGGACGTATCGGTCGTCCCCTTTCTGGGGGGATTCCGTTCAGGGTCCGTAAGCGTTTGGTGAAGCCCGCCTCGGGTTCACCCTGTCCGCGAAACCAGGCAGACTCGATGCATGCCGTTCTGCGGACAGTGCGGCACCGAGAACCCAGACGTCGCGAAGTTCTGCCTCGCGTGCGGATCCCCGCTGGCCGCCGCGCCCCCGCCGCAGGAGTTCCGGAAGGTCGTGACGATCGTGTTCTCCGACCTCAAGGGCTCGACCGCGATGGGCGAGAAGCTCGACTCCGAGTCGCTCCGCGAGGTGATGACACGCTACTTCGACTCGATGAGCGCCGAGCTCGAGAAGCACGGCGGCGTCGTCGAGAAGTTCATCGGCGACGCGATCATGGCCGTCTTCGGCCTCCCGACGCTCCACGAGGACGACGCGCTCCGGGCGGTGCGCGCCGCCGCGGGCATGCAGGAGGCGCAGGCGGTCCTGAACGACGAGCTCGAGCGCCACTGGGGAGTGCGCCTCACCGTCCGCACCGGCGTGAACACGGGCGAGGTCGTCGCCGGCGATCCGTCCAGCGGCCAGCGCCTCGTCACGGGCGACGCCGTCAACGTCGCCGCGCGCCTCGAGCAGGCCGCGGGCGCGCAGGAGGTTCTCCTCGGCGACCTCACCTACCGGCTCGTCCGCGAGTTCGTCGACGTCGAGGAGGTCGAGCCGCTCGAGCTGAAGGGGAAGTCGGAGCCCGTGCCCGCCTACCGGCTCGTCGGCGTCCGCCAGTTCACGGAGCGGGCTCGACGCCTCGACGCCCCGATGGTGGGGCGCGACGCGGAGCTCGAGACGCTCGCCTCCTCCCTCCGCTGCTCGATGGACGACGGCCGCTGCCGACTCGTCACCGTGATCGGCGAGGCGGGCGTCGGGAAGTCGCGCCTGATCGACGAGTTCATCCGCTCGGTCGAGGGAGACGCGACCGTCCTGCGCGGGCGCTGCCTGCCCTACGGGGACGGCATCACGTTCTGGCCCCTCGCCGAGGCCGTCCGGCACGCAGCCGACATCGCCGAGCGGGACACGATGGAGGTCGCGGAGCAGAAGCTCGCCGCGCTCGCGGGCGGCGACGAGGAGGTCGCCGCGCGCGTCGCGTCCGCGATCGGCCTCTCGTCCGCCCCATTTCCCGTCCAGGAGCTCGTCTGGGGGGCGCGGAGGCTGCTCGAGACGATCGCCCACCGGCAGCCGCTCGTGGTCGTGTTCGACGACATCCACTGGGCCGAGGCCACGTTCCTCGAGCTGATCGAGCACGTCGTGGACACGACGCGGGACACGCCGCTGCTCCTCGTCTGCCCCTCGCGGCACGAGCTGCTCGAGCGCCACCCCGAGTGGTCGACCGGGGAGGGCGCGCAGCGCATCGTGCTCACGCCGCTGACGGCCGACCAGACGGGCGAGGTCGCGGGGCACCTCCTCGGCGAGGCCGGCCTCGACGAGGAGGTGCGGGCGAGGATCGTCGCCGCCGCCGAGGGCAACCCGCTCTTCGTCGAGCAGCTCCTCTCGATGCTCGTCGACGAGGGCCTCATCCGGTTCGAGGACGGCGCCTGGCGGGCGACCGAGGACATGGGCCGCGTCGCGGTGCCGCCGACGATCCAGGCCCTCCTCGCTTCCAGGCTCGACCGGCTCGAGGCCGACGAGCGCGCCGTCATCGAGCCGGCCGCCGTCGTCGGGCAGGTCTTCCGGCGCGACGCCATCGAGTACCTCGCGCCCGAGCACGTGCCGGTCCCGGTGAAGCTCGCGTCTCTCGCCGACAAGCAGTTCGTCCAACCCGACCGCACCCGTACCGAAGAGGAGGACGCCTACAAGTTCCACCACATCCTCATCCGCGACACGACGTACGACGGCATCCTCAAGCGCGCGCGGGCGACACTCCACGAGCGCTTCGTCGAGTGGGGCGACTCCGTCAACCGCGAGCGGGCGGTCGAGTACGAGGAGATCCTCGGCTACCACCTCGAGCAGGCCTACCGCTACCTGTCCGAGCTGGGCCCGCTCGACGACCACGGACGCAGCCTCGGCGCCGACGGCGCCGGGCGTCTGGCGTCCGCCGGACGGCGCGCGTTCGCGCGCGGAGACGCGCCGGCCGCCGCGAGCCTGCTCGGCCGGGCGGTCGCGCTCCTCGCCGAGGACGAGGCCGAGCGCCTGGAGCTGCTGCCGGAGTACGGCGAAGCGCTCCTGCAGGTGGGCGGGTTCGAGGCCGCGAACGCGACGCTCGACGAGGCGATCGAGAGCGGTGAACGGCTCGGCGCGAACACCGTGCGCGCGCATGCGTCGCTCGTCCGCCTGCTGGTGCAGCTGCGGACTGGGGTGCAGGAGGGCTGGCAGGACGAGGCGGCCGTCACGATCGCGGAGGCGATGGCGGTGTTCGAGCAGGCGGGCGACCACGGCGGCCTGGCCCGCGGCTGGAGGCTGCTCGCCTGGAAGCACGGCACCGCGTGCCACTTCGAGCTGGCTGCCGATGCGCAGCTGCGCGCCCGCGAAGAGGCGAGGCTGGCCGGCGACGCCCGCCAGCAGAGCCGCGCGGCGACGGCGTACGCCGTGGCGGCGGTCTTCGGCCCGACCCCGCTCGCGGAGGCGGTGGCGCGCTGCGAGGAGATGCTCGAGCAGGTGTCCGGCGACCGGCACGCCGAGGGCCTGCTCCTCGCGTATCTGGCGAGCCTGCAGGCGATGAGCGGCGCGCTGGACGAAGCGCGCGAGCTCCACGCGCGCGGCCGTGCGCTGCTGGAGGAGCTCGGGCTCGACGTCGAGCGCGCCCTCGTGGACATCGAGGGCTGGCGCATCGAGATGCTCGCCGACGACGTCGTCGCAGCCGAGCGCGAGCTACGGCGCGCCTACGACTCGCTCTCGGCGGTCGGCGAGAAGTTCATCCTCTCGACGGCGGCCGGGCTCCTCGGACAGACGCAGTACGCGCTCGAGCGGCTGGACGACGCCGAGCAGCTCGGCCTCGAGGCGAAGGCGCTCGCGACGGCGGACGACGTCGACACGCAGGCGCTGTGGCGCTGCGTCCTGGGCAAGGTCGCGGCGCGCCGGGCGACGTGGAGCGAGGGGAGGCGCTCGTCCGTGAGGCGATCGACGTCCTCGCCCCGACGGACGCTTTCCTGCTCAAGTTCGGGGCATTCCTCGACCTCGCCGAGGTGCTTCGGCTCGGGGGCCGCGACGCGGAGGCGAAGGTCGCGATCGAGCAGGTCGTCGAGCTCGCGGAGCGGAAGGGCAGCGCGGTGCTGGCCCGCGCTGCCCGTGCTCTCTCCGCCCTTCCGGGCGATCCCTCGCTCGTCGGCTAGCCGACGCCCCAGCCGCCGTTGCCGGGCCCCAGACCGTTGATGACGATGGTCGCGATCTTCGTGCTGGGATGGACGGTCCTCGAGAAGATGCAGGCGCCCTTCGGATCCGTCTGGGTCGAGGCGGTGCACAGCGACACGGCGAACCCGTCGTGCTTCACGTCGAGGTCCGAGGCCTGGACGCCGGGGCCGACGTAGACCTGGATCGTGAGCTGGAAGGTCGCCGGGTACGTGACGCCGTCGAGCGGGGTGATGTTGAAGTCGATCACCTGTGCCCCGAAGCAGCCGGTGCTCGGGCAGTTCGGGTTGTTGCTCCCGGCAGCCTTCTCCTCCACCGTGAGGCCGACGGCAAAGCCCGTCGTGCCCAGCGTCGCCCCGGTGCTGTACGGATTCCCCGTGGAGATGGGGTCCGTCTGGACGAAGTCGGCTGCGTCGTTCGAGAACTTGCCGTCGAAGTCGGCCAACGCGTTCAGATTTGTCTTGAAGGGATTCGTGAACGTGACCGTGATCGTGTCGTTGCCACGCTTGTTGGCGGTCTCAGACGAGTAGCGGCCCTCGAACGTCTGCGTAACCTCCGAACCCGAGCCGGGCGCCAGCAGCTCATGCGTCTCCGTGAAGCTCGACCCCGGTGTGTTCACGGCATTTAACTTGCCGATGGCGCACGTAAGCACGAGCTTGTCGTTGCTGATCGTGCAGTTCGTGGGCTTCGTCGTCGAGTCGTACGACCCGCCGGACGCGGTCAACTTGACGGTCGTGTTGTTGACAGCGTTCCCGCCCTTGTTCGTCACGGTGAGCGTGCAGCCGATTGGAGCACCGGGCGCGACGGTGCCGGGCTCGCAGGCGAGGGCTGCCTCGACCTTCTGATTCGCCGGCCCGGCCGCCTGCCCCGGCATCGCCCCTCCGAGAACGGCTGCGCACACCAGCACGAGCATTGCACCTGCAAAGAACACGACCCGTCGACGGGCTTTCATCCCAGCTCTCCTCTCACCCAGACCTGCCTGCCGCAGTAAGCGCGCCCTTCGGCGCGCCGCCAAGCATGACACGACACCGACACGAAGTCCATACCTGGTTCCCATTTGCGGGCGACGGTATTAGGATCGCCGCGTGCGCCTCGGCAAGAACGCGAAGATCGAGCTCCTCAAGCAGGTCCCGCTCTTCGCCGGGTGCTCGAAGGCCGAGCTGCGCGAGGTCGCGCTCAGCACCGACGAGATCGACCTGCGCGACGGCCACGTCCTCACCCGCGAGGGGCGCGCCGGGCGGGAGTTCTTCATCCTGGTCGAGGGGACGGCCAGCGTGACGCAGGACGGCAAGGAGATCGCCGAGCTCGGGGGAGGCGACTGGTTCGGCGAGATCGCCCTGCTGACGCACCGCCCCCGGACGGCGACGGTGACGGCGACGTCACCCGTGCGCGTGCTCGTGCTGACCGACCGCGCGTTCCGGCGCGTCGTCGAGACGATGCCGCGGATCGCGCTCAAGGTGCTCGCGAGCGTCGGGCAGCGCCTCGATCACGACGCGCGCAGCTAGGTCGGCAATGACCGCACCGCACCGCAGCGGCCGCGAAAGCGGCCGTCTTTAGGGATTCACCCGCGACCGGGATCCGCGCTAGCGGATCTCGGTCTTGCGGATCAACACAGCGCGGCTTCGCCGAGCAACGCGCGGGCCTCGGCGAAGAAGTCGGCGTCCGGCTTCACCCGGTACTCGGGCCCGAGCGCCAGCGTTCGCTCGCCGAGCGAGGTCTCGAGCGCGACGTAGACGGGCGCCTCGCCGGGGAAGTCGCGGACGAGGGCGGCGAGCTCCCGGATGATCCCGGCCGGCGCCTCGCGCGCGTCGATCCGCAAGCGGACCTCGGTGCGAACCGCGACGGCCTCGAACGGTTTGACCTCCATCGCGATCAGCTTCGTCTCGCCCGCCTGCTTGTGGTCGACCCGGCCCTTGACGACGAGGATGCGGTCGGCCTCGAGGTACTCGCGCGCCGCAGCGTACGTAGAGTTGAAGACGACGACCTCGGCGCTCCCCGTCGGGTCGTCGAGGAGCACGAACACCATCGGCTCGCCGCGCTTCGTCGTCACCTGCTTGAGACCGGAGACGATCCCGCCGACGGTGACGATGTCCCCGTCGCGGCGGCGCTCGACGTCGGAGAGGGCGCAGTCGGTCTTTCGACGCAGCTCCGCGCGCGAGCGCTCGAGCGGATGCTCGGACACGTAGAGCCCGAGCGTCTCCTTCTCGAGCCGCAGCAGCTCGCGCTCGTCGAACTCCCCCGCCGGGATCGGCGGATGATGCTTCTCGGCCGCGGCGGGCTCCTCGGGGCCGACGTCGAAGATCGAGGCCTGCCCGGCGAGACGATCCGCGGCCTGCTTCGAGCCGTACGCGAGCGCGTGGTCGAGAACGGCGAGCATCCCGAGCCGCGTGGCGCCGGTCGAGTCGAGGGCGCCGCACTTGACCAGCGACTCGAGCGCGCGCTTGTTGACCACCTGCGGGTCGGCACGCTCGGTGAACTCCCACAACGACTCGAAGGCCCCTCCCTCCGCCCGGGCGCGGACGATCGCCTCGGCGGCCGCCTCGCCGACGTTCTTGACCGCGTTCAGCCCGAAGCGGATCTTGCCCTCGACCACGGCGAAGTCCTGCCGCGAGGAGTTCACGTCCGGAGGCTCGACCTCGATCCCCATCTCCCGGCACGCGTTCACGTAGAACGGGACCCGGTCCTTCGTGTTCATCACCGAGGAGATGAGCGCGGCCATGTACTCGTGCGGGTGGTTCGCCTTCAGCCAGGCGGTGCGGTAGGCGATCAGCGCATAGCAGGCGGCGTGGGCCTTGTTGAAGGAGTAGTCCTGCGAGGACTCCATGTCCTTCCACAGCTGCTGGGCGACGCCGGGCGAGACGTCGTTCGCGGCGCACCCCTCGAGGAACTTGTCCTTGAGGGACGCCATCAGCGAGTGGATCTTCTTCCCGATCGCCTTGCGCAGCGTCTCCGCCTCGGCCGGGCTGAACCCGGCGAGGTGCTTCGCGATCTCCATGTACTGCTCCTGGTAGATGCAGATCGCGTACGTGCCGCCCGTGATCTCCTCGAGGCGCGGGTCGAGGAACGAGACGCGCTCGCGGCCGTGCTTGCGGGCGGCGTAGGTCGGGATGTAGGCCATCGGGCCGGGGCGGTACAGGGCGACGAGGGCGATCAGGTCCTCGAACTCGGTCGGCTTCACCTGGCGCAACGCCTCGCGCATCCCCGACGACTCGAACTGGAAGACACCCGTCGAGTCGCCGCGCGCGAGCATCGCGTAGGTCGGCCCGTCGTCCAGGGGGAGCCCGCCGATGTCGACGCCGCCGACGAGCTCGACCGCCTTGTCGATGACGTCCAGGTTTCGCAGCCCGAGGAAGTCCATCTTCAGCAGGCCGAGGTCGACCACGTCCCACATCCCGAGCTGCGTGACGACTTCCTGGTCCGTGCCCTTCTGCTGCAGCGGGACGACCTCGATCAGGGGCTGGGCGCCGATGACGACCCCGGCCGCGTGGATCGAGTCCGCCCGTGTGAGCCCCTCGAGCGGCGTCGCGAGCTCCACGATCTCCTTCGCCACCGGGTCCGAGTCGACGGCCTGCCGGAGCTCCGCTCCCGGCTTGAGGGCGGCCTCGAGCGTCTGCCCGGGGCCCTCCGGGACGAGCTTCGCGATCCGGTCGACGACGCCGTAGGGCACGTCGAGCACGCGGCCCGCGTCGCGGATCGCGGCGCGCGCGGCCATCGTCGAGAAGGTGATGATCTGCGCGACGCGATCGCGCCCGTACTTCTCGGCGACGTAGTTGATGACGCGGTCGCGTCCGGCCACCGAGAAGTCGATGTCCATGTCCGGCATGTCCTTGCGCGCCGGGTTGAGGAAGCGCTCGAAGAGGAGGCCGTAGCGGATCGGGTCGACGTCGGTGATCTCGAGGCAGTAGGCGGCGAGCGAGCCGGCGGCCGAGCCCCGGCCCGGGCCGACGCTGACCCCGTTCTGCTTCGCGAAGTGGATGAAGTCCCAGACGATGAGGAAGTAGTCCGCGAAGCCCATCTCGCGGATCGTCTTCAGCTCGAAGCGGAGGCGCTCGGTCAGCGCGGGCGTCGCCTGGCCGTAGCGGCGGACGAGCCCCTTCTCGCACAGCTCGACGAGGTAGTCGAAGGCGTCCCTCCCCTCGGGCACCGGGAACGTCGGCAGCAGGACCTTCCCCAGCTCGAGCTCGACGGTGCAGCGCTCCGCGACCTCGAGCGTGCGCGCGAGCGCAGGTTCGAGCCCGGGGAAGTCGAGCGCCATCTCCGCGGGCGTCTTGAAGAAGAACTCGTTCGTGTCGAAGCGCCAGTGGCCCGGGTTCTTCAGCGTGTCGCCCGACTGGATGCAGAGGAGCGCCTCGTGCGCGTACGCGTCCGAGGCGTCGAGGTAGTGCACGTCGCCGGTCGCGACCAGGGGGAGCCCTGCCTCCTCGGCGAGCGCGAGCAGCCCCGGGTTCACGCGCTGCTGCTCCTCGAGGCCGGCGTTCTGGATCTCCACGTACGTCGAGTCGCGGCCGAAGATCTGCGCCAGGCGGTCGAGGTCTGCGCGCGCGTCGCGGGGTCGGTCCTCGACGAGCGCGCGCGAGACGCGACCCGAGAGGCAGCCCGAGAGCGCGACGATGCCCTTCGCATGCTGCTCCAGCAGCTGCCAGTCGACGCGCGGCTTGTAGTAGTAGCCCTCGAGGTAGCCGAGCGAGCTGAGCCTGATCAGGTTGGCGTACCCCTCGTTCGACTCGGCGAGGAGGGTGAGGTGCGCGTACCCCTTCGTCTG
>Ga0075419_10001242_pt1 | contig 16552 bp, 14 predicted proteins | sample SoiMetdeltSBSDD3_FD_76900 | JGI IMG/M metagenome (GOLD analysis project Ga0075419, IMG submission 76900) | Bulk soil microbial communities from a Populus tree surrounding site in Tennessee, USA - Soil MetaG P. deltoides SBSDD3 | ecosystem: Environmental > Terrestrial > Soil > Tree plantation... | reverse complement strand
TAGTCCAAGGATAGACTCGAGGGGACAGGTACACACATCGGCACCCGCTTCTGCACAACGAATAATGTGATTTGGATTACGTATAGAAGCTGCCAGCACTTCCGTTTTATAGCCCTGAATGGAATAGATCTGTACAATTTGTTCTATCAACTTCACACCATCCCAACCACCATCATCAATACGGCCGATAAAAGGAGAAACATAAGCTGCTCCAGCCTTGGCTGCAAGAATTGCCTGACCTGCAGAAAAAACTAAAGTGCAATTGGTCCTTATGCCATTATCTGTAAACCATTTGATCGCTTTTACCCCATCTTTGATCATGGGGACCTTGACGACAATGTTAGGATGAATAGCAGCAAGTATTTTACCTTCTTCAACGATCTTTTTGAAATCTGTTGCAATTACTTCTGCACTAATATCACCATCAACCATTTCACAAATCGTTTTATAATGCTTCATAATAGCATCTTCGCCTTTGATTCCCTCTTTGGCCATCAACGACGGATTAGTAGTGACGCCGTCGAGTATGCCTAATTCATTCGCCTCTTTGATCTGGGCAAGATTTGCTGTGTCAATGAAGAATTTCATGTATGCAGTTATTTAATGACTTGAAATAGAAAAAAAGGCAGGCTCCTCACATCGCACCGCTACAACCACTTATCCTTGCTGCCTTCCGGCCCTGGGGAGGTTCAGCAGGAGCTGGTCGTGTAAGACCTGCCGGCGCAAAGATATGGAATCTGTTGTTTGTTGCTTGTCTTTGGTGGGTGGTTTCTTGTAGCTGGTTGCTAGTTTCTTGTTGCTGGTTACGTGTTGCTAACAAGTGTCTGAAAACTTTTCACGTCATCGCAAGGTCCTGTGATGTAATATACCAGCAACAAGCAACAAGCAACCGGCAACCAGTCAGGGTCTTTGCAGCAATGAGTTAATTGTTGTAATACCGATCAACTCATCTGACCTTCCGCCGAATGGACGATAATAGACGAGAACCATATAAATATTCTCTGTGCTGGGATAATTGCCTTCGGTGTGTTCAAAGTTCACCGGCTCATCAGATTTTTTTGCGGACAACGTAACGTATGAATAATTGTAAAATCCTTGTTTCAGGAAAAGGGTTTTCTCATAGGCGCCCTTCTCTGCGTTGAATTCCATTTTAGCATTTGCATCAGTTGCGTAATTGGTCAGCTCCCCGAATAAATAAACATCACGCTCCGGATATTGCTGATTGCCCGGCGGGAAATATGTAAAGTGGGTGTATACATAATCAGTTTGCCAGAATGGATTGATATTATCTGTTGTTTCAATCGTATACAGACCGTTGATGTCACGATAATAATAGTACACCTGGCCTTTTCTTTCTCCGTCCGGTTTTATAAAAACATCGGTTCTTGTGGGTTGCTTATCGATACGCTGCATCCGTTCACTCATCAATCTTGTGCTCCTGAGATCGATCCATCGCCATTCTTTACCGGCAGGAAATGAGTTGGTGCCTTCATCGTTATATTCAAAATAATTACCGCGGTAAATAGTTGGGCGCTGCAGGTAAGAAGCCATTGGCCATGCATAGTTTTGAAGCAAGACGACCTTCACATCCTGCTGGTTAAAGACATTTAATTGTGAATTGAGATTCACGGCAACCTGTAATTTTTGATGCGTTCTGAAAAGACTTCCTGCAAATGGTTGTAACACCTGGCCACTGATACTGGATTTTACCTCAACCACAAGCAACCTTTTTGTAAAAACAATCTTTGAAGTATCGCCGTCAAGAAAAACCTTTAGTAGAAAATTTCCAGATCGCGAAGGCGCACAATTCTTATCAGGCACCCTTGCATAATAGTTTGTGTATTTGGTAAATGATATGGAAGAATTGCGGTAGGTGGTAATACGATTGGATTGAAAGCCCTTTATATAATCAAATACATGCAGGTTGGAAGGTGTCCAATCAGCATTGCAAAGCTGGAAAGTGTAATAATAACTTTTCACCCCGCCATCGAGGTCGTCAAAATAAAGATCGAGGTCGTCGACACTATTCAACCTGATAACAGGATAACTGTAAGGATCGCCCGCCTTATGAAGTCTTACTGAACGAATACCTGGGTTATAAATATAATCAGGCAACTGACCGTTTGAGGTCGCTACGATGAAGAAGAAGATAATTAAACTGATATATTTCATCTGGGGTATTATAAAAACGGAAATTGTTTACATTATTGTGAACCGGTCATAAAATCCTTCTGCAAATTTCATTTATACCAGTTAAAATCATGAATCATTTATCAATTTATGGCGAAAAAGACTATAAATCCTTTTTCTCCCGCTATTTTTGACAGACAAATTTCAGCCCTTGGACGTTGCAGGCTTTATAGCAAACCGGATAGCTTTTAACAGCCAAAACTCTTTTTCCCGTTTTATCATACGGCTTTCGGTCGGCGCCACCGTTATCAGTGTTGCGGTAATGATCGCTGCCTTGGCGCTTGTGAACGGTTTCCAGCAAACTGTAAGTAATAAAGTCTTTAGCTTTTCCGGTCATATAAGAGTACAATTTAAACAGGTGCTGCGTGGCCCGGTTACGGAAGAACTGCCGATCGAAAGAGATCCTGCAGCGGTAGCTGCGATTAAAAGTGATCCCCATGTAAAAAGCATGCATGCTTACGCAACACGTTATGCAATATTAAAAGCAGCTGACGCAATGGAAGGTGTTTTAATGAAAGGGCTTGACAAGGAGTTTGATTCTAATTTGCTAAGACCTTTTTTGCGCCAGGGCAGATGGATAAGATTCAATGACAGCAGCTATTCCAGGGAAATAATTATTTCTGCTTATCTCGCTAACCAATTGCAGGTTCAGTTGAATGACAGGATCCTGATCTATTTTATTCGTCCTGATGGGTCATTAAGACCTGATAAACTTGATGTCGTGGGTATTTACAAAACAGGTATTGATGATTATGATAAAAATATTTCCATTGCTGATCTCGGGCTGATCAGGAGATTGAATGACTGGAATGAAAATGAGATCGGTGGCTACGAGGTATTTCTCAAAGATTACGAACAAATGGAATCGGTGAGTGACGAGTTGTATGCGATGGCGGCCTTTCCGGAAACATGGGATGCACAGCCCATACGAAGCATTTATCCAAACATTTTCGACTGGCTCAATCTTCAAAATCTTACACGCAATGTATTGATCGGTTTTATGGCTGGCGTTGCTTTTATCAACCTGATCACCTGTTTAATCATCTTAGTGCTGGAAAGAATAAGGATGATCGGGGTGTTGAAAGCGTTAGGTGCCACCGATTGGATGGTTCAAAGGATCTTTCTCCGGCATTCCCTTATTATTACCACAACGGGGATCCTGCTTGGAACGTTGCTCGGCTTAGGACTCCTGTTTATACAAAAGGCTACAGGTATCATCAAACTACCGGAAGAAGCATATTATATGAGAGAGGCTGCGGTGAAGATCATCTGGTGGGAAGTGGTAATGGTTGGCATGCTTACATTCCTTGTCAGTCTATTTATTTTGATGATCCCAACTTTGATCGTTAAAAGAATAAAACCTGTAAAAGCGATACAGTTTAGATGATAATTAATAATTATTGTCAATGGGTGAAATCTTCCGAATAATCAATAATTAATAATAAATAATATCCGCGTTAAACAACAAGGTGCGATAAAATAATTCCTGTAGCAACTGCAGCATTTAGCGATTCTGCTTTCCCTTTTCCGGGAATGGTTATTTGAACATTGGCGAGATTTAATAGCTGGTTATTGATACCTTTTGATTCATTACCGATCATGATAAAACCTTCGGTTAGCTTTTCCATTTTTGTCACGTCTCGTCCATTCAGCACGGTTGCATAGATACGCAGATCCTTATTCTTATTTAGAAATGAAACAAGCTCTGTGTATTCAACCCTTACTCTTGTAATACTTCCCATAGAAGCCTGGACAACTTTTGGATTGTAAATGTCGGCACAACCCATACTGCAAAAAATATTTTTTATTGCGAACCAATCCGCAAGCCTGATAATAGTGCCCATATTGCCCGGATCCTGTATGTCATCTAAAACCAATGAAACAGTTTCTTTGATCGAAGGCGGATCATTCCATTGGATCTTTTTAACTATTGCTAATACCTGGTGAGGTGTTGTTAACTGTGAAATTTTTTGTAATTCACCGGGAGTGATCCTCACAATCTCTGCATTTGTTTTTACAGTATTTGTCCATTCATCAAGCGCATATACCTGTATTACGTTGCACTTATCTGCTTGCAACAGTTCATTCACCAGTTTAGGGCCTTCTGCAATAAAGACCTGTTCGGCATCACGCAATTTTTTCTGGCCTAAACTTTGAATATATTTGGCCTGGTTTTTTGTAATCATTACTTCCCATTTAACATGATTGAACCCAGGCCACTAAATTCTTTAACAGTCTCCATTGTAATTTTTTCAATTGTTATTTTCGTGGCGTCCTGCGGTGTGGTTCCAAGGAATTATCCCCGTGATAAGCCGTTTGTTTATGAAACAAATATCAAGCTTGAAGGTAACTTTTCCAAAGATGAGAGGGAGGTATTGACAACACAATTGGAAAACCAGCTTGATGACAGTATGAAGGTTCGTCCGGTTTATAAGTTATTCTATAGGGGATTTAACCGGCTTGTGTTAGACAGACCACCCGCTTTTGATAGTGTAAGTGCAGACAAATCGATGCTGTTCATGAAGGCTGTATTGAACAAAGAAGGTTATCTGCGCGATTCTATTTCATACGATACGTCGGTTACGGTTGTGGACGCAAATCCCCCACAGCTCAGAACAACAGTTACGTTTCATGTTTATCCCAACCAGCTTTTCAGGATCGATTCGATAAGTCATGTCATTAATCACAATGAATTGCAGGCATTGACCGATGCCACAAAATCAAAAACATTTCTAAAAAGGGGGGATCCTTTTGCACAACCTTTAATTTCAGATGAGTTGAATCGTCTTGTCGAGCTTTATCGTGAAAATGGTTACTTGAAATTCAGTTTTGAAGAGCTTGCAGGAATTTGGGACACGCTGAATCCTGCTATACTTCGACCAACCATTGATCCTTTTGATATTGTTTTTTTGGAAGAACTAAGGAGAAGAAGAGACTCACCCACAGTCGATCTCGAAGTAAGATTAAGACCGGGACATGATGTAAACAAATTGAAAAAGTTTTTTGTGGGTAATACAACTATTTATCCCGACTTCGATATCGTAGATACTACGGGTCGCATTCCAACAACGTTTGTGTACGACAGTAATTTCACATTTATAAGCTACAGGAATTTGTTTAAGAAGAAATTCGTTACCCAAAACATCTACTTTAAACGCGGTGACCTGTACAATCAAAGGCGTTTTATAAGAACCATAAACCGTTTTAATGAACTGGGTGCCTGGCGACTGGTAAATATAGAAACGGTGCCACGGGATCCGACCGATACTGTCGATTTCAACATCTATTTAACTCCTGCAAATAAATATTCATTCACAGCAAATATTGAAGGCAGTTTTAACAACAGCAACAGTATCGTATTACAGGAAAATTTGTTGGGAATAGGTGTGAATGCAACCTTAACGAACAGGAATTTCGGTCATTCTGCCAACCGGGCATCTACAACGGCCCGCTACTCGGCCGACGTGGATGCCAAAGGCGAATTTGTAAAAACTGCACAGAGAAGCATTAGTCATACAATAGTTTTTCCAAAGCCGATTCCAAATACAAAGTGGATACCCGACCGGTTCAGAGATAATTTCAGGACCAATCTTACTTTTTCGTTGGCAAATACAGAGCGGAAAGATTATTTTAATCTTACGTCACTCAATGCATCCTGGGGCTATAATTTCCAATGGCAAAACAAATCTGCTTACCTGAAACTTCCGAATATAGAATTTGTACATGTTATAAGAAGAGACAGCCTTGAAACATTTCTCCAGAATAAACCCACTTTAAGAACGGTTTTCCCTGAAAATGGATTGGTGCTGTCAATGCAAACAGGTTTTTCGATAAGAGGCGGTAAGGGAAAGAACTCACAAATATTCAGGACAAATCTTGAAGAATCCGGTTTGCTGACAAGTCTTATTGATCTGAAATTGCTTAATGACCTTTTCAAATTTGTGAAGATCGATGCGGAATTTATCAGGAACATGGGTATTGGAAATAGTGCGTTAGTCGTTCGGGGTTATGTGGGAGCCGGTTTTGCTATGACGACAAAAGATCGTCCGACCGATCCTAACATGCCATTCTTTAAACAATTTACAGCGGGCGGACCGTATAGTATGCGTGCATGGGGATTGCGATTATTAGGACCGGGATCAACATTGGAATGGAGAGACACCGTGCCGATCCGTTTCGGCGATTTTCAATTTGAAACAAATGCAGAATACCGTTTCCCGTTGATGCGTTTATGGGGTTATAAAGTAAGCAGTTGCCTTTTTACAGATGTGGGCAACGTTTGGTTCTTAAGAAAGAATGCAGACTTTCCTGATGGTCATTTAACAGCAAAAAGCTTTGTAAGAGATCTTGCTGTTGGCATTGGTACAGGTCTTCGTATTGATTTTGATTTTATCAAAATAAGATTGGATTATGGATTAAAAGTGAAGAACCCCTCACCCTATCCGGATCACGCAGATAGCCGAAATAAATGGTTTTATGATTTTAATCCGCTTGGAGGTATTGTACAGATCGGCGTCAACTACCCGTTTGCATTTTGATCCTCTTTATTTCGTCTTCCCATTCCTGTATCGATTTAGCATCTTCAAGTTTATAAGCTCCTATTCTTGTTCGGCAGAGACCACTTAAATAGGCGCCACAACCTAATGCGGTACCAAAATCATGAGCCAGGCTCCTGATATAAGTACCAGTGCTGCATATCACCCGGAAATGAACAACAGGCATTTCAATTTTTTCAATTTCAAATTGCATGATAGTGATCTTTCTTGGCTCGATCACAACTTCTTTCCCTTGTCTCGCCAATTCATACACTCTTTTACCGCCGATCTTAATAGCTGAATGTGCAGGCGGCACCTGCATAATTTCACCTATGAATTGCTTTGTTGCATTTGCAATTAGTTCCTCGGAAATAACGGTTAAGTCTTTAAAATTTCGCGGCTCGCTTTCAAGATCATAGGTCGGCGTGGTAGCACCAAGTGTAAGAGTTCCGGTATACTCTTTTTCCTGCGCCATGTATTCATTGATCTTTTTGGTGAATCTTCCCGTACATACAATTAAAAGCCCTGTGGCTAAAGGATCGAGTGTACCGGCATGACCGACTTTTTTGATCTTAATAAGATTCCTGATCTTTCTTACTACATCGAATGATGTCCATTCAACCGGTTTATCGATCAATAAGATTTGTCCCTGTTCGAAAATATTTAGAGGCTTATTCATTGCAAAAGGGCGAAATTATTAATTATTCATTACTGATTATTCTTTCAGAGAAGTTATACCCCAATAATTAATAATAAATAATCAATAATATTTAAATAGCCTGTCTTGCCTTCAATTCGAGATATTTATTTACAGTATTAACGGTGAGATTCTCAGGTGTTGTAAGAATAGAAAGAATGCCGTGATTCTGGAGTTCTTTAACGATCATTTTCTTTTCATGCATGAATTTCTCAGCAACTGTTTTTATGTAAACGCCTTCAACATCCTTTGCCCTTTTTGAAGCAAGATCTTTTAATTCAGTATTTTCAAAAAATACCACAAGGAGCAAATGATGTTTTGCAATCATTCTTAAATAAGGCAGCTGCCGCTGCATTCCGCCAAACGATTCAAAATTGGTGAAGAGGATCAGCAAACTCCTGTGACGGATATTTGCTCTCACCTGCTTGTACAGCATCTCGAAATCGCTTTCTAAAAATCTGGTGGTTTGATTGTACAGGATTTGTAGCACATTTTGCAATTGCGTCGCTTTCTTATCGGCTGGTAATATGGTTCCGATCTTTTCTGCAAATGTGATCAGGCCAAAACGATCATGGCGTCGTAAGCAAACATTACACATCACCAGCGATGAATTAATCGAATAATCAAGTAATGAAAGCCTGTCGAAAGGCATCTTCATCAACCGGCCTTTATCGATAACACAATAAACCTGTTGTGATCTTTCATCAAGATAATTGTTCACCATCAACGAACCCTTTCTTGCAGTCGCTTTCCAGTTCATCAACCGGATATCATCACCTCTTGTATAGTCCTTCACATGTTCAAACTCAAGACTAAGTCCCAGTTTTCTCAACTTTTTTGTTCCGGTTTCCGCGGTTTGCGCATCTCTTGCGATAAGATCATACTTTCTCATTTGGAAAAACGAGGGATACACAGGGATCATTTCTGCGGTATCGGCAACAAATCTCCGGCTAACGAAGCCAAGCAATGATCTTGCATAAATAATAATATTGCCGAACTGATATTCACCCCGCTCAACAGGGCGCAGAAAGAAGTTGATCTTTTTTTCTTCACCCGCCTGAAACAGCATTTCAAAAAAATTATTCCTCGACTGAAATTGATATGGCAGCTCGTCAATCACCTTCAGTTTAATGGTGAAGGGATAGGTGTTCTTCACTTTGAGTTCAACCGGGTTCTTGTCTCCGTTGCTCATTCTTTCAGCAATTATTCTTTTTGCAACAGGTTTTGACCTGAATGCAAAGAGGAAAACAATATCGGCTATCAGCAGTAATATGAATACCAGGAAGGCTGCCCTTACCGGTTCAAATATTCCCGGGTAGAAAAACGAAGCCAGAAAAAAAATCACAATCACACCACCAATCCAGAAAAGCCGGTCATTGATAAAGACCATCTTGAGCCAATAGTTGGCAATGAGCCATAACGCGCTGCCGATAAGAAGTAAAAGAAAAAGTAACATGCCTAACGTGGTATTTCAATCGATTTAATGATTTTTTCTATTAATTCATCAGCCGAAATTCCTTCCATTTCTTTTTCCGGTGAAAGGATAATACGATGACGCATTACATGAGGAGCTACCTCAATGATATCGTCGGGAGTGATGAAATCCCTTCCCTTTATGGCTCCCATTGCTTTTGCAGCCTTTAGAATATTCAATGATGCTCTTGGCGAAGCGCCCAGATAAAGTGAGGGATTATTCCTTGTTTCGTTCACGATCTTGGCAATAAACTCGAGCAACTTAGTTTCTACATTTATTTGCATGATCGTGTTACGATAGGACTCGATGTCAGTAGCGGATAAAATCTTTGGAACATCTTTCAACAGATCTTTTTGATTCAGATGGTGCTGTCTTTCGAGGATAGTCACCTCTTCCTGTATGGATGGATATCCAACATCTATTTTGAAAAGAAAACGGTCCAGTTGAGCTTCAGGCAGCCTGTATGTTCCTTCCTGTTCTATCGGGTTTTGTGTGGCAAGCACCAGAAAGGGAGCCTTGAGGAAATGCGTGTATCCATCAATGGTAATTTGTCTTTCTTCCATGACTTCAAACAGCGCGGCCTGGGTTTTTGCCGGGGCACGATTTATCTCATCTATCAAAACGATATTGCTGAAAACAGGACCAGCCTTGAAATGAAATTTTGCATCGCCCGGGTTAAACACCGATGTGCCCAATACATCGGAAGGCATCAGGTCGGGGGTAAACTGGATACGGGAAAAATTGACATCTATGATCTTTGCAAGCAGTTTTGCACTTAAAGTTTTTGCGACGCCGGGTACGCCTTCGATCAGGATATGACCATCGGCTAATAACCCTGCAATCATCAGGTCAACCATTTTATGCTGGCCAACTATTGTTTTACCAACTGTATCGCGAATCGCATTAACGGCTTCATTTAGTTTGGTGAGATCGGTTCGTTGCTGAAAAAGGGTTTCTTCCATGATTTATTTTTTAAAATACTCTTGTATCAAATTATGCAGCTCCAGCAGCCTCATGTCGCCGATATTAGCTGATCGATCAGTATCATCCATCAATTGCAGGAGACGCTTCACCCGGGTTTCGGGCACTCCACTCTTTCTTGATAAGGCTTCTGCAAATTCATTGTTCAGGTTTTGTGTGTTCAGGTAATAATTGACCCTGACATGTTCCAGAAAATAAGTGAACATTTTAAGTGCAATATTCCTGTTATCTTTTTTCTGAAGATAAAGCCGCCCGATTGTTTCTGTATACGACACTGTTGAATTGGCAAAAGGGATCTTTTCCGGCACAAATCGCTGTCTTCTTCTTCCACCAAATGCAAGAAATATCAGCAGTAATGCCAGTGCGATCAGGAACGCATAAAGAAGTGGTGCGTGCTTTTTAAAGTAATTAAATATCGAAAAGTCATCATCTGAACTTCTTCTTGCCCTGTAATAATTATCCCAGTACACGGAAGTCGTTTCTGAATTAAAATAGGAAAACATTTTTTCCAGGTACTCTTTATTGCTCCCGGTAAGCAGAAAGTAATTACTAAAAGCAGCGGGTGCTGTATGTATTATGAATTTCCCCTGCCCATGATCTATCGAAATAAAGTTCACATCTTTTTTTTCATTGTATCCCAGCACCTGCGTAGAGGTCGAATCATAAGAGAGTATTTCCTGATCAAACGGAACAAAATAGAATCCATATTTCCGATTCCTGTCTGTTTCATGAGCCAGTGAAAGCCATGTATCGTTCTTATCCAGCTTATATTCATTGAAGCCGTAAAATGCTCCCATATCAAAAGACATATCAGCCTGTAACGTATCCATTAGCTTTTCATCGATATAATTAGCGCTGATAAAGATCGTATTACCGTTATCCACGTAATTCAGCATGCTTTCCAAATCGGCTTTGTTGATAAAAACCGCCCTGGCAATTACGACATAAAGCGATTTATTATAATTGATCTGGTACCGGAGATTCGAAAATTTTTCATTGGTCACGTCAGTCACGCCATAATCAAACAATGAATTGAGATAATGGTAAGCAATATAGCTTCCCATTGGTTCCTTATCCCTGTAACTGTATTTGGGGTTAAGTTTTGGTATTTTAATCTTTCCTTTCGTTGTTGCCTGGCCAAAAATGCAACCGCAGGATAAAACGATACTGCTCAAATAAAGGAAAAAGTATTTATATGTCAGCTTTCTATCCAATTACCTCAGGTTATTTTTCTGAAAATCGGTAAAGTTTCCCTGTAACTGTTCAAATAATTTTTGATCGACAGGATATTCTCCATACCATACGTATTCATACTTCAGCGTCAGCGATGCAAATTCGTTTGCAAAGGAATGCCTCCTTATTTCGTTTACATACTCATAGTTTGTCTTACTCTTATTTATCTCAATATATTTTTTGTCTGACAATCTTGTCAGCAACTGCAAATACAAATAGCGGACGGCAAGCCTGTAATTGCCACTCCTGATCGCGCTACGGAGCAAAGCATCCGGATCAGTTGAATCTTCTTCTTTTTCTACCGAAATATCACGTGAAATATTTTTACGGCTCCTGGCAAGTATGGACGAATTACTTAAAAATAATTTATAAATAAGAAAAACGAATAAGCCGATAGCTACTATCCAAAAAATAAGACCGAATAGCGAACCAAAAACATCAAACCCGCTGCTCTCTTTGGTCTCTTGAGGTTTAGGCTTGTCCGGTTGCGAAGCTCTTAACAGACTATCCAAATAGCTTTTATAATAAAATCCTTTATCGGACGTGATGGCCTGTACAGTATCATTCACAACGGAACGATGATTCATTGCTAACGTATCCGGATAAAGATTATTTTCATCTTCGGCTTCCACAACAGCAGGCTGATCTTCGGCGATAACTGTATCGGGGGTTGTTTCTTCCTGCGCATTGACACTAATAAAACTTAATGATGCAATGAGAAACACTAAAAGACGGTATGACAATTTATTTTTCAACTAACGAGAGAATTGGATGGAGCCGGGCGCAGACGTTTTATTTTTCTTTCAACAAGTATGGGATAAATAATGAAATACCAAACAATAAACCCGAATGATGCAGCCAATATTGATATGCTGCCCCATACCGGCATTCCGCCCTTACCGTCCTTATCGAATGACTCAGACATTAAATGGGTAACATAACTTTCAAGGAAAGCCGCGCAAAGTGTCATCGGCACAAAAATGATCATGATCTTCATGGCATCCTTTAGCCCGCGCTTAAATGAAGTAAGCCGGTGATAAGAGCCCGGAAATAATATTCCTTTTGCAATGATAAATCCCGCCGTTGCAGATATGATCATTGCCGATATTTCCATAGTGCCATGTATCCAGATAACAAGCACCGATTTTATCCCTAATCCTTTTGCAAAGAACATATATTGAAAACACCCGAGCATCACACTATTCGTAAATAAAAGTTGCAAAGTGATCACGCCAAAGAACAGGCCACAGATGAACATCCAAAAATCGATCCTTACGTTATGATAAAAAAGATAGATAAAACTCGAAAAATATCCGCCTTCTGCCGTATTCTTATAAACACCAAACGGATCTCCGTCGGCAATATTCTCTTCCGTCATCACCACGTAATCCTCACCCATCACCCCTTTTACAAATTCGTAATCACGCATAGAAGAAATAATACCCATGACAAAACAAACGGCAAAAACGATGAAGGTGAAAAGAAATGTTTTATGATTTCTCCTGATCACAAGCGGCAATTCTGTTTTCCAAAAACTGATCAGCCTTGAATATTTTTCCTTTTTATTCTGGTAAATGGATTGGTATATAGACACCGCATGCCCGTTGATCAGCTTTGTTACTTTGCTATGCGGGTAAAAAGTTTTGGCGTAAGCAAGATCATCGACAAGAGTAGTGAACCGGTTGGCCATTTCATCAGGGTCATCGGTTTGAAAGTGTTCATACTCCTGCCATTTCTGTGCATTCTTTTTAATGAATAAGGCTTCACGCATATTGACGAAAAATGGTTCGTCAATATTAAGAACTAATTTCTTAAAGATATGCTGTATACCATCTTTTTTATTTTGGCAGTTTGCGCTTCTGTACCGCGGTTTTTTTTGCTATTTTGCATCTCATTGTATGCCTTCTATTCAGATCAATACTCCATTTAATCTTGCACTTGATTTTGAGGTGGCAGCTCTTCACAAAAGAATTCTTGCCTACCTTATCGATATACTGGTATTGGTCGTCTATTCCTGGGGGATGAGAAAATTCCTGTATGATATACTCCTCGTAAGAGACAATTGGTACGGGCTTGATATTTTGCTTGTCTCTATCCCCATGTTACTTTACGCATTGGTTTGTGAAATCGCCATGCATGGACAGACAATCGGCAAAAAACTAGTTGGCTTACGTGTCATGAGTTTTGAAGGCGGCGAGCCGACGGTGAGCCAGTACCTGGTTCGCTGGTGTACCCGTTTCTTTGAGTGGCCGCTGGTTTTTGGATTTGTGTTCCCGGGTTTTATGGTAATTCTGCAACTTTTTTTCGTCGGCTTCTTTGGTGTTTTTGTGGTGATCATAATCGCGATATCGAAATCGAACCAACGGCTTGGTGACATAGGGGCAGGGACGGTAGTAGTGGATACAAGAGCAAAAACCTATTTACATGAAACGATCTTTGTAGATATTTCGCAAAAAGATTATGTGGTTCAGTTCCCCGAAGTAATGAAACTGACCGACCGTGATATCAACACAATTAAAAGCATACTCGATGTGGCTGCCCGCAAGAATGACTACAACCTTGCCAATAATGCGGCGGAAAAGATCAAAAATCATCTTAAGATACAAAGCACATTGTCCCCATTTGACTTCCTCGAAAAGATCATGATGGATTACAATTATATTTCTACAAAGTAGAAGAATTCCCTAGAGTCCTGAACCTGCCGCCATCAAAACGGCGGCAATTATGGCGATGATATAAAACACTATGATAATGATCGTCAGAATCCCCACATACCGGAACATGACTTTTAAATTCTGAAATGAAGAATTAAGCAGTAATTGATCATTCGTGCCCAATGCGTTTCTGATACGATTTGCAAATCGCAAAAGAAATAAACAGGGAAAGAAATAAAGTATCGCAAATCCAACATAAAGCAGGATCATAAAAATTCCAACGTTGGGTCCAAAGATCGATAGCGGTTCCGCTGTGCCACTAAATTCAGTGGATGTCGACATAAAAGTAGTTCCCGTAAATAGCCCCATAATGGCCACAAGTACGCACATGATCATTCCAAATATGGCGAGAAATTTTGCCCACCGGGCTGCTTCAATTAGATGAGCTCTTGATGATTGATCAATTGTGATTCCGAATAAAGTAGTTTCCTGCTGTTCCATGTTTGTAAGTTTGAATGAAGTTAAGGTACGGCAATAAATGAATTGGAAGAATTGCCGGGAACGATATCAAGGTGCCAGCCAGTTGAATGGCGCAAAGGGAAGATTCCGCAACACCCAAAAACCGATCACAAAAATCAGAATTGATAAAGAAAATGTTCGTGTATAAATAAATGACGAAAGCGGATACTTTTTATCCAACACAAATACAACGACAAAATAAATGATCAGCGGCATGAATAAAATAAACATCAGGTTGTAATCGATTGCCTCTAAAACATGCCCGTGCAATAAAGCATGAAGTGAACGCTGCACACCGCAACCCGGACAATACAAATTTGTCATCTCATGAAATAAACATTTTGGAAGATTTCCATTCGCGGGCTTTACAAAAAAATAAAGCAGCAGGATGGCTCCTGCTGCTAGTATAAAAATTAAGCTCCTCAAAAGTCTATTTCTCATGTGGAGATCAATTAGACATGGTAGCTGCTCCACCAAGTATGCTTACTCCCAATACAAATACAAACAATACGTAAAGAAGTATGCAAGCTATCCCAACCCAAAAACCAATTTTCGTCCATTTTGCAGCTTCTTTTCTGGCCTTCTCTGCCCCATCAGCATCGCCTGCAGCAAGCTTCGAGTTTACCTGTGCTGCAAAAACAATTCCTGCAACACCAAAGGGCAGGCAGCACAGAAGAGTTACTAAAATCGATTCAACGAGCCAGTTTTCACTAAACGGTCCTTTTGGCCCAGGAGGGGTAATGTTTAAATTTTCCATGATGGTGAAGTTTTGGTTTTAGTATTAAAACATAAATATAATGAGCAAAACTTAATATGCAATAGCAAACAAAACTCTTTCTTTACTCGGTTTTCCACTTAAAATGCACTTACCCGCTTCCTGCGAATTATTCAATGGGATACAACGTATCGTTGCTTTTGTTTTTTCTTTTATCTCTGTTTCTGTTTCTGCCGTGCCATCCCAATGCGCAGAAACAAATCCGCCTTTTTCATTAAGTATTTTTACAAATTCATCCCATGTATCTACCGGTGTGATATGCTCCTCGCGATATTTCAAAGCTTTATCATAAAGATGTTGCTGAATCTCCTCAAGCAATTTACCTATATAATCTCCAAGCCCGGATATGGAAACCTGTTGCTTTTCTTTTGTATCTCGTCTTGCTAATTCTACAACATTATTCTCCATATCCCGAAGCCCCATAGCAAGCCTTACAGGCACTCCTTTTAATTCATATTCGGCAAACTTCCATCCCGGTCTTGTGTTATCATTATTATCATACTTAACACGAAAGCCTTTTGCCTTTAATTCTTTTATTATTTCTTGAGCCCTGGCATCGATCACTGGTTTTGATTCTTCGCCTTTATAGATCGGCACGATCACAACTTGTATTGGTGCGATCTTCGGCGGTAATATCAAACCCTGGTCATCACTATGTGCCATAACCAATGCACCAATCAACCTGGTGCTTACACCCCAGCTGGTGGCCCATACATATTCCTGCTGATTTTCCTTATTTAAAAATTTTACGTCAAATGCTTTGGCAAAATTTTGTCCAAGAAAGTGCGAGGTACCTGCCTGTAATGCTTTTCCATCCTGCATTAATGCCTCTATACAATAAGTATCCAGGGCACCGGCAAATCTTTCGCTGGCTGACTTCACCCCGCGGATCACCGGTAGCGCCATAAACTGCTCGGCAAATGTTGCGTACACTTCAAGCATTCGCCTGGTTTCTTCAATGGCATCATCAGCCGTTGCATGTGCGGTATGTCCTTCCTGCCATAAAAACTCGGCAGTACGCAGGAACAATCTTGTTCTCATCTCCCAGCGAACAACATTTGCCCATTGATTAATGAGTAAGGGAAGATCGCGATAAGACTGTATCCAATCTTTATAGGTATTCCAAATGATGGCCTCACTGGTTGGACGAATGATAAGCTCTTCTTCCAATTTTGATTCCGGGTCAACCATTAAACTTCCTTTTTTATCAGGATTTGCCTTTAAGCGGTAATGAGTAACTACTGCGCACTCTTTTGCAAAACCTTCCGCGTGGCCTTCTTCTTTTTCCAAAAAGCTTTTAGGAACAAACAAAGGAAAATAAGCATTCTCATGACCGGTATCCTTGAACATTTTGTCCAATGCATCTCTCATGTTTTCCCAAAGGGCAAATCCGTAGGGTTTTATCACCATGCAGCCGCGAACGGCTGAATAGTCCGCTAAATTTCCTTTTAAAACGAGGTCATTGTACCATTGGGAGTAATCTTCTGCTCTTGT
>Ga0075419_10001241_pt1 | contig 16553 bp, 16 predicted proteins | sample SoiMetdeltSBSDD3_FD_76900 | JGI IMG/M metagenome (GOLD analysis project Ga0075419, IMG submission 76900) | Bulk soil microbial communities from a Populus tree surrounding site in Tennessee, USA - Soil MetaG P. deltoides SBSDD3 | ecosystem: Environmental > Terrestrial > Soil > Tree plantation... | reverse complement strand
CGTCCGAGCGGGTCTTGGCGACGATCGCGACCGGCAGCAGCGGCTCGGGCATGTCCCACGGCATGATGAGCAGCGGCTTGTCCTTGGCCGAGATCGTGTCGCCGGTCTCCGCCGACGTCGACTTCGTGAGGGCGCAGATGTCGCCGGCCACACAGGCCTGGGTCTCCCGCACGTTGGCGCCCAGCGGCGTGTACAGGTGCGCGATCCGCTCGTCGGTGTCGTGGTCCGGGTGGCCGCGCGCCTCCATGCCGTGCCCGGAAATGTGCACAGTGGACTCTGGACGCAAGGTACCGGAGAACACCCGCACCAGCGAGACGCGGCCGACGTACGGGTCGATCGTGGTCTTCACGACCTCGGCGACCAGCGGCCCGTTGGGGTCGCACTTCAAGGGCTCGCGCGGGCTGCCGTCGGTACCTGTGACCGGTGGCAGCTCGTGCTCGAGCGGCGACGGGAACGCGCTGGTCAGCACCTCGAGCAGCGCATCGAGACCGACCTTGGTCTCGGCGCACACCGGTACCACCGGGAAGAAATGCCCGCGCGCGACCGCCTTCTCCAGGTCCGTGATGAGCACCTCGAGCTCGATGTCCTCGCCCTCGAGGTACCGCTCCATCAGGGACTCGTCCTCGCTCTCGGCGATGATGCCCTCGATGAGCTCGTTGCGCGCCTCGGCGATGGCCGGCCCGTGCTCGGCGTCGGGATCGCGGACGGCCGGCGGGTAGCTGGCCGAGTAGTCGAAGATCCGTTGCGTGATCAGCCCGATGAGCCCCACCACGGACTGGCCGTCGTCACCGTGCAGCGGCAGGTAGAGCGGTAGCACGTTGTCGCCGAACACCCCGCGGCAGGTGGCCACGGTCTCGTCGAAGTCCGCACGCTGGTGGTCCAGCCGGGTGATCGCGACCGCGCGTGGCATACCGACCGCGGCGCATTCCTCCCACAGCGCGGCCGTTGCCGCGTCCATGCCGTCCACAGAGGACACGACGAAGAGGGCGGCGTCGGCGGCGCGCAGCCCGGCGCGCAGCTCACCGACGAAGTCCGCGTACCCAGGGGTGTCGAGCAGGTTGACCTTGATGCCGTTGTGCATCAGCGGTGCGCAGGACAGGGCCACGGACCGCTGCTGCTTGACAGCGGCCGGGTCGTGGTCGCTGACCGTGGTGCCCTCGGTCACCGAGCCCGCGCGGCCGATCGTGCCGGTGGCCGCGAGCATGGCCTCCACGAGGGTGGTCTTGCCGGCTCCTGAGTGCCCGACCAGCACCACGTTGCGTACCCTGCCGGGATCTTCCACCACCGGCGCGGAGCCGGTGACTCCCTTCTCCTGGCTCTTCTGCGCCATGGCGCGCCTCCCTATGTCTGGGTTGTTATGTCCGCCGCGTACCGTTTGCTCGCGTGGGCATACAGTGATCCCACACCCGTGACGGCGGGTACACAACCCCGACGCGCTAACTCCGCCGACACCCGCCGTGCACATCGTCGCTATGGTGATGTCGCCATGGCAAAGATCTTCAGCGTGTCCTGGAAGGCGGCGACGGCCCGGGCGATGGACCCGCTGGCTCGCGCGCTGCTACGGGCTCGGGTGACGCCGAACGCGGTGACCGTCGCCGGGACGGTCGGCGTGCTGTTCGGCGCATGGCTGGCCGTTCAGGGCTGGCTCGTGGTGGCGACCTTCTGGATCACGCTGTGCGCGCTGACCGACGTGCTCGACGGGGCGATGGCCCGCATCGCCGGCAAGCCCAGCCGCTTCGGCGCGCTACTGGATTCCACGACCGACCGCATCGCCGACGGCGCCGTGTTCGCCGCGGTGGCGTACCTGATGGCGGTCGAACGGGACCTGCCATCCCTGGCCGCCGCGCTGATCTGCCTGGTCGCCGGGCAGGTGGTCTCCTATATCAAGGCCCGCGCGGAAGGCCTCGGCATGACCTGCGACGTCGGATTGATCGAGCGGTTCGAGCGGCTCGTCATCATCGGCCTCGGCGCGCTGGCCACCGGGTTCGGGCTGGACTGGGGGCTGCCCGTGGCGCTCTGGCTGCTGGCCGCGCTGTCGGTGTTCACCGCCGGACAGCGGATCAGGCACGTGTACCGGCAGGATCGACAACCATGAGCCGCCTCATGGATCTGGGGTACGCCGCCGGGTGGCGTGCCGTGCGGGCGATGCCGAGGCCCGTCGCGGCCGGGATGTTCCGGGCGGGCGCGGACTACGCCTCCCGAAGACCGGGCAAGGGTACGACCCAACTACGGCTCAACCTGCGGCGCGTCGTCGGGGCCAGCCTGTCCGCCGCCGAGTTCGACGCGCTGGTCAAGGCGGCCCTGCGCTCGTACGCCCGGTACTGGATGGAGGCCTTCCGGCTGCCGTCGAAGTCCCGCGAGCAGCTCCGCGAGGGGTTCCACCTCGAGCGCGGGCACCTGCTCGGCGAGAACGTGGCCGCCGGCCGGGGCTCGATCGTGGCGCTGCCGCACGCCGGCAACTGGGACGCGGCCGGGGCCTGGGCGGCGGCCAACGGCTGGCCGATCAGCCCGGTGGCGGAGCGGTTGAAGCCGGAAGCGCTGTACGAGCGGTTCCTGGCGTACCGGCAGAGCCTCGGCATGGAGATCATCCCGTTGACCGGGGGCACCCGGCCGCCGCTGGACGTGCTGGCGGATCGGCTCGGCGCCAGCCACATCGTCCCGCTGCTGGCCGATCGGGACCTGTCCGCGCGCGGGGTGGAGGTCACGTTCTTCGGCGGGCGTACCCGGATGCCGGCCGGACCGGCGCTGCTCGCTCTGCGTACTGGGGCACCGCTGTACATAGCAGACATGTGGTACGAGCCGGACCGGCCGGTCGGTTACCTGCACGGACCGATCGAGGTACCGGGACCGGACTCCGGCCCGCTGGACGCCCGGGTCCGCGACGTGACCCAGACGATCGCGGACCAGTTCGCCAAGGGGATCGCGGCCCACCCCGAGGACTGGCACATGCTGCAGCGGATGTGGCTGGACTCATGAGCGCAGCGGAGCGCCGCGGCGCCTGGACTGAGGAGCGCAGCGACGAGGGAAGGCGGCGCACGAGGCGCGCAGCGAAGCGGGAGCTGGCATGAGCAGTCTGCGTATCGGCATCGTGTGCCCGTACTCGCTGGAGGTGCCCGGCGGGGTCCAGCAGCACGTGCACGACCTGGCCGAGACGTTGATCGGCCTGGGCCATGACGTGAGCGTCCTCGCGCCGGCGGACGACGACGCGCCGTTGCCGCCGTTCGTCGTGTCCGCGGGCCGCGCCGTCCCCGTGCGGTACAACGGTTCGGTCGCCCGGCTCTCGTTCGGTCCGATCTCGGCGTCCCGGGTGCGCAAGTGGATCGGCCAGGGCGACTTCGACGTGCTGCACGTGCACGAGCCGGTGACGCCGAGCGTCTCGCTGCTGGCGGTGATGTACGCCCGCGGGCCGGTCGTGGCGACCTTCCACACGGCGATGACCCGGTCCCGGGCGATGGCGGTCGCGCAGGGCGCGCTGCAGCTGGTCCTCGAGCGGATCACCGGGCGGATCGCGGTCAGCGCGCTGGCGCGCAAGGTCCAGGTCGAGCACCTCGGCGGCAGCGCGGTGGAGATCCCGAACGGGGTGTCGATCGCGCGTTTCGCGAAGGCCGAGCCGCTGCCGGGGTGGCCCGGTGACGACGGGGCGATCGGCTTCCTCGGCCGATACACCGAGCCGCGCAAGGGGTTCCCCGTGCTGCTCCGGGCGTTCGGCGCGCTCGCGCCGCGGCGGCCCGGCCTGCGGCTGCTCGTCGCTGGCCCGGGCGACCCGGAGGAACTCGACATCCCGCGGGCACTGCGCGACCGCGTCGTGTTCCTCGGCCGCGTCCCCGAGGACACGAAGGCGCAGATGCTGCGCAGCGTCGACCTGTACGTCGCGCCGAACCTCGGCGGCGAGTCGTTCGGCATGATCCTGACCGAGGCGATGGCGGCCGGTACTCCGGTCGTGGCCAGCGACCTGGAAGCCTTCCGCCGCGTCCTCGACAACGGCAACGCCGGCGCCCTCTTCCCGGCCGGCGACCCGACCGCCCTGAGCACGACCCTGGCCACCCTGCTCGACAACCCCGCGGCCCGTACCACCCTGTCGGCCCGCGCGAGCGCCGTAGTGACGGCCTACGACTGGCCGACAGTGGCCGAACGCGTCCTAGAGGTCTACGCGACCGCGATCGAAGCGACGGCCCCCGCCGACCGCACCCGCCGGTGACCCCTCCCGCCCCCGCCGCCTCCCCGTTGATCATGAAGTTAGTTGGTGGGTGGACGGCGTGTCGTGACACGAACTTCATGATCACCGGGGGTCAACTAGCATGCGCGCATGTGGTGGGTGGTCGGCGTGGTGGTGGCGGTCGTGCTGCTCGCCACGTACGTCACCTGGACCGCCGCCCGCTTCGATCGGCTGCACGCCCGGGCCGCCAGCGCCGGCCGGGCACTCGACGCGCACCTGATGCGGCGGGCCGCCGCGGCGGCGGTACTGGCCGAGACTTCGGGCGCGATGGATCTCTACGCCGCCGCCCGGGCCGCCTTGGACGCTCATCCGGACGAGCGTGAGGCGGCCGAGAACGACCTGACCAAGCAGCTGCGGGTGCTGTCGTTCGACTCCGACGATGCTCTCGTGGTGACCAGCCGCCGAGTCGGGCTGGCCCGGCAGGTGCACAACGACCTGGTACGCGATGCGCTGGCGGTACGCCGGCGGTGGCTCGTGCGGCTGCTGGGCATGACCCGCAGGCACGCGGCCCCGGCCTATTTCGACGTGGACGACACGACGCTCGACGGGACGTGACGTCGGCGACAGGCACGCCCGCGGCAGGCCACCGGCCCGCGATTGGCCGTCGGAGCGGTCCCGGATGCCCGCGTAGCATTGCGACGAGATATCGAATTCCCTGCTCAGAGGAGCTGTGTACGGTGTCCGAGCCGGTTGTTGGGACAGCCCGCGTCAAGCGCGGCATGGCCGAGATGCTCAAGGGTGGCGTGATCATGGACGTGGTCACCCCGGAGCAAGCGAAGATCGCCGAGGACGCCGGCGCCGTGGCCGTGATGGCGCTGGAGCGGGTACCGGCAGACATCCGCGCCGAGGGCGGGGTGTCGCGGATGAGCGACCCCGACATGATCGACGGCATCATCGCGGCGACATCGATCCCGGTGATGGCCAAGGCGCGGATCGGCCACTTCGTGGAGGCCCAGGTACTGCAGGCGATCGGCGTCGACTACGTCGACGAGTCCGAGGTGCTGACCCCGGCCGACGAGGCGCACCACGTCGACAAATGGGCGTTCACCGTACCGTTCGTGTGCGGCGCAACCAATCTCGGTGAGGCGCTGCGCCGGATCGCCGAGGGGGCCGCGATGATCCGCTCGAAGGGCGAGGCAGGTACCGGCAACGTCGTCGAGGCGACCCGCCACATGCGCTCGATCCGGGCAGAGATCAAGCGGCTGGGCGGGCTGGACCCGGCCGAGCTGTACGCGGCCGCGAAGGAGCTGCGGGCACCGTACGACCTGGTCCACGAGGTCGCCCAGACCGGCAAGCTGCCGGTTGTCCTGTTCACCGCGGGCGGTATCGCCACCCCGGCGGACGCGGCGATGATGATGCAGCTCGGCGCCGAGGGCGTCTTCGTCGGCTCGGGCATCTTCAAGTCCGGCGATCCGGCCAAGCGCGCCGCGGCGATCGTCAAGGCGACGACCTTCTACGACGACCCGGACGTGATCGCCAAGGTGTCCCGCGGTCTGGGCGAGGCGATGGTCGGCATCAACGTGTCCACGCTGGCCGAGTCGGAGCGCCTGGCTACCCGGGGCTGGTAGTGAACATCGGTGTCCTCGCCCTGCAGGGCGACGTCCGCGAGCACCTGCATGCGCTGTCCGCGTGCGGTGCCACCGCCGTGCCGGTACGCCGTCCGGCCGAGCTGGACGACGTCTCCGCCCTCGTGATCCCGGGCGGGGAGTCGACCACGATGAGCAAGCTCGCCGTGGAGTTCGGCGTACTCGATCCGATCCGCAAGCGCCTGGCCGACGGCATGCCCGCCTACGGCTCGTGTGCCGGCATGATCATGCTGGCGACCGAGATCCTGGACGGCCGCTCCGATCAGCAGTCCTTCGCGGCTATCGACATGGCGGTACGGCGCAACGCCTTCGGCCGCCAGGTCGACTCGTTCGAGGCGTCCGTGTCGCTCGACGGCATCGACGGCGGCCCCTTCCACGCCGTCTTCATCCGCGCGCCCTGGGTGGAGCGGGTCGGTCCCGCGGTGGAGGTCCTGGGCACGGTCGGCTCCGGTGCCGGTGGCGGCTGGACTGAGGAGCGCAGCGACGAGGGAAGTCGCCACCTCGAGGGCACCGGAGCCCGCGCCCGCGGAGGCGGGCGCAAGCATCGCAGTAGGATCGTGGCGGTACGCCAGGGGAACCTGCTCGCGACCGCCTTCCATCCGGAACTGACCGGGGATCTACGTGTGCACCGGCACTTCGTGGATATGGCGCGAGGGGTACACGCAACGGAGGCATAGATGTCCGGCCACTCGAAGTGGGCGACGACCAAGCACAAGAAGGCTGTCGTCGACGCCAAGCGCGGCAAGCTGTTCGCCCGCCTGATCAAGAACATCGAAGTGGCCGCCCGGACCGGCGGCGGGGACCCGACGGGCAACCCGACGCTCTACGACGCGATCCAGAAGGCCAAGAAGAACTCGGTACCCAACGACAACATCGACCGGGCGGTCAAGCGCGGCTCCGGGCAGGAGGCGGGGGCCGCCGACTGGCAGACGGTGATGTACGAGGCGTACGGCCCGAGCGGCGTAGCCCTGCTCGTGGAGTGCCTGACCGACAACCGCAACCGGGCCGCGACCGAGGTCCGCACCGCGGTGACCCGCAACGGCGGCTCGCTGGCGGACGCCGGCTCGGTGTCGTACCTGTTCTCCCGCAAGGGCGTGGTGATCGTCCCGAGCGCCGGCGTCTCGGAGGACGACGTGCTGGCCGCCGTGCTGGACGCGGGTGCGGAAGAGTGCAACGACCTCGGTGAGGCGTACGAGGTCGTCTCCGAGCCCACTGACCTCGTGGCGGTGCGATCGGCGCTGCAGGACGCGGGTATCGAGTACGAGTCGGCCGAGTCGTCCTTCGTCCCGTCGGTGACCGTACCGCTGGACGAGGACGGCGCCCGCAAGGTCTTCAAGCTGATCGACGTCCTGGAAGACTGCGACGACGTACAGAACGTTTACGCCAACTTCGACGTCTCCGACGACCTGATGGCCAAGATCGACGCGTGATCGACGAACTGTGGGATCCGGTACCGGGGTGGCTCAACACCGCTAGCTACGGGCTGCCGCCGCGACCGGCATGGGACGCGCTGCAGGCCGCGCTCGACGACTGGCGAGTGGGCCGGACGTCGTGGGAGGGCTGGGACGAATCGACCTCCCGTAGCCGCGCGGCATTCGCCCGGCTGGTCGGCGCGGACCCGACCGACGTGACGGTTGGCAGCGCGGTCTCCCAAGTGCTCGCCCCGCTGGCGGCCGCGCTGCCGCCGGGCACCCGGGTCGTCGCGCCGGACGTCGAGTTCACCTCGAACCTGTTCCCGTGGCTCGCCCGGCCGGACGTCGGGGTACGCACGGTCGCGCCGGCCAAGCTCGCCGAGGCCGTCGACGCGGACACCGACCTCGTGGCGTTCAGCCTGGTGCAGTCCGCGACCGGCGAGGTCGCCCGGTACGACGAGATCGTCACCGCGGCCCGTGACCACGGCGCGCTCGTGGTGGTCGACGCCACGCAGGCGTGTGGCTGGCTGCCGTTCGACGCGACAACGGCCGACGTGGTGGTCGTGGCGGCGTACAAATGGCTGATGTCCCCGCGCGGCGCGGCCTTCGCCTATCTCGCGCCCGAGGTGCGGGAGCGGCTGACCCCGCACGCGGCCGGCTGGTACGCCGGGGCCGAGGTGCACGAGTCGTACTACGGGCCGCCGCTACGACTGGCCGGGGACGCGCGCAAGTTCGACATCTCCCCGGCCTGGTTCAGCTTCGTGGGCGCGGCGCCGGCGCTCGAGGTGGTCGAGCGGATCGGCGTCGCGGCGATCCACGAGCACAACGTCGCGCTGGCCAACCGGTTCCTCACCGGGCTGGGACGTCCGCCGGGCGACAGCGCCATCGTCACCGTCGACGTCCCGGGCGCGGAGGAGAAGCTGAAAGCCGCGGGGGTACGGGCGGCCGTGCGAGCGGGCCTCGTGCGCGCCTCGTTCCACCTGTACTCCACTGTGGACGATGTCGACCTGGCGCTCGCCGCCCTCATGTGATCTACACCACTTTTCGATACGGCCCCGTTCCGTATCGTCTGGGTACCGGACTAGCTTGGAGTTTCGAGACAGTTCCGTATCAGAATTCCGGGGGGAATCTCGTGGAGGAATCCACCAACACCGGCCACCCGAAGCGGTGGGCAATTCTCGGTGTGATGGTGATCAGCCTGCTCGTCGTGGTCCTCGACAACACCGTGCTGAACGTGGCCATGCGCACGATCGCCGACCCGGTCCACGGGCTGGGGGCGAGCCAGGGCGAGCTGGAGTGGGCGATCAACTCGTACACCTTGGTCTTCGCGGGTCTGCTCTTCACCTTCGGGGTGCTGGGCGACCGCTGGGGCCGCAAACGCATGTTGCTTCTCGGTCTCGGCCTGTTCGGGCTGGCGTCGCTGGCGTCGGCGTACGCGCAGGATCCGGGGCAGCTCATCGCGGCCCGCGCGCTGATGGGCATCGGCGGCGCCGCCGTCATGCCGGCGACCCTGTCGATCATTTCCAACGTCTTCGACCCGCGTGAGCGCGGTCGTGCCATCGGCGTCTGGGCCGGCGCTGTCGGTCTGGCCGTCGCGATCGGGCCTATCGTCGGTGGCGCCCTGCTGGAGAAGTTCTGGTGGGGGTCGGTCTTCCTGATCAACGTACCGGTGCTGCTGGTCGGCGCGGTGCTCGTCCTGGCCCTGGTGCCCGAGTCCAAGGACCCCCACCCCGGCCGGCTCGACTTCGTCGGAGTCGCGCTGTCCGTGCTGGGCCTGGTGACTTTCGTGTACGGCATCATCGACGGCGGCGAGCACGGCTGGGGTCGCCCGGTCGTCTGGGCCTCGATCGTGGGGGGTCTCGCGATCCTGATCGGGTTCGTGGCGTACGAGCGGCGCACCGATCACCCGTCGCTGGACGTGAAGCTGTTCCGCGACCCGCGCTTCTCGGCCGCGGCCGGCTCGATCGGCCTGGTCTTCTTCGCCGCGATGGGCACATTCTTCTTCGTCTCGTTCTACCTGCAGACCGTGCGGGGGTACTCGCCGCTCGAGTCGGGCGCGATGCTGCTGCCGTTCGCGGCCGCTAACCTGACGTTCGCACCGCGGAGTGCCGCGGTCGTCAAGCGGTACGGCCCGAAGGCGGTCGGCACCGTCGGCATGCTGCTGGTCGCGGGGACGATGGCCGCGTTCATGTTCGTCGACGCGACCACTCCGATCTGGGTACTGCTGGGACTCTTCTTCATCCAGGGCACCGGAATGGCCAACGTCATCCCGCCGGCGACGGAGTCGATCATGTCGACGCTGCCCCGGGAGCGGGCCGGGGTCGGTTCGGCGGTGTCCAACACCATCCGGCAGGTCGGCGGTGCGCTCGGGGTCGCGGTACTCGGTTCGGTACTGGCCTCCGTCTTCCGGAACCAGATGCTGGAACCCACGGCGGCGCTGCCGGCGCCGGAGCGGGACCTGGCCAGCGAGTCGATCGCGGGCAGCTACGGGGTCGCGGGCCAGCTCGGTCCCGCCGGGGGAGGGCTGATCCAGGCGGCGAACGACGCGTTCGTCAGCGGAATGCACTGGGCCGCACTGGGTTCGTCGGTCGTGGCGCTGCTCGGCGCGATCGCGGTGCTGATCTGGCTGCCGCGGCGGGCACCCGCGCAGGCACCGTACGGCCCACCGGCGGCGTCCGGCGAGCCGCAGCGGGAACTGGCCGAGGTCTGAGGGGTTGGGTCACATGACCACCGTTGCCGGTGCTCCGCGGTTGCCAGGGCGACCGCGGAGCACCCGCGCCGACGAGGCGATCATCGAGGCCGTGCTCGACCTGCTCGGCGAGGGAACACCGATCGAACTGGTGTCGATCGAGGCGGTCGCGACCCGGGCGGGCGTCGGCAAGGCGACGATCTACCGCCGCTGGCCGAACAAGGACGCGTTGCTGCTCGACGCGGTACGGGCGCTCAAGGGCCCGGTACCGGAGCCGGCCGGGCTGTCGGTGCGCGACGACCTGGTGATGCTGGCCCGCGCGATGGGCCGCAACCGGGACCCGCGGGTGGCCCGCATCATGCCGTGCCTGATCCCGGAGATGCACCGCAACCCGGAGCAGTACCGGCTCTACCAGGAGTTCGTGGAGCAGCGGCGCGCGGTGACGCGGCGGGTGCTCGAACGCGGGGTCCAGACCGGCGAGCTGCGCGCGGATCTGGACATCGAGCTGGCGATGACGTTGCTCGCCGGGCCGATCCTGATCCAGCGGCTGATGCGCTGGCATCCCGACCTGGACGACGAGACGCTGCCGGAGCGGGTCGTCGACGCGGTGCTGGCCGGTATCGCAAACTGACAACCCCCTTCCCCGCCGCTCGAGGACGAATGGTGAGCGGGGAAGGGGGTTGGCGCTAGCTGACGACCGAGACGCCGAGCGCCAGGTCGTACAGGTCGCAGACGCTCCACACATTGCGAGAGATGCCGCTGATCTGCACCTTGCCGACGTGCGAGCCGAACGCCGTGTTGACCATCGACCAACCGCCGCCGCTGTCGCGCTGCACGGTGGTGGCCCCGCTGTCCATCGCTACCAGGTGGGAGACCACCTCGCCCTGGACGACGGCGTTGGTGACCCCATCGAGAACGCGCTGGTTGCAGTCGCGGGAGTTCGACTGCCGGCCGTACACGCAGACGAATTCGTTGACAGTTATCTCGGAGACCAGCTCGACATCGGCCACGTCCCGGATCTCGGTCGACGTGGCGTAGAAGTCGTCCGGCTCGACATGGGTAGACGTCTTCCATTCGACGTCGCCCCAGTTGCCGAGGTGCTCGTCGACGTGGGTCAGCGCCCAGGTACCCGCTCCGGGCTCGACCACTTCGTTGATCCCGTCGCAGTGCGCGGCCGTGGTGACCCCCGTCTGGAAGCCGTCGGTGACGGTCCACCCAGTGGTGCATTCGTTGACGCCGTCGTCACGGGCCCGCATGCCGCCATAGGCGTGGTGCAGGACGACGACGACCTCGTCCGTGAGTAGCAGCCGCACACCCTGGCGGAGGTCTGGCGGCAGCAGGGCGAGCACCGCCTCGGCCGTGGTAGGCAACGTCGAGGTGCGGGTCACGTCCGCCGCGACGATGCCGCTCGACTCGTCGAAGTGTGTGGAGGCGTACCGGAAACCGAGGTTGGCCAGCTCGTGGGCCAGCCGGATGGCCTTCGCGTCCAGCTCCTGCGACGAGTACGGCCTGTCCTCCACCAGTACGATCGGGAACCCGGCCGTGGCGACCAGGTCCCGGACGAAGTCGTCGGCCCGGCCCCTGAGATAGAGAGTCGGTGGGCCGGTCGGCGTCACCGAGAGCGCGGCGCCGGCGTACATCTCCGGCCGGCCCCGAGCCACCTGTCCCTGGATCCGGCCGAACGCGCGGGCGAGGTCGTACTGCGCTGCCGCCTGCGCGAACGTCCAGCCCTGCGATTGGGCTACGAGGGTGAGGTCGGTGATCTCGGGGCCGGTGTAGGCCGCCGCCGCGCCGGTGGACGCGCCCGGGGCGCCGAGCGTGCCCACCAGCGCGGCTGCCGCGACGAGTGCGAGGTACCTGGTTCTGCGCATCGCAGTTCTCCTCCCGTCGGGTCCGGCCCGGTGCCGGACCCGACATCGAGAGCCGCGACAACCGCGACTGCCAACGCTTTCTGCGGTGGCCGGTGCCCGCGCACCGCACACCGTGGTAGCCGCCTCGGTGTGTCGGCGGGGCTCGGCACGCACGCGTCGCTAGGGTCGAACACGCGTACGGCGTACGACGGCTCGGCTCGGAGGTGGACGTGCGGGTGCTCGGGGTCGACCCGGGGTTGACCAGGTGCGGCGTCGGCGTCGTCGACGGCGTCCCGGGCCGCACCTGCGCGCTCGTGGCGTATTACGTCGTCCACACCGATCCCGCCGACGACCTGGCGCTGCGCCTGCTGCATCTCGACCGCACGCTCGCCGATCTGCTAGTCGAGCACCGTCCCGAGTCGGTAGCCGTCGAGCGGGTGTTCAGCCAACACAACGTGCGCACCGTGATGGGCACAGCGCAGGCCGGTGCGGTTGCCGTGCTGGCCGCGGCGCGGGCCGGGCTGCCGGTGCAGACGTATACGCCGAGCGAGGTCAAGGCGGCCGTCACCGGTTCGGGCCAGGCCGACAAGGCCCAGGTGACCGCGATGGTGACCCGGCTGCTGAAGATGGACGCGCCACCGCGGCCGGCCGACGCCGCCGACGCGCTCGCACTGGCCATCTGCCACGTCTGGCGGGGCGGCACCAGGGCCAGGCTGCTGGCGGCGGCGGGGCGGGCCCGACCTGGGGAGGTCAGATGATCGCGAGCGTGCGGGGTCGGGTCGCCTCGGTCTCACCGGACGGCGTCGTGGTCGAGGTGGGTGGCGTCGGCCTGACCGTCCACTGTGCACCGTCCACGATGGTCGGTCTGCGGGTCGGCGTGGAGGCCCGGCTGGCTACGAGCCTGGTGGTTCGTGAGGATTCGCTGACCCTGTACGGGTTCGCCGACGACGACGCCAAGCACCTGTTCGAGCTGCTGCAGACGGCCAGCGGGGTCGGCCCGCGGCTGGCGCAGGCGGTGCTGGCCGTGCACGACCCGGACGTGGTGCGCAAGGCGATCGCGAACGCCGACACCGGTACGCTGACCCGCGTCCCGGGGATCGGCAAGAAGGGCGCCGAGCGGATGATCCTCGAGCTGCGGGACCGGATCGGCGCGGTGCCGTCCGCCGACCCGGCCACCGGCAGCAGCGTGCTGACCGGCGCGTGGCAGGACCAGGTGCGGCAGGCACTCGTCGGTCTCGGCTGGACGGCATCGCAGGCCGACCAGGCGGTCTCGATCGTCGCGGATACCGTCGACGGCGGTCCGCCGCCTCCGATCCCCGCCCTGCTCAAGCAGGCGATCCGCATCCTCGGCCGGACGCGATGACCGAAGAGGTCGTCTCGGCGTACGCGCGGCCCGAGGAGCGGGACGCGGAGGCGAGCGTACGGCCGCGGCGGCTGGCCGAGTTCATCGCCCAGGACCGGGTGCGGGAACAGCTCGACCTGCTGCTGCAGGGCGCCCTGCGCCGGGGCGACCCGCCGGACCACATCCTGTTCTCCGGCCCGCCCGGGTTGGGCAAGACCTCCCTGGCGATGATCGTGGCCGCCGAGCTGGGCAGTGGGCTGCGGATGACCAGCGGGCCTGCGATCGAGCGGTCGGGCGACCTCGCGGCGGTTCTGACCAGCCTCTCCGCGGGTGACGTCCTGTTCATCGACGAGATCCACCGCATCGCGAAGCCGGCGGAGGAGCTGCTGTACAGCGCGATGGAGGACTTCCGGGTGGACGTCGTGGTCGGCAAGGGCCCGGGTGCCACCGCGATCCCGCTGGACGTCGAGCCGTTCACGCTCGTCGGCGCTACCACCCGGTCCGGTCTGCTGACGAGTCCGATGCGGGACCGGTTCGGGTTCGTGGCGCACCTCGACTTCTACGCGCCCACGGATCTGGAGGTGCTGCTGCGGCGGACCGCCATGATCCTCGGGGTGGCGCTCACCGACGACGGCGGGGCCGAGATCGCCGGCCGGTCGCGGGGCACCCCCCGGATCGCGAACCGGCTGCTGCGGCGGGTACGCGACTACGCCGAGGTGCGCGCCGACGGGGTCGTCACCCGACCGGTCGCACAGGCGGCGCTGGGTGTGTACGACGTCGATGACGTAGGCCTCGACCGGCTGGACCGAGCGGTGCTGAGCGCGCTCGTCGACTCCTTCGGCGGCGGGCCGGTCGGCCTGGCTACCTTGGCCGTGGCCGTGGGTGAGCAACCGGATACCGTGGAGGAGGTGTGCGAGCCGTACCTGGTACGGGCCGGGTTGCTGGCAAGGACACCCCGCGGTCGCGTCGCCACCGTGCACGCGTGGCGCCATCTCGGACGTACGCCGCCAAATGGTACGTTCGGGACCGGCGCCGCTTCAGCGCCCGACCTGTTCAGCGTCGAGCCCTGATACGCGAAGCTCAGTCATACCGACTAGACTCGCCGCGGTCCAACAGGACGCCAGCTGCCCGCTACCGCGCGTCGACGCGTGCGGGCCACACGTGGAAGGTCGACAGACGTGCTTCTCGCAGGGGACGCCTCGGGCGGTGGCAGCGGCACTCTCAGCCTGCTGCTGATGATGGGTCTTATCTTCGGGGCGATGTACTTCCTCATGATCCGGCCGCAGCAGCGCCGGCGGCGGGAGGCCGAATCCATGCAGAGTGGGCTCGGCATTGGTGACGAGGTTGTAACGATCGGCGGCCTCCACGGCACGGTCGCGGGCATGGACGACGAGACGGTGAGGGTCGAGATCGCACCAGACGTCGAGGTCCGGTTCGCCCGCGGTGCGATCGCCCGGGTCGTGACGAAGTCAGCCGCGGAAGAACCCGCTGAGGATCCTGTCGAGACCGACTGACCCCCACCACCCGCACCCCCCACCGTTACGCAGGGAGAGTCAACCGCCGTGGCACCACCTCAGGGACAGCCGCATCCGGGCCGGCAGATCGCCGTACTCGGCGCGCTCTTTGTGATCCTCTACTTGCTGGTGTTCTTCGCCGGCGGTAGCGGCGGCTTGAGAGACCGGCTGGAGGCCAAGCTCGGCCTGGACCTCGTTGGCGGGACACGGGTGACGTACCAGGCCCGCACCGAGAACGGCCAGCCACCGCCGGCCAGCAGCCTCGAGCAGGCCCGCCGGATCATCGAGAGCCGGGTGAACGGGCTGGGCGTCACCGAGGCCGAGGTGGTGACCGAGGGCAACTCGAACATCGTCGTGTCGCTCGCTGGCGAGAGCAACGACCAGCTCAAGCAGGTCGGCGTACCGGCCCAGCTGCGGTTCCGCAAGGTACTCAACAGCACCGACGGCTCGACGCTGCCGGACGCGCTGCCGAGCCCGTCGGCCAGCGCGAGCGCCTCCGCGTCGCCGAACCCGTCCGCGTCGGCGACCCCGTCGGCCGCGCCGAGCACCACGACCGCGCCGGCCACGACCGCGCCCGCCGCGTCGCCGACCCCGACCGTGGCTCCGGCACCGGAGCAGAAGGACGTCGAGGCGAAGGTCGGCCAGGCCGCCTGGTCCGCCGCGTTGGGGCTGACCGCCCCCGCGAACGTCTCGCAGGACCCGGGGCTGGCCGAGGCCCTGAAGCCGTTCAAGAGTCTGACCGCCGAAGAGGTCGCGGTACTGCCGACCAACATCCAGTTCAACGTCCCGTACGTGGACTGCGCGAAGCTGGACAAGCGGCCGGCCGGTTCGATCGTCAAGGAGACCGAGCAGGCGGTGGCCTGTGAGAACGGCTCGACGAAGTACCTGCTGGACGTCGGCAAGGTGCTCGGTACCGACGTGAAGAACTCCGACGGCGTGATCGACCCGCAGAGCGGCCAGTGGACCGTGAATCTCGAGTTCAACGGCGCCGGCCAGGAGCGGTGGACCAAGCTGACCCAGGAGGCGGTCAACAACACCGCCGAGCCGAAGTGCGAGCAGCACACGCTGAACGAGAAGCAACACTGCGCGGTCGCGGTCGTGCTGGACAACACGGTGGTCTCGGCGCCCGGCATCCAGGACGTGATCCCCGGCGACGCGACGATCAGCGGCAACTTCGACCGGACCAGCGCCAACCTGCTCGCCAGCCAGCTCCGGTACGGTGCCCTGCCGCTGACCTTCGAGCAGCAGGAGGCCCAGAGCGTATCCGCGACGCTCGGCGCCGCGCAGCTGCGCGCCGGCCTGATCGCGGCCGGGGTCGGCATGCTGCTGGTCGTCATCTACGCGTTCTTCTACTACCGCCTGCTCGGCTCGGTGATCTTCCTGAGCCTGGTGCTGTCGGGCCTGCTGGTCTTCGGCGCCCTGGTGTTCCTCGGCCGGCAGATCGGTTTCACGCTCACGCTCGCCGGCATCGCCGGGTTCATCGTGTCGTTGGGTGTCGCGGCCGACTCGTTCGTCATCTACTTCGAACGTCTCAAAGACGAGATACGCGACGGCCGAAGTCCGCGCAGTGCCGTGCCCAGAGCCTGGGCGCGGGCGCGCCGGACGATCATCTCGGCCAACGCCATCACGCTGCTGGCGGCCGTCGTGCTCTACATGGTCTCCGTCGGTACCGTGCGCGGCTTCGCGTTCGCCCTGGGCCTGGCGACGTTCCTCGACCTGATCGTGGTGTTCCTCTTCCGACACCCGATCATGACGATGTTCGCCAATACAAAGGCGTTCTTGTCGCCTCGCGTCAGCGGTCTCGGCCGGGTGCTCCAGCACGCCAGCTCCGACGAGCCGCGCTCCACCCGCGTCAAGGAGGCGTGAGATGAACGATCGCATGCAGCGCCTGTCGAGCCTCGCCAACCGGCTCTACCGCGGCGAGGCCGGGGTCGACGTCGTCGG
>Ga0075419_10001235_pt1 | contig 16589 bp, 14 predicted proteins | sample SoiMetdeltSBSDD3_FD_76900 | JGI IMG/M metagenome (GOLD analysis project Ga0075419, IMG submission 76900) | Bulk soil microbial communities from a Populus tree surrounding site in Tennessee, USA - Soil MetaG P. deltoides SBSDD3 | ecosystem: Environmental > Terrestrial > Soil > Tree plantation... | reverse complement strand
GCCGGACGATCCGGCCGTTGCTGTGCCAGTCCTCCTTGATCCGCAGAGCCAGCTCGCGGTGCATACCGGACATTGTCTGCGGAGCGGTGCCGTCGACGTACCGCTCCAGTAGGTCAGCGGGGTCGAACCGGAACGAAAGGTTGTAGTACGGCCACAGGAGCATGACCGTGAGCACGCCGATCGCCAGCAGCACGACGATGCCCGCCCAGTCCCAGAACCCGAGCCCGTCCGCGAGCGCCTGGCCGCCGAGCAGTGAGCTGGCGAACGACGCCGCGAAGACCAGAGTCGCGGCACGGTTGTGCAGACTCTCGACCGCGGCCTGTTGTTGCACTAGGCCGCGCAGCGCCTCCTGGTACACGAACGCCAGCCGCGGGTCGTCGTCCGACGCGTCGGGAATCGTCATCGCGAGCCTCCTACCTTCGCGAGCTGAACCGTCACGGGTTCTGTGCCGTTCCTGCGCGGATTGCGCCGCTCGGATGGGGGCAGCGTAGTGGTCTTGTTCGTGCTCTGCTGGTGGGATCTGGCCATTCGTCGGAAGGATGAGGCTGATGGCACGCCCCTGATCTCATCCGCCTCGTTGAGGTCGCGAGTACGCCCGCTCGCGGTGGTCAGAGGATGCCGAGCTGGCTGGCTCGTGACAGTGCCTCGACGCGGTTGCGCGCGCCGAGCTTCTCCAGGCTGCGCTGAAGGTAGGTCTTGACGGTGTTGCGGGTGAGCCCCAGCGCGACCGCGATCTCAGGGTTCGTCTCGCCCATGGCTACGCGCCGCAGGATGTCGTACTCACGCCGGGTCAGGCCGTGTTCGCGAAGCTTGCGGCTCAGTGCCGCGCTGCTGCTGCCGGCGGCGGTGATGCTGAGCACGCGTTCGCCGGCCATGACACGTCTGATGGCGTCGACCAGGTCGTCGCGTTCGGTGTCCTTGACCAAGGCACCGTGCGCGCCGGCCGCCAGAGCCGCGTCCAGCGCCGCGTGATCGGGATAGGCGGTGAACAGGATGATTCTGACGGCGGTGTCACGCGCCCGCAGCGCCTGCACCACCTCGGGCCCGAGCATGTCGGGCAACCGCAGGTCGAGCAGGACCACGTCGGGTTTGAGCCGCTCGACGGCGGCGATCGCCTCGCGGCCGGTGCGCGCGTAGCCGGCGACCTGCAGCCACGGCGTGGTCTGGAGCGCGAGTGTCACGCCGTCGAGCACGATCGGGTGGTCGTCGGCCACGAGTACCCGGACCAGCCGGGTGCTCATAGCGGCACCCAGGCCTGGAGGGTCACACCGGCGTCGTCGTTGCGGCCGATGGTGACCGTCCCGCCCATCCGGGCGATCTGTTCCGACATCGCCGCCAGGCCCAGGCCCTCGGCGCAGTCCGGGTCGGAGTCGAGGCCGACTCCGTCGTCGGAGACGGTCATCGCCACGCCGTCGCGGAGCTCGAAGACGCTGACCACGACGGACTGCGCCCTGGCGTGCTTCTCGACATTCAGCAGGGCCTCCCGGGCGGCGTCCGCCAGTGCGCCGATCCGGGACCGTGGCAGGGTAGGCAGCTCGGTGAGCGTGATCACCCGGGTGTCGATGCCCGTACGGTCCTGGAACGCCCGGCAGTGCTCACGCAACGCCACGCAGAGGGCGACCTGCTCGGGCGGGGCGTTCAGCACTCGCAGCGAGCCGCGCAACGCCGCGCTCGCCTCCACCGCGTGCTGGTCGAGGGCGGTCAGCCGGCTCCGGACGTGCTCGTCGAGCCCGGGCTCGTCGCAGAGCCGCTGCAGGCCGGCGCGAAGGGTGAAGAGCATGGCGCCCACCGAGTCGTGCAGTTCCAGGGCGACGCGACGACGCTCCTCGTGCACGGCGACCTCCGCGGCGTGTCGGGCCCGTTCGGCAACGACCTGCGCTCCGGCGGTCCGGGCAGCGAGCTGTTCGAGGGCACCGGCCGTGCGGTCACCGAAGTCGGTCATCTGGCGATTCGCTCCATACAGCACGCCGAGCAGGTTGCCCTCGTGGAGGATCGGGACCGCGATCATCGCCCTGACGCCCTCTGCCTCGGCCTGTGTCCTGAATCGCCGGGTGGCGTAGGGCGCGGACAGGTAGTCCCTCACCCACAACGGGCGGCGCTGGGCGAACACCTGACCTCCCAGACCGGTGCCGACTGGAACAACGAGTCCGTCCACGCCGTCGGTGACGACGTTGACGGCATGTTGCAGCACCAGCCCGTCCGCTCCGTCCGGCTCACCCACCCATGCCACGTCGACTCCCGACAATTGCGGCACCCTCGTCACGATCCGTTGCCTCGTGGCGGCTCGGTCGAGCAGCGCGAGGATGCTGGCGTACTCCTCGTCGATTCCGAGCAGCACGTCGGGAGTCACGGCCGCGCTCGGGCGGTTCTGCATGGAATCACCTGGACCCAGCTCCCGGCGCCCCGGTGCGGTTCGCGGAAGCCGCGGCACTTCGGCGCCTCGTTTGACATCCTGCCTCGGCCCGCACGATGAGCGCCATCTCCAGATGGAGATGTCCGTGCGGCGATCTCCACCTGTGGCTACACGCCGTCGCCACGGCACCGCACTCTGTTCGGCCATACCGCCGAACGAGGAGGACCCGATGCCGACTCTCACCGTTCGCGAACTCCACGTGAGCTATGGACGAGCGATCAGCGCGTTGCGGAACGTCTCGCTCGAAGTGCCGGCCGGTGCCGTGGTCGCCGTACTGGGAAGCAACGGCGCGGGCAAGACGACGTTGCTGCGGGCAATCTCCGGCGTACTGGCCGAGCACGGCGCCGCCGCCGATCGCGGCGAGATCCTGTTCGACGGCCGGCCACTGACCAGGCGATCGGCCGCTGCGATCGTCGCGGCCGGCATCGTCCAGTCGCCCGAGGGCCGGCGGATCTTCGAGGGGCTCACGGTCGGGGAGAACCTGCGCATCGGCGGCTTCGCCGTACGCGACGCGGCCGCGAACCGGCGGGCACGCCGATTCGTCTGCGAGCTGTTCCCCCTGCTGCACGACCGCCGCGACGAACGGGCCGGACTGCTGTCCGGCGGGCAGCAGCAGATGCTGGCCATCGGTCGCGCGTTGATGGCCGAACCCCGGCTGCTGCTGCTCGACGAGCCCTCCCTCGGACTGGCACCGCAGGTCGTCGGCCAGATCGCGCAGGTGATCACCGAGATCAACGCGCGGGGTACCACCATCCTCGTCGTCGAGCAGAACGCCGCGATGGCCCTGTCCGTCGCCGCCCATGCCTTCGTGCTGACCACCGGCGAGGTGTCCCTGTCCGGCTCCGCAGATGTACTCGCCGCCGACGACACCGTCCGCGACCTGTATCTGGGTCGCGACACCGAGGCTGCGGTCGACCGGGAGCTGACCGCCGCGGCCGGTCCCCGGGCACAGCTACGGCGGTGGGTCGGATGAAGGTTCCCATGATCCCGGCAGTGGCCCCGGCGCTGACCGTCGATGCCGTCACCGTCCGGTTCGCCGGCCTGACCGCCCTCGACGACGTGTCGTTCGCCGTCGCACCGAGAGCCGTCCATGCGGTGATCGGCCCGAACGGTGCCGGGAAGTCGACTCTGTTCAACGTGCTGTCGGGCGCCTACAAGCCGGCGCAGGGCTCGGTGTGGTTCCGCGGCACCGACCTGACCAAGCTGCAGCCGCACGACGTCGCCAGGCTGGGGGTCGCACGCACGTTCCAGAACATCGCGCTGCTGGCGTCGGAGACGGTCGAGGAGAACCTGATGCTCGGCCGCCACCACATCACCCGGACGGGATTCGCCGCAGCCGCGCTGGGGTCGCCGGCAGCCCGCCGGGAGGACCGGCGCCACCGCGCCCGCGCCCGGGAGATCGGCGCCTTCGTCGGCCTCGGCGACAAGCTCGGCGCCACCGCGGGTGCGCTGTCGTACGGCGACCAGAAGCGGGTCGAGATCGCACGGGCGCTGTGCGTGGAGCCTGAGCTGCTGCTGCTGGACGAGCCGGTCGCCGGCATGAACGCACACGAGACCTCGGTCATCGCGCAACTCGTCCGCGACATCCGCGACGCCCTGCTGATCCCGATCCTGCTCGTCGAGCACGACATGGGGATGGTCATGGCCATCGCCGACCGCGTGACGGTGCTCGACTTCGGCCGGCGGATCGCCGACGGCGCGCCGGACCACGTGCAAGGCGATCCCGAGGTAAAGCGCGCCTACCTCGGCGCCGGAGAGGAATGACCATGGAACAGCTACTGCAGCTACTCGTCGGCGGCGTGTCGCTCGGTGCGGTGTACGCACTGCTCGCGCTCGGTTTCGTCATCGTCTACAAGGCCAGCGGCGTCGTCAACTTCGCCCACCCGGCCCTGCTGATGGTGGGCGCGTACGTCACCGCGCGGCTGAGCGCGGCGGGCGACGTGCCGTTCCTGGTGGCCGTTCTGGTGGGTGTCGGCGGCGCCGCAGTCGTCTCACTGACGATCCAGATGCTTCTGGTGAGTCCGGTCGCCCGAAGGTCCGTCGTCGCAGCGAGCATCCTGACGATCGGAGTCGACGTCGTCATCCAGACCGAGATCACCCGGCGGATCGGCGCGGACATCCTGCCGATGGGCGATCCCTGGCAGAACAGAGTGGTCACGGTCGGCGGTCTGACGATCCCGCAGACGCGCATCGTCGCCCTTGTCGTCGGCATCGCGCTCATCGCCGCGTTCTTCGGCTGGTTCAAGCTGTCGACCTGGGGGATCGCGATGCGCGCCGTGGCCGAGGACCCCGAGACGGCGGCGCTCATGGGCGTACGCCGCCAGCGGGTGTCGGCGCTGGCCTGGTGCCTCGCCGGTCTCCTCGCGGCGGTGGCCGGCCTGTTCATCACCGTCTTCCCGTCGCCCGGCCTCGAGCCCGTGACGGCGACGATCGCGCTGCGTGCCTTCCCCGCCGCGATCATCGGCGGCCTCGACTCGACCAACGGCGCCGTAGTCGGCGGCCTGGTGGTCGGCGTCGCCGAGGTGATGACGCAGGGCTACGCGAGCGAGCTGTCGTTCCTCGGGCTCGGCTTCCACACCGTGATGCCGTACGTCGTCATGGTCCTCGTGCTGCTGGCCCGCCCGTCCGGTCTGTTCGGAACGAGGGAGCTGCATCGTGTCTGAGTCAGGGATCGACGTGAGCCGGGATCTGGCGGTGGCCGAGCCGGCTGTCCGGGACGGCGTCCTCGCCGGACGACGCTCGGCCGCGCGAGCCGCGGGGGTGGTGATTGCCCTCATCGTGGCGCTGGCCGTGCCGCTGTACCTCGACGCATTCTGGCTGCGCCTCGGCATGTTCGCCTTTGCCGGAGTCGCCGCGGCGCTTGGCCTCGGCCTGCTGCTCGGACAGGCCGGCCAGCTGTCGCTGGGCCACTCGTTCTTCGTGGCGGTGGGGGCCTACGGCTACACGTTCCTCGCCGCCGAGGACCGCACCGTCGGCGTGAGCCACCAGGCCGGGCTGGGTCTCCCGCCGGTCGTCGCCCTCGTGCTGGCGGTGTCACTGGCCGGCGTCGCAGGCCTGTTGTTCAGCCCGATCGCGGCCAGGCTGCGCGGGATCTACCTCGGCATCGCTTCGCTGGGACTGGTCTTCGTCGGCCAGCACGTGCTGTTCAACATGGAGGCGCTCACCGGCGGCTTCAACGGCCGCAACGTGCCCGGATTCACGCTGCTGGGCCTGTCCTTCGACGACCTCCCCGGCGAGACGCTGTACGTGCTCGGCGTGCCGTTCGGCCGCGAGGAGAAGCTCTGGTACCTCGGCCTGGCCGTCGCGGCCATCGCCTACTTGACGTGCCGAAACCTGGTCCGCGGGCGGCCCGGCCGGGCGCTGCGCGCGGTCCGAGACCGTGAGCTCATGGCGGGGATCATGGGCGTGCCCGTGACCCGCTACAAGGCGTACGCGTTCCTGGTCTCCTCGATGTACGCCGGCCTCGGCGGGGTGCTGCTCGCGCTGGCGTTCGGCCGGATCGTCCCGGAGACGTTCGGGATGCTCCTCGCCGTCGAGTACCTCGCGATGGTGGTCATCGGCGGGCTCGCCTCGCCGGCCGGAGCGGTCGCCGGCGCCGTCTTCGTGTCCTGCCTGCCCGCCGTCCTCGAACGCTACGCGGCCGTGCTGCCCGGACTCGCTCCGGACGGCGCCGAGGGCATCAGCCCTGCGATCGCCGCCAGGTTCGCCTTCGGCACGGCGATCGTCGCCTTGCTGCTGCTCGAACCGGGCGGTGCGGCAGCCATCGGTGGCCGCCTACGAAGTCGAGCCCGCCGAGCCCGCCGTCCTTGAGTTCATCACCCGACCTAGCCCAGGAGATCCTCATGTCACGCTCATCCGCACCACCGTCCCGCACTCGCCTGTTACTCGCAGCCGCATTTGCCGTCGTACTGACGGCGGCCGGATGCTCGACGAAGTCCGACCAGACCGCCCAGGCCGCCGCCGGCGAGCTGGCGACCGGCCCGGGCGTCACCGATCAGGTCATCAAGCTCGGCGTCCTCACCGACCGCACCGGTCCCTTCGCCGCCGCGGGCAAGTCGGCCGAGCAGGGACGTCAGCTCTTCTGGGACCAGCAGAACGCCCAGGGCGGCGTCTGTGACCGCAAGGTCGAGTTCGTCGTCAAGGACCACGGCTACAACGCTCAGAACGCGGTCACCGCCTACGCGCAGATCAAGGATGACGTGCTCGCTCTCGACGAGCTGCTCGGTTCGCCGATGATCGCCGGCCTGCTGCCCGACCTCGAGTCCGACCAGATGCTGACGATGGCCGCGTCGTGGTCGTCGAGCCTGCTCAGCAATCCGTACGTCGTGATCACGGGCAGCACGTACGACGTCGAGATGATCAACGGCATCAGCTGGTTGATGCAGAACAAGGGGCTGGCCAAGGGCGACACGATCGGCCATGTCTTCCTCGAGGGTGACTACGGCGAGAACGCCGCCGCGGGCAGCAGGGCGGCGGCCAAGGAGTTCGGCCTCGAGCTCGTCGAGCACAAGATCAAGCCGACCGATGCCGACCTCACCGGTCAGATCACCGCGCTGCGCGGCGCGGGGGCCGACTTCGTCCTGCTGACCACGACACCCCCGCAGACGGCTTCTGCGGTAGGTGTCGCCGCGGCGTCCGGGTACGGCGCCACCTTCCTCGGCTCCAACCCCTCCTTCAGCCCCGCCCTGCTCCGCAGCCCGGCCAAGGCCGCGCTAGAGCAGCGGCTACTCGTGACCACGTCGATCGCGCCGTTCTCGTCCACCGAGCCCGGCCCGTCGCAGGTCCGCAAGGCGTTCCTGGCGAAGTACCCGGACCAGCTGAAGACCACGTTCGTGATGTACGGCTATGCCCAGGGCGAGATCATGGCGGACATCTTGGCTGCGGCCTGCAAGAACAAGACGCTGACAAGGGATGGTCTGCTCAAGGCGTTCCAGAGCCTCCAGAACGTCCAGACCGACGGGCTGGTGCCTGCACTGGACTACAGCAAGCCGGGTCAGATCCCCGCGCGACAGGTCTACCTGGTCCGCCCCGACGCAAAGGCTGCAGGTGGGCTCGCCCAGGTCCAGGCACTGTTCGCCGCACCCTTCGCCACCGCCTACCAGCCGTCCCACTGACGTCCCGAGGGAGCGAAAAATGCACAGCACGATGCAGGACGTTCCGCTCCAACTCCGACGGATCCTGGAGCATGCGACGACCTTCGGCGGGAGCGGCCGGCTCGTCACCGCCGTACCCGGCGGGCACAGGCAGGCGACGTATGCCGAGGTCGGCCGGAACGCAGCGCGGCTGGCGCACGCGTTGCGCGCCCTCGGCATACACGACGGCGACCGGGTGGCCACCTTCATGTGGAACAACCAGGAACACGTCGAGGCGTACTTCGCGGTGCCATGCATGGGCGCCGTCGTCCATCCGCTGAACATCCGCCTCGGCGCCGAGCAGGTCTGCTACATCGCCGACCACGCCGAGGATCGGGTGGTCATCGTCGACGCCTCGCTGCTGCCGGCGTTCGCAGAGCTGCTGCCCTCGATGCGGACCGTCGAGCATGTCATCGTCAGCGGGACCGCCGACCACGACCTGCTCGACGGGGCGGCGGTTGTGGTCCACGATTACGAACAGCTCGTTTCCGTCCAGCCGGATAGCTTCCCGTGGCCCGACATCGACGAACGGCAAGCCGCGGCGATGTGCTACACGTCCGGAACGACCGGCGACCCGAAGGGTGTCGTCTACAGCCACCGGTCAATCTACCTGCACGCCCTGGGCATCGCGCTACCCGACACGTTCGACCTTTCGGCGCGCGACCAGATCCTCGCGATCGTCCCCCAGTTCCACGTGCTTGCCTGGGGACTGCCGTACGCCGCCTTCATGACCGGCGCCTCCCTCGCGATGCCGAACCAGTTCCTGGCACCGGAACCGCTTGCCGCCTTCATCGCGGCGGCGCGGCCGAACAAGGCCGCCGGGGTCCCCACCGTGTGGCAGTCGCTGCTCACGTACGCCGACACCCATCCGGCCGCCGACATCTCCTCCCTGGAGGAGGCAATCGTGGGCGGCTCGGCCTGCCCACCCGCCCTCATGCAGGCCTACGCCGAACGCCACGGCGTGACCCTGCTGCACGCCTGGGGCATGACCGAGATGTCACCGCTCGGCACCCTTGCCCGCCCGCCTGCCGGCACTGATCCCGAAGAATCCTGGCGATACCGCCTCACACAGGGCCGGTTCCCCGCACCGGTCGAGGCGCGGCTCGTCGGACCGGACGGATCGGTCGTGCCGACCGACGGGCAGTCCGCCGGCGAGCTCGAGGTCCGCGGGCCGTGGATCACTGGCGGCTACTACGCCGAGGACGACCCGGACAAGTTCCACCACGGCTGGCTGCGCACCGGCGACATCGGCATGATCAGCCCCGACGGCTACCTCACCCTCACCGACCGCTCCAAGGACGTCATCAAGTCCGGCGGTGAGTGGATCTCCTCCGTCGACCTGGAGAACCACCTGATGGCCCACCCGGCCGTGCGCGAGGCGGCCGTCATCGGTGCGGCCGACGAGCGGTGGGGGGAGCGCCCGCTCGCCACCGTGGTCGTCGCCGATGGCAAGCAGGTGTCGTTCGCCCAGCTGCGCGACTTCCTCGCAGACCGGGTCCCCAGATGGCAGCTGCCCGAACGGTGGGCGATCCTTGCCGAGGTACCGAAGACGTCCGTCGGCAAGTTCGACAAGAAGGCCCTGCGGCAACGGCATGCCCTCGGTGAACTCGATGTCCACCTACTTCAGTAGGCACTGGGCGTCGCCGGGGAGGAGGTAGCCGCCGACATGGGACGACATTCAGCTGGCGCGACGCCAGGTAACCGCCGGACGTTGCCCATGACGCTTTCCGGTCTGCTGGTCCTGGCGCTCGGCGGCGTGTTCGCGATCCGGTCCTTCGGGAGCGACGACGGCAACGCCTCCGGCGCCGGTGCCGGCAACTGCGACGAGCCGATCAGGGTCACCGTGGCCGTCGCCCCCGAGCTGCAACCGCAGATCGAGGCGGCGGCGAAGTCCCTGCACGGCCGCGGCGAAGGCGGCGCCTGCGCGATCTTCAAGGTCAGCGCGACGAGCTCGGCCGAGGTGGCCAGTGCCGTCGCCATTGGCGACAAGAACCGCCCCGACCTGTGGGTGCCCGACTCGACGCTATGGGTCGCACGCGCCGACGACGGCCAGATGCCGCCGGCGGTCGCCGTACCGTCGCTGGCGAGCTCACCACTGGTGCTGGTCGGCACCGAAGAGTCGTTCGCCACGCGCGGTAGCTGGCTGGAGGTGTTCGGCAAAGCCCAGGCGAACCTGTTGGATCCGCTGACCACCTCCGCCGGCGCGGGCGCGCTGTTGGCGATCCAGGCCGAGCGCACCAAGACCAGCGCCTCCGACCCACAGGTCGCGCAGGTGCTCGTACCGCTCGCCCAGCGGCACGGCTCGTTGGCCAAGCCGTACACCGACATCGAAGGGCTGTTCAACCAGGCGGCGGCCGGCGACGGCCCGGTCGTGATCCCCGCGACCGAGCAGGCGTTCGTTCGGTTCCAGCAGAAGCGGCCGGACAGCGGCCTGCAGGCCCTCGTTCCGTCCACCGGCACCCTTGCGCTGGACTACCCGATGGTGGTCACCGCGAAGGACAACGCCAACAAGGTCGGCGAGGCGGGCAAGAGGCTGGCCCAGGAGCTTCGCGCCGACGCGCCCGCCCAGGCCCTCGACCAGGCCGGCTTCCGATCGACCACGAACGACCCGCTGAGCGGCGGCCGCGGCGTCGGCGACATTACGCTGCTGACCAAGCCGGAGACGCCCGTGGCGCAGAAGACCTTGCAGCGCTGGGCGACGCTGGCGCTGTCCAGCCACTCGCTGCTGGTCATCGACGCGTCCTCCTCGATGCTGACCCCGGTCGGCAACACGACCTGGATGGATGTCACCACCCAGACCGCCCAGGCCGGCGTGAGGCTGTTCCCGGGCAACGCCCAGCTCGGGCTGTGGGTGCTGTCGACCAAGGTCAGCGGGCCGAACCGCGATTGGGCGCCGCTGGTGCCGATCCGCCCGCTCGACACGCGGGTCGGCGCCGGTACGCAGCGGCAGGAGCTCGTCCGCCAGGTGGGTGCCATGAAGGCCAAGGTCGGCGGATCGACCGGACTGTTCGACGCGTTGCTAGCGGCGTACCGCACCGTCCAGGACGGCTACGACCAGCGGTCCGTGAACGCCGTTGTCTTTTTCACGGACGGCTTCAGTCCGAACGTCCGCGGTCTGTCTCTCGCCGACACCCTGAAGACCCTGCAGCACCTGCGGGACCCGGCCCGGCCTGTTCGGGTGATCATGATCGGGATGGGACCGAACGTGGATACTGCCGCCCTGGAGCAGATCGCCCGCACTACCGGCGGCCGCAACTACCTGGCACGGACACCGGCCGACATCAAACAGGTCTTCATCGACGCCGTGGGCAGCCGCTGAGATTGCCGACGGCAGCGCCGCGCAAGAGTTCGAAGCGGAGTTCACAACGGCAGGTGGCGCGCCCGGCGAGTTCCCTCGGCGGGTCTTGACGAGCGGATTCGCTGGTCACACCAGCAGGCGGGGAAGAACCTCGACCACCCGGGCACGGAGATCGTCCGAGGCGTGCTCGTCGCCGGTCAGATAGGCGAGCAAAGCGTTCTCGAAGACTCCGTCGAGCAGGGCATAGCAGGTGCTGACGTCGATGGCCAGGGCATGTCCGGCCAGTTCGGCGTATCGCTCGACGACGCGACCGATCATGTCCTGCAGTGTTGCGTCGATGGCCAGCACGTCGGGACGGAACTGCTCCTCGAACATCGACTGGGCGCGCAGGTCGTACCACAGACGGTGCATGGGCGCCTCGGTCATCATGGTCTCGACCAACTTGTCGGCGAACCTCGTCAGCAGCTCCGCATGGGAGGTCGACTCGGCGACCAGGCCGTCGTACCGCGTCACGCATTGAGCCTTGTAGTAGCGCACGCAGTGGGTGATCAGCTCGACCTTGTTCGCGAAGTAGTAGTGCACGACGCCGTGGGAGAACTCGGAGTTGTTGGCGATTTCGCGCAGCGAGGTGCGCGCATAGCCGAGCTCGCCCAGAGTGGCCAGGGCCGAGATCGCCAGCTGGGTGCGTCTCTCGTCGTACTTGTCGACGGGGGTACGCCGGGTGCCCCGAGCAGTGTGCCGAGCAGTCGGCTCGACGGTCACCTCCTCGGCGCGGGCGCTGGTCACGGGCACCATCGTAGCGGTCCGGGGGAACTTTGCTTGACATCCGTCAAGATTTCTCTTGACAAGCGTCCAGCAGAGGAACAGGGTGGTGACCGCCGTCACAGGGACCGGCACGGAGCCCCGAGGAGTCGCCCGATGAGCGTGTTCGAGCTGTCCGGCCGCAAGGCACTGGTCACCGGAGGGGCGCAGGGCCTCGGGGAGGGGATGGCCAAGGCGCTCGCCGGGGCCGGCGCGACGGTGGTCATCACCGACATCCAGGAGGAGGCGGGCCGCGCGGTCGCCAAGGTTCTAGGAGAGGGCCATGGCTTCGTCGCCCTCGACGTCACCGACGACGCCGGCTGGGAGCGCGCGATCGGAGAGGCGGTCGAGCACCTCGGCGGGTTGGACATCCTGGTCAACAACGCCGGGATCGAGATCACCAGTCTGATCACCGAGATCGACGCCGCCCAGGTCCGCAAGATGCTCGACGTCAACATCCTCGGGACAGCGCTCGGCATGAAGCATGGTCTGCGCGCAATGCGCCCCGGTGGCGCCGCGGGCAACGGCGGAAGCATCGTCAACGTTGCTTCGGTGGCGGCCACCATCGCCTTCCCGGGAATCGCGATCTACTCCGGCACCAAGTCCGCCGTCGACCGGATGACTCGGGTCGCGGCGATGGAGGCCGGCAAGCTCGGGTACGGCGTGCGCGTCAACTGCATCTACCCCGGCCTGGTGCCCACGGCGATGGGTGCCGGCCTCGCCAACGACGTCGCCGAGCTCGGCCTGTTCCCGTCCCCAGAGGCTGCCGTAGGCGCGGTCGTGGAGCTGACCCCCGCCGGCCGCCTCGGCGCCGTCGAGGACATGGCCGACGTCGTGGTGTTCCTGGCCTCCGACGCGTCCCGCTTCATCACCGGCGCCGGACTGCCGGTCGACGGCGGCATGGGGATGTGAGAACGGCATGAACGGCAACCATGGCAAGCCCGTCGTCGTCTACGGAGCCTCCGGCTACACCGGCCGGCTGATCTGCGAGTACCTCCGCGAGTACAACGTCCCGTTCGTGGCCGCGGGCCGCAGCGAGAAGAAGCTCACCGCCTCGATGCAGAGCAACGTGGCGGGCATCGAGACTGCGGACTACGAGGTGGTCGCGGTAGAGCACGACGTCGCCGCGCTGACCGATCTGTTGAAGGGCGCGTCAGTCGTCCTCAACACCGTCGGTCCGTTCGCCACCCACGGCCACGAGGTCGTCGAGGCCTGCCTGAGCGCGGGCACCCACTACCTGGACACCACCGGCGAGCAGAACTGGCTGATCACCTGCGAGGAGAAGTACGGCGCCGACTTCGAGGCCGCGGGCCTGCTGCTGTCGCCGGGCATCGCGCAGATGTACACCACCGGCGAGATCGCGGCCCAGCTGTGTCTGGAGACCCCGGGCCTCGACACCCTCGACATCGCGGTGTTCTGGGGCGGCAGCCCGACCATCGCTTCGACGCTGTCGATCCTGGTCAACGCCGCTCTGTCGAAGGCCTACTACCTGGAGCAGAACACCTACCAGGAGTGGGACCCCGAGGCCGGCCTCTACCAGCTCGTCATCCCCGGCCAGCATGAGCTCGCGCTCGCCCTGCCCTGGGGCGGGACCTCTCACCCGGTGTGGTTCAGGCGCGACCCGCGCGTGGCCAACTGCAAGGTGCTCGGGGGGGTCTTTAACCGGCCGCTGATGCTGGGCGTCCCACAGATCGTGGGTCAGGCCATCGAGGCGACGAAGGACATGGATCCCGACGAGCGGTACGCCGCCCTGACCGCCACCGCCGCCCAGGTGATGAACCAGATGCCGCCGCGCGAGAACCCGCGCATCAACAAGTCGATGGACTCCGTGCACGCCTCCGGCCCTCTCGGCCGCGCACACTGCGTCATCCACGGCAACAGCAACTACAAGCAGACCGGACTGCTGCAGGCGTATGCCGCGTACTCGCTGCTCCAGCGGAAGCCGCTTCGGGCCGGGTTCGCCAGCGGCTGCCAGGCTTTCGGGCACCGCGAGCTGCTCGGCGCGCTGCGCAGCTTCGGGTTGGTGATGGAGCCGGTCCTCACCGTCGAGCGCTGACATGAGGCTGGTCGACTACCTCGACAAGGGGGCCTCGCTTGGGCCAGAGGCCCCCTGCCTCACCACCGACGGGCAGACGCGCAGCTACGCCGAGGTCCAGACGACCTCGCGCCTGGTGGCTGAGGCCCTGGCGAGACACGGGATGGCGCGGGGGCAGTCGGTGGCCATCCTCTCGACCAACGACCCGACGTCGTTCACCTGCGTGTTCGGGATCTCCCGCGCCGGCGCCGTCTGGTGCCCGATCAACCCCCGCAACGAGGCTGCCGAGAACCGCGAGCTGCTCGACCTCTTCGACTGCACCGCCTTGCTATTCCAGGCGGCGTTCGCGCCTCTGGTCGAGGCGATCGCGCCAGACCTGCCGAAGCTGAAACTGCTGGTCTGCCTCGACGGCGAGGCGCCAGGAGCGCTGACGTGGGATCGGTTCCTCGACGGACCGGCGCCCGGCTACGCGGTCGACGGACCAAACCCGATCGCCGAGAGCGGCGTCGCCGACCTGGCGATGATCGTCGGGACCGGCGGCACCACCGGTCGGCCGAAGGGCGTGATGCTGACCAACGCCAACCTCGAGACCATGACCGCGCTGACCTTGATGGGGTACCCGTTCGCCGACCGGCCGACGTACCTCGCACTCGCACCCCTCACCCACGCCGCGGGCGTGCTGTGCTTCCCGGTCTTGGCCCTGGGCGGCGAGATCGTCATCATGCGCACCCCCGACGTCGGCGGCTTCCTCGGGCTCATCGAGCGGCATCGCGTCACTCACACGTTCCTGCCACCGACGTTGATCTACATGGTCCTGGGCCACCCCGACCTCGACTCGACGGATCTGAGCTCGCTGCAGTGCTTCTGGTACGGCGCTGCGCCCATGTCCGTGGCACGCCTCGAGGAGGCGCTGAACCGCATCGGCCCGGTGATGGGACAGCTCTTCGGGCAGACCGAAGCGCCGATGATGGTCTCGATGATGCCGCCGGCGGACCACCTCGGACCCAACGGCATGCCGGCCCGCGGCCGGCTGTCATCGGCGGGCCGGCCGGCACCGTTGGTGCAGGTCGCGATCCTCGACGAGCAGGGCCGCGAGCGGCCGGCTGGGGAGCGGGGCGAGATCTGCGTACGCAGCTCGCTGGTGATGGCCGGCTACTACAGGAATCCCGAGGCGACAGCCGAGGCCGGCAAGCATGGCTGGCACCACACCGGCGACATCGGCTTCCTCGACGAGGAGGGCTTCCTCCACATCGTCGACCGCGCCAAGGACATGATCATCACCGGTGGCTTCAACGTGTACTCGACCGAGGTCGAGCAGGCGCTGCTGGCCCATCCCGACGTCCAGGACGCCGCGGTGATCGGCCTCCCCGACGAAAAATGGGGCGAGAAGGTGGTCGCCGTGGTGCAGGCCTACGCCGGCCAGTCGGTCGACCCGGACGGCGTACGGCTGTTCGTGCGCGAGCGCATCGGCGGGGTGAAGGCCCCCAAGGAGGTGCTGGTCTGGGGCGACCTGCCCCGGTCGAAGGTAGGCAAGGTGCTCAAGGCCGACATCCGCACCAGCCTGCTCACGGACTCCACCTGATCGGGCCTGCCACCACTGCAACGCGTGAGTGAGACTGGGCGGACATCGGCATGACCGCGCGGATCGCGGCGTGTCCGGAGGTTGCCGCAGCCGCCGTGGACGTCGTCACCGTCGCCAGGTGTCCTCTTGTCCGATTGCTCGGCCATATTGCGGTGAGCCACTATGCGGAAATGCGCTTTTCGATCAACATTCCGAACTTTGGGGACTTCGCCGATGCCAGGACGGTGGCGGTGGTGGCCGCGGCGGCTGAGCAGGCGGGCTGGGAGGCGCTGTTCGTCTGGGATCACGTCCTGCATAGACGCCACCGTCGGCCGTTCGGGGATCCTTGGATGCTGCTGACCGCTGCGGCGTTGGCAACTTCCCGGATCAGGCTGGGCACGCTGGTCACGCCGGTCGCCCGGCGGCGCCCGCAGCAGCTCGCCCGCCAAGTGGCGACCCTGGACGCCATCAGCGGCGGGCGGGTGATCTTCGGCGCGGGCCTTGGCGGGCCGATCGAGGACGAGTTCGGCAGCTTTGGAGAGACGACCGACCCGGTCGTGCTGGCCGAGCGCTTGGACGAGGGCCTGGACTTGCTGCGACGCTATTGGTCAGGCGAGCCGGTAAACCATCACGGTCGGCACTACCAGGTCCGGGATGTGACCTTGCTACCCGCCACGGTGCAACGCCCCCGTCCGCCTGTCTGGGTCGCCGGATTCTGGCCGCACCGTCGACCGATGCGTCGAGCCGCCCGCTGGGACGGCGCGGTCCCGTTGTTCACCTCAGCCACGCATGGGCATGCTCCACCTGTTGACCAGGTCCGCGACCTGGTCGCCTACGTCCACCAGCACCGCGCCGACCGGCAGGACAGCCCCTTTGAGATCGTCGTTGGCGGCGTCAGTCCCGGCGACCCCGCCAAGGACCACGATCTGATCGAGCCACTGATCGACGCCGGCGCCACCTGGTGGGACGAACGGCAGCTACAGAGCAGCGATGAACTCGACCAGCTCGCGCCGGTGCTGCGCCGCGTAGAGCAAGGCCCACCGGCCCTTTAGTGCCGACCGCGGCATGACCGGACGTTCGATCGGACGCCTTCTACGCTGGGGCTGTGTCCGACGACGACGGCCGGCCCTCCCGGGTCGAGGACGTGCACGAGCTGGCTCTGGCCATGCCGCACGTGACCGTCGAGCACGGGACGGGCGACAATCCGGTCTACCAGGTGGGCGGGAAGTCGTTCATCTTCTTCCGCAATCCGCGGCCGGATGCGGTCGATCCCGGGACCGGGGAGCGCTATCCGGATGTGATCGTCTTCTGGGTTGCGTCCGAGGCGGATAAGCAGGCGATGGTTCAAG
>Ga0075419_10001230_pt1 | contig 16623 bp, 12 predicted proteins | sample SoiMetdeltSBSDD3_FD_76900 | JGI IMG/M metagenome (GOLD analysis project Ga0075419, IMG submission 76900) | Bulk soil microbial communities from a Populus tree surrounding site in Tennessee, USA - Soil MetaG P. deltoides SBSDD3 | ecosystem: Environmental > Terrestrial > Soil > Tree plantation... | reverse complement strand
GGCGGGCCGCTCGAGAACCGCGCCCGCTTCGTGCGTGAGATCGTGCGCGCGATCCGCAAACGCGTGGGCCACGACTTCCACGTGCAGATGAAGATCAGCGTGCAGGAGCGCAACGACGCGGTCGCGTTGTTTCACAAAGGTCCATCCGGCAACACCGCGGACGAGTCGGTGCAGGTGTGCAAGTGGCTGGTCGACGATGGCGTCGACGCCATCCACGTGTCGACCGGCAGCTTCTTTCCGCATCCGCGGAATCCGGCGGGCATCGATCTGCCGGTCGAGGAGCTCGAGAAGACCTACGACACCGTGATCTCCGGGGGCGATCGAGCGTTCCGGAACTATTTGCTGCTGCGGACGGCGCCCGCGCTGGCGCGCAAGCAGTGGCAGGATGCGGCGCCCAAGCCGAACGAGATCGAGGGCGCGCTGCTGCAGGACGCGCACAAGGTGAAAGCGGCCGTCACGGTTCCCGTCATCTGCACCGGTGGTTTCCAGACGGCCTCCGTGATCGCCGGCGCGATCACGCGAGGCGACTGCGACGCAGTGAGCGCGGCACGCCCGCTGATCGCCAACAACGATCTCGTCAAGTTCTTCGAACGCGGCCAGGACCGCGCCGACGAGCCCTGCACCTACTGCAACAAGTGCCTGGTCAACGTCGTCGAGAATCCGCTCGGATGTTACGAAGAGAAGCGCTTCCCGTCACGCGACGCGATGATTGCGCAAATCATGTCGGTCTTCCATCCTCGACCCTTCGCGTGACGGCCTCATTCCGTTTCAGAATTTGAACTTCTTGGGCGACAGCTAATCGGAGCGTACGTTCATGAGCGACAAACTGATCGAGAAGCTGACCGGTCTTCTGCGTCACAAGCAGTGGTACGAACTGCCGCGTAATCTCGCGCTCGGGCGGTTGGGCGAGATTCGCCGCGAGCTGCGCGAGAAGAACCTGCACGACACCGAGGAACCGCCGCTCCAGAAGCGGCAGGGCGCGGCGCCGACCGATCCGGCCGTGCGCGCGACCCGCTCGATCGACGGCTCCAACAACGACTTGCAGTTCCCGGCGATGGGGTCCGTCGGCCGCCGCTTCGGCCGCAATTTCCCGCTCGATCAGGTCAAGCCGGACACCGCGAACCTGCTCACGCCCAGCCCTCGCGTCGTCAGCCGCGAGCTGATGACGCGCGACGAGTTCAAGCCAGCCACGATTCTCAATCTGCTGGCCGGCGCGTGGATTCAGTTCATGGTGCACGACTGGTTCGTCCACAAGCGATCCAAGACCCAGACGATCGACATCCCGCTGGCGCAGGGCGACGACTGGAGCGACGGCACGATGACCGTCCCGCGAACCGAGCCCGACCCGGCGCCCGCGGGTTCGACGCGTCCGCCCGCGTACGCCAATCTGAACAGCCATTGGTGGGACGCGTCGATGTTGTACGGCTGCGACGCGGACATCGCGAAAAAGGTGCGCGCCAACGTCGGCGGCAAGCTCCGCATCGAGCCCACGGGTCTGTTGCCAACCGATCCCGCGACCGGCATCAGCTTCAGCGGCTTCACCGACAACTGGTGGATCGGGCTGGCGATGCTGCACACCATCTTCACGCTGGAGCACAATCACGTCGCCGATCTGCTCGCCCATCACAACCCGACCTGGAACGATCAGCAGCTGTTCGAGAAGGCGAAGCTGATCAACTCGGCGCTGCTGGCCAAGATTCACACGATCGAGTGGACGCCCGCCATCCTGCCCAACCCCACTATCAAGATGGCGATGAACATTAACTGGTCGGGACTCGCCGGCGAGGAGCTGCAGGATGCACTGATGTTTCTCGACGACAGCGAAGCGCTCGGCGGCATCGTCGGGTCGAAGGCCGACCACCACACCGCGCCCTATTCGCTGACCGAGGAGTTCGTGTCGGTGTATCGCATGCACCCGTTGATGCCGGACGAGATCGCCTTCCGCTCGCTGGGGACAGGACGGCTCGTCGAGACGCTGAAGCTGCCGGCGGTGACCGGCCGCAACACGCCAGCTGTCGCCGAGCGCCACAGCATGCCGGACCTGTTCTACTCCTTCGGCGTGTCGCACCCCGGCGCGGTGACGCTGCACAACTACCCGCGATTCCTGCAGAACCTCACGCGCGACGATGGCGAGCACCTCGATCTGGCGGCGGTGGACATCCTCCGTGACCGCGAGCGTGGAGTGCCGCGCTACAACCAGTTCCGCCGGCGGCTTCACAAGAACCCGGTGAAGTCGTTCGATGAGCTCACCGACAATCCCACCTGGCGGAAGCAACTCAAGGACGTCTATGGCGACGTCGACAAGGTCGACCTGATGGCGGGACTTTACGCCGAGCCGTTGCCGCCGGGGTTCGGCTTCAGCGACACCGCGTTCCGCGTCTTCATCCTGATGGCATCGAGACGGCTGAAGAGCGATCGCTTCTTCACCGACGACTGGAAGCCGGAGATCTACACCGAGTTCGGGCTCGACTACATCCGCAAGAACTCGATGCTCTCGATTCTGCGGCGGCACTATCCACAACTGGCGCCGGCGCTGTCGGGCGTCACCAACGCGTTCGCGCCGTGGAAAACCGTCACCGCGCCACCGGCCTGACGTGGGGGCCACCTTGAGGTGGCCCGTCGGCGACCCGCGAACGGGCCGGCTGAAGCCGGCCCCTACGATAGAAAGCCGGCCCTTACGATAATGGGTGAGACGATGCGACGTGTGATGAGGGTGGCGCTGGCCGTGTTCGTGGTGACGCTGGCCGCAGCGGTGGCGCAGTGCGGCCGCGGCGGCGGCGACAATCCCATCGACGTCGTCGAGCACTTCAAGTACGGCGCGTTCGGCACCGAGGAGCGCGTCGGCGTGCCGTATTGGATCTGGCGCGCGCTGCCGATCATGTTCGCCGACAAGCTGCCGAACCGCCCCGGGAGCGGATGGGAGAAGCTCGGGTTCATCTACGAGTCGAAGGATCGCGACAGGCCGGTCGGCACCACGCACACCGGCGGTCTGATCGACGTCGTCGGTCTCAACTGCGCGACCTGCCATGCCGGCACCTGGCGCGAGGCGTCGGGTGGGCGGAGGCAACTCGTCGTCGGCATGCCGTCGCACGAGATGGATCTGCAGGGATACCTGCGGTTCCTGGCCGCGTGCGCGAACGATTCACGGTTCACCGCCGATCAGCTCATCGCCGCGATCGAGAAGATCAACCCGAACTTCGGCGTCTTCGACCAGCTCGCGTATCGTCTGCTCGTCGTCCGCCGCACCAAGAACGGCATTCTCGACGGCGCGCGCGACAACGCCTGGTTCGATCGACGACCGCCGCAGGGCCCGGGACGCGTCGACACGTTCAATCCGTACAAGGTGATGTTCGGGTTCGACATGAGCCGGGACGACTCCGTCGGCACGGTCGATCTGCCGTCGCTGTGGAATCAGCGTCCGCGGCGCGGCCTGTGGCTGCACTGGGACGGCAACAACGACCTCGTCGAGGAGCGCAACAAGAGCGCGGCCATCGGCGCGGGCGCCACGCCTCAATCACTCGATGTCGCCGCGCTCGGACGCATCGAGGAGTGGATCATGGATCTCAAAGCTCCGGCGTTCCCGTCGAACCGCATCGATGCGGCACGCGCCGAGCGTGGAAAGATCGTCTACGCGGCCGAGTGCGCCTCGTGCCACGACTTCGGCGCGAAGCAGACGGGACAGGTGACGCGACTGGCCGACGTCGGCACTGACCCCGAGCGCGTCCGATCGTTCACGTCCCAGCTGGCCGCGAAGATGAACACCCTCGGCGAAGGCTATCCGTGGCGCTTCTCGCACTTCCGCAAGACCGAGGGCTACGCCAACATGCCGCTCGACGGCCTGTGGCTGCGAGCGCCGTACCTGCACAACGGATCGGTGCCCAGCCTGCGCGCCCTGCTCTTCCCGGAGACACGCCCGGCCCAGTTCTATCGTGCCTACGACGTGTACGACTTCACGGACGTCGGCTTCGTCAGCAGCGGCCCTGACGCCCAGCGCGAGGGCGTGTTGTTCGACACCACACAGAAGGGCAACGGCAACGCCGGGCACGTTTACGGCCAACAGCTGCCGCCCGACCAGAAGGAAGACCTGCTCGAGTATCTGAAGACCCTATAATGAGCGCTGAGGATCTCTCATGATTGCTCTCGACGTAAACGGAACGCGTCGTGATGTCGATGTCAGTCCCGACATGCCGCTGCTGTGGGTGCTGCGCGACACGCTCGGCCTGACCGGCACGAAGTTCGGCTGCGGCCTTGGACAGTGCGGTGCCTGCACCGTGCACCTCGATGGCGTCGCCACGCGCGCGTGCATGACGGCCGCCTCGGCGGCGGTCGGCAAGAAGATCACGACGATCGAGGGCCTCTCGGCCAATTCGAGTCACCCGCTGCAAGTCGCGTGGGTTGCCGAGCAGGTGCCGCAGTGCGGCTACTGCCAGTCGGGACAGATCATGTCGGCGGCGGCGCTGCTGGCGAAGACGCCGCGCCCGACCGACACGCAGATCGACTCCGCGATGTCGGGCAACATCTGCCGGTGCGGCACCTATCAACGCATCAAGCGCGCCATCCGCCGCGCCGCGCGCGCGTAAGGGAGAGGAATCATGACGCGATCAGCGAGCCTCTCTCGACGAACCTTCATCAAGACCGCAACGGCTGCGGGCGGCGGCCTGATGATCGGGGTCTATCTCCCGATTCACCCTTCAACGTCGCTCAGGGGCGCCGGCACGTTCGAGCCCAACGTCTGGATCAAAGTCAGCGCCGACGAGAGCGTGCGCATCATGCTGACGATGCTCGAGATGGGGCAGGGGGTGATGACGTCGATGCCGATGCTCGTCGCCGAGGAGCTCGACTTCGACTGGAAGAAGATCAAGACCGAGTGGGCCGGCGCCGATCCGAAGTACGGCAACCCGAACTTCGGCGGCCAGCAGCTCACGGCCGGCAGCAACAGCGTGCGTGGCATGTGGAAGGTGCTGCGCGAATCGGGCGCCGCCGCGCGATCGATGCTGGTGACCGCTGCCGCGCAGACCTGGAACGTCCCGGAGAGCAGCTGCACGACGGACAACGGCGTGGTGATGCATCAGGCCAGCGGTCGCAAGCTGACCTACGGTGCGCTCGTCGACAAGGCCGCGGCGCTGCCGGTGCCGAAGACGGTTGCGCTGAAGGATCCGAAAGACTTCAAGGTGCTCGGCAAGTCGCTGGCGCGCCTCGATGTTCCCGAAAAGGTCAACGGCACGGCAGGCTTCGGCATCGACGTCAAGCTGCCGGGCCTGCTCACGGCGCGCGTCGTATGATGCCCGGTGTTCGGCGGCAAGGTCGCGAAGTTCAACGCCGACAAGGCGAAGGCCGTGCCCGGGGTGAAGAACGTCGTCCAGATCAGCAGCGGCATCGCCGTTGTCGCCGACAACTACTGGTCCGCATCGAAGGGTGCCCAGGCGCTCGAGATTACGTGGGATGAGGGCGCGCTGGCGAAGCTGACGAGCGCGGACATCCTGAAGAAGCAGGCGGAACTGGCGCAGCAGCCCGGCAAGGTTGCGCGGAACGACGGCAACGCGGAGGCTGCGCTGAAGTCGAGCCAGGGCTTCGAGCGTACCTTCGAGGCGCCGTTCCTGGCGCACGCCACGATGGAGCCGATGAACTGCACGGCCGACGTGCGCGCCGATCGCTGCGACGTCTACGTGCCGACGCAGGGACAGACGGCGTCGCACCAGGCTGCGGTGGCCGCGTCGGGCCTGCCCGCGGACAAGGTCAAGGTCTACGTCACCTATATGGGCGGCGGCTTTGGCCGGCGCGGCGAAGGCGACTTCGTCGCCGATGCGGTCGAGACGTCGAAGGCGGTTGGAAAGCCGGTCAAGGTCGTCTGGTCGCGCGAAGACGACATGCAGCACGACTACTACCGTCCGGTCAGCTACGCGCGGATGTGGGGCGCGGTCGACTCGTCTGGCAAGCCGACCGTGTTCATGCAGCGCATGGTGCAGCAATCGCTGATCAAACGCATCGGTGCGCTGCCGCCCAACGGCGTCGACTTCATCTCGGTCGACGGCTCGGCCAATCTGCCCTACACGATTCCGAACGTGCGCATCGAATACATCGAGCACGATCCGGGTGTGCCGTTTGGTTTCTGGCGCTCGGTCGGCGCGTCGTTCCAAGGCTTCGTCGTCGAGGCGTTCATCGACGAGCTCGCGGCGGTGGCGAAGAAGGATCCGTTCGAGTTCCGCCGCGATCTGCTGGGCAAGTCGCCGCGGCACAAGGCCGTGCTCGAGCTCGCTGCGGAGAAGGCGGGCTGGAGCAAGCCGGCGCCGGCGGGGCGCGGGCGCGGCATCGCGGTGATGGACGCGTTCGGCAGCATCCTCGCGCAGGTCACAGAGGTTTCGGTGGACACGCGCGGCAACGTCCGTGTTCACAAGGTGGTGTGCACCGTCGACACCGGCTGGGTGATCAACCCCGATACCATCAAAGCCCAGATGGAAGGCGGCATCGTCTACGGGTTGACCGCCGCGCTCAAGGGCGAGATCACGATTCAGAACGGACGCGTGGTGCAGAAGCACTTCGGCGACTACCCGGTGATGCGGCACAACGAGATGCCGGAGATCGAGGTCCACATCGTGCCGAGCACGGAGACGCCGGGCGGCATCGGTGAACCGAGTACTGCGCTCGCGGCGGGATCGCTGGTGAATGCGATTGCCGCGGCGACGGGTAAGAGGATCTACAAGTTGCCGATCAAACCCGAGATGCTTCGGGGTGGCACAGCGTAGGTTTGACCTTTGACCTGACGTGAAACTCTCAGATCTCGGGCCCGGGCTGCTTCTCGCAGCCACAGGCATTGGCGTCGGGGACATGGTGTCTTCGACCATCGCCGGTGCTTCGTACGGCCTCACGCTCGTCTGGGCGCTGGCGGCCGGTGTCATTCTGAAATTCGCCATCACCGAAGGAGCTGCCCGTTGGCAGCTCGCCACCGGCGTCTCGCTGCTCGAAGGCTGGCGCGAGCATCTGCCGCGCCTCGCGGTCCTCGCGTTCTTCATCTACTTCGTCGTCTGGAGCTACTTCGTCTCGAGCGCCCTCGTTGCGGCGAGTGCGCTGGTGCCGACGGCCGTCATGCCGGCGGTGCCGCTGCCGGTATGGGGCATCGTGCACGCCGTCGCCGCGTTCACGTTGGTGTGGTTCGGCCGCTACGAACGGTTCCTCGCCGTCATCAAATGGTTCGTCGGCCTCAAGTTCGGCGCGGTGATCGGATCGGTGCTGCTGATCGTGTTCTGGTCGGGCGCCGACTGGTCGCATTTCGGCGCACGTCAGGAGTTCTCGACGGCGTACACGCTCTCTCTGATCGGCGGCGTCGGCGGTACGGTCACGCTGCTGTCCTACGCCTACTGGATGCGCGAAGCCGGATGGTCGGGACCAGGTCGACTGCCGATGGCGCGCGCCGATCTCAGCGTGTCGTTCGCGCTGGTGCTCGTCTTCTGTCTGTCGATGATCTTCCTGGCGACGCAGATCGACTGGACGGGACAGATTCTCGACGAGGGACCCCGGCTCTGTCTGCTGCTCGCCGATCGCATCGGCGCGGAGATCGGTCCGATCGGTCGGACGGTGTTCCTGATCGGGTTCTGGGGTGCTGCGTTCTCGTCGGTGCTCGGCGTCTTCCACGGCGTGCCGTTTCTGTTCGACGACATGTTCCGTCTGTGGCAGCGGCGCGAGCGCGGCGGCCAGCAGGGCGGTCCTTATCGAGCGTGGGCGGCCTACCTTACGTTGGCGTCGATCTCAGCGCTGGTCATCGGCCGTCCCGTGTGGCTGGTGTTTGCCTATACGGTCGTCGGCTCGCTGTTCTTCCCGTTTGTCATCTCGACGCTGTTGTGGCTGAACAACTCCCGCCACACGCCGCACCCCACCCGCAACGGCGTGTTCGTGAACGTCGTCCTTGGCGCGGCCCTCCTGCTCTACGTGTTCTTGGCCGCTCGATCGGTCACTTAGCCGCCGGGCCTGAAAGACAGGCCCGGCCTACTCGTACCCCGTAAGCAGCGCTTCGAGGAGCCCCCGTAAGCATCAGACGGGTAGTGCCGATAAGACTGTGCGCAACGTGCCGGGAAGTCGACGGCCACTTCGAATCGGGGCCGTTCTCCGGCGGAAGAAGCATGCGGAAGCGGCTCAAACTCAAGCACATCAGCATGATTGCGGGCCTGATGCCCGTCATCGCCGGGGGCCTTGTGGCGGCGGCGCTGGTGGCGCGATCGACACCGCCGCCGACGGCCGTCCTCTCGGGAGCCGTCGCGGGTATCGTGGTGGCGCTGGCGGCGTCCTGGGCGCTGGCGTCGTGGGTTGGCGGTGTCATCGCCGCCTCGCGCGATTCGATTGCGAAGACGGCGCACGACATCTCGGCCACCGTCGATCAACGGCAACGTCTGGCGGCGCAGCAGGCGGCGGCCGCCGATGCGACGACGGCGGCGATGGAGAAGCTGGCGGCGTCAACGAGCCACTCGGCGGCGCAGGCCGATGACCTCGCCGTCGGCGCGCGGCAGGTGCTCACGCTCGCTGACGAAGGCGCGCGCACGGTGACACAGACCCTGCGCAGCATGACCAGCCTCAACGAGAAGGTGCATGCGATCGCGCAGATGACGTCTCATCTCAACGAGCAGGCGTCCGAGATCGGCAGCATCACCAACATGGTGGGGGAGGTGGCGAGCCAGACCAACCTGCTGGCGCTCAACGCCGCGGTCGAAGCCGCGCGCGCGGGCGAGCAGGGGCGCGGCTTCTCGGTCGTCGCCGCCGAGATTCGCAAGCTGGCCGACCAGACCAAGTCGTCCGCCGGCAAGATCAACACGCTCGTCAACGGCATCCTGCAGACGATCGGCGACACGGTGAAGGCGACCGAGGACGGCACCAGGACCGTCGAGGAGAGCGTGCAGACGGCGAACCAGACCGTGCAAGCGTTCATCGGCGTGCGCGACGCGATCAGCAAGGCGACCGAGAACACCCAGCACATCTCGACCAACGTGCGCGATCAGTCGCTTGCCGTCGACAACGTGCTGCGCTCGATGACCGAGTTCGGCAGCAACGTTCGCGTGACAGCCGCCACGCTCGGCCAAGGCCGTACCCGCGCCGAAGCGCTCCAACAGACCGCAGCGGGACTCGGCGCGATCATCTGAGGCGCAGCTCTGCCGCCGCCGTCGTGCGCGCGGTTATAATCCGCGCGCTCCCATGTCCCTTTCTCCCGGTACCCGTCTCGGTCCGTACGAAATCCAGTCGCTGATGGGTGCAGGCGGAATGGGCGAGGTCTACCGGGCGCGCGATCCGCGCCTGGGACGCGTCGTCGCCATCAAGGTGCTGCCCGGGACGGCCGACGGATCGCAGCTGCGGCGATTCGAACACGAGGCGCGAGCGGTCGCCGCGCTATCACACCCGAACATCCTCGCGATCTTCGATGTCGGCATTGGCGCCACACCGTATCTTGTCACCGAGCTGCTGGACGGCGAGACGCTGCGTGCGCGGATGTTGCGTGGCCGCCTGCCGCTTCCCACGATTCTCGATACGGCGCGCCAGTTCCTGTCCGGACTGGCGGCCGCTCACGCGCGCGGCATCGTCCATCGCGATCTGAAGCCCGACAACATCTTCCTGACGCGCGACGGTGTCGTGAAGATCCTCGATTTCGGGCTCGCCAAGAACGTCGTGCCGACGCCGGCAACGCTATCGGACGTCGACGTGACCAGCGCGCCGGCCACGATCGACGGCGCGATTCTCGGGACCGTCGGCTATATGGCGCCTGAGCAGGTGAGAGGCGCAGCCGTCGATCATCGATCGGACATCTTCGCGGTGGGCACCGTGTTGTACGAGATGGTCACCGGCGATCGTGCGTTTCGCGGCGAGTCACCCGCGGACACGATGAGCGCCATTCTCAGAGAGCAGCCGCGCGATGTGCCCCCCGCCGCGGGGGTGCCGCCCGCACTCGGCCGAATCATCCAGCGTTGCCTCGAGAAGGCCCCTGACCAGCGATTCCAATCGGCGCAGGACCTGCGTTTCGCGGTCGAAGGGATCTCACAGACGGATGCCGTCGCGCCCTCTCATCGCGCGTCGTCCGAAGAGAGCGCCGCCTCGATCGCGGTCCTGCCGTTCACCGACATGAGTGCGCAGCGCGATCAGGCGTATTTCTGCGAGGGAATGGCCGAAGAAATCATCAACGCGCTGGCGAAAGTCGATGGTCTGCGAGTGGCAGCCCGTACGTCGACGTTTCAGGCCCGCGCCATGACAGCCGACCTGGGACAGATCGCCGCCGCGCTCGGCGTGCGCCATCTGCTCGAAGGGAGCGTTCGCACGGCGGGCCAGCGTCTCCGCGTCACGGCGCAGGTAGTGGACGTGCGCGATCAACGCGCGGTGTGGTCCGATCGGTTCGATGGCGCGATGGCGGACGTCTTCGAGATCCAGGACACGATCGCCGAGCGCATCGTGAGCGCGTTCAGGACGCGGCTGGTCGGCGCTACCGCTGTCGCTCCCGCTCGTCGCCAGTACACGCCCAACGTCGAGGCGTATCAGGCCTATTTGCAGGGCCTGCATCACCGCTATACGACCTACAACTTACTCGAGGCGCTTCGCTGGTTCGAGCGGGCGACGGAGCTCGACCCGGGATACGCGGACGCGCACGTCGGCGTCGCGTACGCCTCGGCGGTGCTCTCCAATTTCGCGTTCCTGCCACCACTCGAGGCCCGGACGAAGTCGCGCGCCGCCATCGCGAAGGCCATGGGGATCGATGCCAACCTCCCGGTGGCGCACGCCGCGCTGGGATGGTGGACGGCGTTGCACGAATGGAACTGGTCGCGCGCCGAGGATATTTTCCAGCACGCGCTGTCGCTCGATCCCTCGTGTCTTGAAGCACACGCCTTCTATGGGCTGCTCTGCGGCGCCCTCCAGCGCGTGGATGACGTCGTGGCGCGCATGGCAACGCTTGTCCAGCTCGATCCGTTGTCGCCCTGGACACACGGGGTCAGCGCACTTGGGTACCACACCATTGGTCGCCATGAGGAGGCGCTCCGCCAGAGTGAGAGGGCCCTCGAACTCCGCGCCGAGTCGATGCTCGGTCTCTGGTGCAAGGGCATGGCACTTCGAGCGCTGCGGCGATTCCCCGAATCGATTGCGACGTTCGAGCACGCGGTGGAGTTGATGCCCGCAGCGACGTACCTGTCGTGTGAATTGGGGAATACGTGCGCCCAAGCAGGACTGTACGCGCGTGCCGAGACCATCCTGGGCACGCTCGACCAGCGGGCCGCCACCGCCTACTTTTCGCCGTTCTGGCGAAGTACCATCCTGTTCGGTCTCGGCCGCCACGATGAGGCGTATGCCGAACTCGAGCGCGCGTACCACGAAGGCGCACCGACGCTGCCGTTCCTCGGCGCGGGTTGGTGGGATCAGGCGCGGGGTCAGAAACGATTCGCCGACCTGGCGAGGCGCATCGGCCTTCCGCCATCGGTCGCGGAACCTCGACCGCGATAGTTCGCGTCGTACCGACCAGTAGATGATTCCACTTTCGGTGCTCGACCTCGTCCCGGTGCGCGCGGGATCGACCGCCACCGAGTCGCTGCGTGAAGCGGTCGAACTGGCGCAGGCGACTGAAAAACTCGGATACACACGCTACTGGTTCGCCGAGCACCACGGCATGGCGAGCATCGCCAGCTCCGCCCCTGAGATCCTCATCGAACACATCGCGTCGGCGACCAGGACGATTCGCGTCGGCTCGGGCGGCATCATGCTGCCGAATCACGCACCGCTGCACATCGCCGAGGCATTTCACACATTGGAAGCGCTGCATCCGGGGCGCATCGACCTTGGCCTCGGCCGCGCGCCTGGCACTGACCCCGCGACGTCGCGTGCGTTGCGGCCGTTCGACGGCGAACAGTTTCCCGAGCAGGTGCGCGAGATGCTCGCGCTGTCGCGCCGCACGTTTCCACCGGATCACCCGTTCGCCACCGTGCGCGTGGTACCGGCCGGCGTGCGGCTGCCGCCCATCTGGGTACTCGGGTCGAGCGGGGCGATGGCGGGATTTGCCGGTTCACTCGGGCTGGGCTACAGCTTTGCGCGCCACTTCAGTTCCAACCCGCCGCTGCCTGCGATTCGCGCGTACCGCGAGCACTTCACACCGTCGGCGGAGTTTCCCCAGCCGCACGTCATTCTTGGCGTCTCGGTGATTTGCGCGCCGACGATGGAGGAAGCGGAATATCAGGCGTCATCGACCGATCTGGGCTGGGTGCGGTTGCACCGGCGCGAGTTCGCGCCGCTGCCGAGCCCGGACGAGGCGATCGCGTACCGCTATTCCGCGCAGGAACGCGTGATCGTCGAGATGAACCGTCAACGTCACTTCATCGGCACGCCCGAGAAAGTGACCGCCACCATCCGTCATCTCATCACCGATACCGGCGCCGACGAGATCATGGTCACGTCGATGATCTACGGCCCGGTGGAGCGGTTGCGATCGTATGAACTGCTCGCTTCTGCATGGAAGTAACGGCGCCCGAACGGCCGAGATATGCCGCCCCCGGCGCTAGAAAAGTCAGGAAGCCTGGAGACTAACGTCATCGACAGAACCGTCGGTGTCGTCAAACCATTCGGTATTTGACGCCTTTTCATCGAAATGTCTGGCAAATCGGCGTGACGCGCGCGCGGCCCCGGCGGCGTGCGCGGGTTTGGTGGCGGCAGGGTTCTTGACTCACCTCTTGTCGTGCTGAAGGTCGAACTCCACGCCCACTCCGCCGACGATCCGCTCGACGCGATTCCGCATACGACGACGCAGCTCATCGATCGCGCTGCGAGTCTCGGATATCGGGCTCTTGCGGTCACGCTTCACGATCGGCAGCTCGATCCCCGTCCCTATCAGTCGTATGCCGCCGAGCGTGGCATCACGCTGATTCCCGGCACCGAGCGGACGATTTGCGGCAAGCACGTGCTGCTGCTGAACTTCCGCCGCGGGGCCGAAGCGGTCACGAACTTCGACGAGTTGCGCGCGCTCAAAGCCCGTGAGCCTGGCCTCGTCATTGCGCCGCATCCGTTCTTTCCGAGCTCGACTGCGCTCGGCCGGCTGATGCATCGCTACGCCGATCTCTTCGACGCCGTCGAGTACAACGCGATGTTCACCAGCGTGATCAACTTCAACACCGCCGCCGAGCGCTGGGCACGCGAATACGGGGCGCCAATTGTGGGCAACGGCGACATTCATCGCCTGCGACAGATGGGGACGACCTATTCGATGATCGATGCGGAGCCCGACGCCGACGCGATCTGCGATGCGATTCGCGCCCGGCGCGTGCGGCTCGTCGCGCGGCCAGTGACGTTCCGCGCCGCGGCTGGTCTGATTGCGGAGCTCATGACCACTCACGTCCTGCCGGCGGGCTTCTGGAACGAGCCAGAAGAATCCGCGGGGTTCATCGTCCCGAGCACCCCTCGGTCAGGTGTGTCAGCGCCACCACCTTCAGCGTCAGCTGTTTAGGCGGCTCCTGGATATACCCCTTCCCCTCTTCGCGCCCCGCGACGGTCACTCGCGTCTTGCCGATCTCCTTCGTCGTCACGGTTGACGCGCCGCCGACTGTCCCCGGCGGAACCGTGACGATCCCTTCGACCTCGTCGTAGTGCCCGTCGTGGTGGTCTTTGATCTGCTGCATCAACTCGCGTGATCCCGACAGCGCGAAGTCCGTGGCGCGGAGTGTCCGGAAGAGAGAGTCCGGGTTCTCAGCTGCGGATGCGATCAGGCGACGGCCACGAATGCAGCCTCGCACGGCGATGCGATATTCGTTCTTTTTGAGCTTGGAGTTGCCGCCCTCCGGAATCGGTGCGGTTGGCGGGGTTGGAACCGGCTTTTGGGCGCTGATCGGTGCTGCGATAAGGAGAGCCGCGAACAGCGACACCGCGAGTACTCGCATGGCTTCTCCGTGAAGCTTCGCGCTGGCACGGACTAATATAACAGCCTTGTGCTCGTGGCCGCCGAACTGACGCAACTCCTGCACGACGTCCTGACCAGCCGCGTCTACGACGTCGCCCGTGAAACGCCGCTCGATAGCGCCCCCCGGCTGTCGGACCGTCTTGGCAACGAGGTGCTGCTGAAGCGCGAGGACCTCCAGGCGGTGTTCAGCTTCAAGCTGCGCGGCGCCTACAACAAGATCGCGCATCTGACGACGAGCGAGCGGGCGCGCGGGGTCATCGCGGCCAGCGCCGGCAACCACGCGCAGGGCGTCGCCTACTCGGCGCGTCAGCTCGGGCTGCGCGCCGTCATCGTGATGCCGCAGACCACGCCGCGCATCAAGGTGGATGCGGTGAAGTCGATGGGTGCCGAAGTGGTGCTCGTGGGCGACAGCTACGCCGACGCGCAGGCTCACTGCGACACGCTGGTGACGCAGACCGGCATGACGTTCATTCACCCGTTCGACGATCCGCTGGTGATCGCGGGGCAGGGCACCATCGGCGCCGAGGTTCTGCGGCACAGCCAGGATCGCCTGTCGGCGGTGTTCGTGCCGGTGGGCGGTGGCGGATTGATTTCAGGCATCGCCGGATACATCAAGGCATTGCGCCCGGATGTGAAGGTCATCGGCGTCGAGCCGTTCGAGGCCGACGCGATGTACCGCTCGCTCGCCGTCGGACGACGCGTGCACCTCGAGCACGTCGGCATCTTCGCCGACGGCGTCGCCGTCCGCGAGGTGGGGGAGCGGACGTTTGCGATCGTCCGCCAGACCGTCGATGAGGTGCTGCGCGTCACCAACGACGAGATCTGCGCAGCGATCAAGGACATCTTCGACGATACCCGCACGATCATGGAGCCGGCCGGTGCGCTGGCGACTGCCGGGCTGAAGACGTGGGTCGAGCGCGAGGGCGCACGCAACCAGTCGCTCGTCGCCGTGCTGAGCGGCGCCAACATCAACTTCGATCGACTGCGGTTCGTCGCCGAGCGCGCCGAGGTGGGTGAAGCCCGCGAAGCGCTGATCGCGATCACGCTGCCCGAACGGCCCGGGTCGTTCCAGAAGTTCTGCTCCGTGATCGGGCGGCGCACCGTGACGGAGTTCAACTACCGCTTGAGCGGCCGTCACCAGGCGCATATCTTCGTCGGCTTCGCGACGCAGTCGCGGCAGGACGGGACGGCGCTGCTGTCACAGCTGACGTCGGCGGGCTACGAGACCGTCGATCTGACCGACAACGAGCTCGCCAAGCTGCACGTGCGGCACATGGTGGGCGGGCACGCGCCGGACGTGCGCAACGAGCGGCTGTGCCGCTTCGAGTTCCCCGAGCGCCCGGGCGCGCTGGCGCAGTTCCTCGAGAACCTCGGCGGGCGATGGAACATCAGCCTGTTCCACTACCGCAATCACGGCGCCGACTTCGGCCGCGTGCTCGCGGGCTTCGAGGTGGGCGACGAAGACGAGTCGGCCTTCCGGGCATTCCTCGACGAGCTGGCGTATCCATACACGCTCGAAGCGCAGAACCCTGCTTACAAGTTCTTTCTTGGATAGCACGCAGTGTAGGCCGGGCCTTCCAGGCCCGGCGTGTGCTCGCTTCGAGGTGCCCGTCCGGTTCGAAGGCTAGAACGCCGGGCCTAAAGAGCAAGGCCCGGCCTACACTGCAATGATGGGTGACGACTTCATGCGAGCCGCGCTCGATCAGGCGCGGCTCGGGTTGCAGGCGGGCGAAGTGCCGATCGGTGCGGTACTCGTCATCGGCGATCGCATCGTCGCGCGCGCGTTCAACCAGCCGATTGGCGCCGTCGATCCCACCGCTCACGCGGAAGTGCTCGTGCTGCGCGGGGCTGCGCGAGCGATCGGCAACTACCGTCTGACGGACGCCACCGTATACGTCACCGTCGAGCCGTGTCTCATGTGCGTCGGCGCGCTCGTGCACGCACGTGTGCGTGAGGTCGTCTACGGCGCGCCCGAACCAAAGACCGGCGCACTCGTTTCCACGATGAAAGGCCTCGACATGCCGGGGCTGAACCATCGTTTCGCGGTGACGTCAGGTGTGCTCGAGGACGAGTGCCGCGCCATCATCCAGGAGTTCTTCAGGGAGAAGCGCTCGTAGCCATGGAGATCTCGAAACAGCACCTCGTCGAGCAGCTGCATCGGCTCGGCGTCCGCCGCGGAGATGTCCTGCTGGTCCACACCTCGTTCCGCGCCGTTCGTCCCGTCGAAGGCGGCCCGGCCGGCCTCATCGCCGCGCTGCAGCAGGCCGTTGCAGACGAGGGCACGCTCGTGATGCCGTCATGGACCGGATCGGACGAGGATGTGTTCGATCCGACGTCGACCGCGGCCTCGAGCGATCTCGGTGTCGTCGCCGACACGTTCTGGCGATTGCCGGGTGTGAGCCGCAGCGGCCATCCGTTTGCCTTCGCGGCCTTCGGTCCGCGCGCGGCGAGAGTCACGGGTGATCCGATTGCGATGCCGCCGCACGCTGCCGAGAGCCCGGTCGGCCGCGTTCACGAGCTCGACGGACGGATCCTGTTGCTTGGCGTCGGGCACGATGCGAACACGACGCTGCATCTGGCCGAGATTCTCGCCGGGGCGCCGTATCGAGTCGCGAAGTCGATCACGCTCGAGAGGGATGGCCGGCCGGTTCGGATTGAGTACGGGGAGAACGATCACTGTTGCCAGCGGTTTGCACTGGCCGACGACTGGCTCCGCGCTCGCGGCT
>Ga0075419_10001228_pt1 | contig 16626 bp, 16 predicted proteins | sample SoiMetdeltSBSDD3_FD_76900 | JGI IMG/M metagenome (GOLD analysis project Ga0075419, IMG submission 76900) | Bulk soil microbial communities from a Populus tree surrounding site in Tennessee, USA - Soil MetaG P. deltoides SBSDD3 | ecosystem: Environmental > Terrestrial > Soil > Tree plantation... | reverse complement strand
GCGCAGCTCGGTCTGCTCGGTCTCGGCAAGATAGGCAGCCGGGTCGCCCGGATCGGCCAGGCGTTCGGCATGCGGGTGGTGGCGTGGAGCGCGAACCTCACCGACGAGCGGGCGGCGGAGGCCGGCGTGGAGCGCGCCCCGTCGCTGGACTCGCTGCTGGAGACGCCGGTGCCCCGATCCGCCGGCTGACCTGAGCGGCGCGCGGGTCGTCGTACCGGGCATACGCTGGCGCCATGCCGGACACGAGCCGGAAGGCGTAGGCGGCGATGCGTGCGTGGCGGCTCCGCGACCCGGGGCCGATCGCGACCCGGCCGCTGGAGGTCGTGGACGACACGGTGCCGGAGCCGGGACCGGATGAGCTGCTGGTGCGGGTGCTGGCCTGCGGGGTCTGCCGGACCGACCTGCACGTGGTCGAGGGTGACCTGCCGGTGCACCGGAAGGGCGTCGTACCGGGGCACGAGGTGGTCGGCGAGGCGGTGACCGCCGCGGGGTCGTTCACGCCGGGGGACCGGGTCGGGATCGCGTGGCTGCGCGGCACCTGCGGACGGTGCCGGTACTGCCTGCGCGGCGCCGAGAACCTCTGCCCGGAGTCGGTTTACACCGGCTGGGACGCCGATGGCGGGTACGCCGAGTACGCGACCGTGCCGGCGGCGTACGCGCACCGGCTGCCGGACGGGTATGACGACGTCGAGCTGGCGCCGCTGCTGTGTGCGGGCATCATCGGGTACCGTGCGCTGAGCCGGGCCGAGCTGCCGGCCGGCGGACGGCTCGGGCTGTACGGCTTCGGCGGCAGCGCACACCTGACCGCGCAGGTCGCGATCGCGCACGGCGCCACCGTGCACGTGGTCACCCGGGGAACCGCGGCCCGGGAGCTGGCGCTCGAGCTCGGTGCCGCCTCGGCGACGGCGGACCGGCCTCCGGAACCGCTGGACGCGGCGATCCTGTTCGCGCCGGTAGGCGACCTGGTGCCGCCTGCGCTGGAGGCGCTGGACCGTGGCGGCACGCTGGCGATCGCCGGGATCCACCTGTCCGATATCCCGTCGCTGAACTACCAGCGGCACCTGTTCCAGGAGCGGCAGGTCCGGTCGGTGACCTCGAACCGGCGCGCCGACGCGACCGCGTTCCTGCGGTTCGCGGGCACGCACCGGTTGCACGTCAGCACCTCGTTGTATCCGCTCGACCTGGCCGGACGGGCGCTGGCGGACCTCGCCGGAGGACGGGTCACCGGAGCGGCTGTGCTGGTGCCGTAGCGGTCCCTTGATTGCGCGTGTAATCGTGTAATCAGGAGGCGGTCATGGACGGTATCGACAGCGGCGGCACCGACCGCGAGGACGACGTCCTGGACGCGTACTCACGGGTCGTCTCCGGCGTGGCGGAGCGGCTGATCCCGCGGGTCGCCAGCCTGCGGATGCGCGGCGGGCGGCGCGGTGAGTCGTCCGGGTCCGGCGTGGTACTGACCAGTGACGGGCACCTGCTTACCAACGCGCACGTGGTCGGCGACGGCAACGCGGTGTCCGGTACCGCGGAGTTCGAGGACGGTACGACGGCGCAGCTGCAGCTGATCGGCTCCGACCCGCTGTCCGACCTGGCGGTGCTCCGTGCCGACCGGGCGATCCCGGACCCGCCGGAGTACGGCGACGCCGACCAGCTCCGGGTCGGCACCCTGGTCGTTGCCGTCGGCAACCCACTGGGCCTGGCGGGCAGTGTCACCGCCGGTGTCGTGAGCGCGCTGGGTCGGTCGCTGCCGACCCGGTCCGGCGCCGCGAGCCGGATCGTCGAGGACGTGATCCAGACCGATGCCGCGCTGAACCCGGGCAACTCCGGCGGCGCACTCGCCGACGGCCGCGGCCGGGTGGTGGGGATCAACACCGCGGTCGCCGGGATCGGTGTCGGGCTGGCGGTGCCGGTCAACTCGACCACCCGGCGGATCATCTACGCGCTGCTGCACGACGGCCGGGTCCGGCGGGCCTACCTCGGGCTGGTCAGTACACCGGCACCGCTGCGGCCGCAGCTGTCCGAACGGTTCGGGCAGCGGACGGCGCTGCGGGTGGTCGAGGTGATCGGCGGCAGCCCCGCGAGCAAGGCCGGGCTGCAACCGGGTGACCTGGTGCTGGCCGTGGACGGCAAACCGCTGCGGGACGCGCAGTCGTTGCAGCGGCTGATGTTCGCCGACGCGATCGGCCGTCGTACCGAGATCACCGCGATCCGCAACGGCGCCCTGGTCGACGTGGTCGCGGTGCCCGCCGAACTGGACGGCTGACCGTCCGGAGCGCACGCTGGAGGCACAACGGCACAGTGTCTGGGAGGTGCGTCATGGACGCACGTGAACACGTGATCGTGTGTGGGATCGACGGTTCTCCCGCCGGTCAGCGCGCCCTCGAGTGGGCCCTCGACGAAGCCCGCCGCCGGAGCTGTCGGCTGCGCGCCGTGACCGCCTGGTCGTGGGACGGTCTGGAGTCGGGTACGGCGTTCAGCAGCCCGCGGGAGGCCCAGGCCCATGCCGAGGAGGTGCAGCGCCGGGTACTGGACCAGTCGCCCGCCGAGGGGATCGAGGTCGAGCCGCTCGTGGTCGAGGGGCGGCCCAGCACCATCCTGTGCACAGCCGCACTGGACGCCGAGCTGCTCGTGCTCGGCAGCCACGGGCACGGCGCCGTGCACGACGCGTTGGTCGGGTCGACCAGCCAGCATGTGATCCGGCACGCGACCTGCCCGGTGGTGATCCTGCCGGACCCGCGGCACGCGGACCGCGAGGTCAGGCGCTCGCGGGGCAGGCACCGAGCGGTACCGCCGCAGGGCGCGACGCCGATGTTCTAGACCTGCAGCGCGGTCCGGGCGGTGCTGAGGTCGTCCGCCGCCAGCACCAACCGGTTGCTGGTGGCGAGGTAGACGAGCGTGATGTTCACCCCGGCGTCGCCGAGCCTGCGGGCGATCTCCCCGAGCTCGCCCGGCCGGTCCTCGACGTCGACGACCACCACCTCCTGCTCGTTCACCACGTCGATCTCCGCCGCGGTCAGGGCGTCGAAGGCGGCGGTCATGTCGTCGACCAGCAGGTGGACCTCGGCCTGCCCGCCGCCACTGACCACGGCGCATACGCCGCTGACGTTCACACCGGCGCTGCCCAGCAGCTCGCCGACCCGGGCCAGCTCACCGGGATGGTCGTCCAGATGGACGGTGAAATCGGTCGCCATGACGGCTCCAGACTGCCTTCAGGACACACGCTGTCCTGCTGGCACGATTCTGCCGCCGCGATGCCTCGAGGGCCAGACCCGGGTTGACTCTATCGAACATGTGTTCGAACATGGACGGGTGACGGGAACCAACGGGGCAGCTCGGGTCACCGTGCTGGACGAGGCGCGGTCGGCCACCCGCGCCAAGCTGCAACAGGCCTTGGACACCGCGCACGCGGACCGTTCGCTGCCCACCGCACCGGCCCTGTCCGCGGTGCTGCCGGGCGGTGCGCTGCGCGCCGGTTCGTCGTACTCGGTGCAGGGCTCGACCGCCCTGGCCATGCTGATGATGGCAGGTCCCTCCGACCACGGCGCCTGGTGCGGTGCGGTCGGGCTGCCCGCGTTCGGGGCGGAGGCGGCCGCGGGCCTCGGTGTCGCGCTGGACCGGCTGGTGCTGGTGCCCTCGCCGGGCCAGGAGTGGCTCGGGGTGGTCGCGACCCTGCTCGACGTACTGACCGTGGTGGTGGTGCAGCCGCCGCGCGAGGTCACCGCGGCGGAGGCGTCCCGGCTGTCGGCCAGGATGCGCGACCGGGGTGCGGTGCTGGTCGCGATCGGTTCCTGGCCGGGGTCCGCGGCCCGGCTGCAGGCCGGCGAGCAGCTCTGGTCCGGGCTGGGCGAGGGGTTCGGTCACCTGACCGCCCGGGAGATCACGGTCACGGTGACCGGGCGACGGACCGCGACCCGGCCACGGCAGCACCGGCTCTGGCTGCCCGACGCCACCGGGACCGTCCGGTCCGCCGAGCGGGCGCCGGTGGTGGAGAGCGTGCCGGCCTGGCAGCGCGAGGCGGTGGGCTGACGTGCAGCAGACCCGCACCATGGTGGTCTGGTGCCCGGACTGGCCGGTGACCGCGGCGGCCGGCGCCGTCGGCTGCCCGCCGGACGCGCCGGTGGCGGTGCTGGACCACGGCCGGGTGCTGGCCTCGTCGGCCGCCGCCCGGGCCGAGGGAGTACGACGCGGGCTGCGCACCCGGGACGCCCAGTCGCGTTGCCCGGAGCTGGTCGTGCTGGCGTACGACCCGGCTCTGGACAACCGGGCCTTCGAGCCGCTGGTCACCGCGATCGAGGCGCTCACGCCCGGCGTACAAGTGATCCGGCCGGGGGTCTGCGCGGTCCGGGCCCGTGGGCCGCGCCGGTTCTACGGCACCGAGACCGCCGCCGCCGAGAAGCTGCTCGACCGGATTGCGACGTACGACGTGCCGGATGCGCGGGTCGGGGTCGCGGACGGGCCGTTCGCGGCCGAGCAGGCGGCCCGGGTCACCTCCTTCCGGCAGCCGGTCCGGATCGTCGCGCCGGGGGAGTCGGCGGCGTTCTTGGCACCGCTGACCGTCGACGTGCTGGAGCGGCCCGAGCTCACCGACCTGCTCCGCCGGCTCGGGCTACGGCACCTGGGCTCGTTCGCGAAGCTGCCCGCGACCGAGGTGCTGACCCGGTTCGGGCCGGACGGGGCGCTGGCACACCGGCTGGCGAGCGGACTCGACGCGCGACCGGTGGTGGTACGACGCCCGCCGCCCGAGCTTGCCCGCGAGGTGCACCTGGAGCCCGCGGTGGACCGGGTCGACCAGGTCGCGTTCGCGGTCCGCGGGATCGCGGACACGTTCGCCGCCGAGCTGGCCGCGCTCGGCCTGGTCTGTACGACGGTCCGGGTGGAGGTCGGCACCGAGTCCGGCCGGGTGCACGAGCGGGAGTGGCTGCATCCGCGCTGGTTCACCGCGGCCGACCTGGTCGACCGGGTCCGGTGGCAGTTACAGGGCACTTCCACCGCGACCAGCGAGGTCACCTCCGCCGTCACCCGGGTCCGGCTGGTCCCCGAGCAGGTGGACCCGGTCGGCGCGCACGCGGACGGGCTGTGGGGTGGCGGCCCGGACGAGCAGATCCACCGGGCGCTGTCCCGGGTGCAGAGCATGCTCGGCCACGGCGCGGTGGTCAGTGTCGTGCTCGGCGGCGGCCGGAGTCCTGCCGAGCGGCAGACCCTGGTCCCGTGGGGCGACCCGCCGCTGCCGGCCAAGCCCGGTGAGCTGCCCTGGCCGGGCAGCCTGCCCGCACCGGCACCCGCCACCGTCTTCCCGGCCCCGCGACCCGCGGTGGTGGTGGCCGCCGACGGCCGTCAGGTCGGGGTGAACGGCCGCGGCGTGCTCACCGGCGAGCCGGCCCGGTTCAGCCCGGGCGACGACGCGGTGCAGCCGGTCACCGCCTGGGCCGGGCCCTGGCCGGTGGAGGAGCGTTGGTGGGATCCCGGGTCGGCCCGGCGGCTGGCCCGGTTCCAGATCGTCGGCGCGGACGGCAACGCCTGGCTGCTGCTGGTCGAGAACGGCCGCTGGTGGGCGGAGGCACGCTATGACTGAGGCCCGCTATGGCGACCGGAGCCCAGCACGAGACCCCCGGGATGTATACCGATATCGATATCTCTTACCGGAATCGATATGCGTCCAGGGGAGTGGTCTCTCAGGCCCCGGCTGCCCACCTGAACTTCGGCTCGACCGGCGAGGTTGAGGATGGGGTACAACAACCCGCCGATCCCGTGGTCGGAGCTGGAGCGGCGGCTGTCCGACCGGCACCGTCCGGGCGGACCGCCGGTGGACGCCGACGGCGGCGACAGCCCTGCCTGGTCCCGGTCCCGGCAGCCGTACGACCCGGACCCGTGGGGGCATGTCCGCCCGCCGGACGGGCCGGTGGTGCCGTACGCCGAGCTGCACTGCCACTCTTTCTACAGCTTCCTGGACGGCGCGGCCTCGCCGGAGGAACTGGTCGAGGAGTCGGTCCGGCTCGGGCTGAACGCGCTCGCGCTGACCGACCACGACGGCTTCTACGGCGTGGTCCGGATGGCTGAGGCGGCCGAGGCGTACGACGGGCTGGACACGGTGTTCGGCGCGGAGCTGTCGCTCGGCCTGACGATGCCGCAGAACGGTGTCGCCGATCCCGAGGGCAGCCACCTGCTGGTGCTGGCCCGCGGGCAGCAGGGGTACCACAAGCTCGCCGGCGCGATCACCGAGGCACAGCTGCGCGGCGGCGAGAAGGGCAAGCCGGAGTACCACCTGGAGGAGCTGGCCGCGGACAGTGACGACTGGTTCGTGCTCACCGGCTGCCGCAAGGGTCTGGTCCGGCAAGCGCTGCAGAACGGCGGGCCCGCTACGGGCAGGGACGCGGCGGCGGCCGAGCTGGACCGGCTGGTGGCACTGTTCGGCGCCGACCGGGTCGCGGTCGAGCTGTTCGACCACGGGCACCCGATGGACACGACGTACAACGACGTGCTGGCCGGTCTCGCCGCCGAGGCCGGGCTCCAGGTCGTTGCCACCAACAACGTCCACTACGCGATCCCGTACCGGCGCCGGCTGGCGTCCGCGGTCGCCGCGGTCCGGGCCCGGCGCAGCCTGGCCGAGATGGACGGCTGGCTGCCCGCGTCCGGCGCCGCGCACCTGCGCTCCGGCGAGGAGATGGCCGCCCGGTTCCGCCGGTACGACGGCGCGGTGCCGAACACGGTCCGGATCGCCGCCGACCTGGCCTTCAACCTGCGCAAGGCCAAACCGCGGCTGCCACGGCTGGAGGTGCCGGACGAGTACGACGACCTGATGGACTGGCTGAGCGCGGAGTGCCGCAAGGGCGCCCGGGTGCGGTACGAGGGGAAGGACCATGCCGCGCAGGCGTACTGGCGGCTGGAGCGCGAGCTCGAGGTGATCGGGGATCTGGACTTCCCGGGCTACTTCCTGATCGTGCACGAGATCGTCGAGTTCGCGAAGTCCCAGGGAATCCTGTGTCAGGGGCGCGGCTCGGCCGCCAGCTCGGTGGTCTGCTACGCGCTCGGCATCACCGCGGTCGACCCGGTCAAGTACGACCTGCCGTTCGAGCGGTTCCTGTCCGCCACCCGCGAGGAGGAGCCGGACATCGACGTGGACTTCGACTCCGACCGGCGCGAGGAGGTGATCCAGCACGTGTACGAGCGGTACGGCCGGCGCAACGCGGCCCAGGTGGCGAACGTGATCACCTACCGGCCGAAGCTCGCGGTACGCGACATGGCAAAGGCGCTCGGGCACTCGACCGGCCAGCAGGACGCGTGGTCGAAGCAGGTCGACGCCTGGGGTGCCGCGGTGTCCTCGGCGGACCACGACATCCCGGGCCCGGTGGTGCAGCTGGCCGAGGAGCTGCTGAAGTTCCCGCGGCACCTCGGCATCCACTCCGGCGGCATGGTGCTGACCGACATCCCGGTCGGCACGGTGGTGCCGATCGAGCATGCCCGGATGGAGAACCGAACCGTGCTCCAGTGGGACAAGGACGACTGCGCCTGGATGGGGCTGGTCAAGTTCGACCTGCTCGGGCTCGGCATGCTCGCCGCGCTGCAGTACGCGATGGACACCGTCCACGAGAAGCTCGGGGAGAAGTGGGAGCTGCACACCATCCCGCAGGAGGAGCCGGGGGTGTACGACCAGCTCGGCCGGGCCGACTCGGTCGGAGTGTTCCAGGTGGAGAGCCGGGCCCAGATGGGCACCCTGCCGCGCTTGCGGCCGCGGTCCTTCTACGACCTGGCGATCGAGGTGGCGCTGATCCGGCCCGGGCCGATCCAGGGCGGCGCGGTGCACCCGTTCATCCGCCGCAAGCTGGGTGAGGAAACGGTCACCTACCTGCACCCGAAGCTCGAGCCGGTGCTTTCGCGCACACTCGGGGTCCCGTTGTTCCAGGAGCAGCTGATGCAGATCGCGATGACGGTCGGCGGCTGCTCCGGCGACGACGCCGACCTGCTGCGCCGGGCGATGGGGTCGAAGCGCGGCGTCGAGAAGATCTCGTCGCTGAAGCAGAAGCTGTACGACGGGATGGCCGAGAACGGCATCACCGGCGACCTCGCGGACGAGATCTACCTGAAGATCGAGGCGTTCGCGAACTTCGGGTTCGCCGAGTCGCACTCGATCAGCTTCGCGCTGCTGGTGTACGCCAGCACCTGGCTGCGCCTGCACTACCCGGCGGCGTTCCTGGCCGCGCTGCTGCGAGCCCAGCCGATGGGGTTCTACTCGCCGCAGTCGCTGGTCGCGGACGCCCGCCGGCACGGGGTCGAGGTGCGCCGCCCGGACCTGATGCTGTCCGACGCCCACCCCGTCCTCGAACAGGGCTGTCGCCAGGGCCTAGGACCGACCGGCAGCGACTCCTGCCTGGACCTTAACCAGCCACCGGTCGGGGAGTTCGACGAGAACAAGCCGTTCGACTCCGACCTGCACCGCCGCGACGGGGCCTTCGCGGTCCGGCTCGGCCTGGCCGGGGTGAAGTCGATCGGTACCGCGGTCGCCGAGCAGGTCGTCGCCGAGCGCGAGAAGAACGGCCCCTACACCGACCAGGCGGACCTGGTCCGGCGTACCGGGCTCGGTGTCGTCCAGGTGGAGGCACTGGCCACTGCCGGTGCGTTCGAGTGCTTCGGGCTCAGCCGCCGGCAGGCGTTGTGGGAGGCGGGCCGGGCGGCGGAGGTGCGACCCGGGCACCTGCTCGGCGTGACCAGTGCCGGACCGCCGCCGACGCTGCCCGGGATGTCCGACGTGGAGCTCACGATGGCCGACCTGTGGGCCACCGGCATCTCGCCCGAGGACCACCCGGTCCGGCACGTCCGGGATCAGCTCACCGCGGCCGGGGTGCTGTCCGCCGTACAGCTGCAGACCGCGGAGGCCGGACGGCGGGTCCGGGCTGCCGGGGTGGTCACGCACCGGCAGCGTCCGGCGACCGCCGGAGGAGTGACGTTCATGAACCTGGAGGACGAGACCGGGATGATCAACGTGGTCTGCTCCGAAGGCGTCTGGAACAGGTACCGCCGGGTCGCCCGCGAGTCCGGCGCGCTGGTCATCCGCGGCCGGGTGGAACGCGCCCAGGGCGTCACGAACCTGGTCGCGGACAAGATCGAGCGGCTTCCGCTCGCCGCCCGCACGACCTCCCGGGACTTCCGGTGATCCCGGGCCCGCGCCAGTACAGTTGGCGCCGTGGCGGATGTCGAGGTGTCGGACCGGATCTGGACGATCCCGAACCTGCTCAGCTTCCTGCGGCTGCTCGGCGTCCCACTGTTCCTGTGGCTGATCCTCGGGCCGGAGGAGGACGGCTGGGCGCTGCTGGTGCTCGCGGTGTCCGGCTTCACCGACTGGGCCGACGGCCAGATCGCCCGGCGGATGAACCAGACCAGCCACCTCGGCGAGCTGCTCGACCCGATCGCGGACCGGCTGTACATCTTCGCGACTGTGCTCGGCCTGGCCCTGCGCGACATCATCCCGTGGTGGCTGGTGATCGCGCTGGCGCTGCGCGATGTACTCCTCTCGCTGACGCTGCCGATCCTGCACCGCCGGGGGTACAACGCACTCCCGGTGCACTTCCTCGGCAAGGCAGCCACCTTCAACCTGCTGTACGCGTTCCCGCTGCTGCTGCTCGGCGACCAGGACAACACGCTCGGCACGCTGGCCCGGGTGTTCGGCTGGGCGTTCGCGATCTGGGGTACGGCGCTGTACTTCTGGGCCGGCGCGCTCTACATCGTGCAGCTCAAGCACCTGGTCGACACGGTGCCTCCGTTGGCGAAACAGGCAGCGCCCGGCTGATCGCGAACCAGTCCGCTGGCACTCACGCCGGATCCCGCCCGGGCTCGCGGGACCGGCGTGTGCCACATGCAAGGATGGTCCGGTGACAAGGACCCTTCCACCTGCACCGCCCAACGTGGGCCAGGGGCGGCCGGACGCGTCGATGTCCTTGCTGAACAACCTGATGGAGCACCCGCTCGACGAGGGCTACGAGGTCGCGTCCCGGGCCGCCGGTCCGGACGAACGGCCACCATCACGCTTCCGCCCGCTACCGACGATCGCCCTGGCCGCCGTCGGGTTCCTGCTCGCGGTCGCTGCCGTGCAGAACTACCGCAGCGCGCCAGAGCTGGAGAAGCAGCGCGACCAGCTGATCGCCCGGATCGACACCGCCGACGACCGGCTCGGCCAGCTGCGTGGCCAGCAGTCCGCGCTGGCCCGCGAGGTGCGCGCGCTGCAGGCCAGCGGGCTGGGCGCCGGCGGCGCGACCGCGCTGCAGCGCCAGCTCGACCAGCTGGAGCTGGGCACCGGCACCATCGACACCACCGGCCCGGGCCTGAAGATCGTCGTGGACGACGCGAAGGACACCAGCGACGAGCAGGGCAAGGTGCTCGACGTCGACCTGCAGCAGCTGGTGAACGGACTCTGGGTGGCCGGTGCCGAAGCGATCTCGGTGAACGGCCACCGGCTCACCTCGCTGACCGCGATCCGCGGCGCCGGCACGGCCATCACCGTCGACTACAGCTCGCTCACCCGGCCGTACGTGATTCACGCGATCGGTGACAACCGCACCCTGCCGGCCCGGTTCCTGCAGACCGGGGGCGGCCAGTGGATGTAGTACCTGGCGAGCAACTTCGGCGTCCGCATGACCCCCACTCCGGAGGAATCCTTGCTGGTGCCCGGCGACTCGTCGATCTCGCTCCGCTATGCGAAGGGGGTCGGCGAGCGATGATCGCGGTCCTCGGCCTGGTGCTCGGCGTCGTCATCGGGCTCGTGGTGGCGCCGTCGGTCCCGGAGTGGGCCCAGCCCTACCTGCCGATCGCGGTCGTCGCCGCGCTCGACGCCGTGTTCGGTGGCCTGCGGGCGTTCCTGGACGGCATTTTCAATGACAAGGTGTTCGTGGTCTCGTTCATCTCGAACGTGCTGATCGCGGCCCTTATCGTCTATCTCGGCGACCAGCTCGGAGTCGGTTCGCAGCTGTCCACCGGTGTGGTCGTCGTCCTCGGAATCCGGATCTTCACCAACATGGCCGCGATCCGGCGGCACATCTTCAGAGCATGAGCGAAACCAACCAGCCCGACGACCCGACACGACCGCTGACCCCGCCGGACGAGCGGCCGGAACCGGTGCTCGGCGAGCAGCCGCTGCCGGGCATGCCCGACGAGGTGGCGCCGGACGAGGTAGCGCCGGACGAGGTAGCGCCGGACGAGGTAGCGCAGGACGAGGCGATCGGTGAGGAGGAGCCGGCCGCGGCCGCCGTACCCGAGGAGGCACCCGAGGCGGACCAGCCGGCCGCCAGGTCGACCGACGAGCCCGCGCTCCCGACACCGATGCCGGCCGCAGGTGGAGGGCAGGCCTGGAAGCGGATCCGCGCCGGGCTCCGTCCGTCCCGGGGTCAGGCGATCGTCGGCGCCGTACTCGGGCTCGTGGCCTTCCTTGCCGTCGTACAGGTCCGGCTCAACCTGGCCGACGACGGGTACGCGAACGCCCGGCGCGAGGACCTGATCGCGATCCTCGACGGGCTGGGCCAGTCCACCCGCCGGCTGGAGTCGGAGATCTCCGAGCTGCAGCAGCGCAAGAGCGCGCTGTCGTCCGGTGCGGACCGGGCCGAGAACGCCCGCAAGCAGGCCGAGGAGCAGATCAAGGTGCTCGGCATCCTGGCCGGCACGCTGCCCGCTCAGGGGCCCGGCGTACGGATCACGATGACCGACCCGGACGGCAAGGTCGAGTCCTCGAACCTGCTCGACGCGATCGAGGAGCTGCGGGACGCCGGCGCAGAGGCGATCCAGATCAACGACAAGGTCCGGGTGGTCGCCAGCACCGACTTCGTCGACGATCCGCCGGGAGTGCGGGTGGACGGCACGAAAGTCGAGTCACCGTACGTCATCGAGGCGATCGGCGACTCCCACAACCTGTCCGAGGCGGCCAACTTCCCGGGTGGCCTGGTGAGCGAGATCGAGGGCCCGCAGATCAACGGCGCGGCCGAGGTCGAGATGCTGCCGATGCTCAAGGTCACCGCCTTGCACACGCCTCAGGAGCATCGCTACGCTCGCCCGGCAGCAAGCCCCACGCGCTGACTGCGGCCAGATCCGCTCGCTTCCGACGCACCAGACCGAAAGAGGATGACGGTGTATCCCGAAGACCTGAAATACTCGGCCGAGCACGAATGGGTGAAGGCCGCCAACGGAACCGCGCGGGTGGGTATCACCGACTTCGCCCAGGACGCCCTCGGCGACATCGTCTACGTCCAGGTGCCCGAGGTCGGCACCGCGATCCGGGCGGGGGACACGTGTGGTGAGCTGGAGTCGACCAAGTCCGTGAGCGACCTCTACGCGCCGGTCACCGGCACCGTGTCCGCGGTGAACGAGGCGCTGGCCGACCAGCCCGACCTGGTCAACACCGACCCGTACGGCGAGGGCTGGCTGATCGACGTCCAGCTCGACGACGAGGCCGAGGTGGAGGCTCTGATGGACGCCGAGACCTACCAGGGTCAGCTCGACCAGAACTGATACGTTGGCCGTGCCGGTCTCAACCCGACATTGAGGGTTGGGACGGATGGGCCCCAGGCGATCGAGAGGATCACCATGCCGTTCTGCAACCGCTGTGGGCACGACAACCCGGAGGGCAGCCGGTTCTGCTCGCAGTGCGGCAGCATGCTGGCGCCCGCCGAACGCCCCGCCGGTGGTATCGGTGACACCGCGATGATCGGCGCGATCGGGGAGCCCGACACCGAGCGGATCGACACCGAGCAGCTGTCCGCGGAGGACGAGGCCGCGGTCAAGGCGCTGCCGGCCGGCTCGGCACTGCTGATCGTGCAGCGCGGCCCGAACGCGGGCAGCCGGTTCCTGCTCGACACCGACGTGGTGACCGCCGGGCGGCACCCGGACAGTGACATCTTCCTGGACGACGTGACGGTGTCGCGGCGGCACGCGGAGTTCCGCCGCGAGGGCGACCGGACCAAGGTCCGCGACGTCGGCAGCCTGAACGGCACCTACGTGAACCGGGACCGGATCGACGAGGTCGTCCTGGCCGGCGGCGACGAGGTCCAGATCGGCAAGTACCGGTTGGTGTACTACGCCAGCGGGCAGGGGTTCGAGGCTTGATCCAGGCGGCCTCCCCATCGGGTGCCGACGAACCGGTCGCCCGGTTCGGCATCGGGGAGGTCCTGGTAAGGCTCCGCGGCGAGTTCGCGGATGTGACCATCTCCAAGATCCGGTTCCTCGAGACCGAGGGCCTGGTGACGCCCGCGCGCGCACCGTCGGGGTACCGCAAGTTCTGCGAGGCCGATGTGGAGCGGCTGCGGTACGTGCTGGCAGCGCAGCGCGACCAGTACCTTCCGCTGAAGGTGATCAAGGAGCACCTGGCCGCGATCGACCGGGGCATGGCCCCGCCTGCCGCAGGTGGCCGCCCGATGCCGCCGGAGACACCGGACGCCGCGGTGCCGGCCGACTTCGCCGGTACGACGCGTGAGCTGCGGCTGACTCGGGACGAGCTGCTGGAGTCCGCCGGCGTCACCGCCGAGCAGCTGGACCAGCTGGAGACCCACGGGCTGGTCCGGTGCCGCGGCCGGCACTACGACGCGGACGCGCTGACGATCGCGCGGACGGCCGGCCAGATCGCGGCGTACGGCGTGGAGGCCAGGCACCTGCGGACGTTCCGGACCGCGGCGGACCGCGAGGCGGGTCTGGTCGAGCAGGTGACGGCCCCGCTGGCGCGGCAGCGTGGCGCCGAGGCCCGCGACCACGCCGACCAGGTCGCTGCGCAGCTGGCATCACTCACCGTGAAGCTGCACACCGCCCTGCTCCGCGCGTCCCTCAAGGACATCCAGAGGTGAGCCGGCCGTCAGCGGCGGAAATGCAGGCTACGCCGCGCGGGCGTGGGCCTTTGTGGGCTCCGAGTGCGGAGTAGGCTGAATCTGTGCGTGAAGTAGACGTTGTCGGAGTGCGGGTGGAGATGCCCTCCAGCCAGCCGATCGTGCTCCTCCGTGAGGTTGCGGGGGAGCGTTACCTGCCGATCTGGATCGGCGCCGCCGAGGCCAGTGCGATCGCGTTCGCGCAGCAGGGCATGGAGCCCCCGCGCCCGCTCACGCACGACCTTTTCGCCGAGGTCATCCGTACGCTGGGACACCGGCTCAGCCAGGTGCGGATCGTGAACCTGACCGACGGGGTGTTCGAGGCCGTGCTGGTGTTCGACGACAGCACCGAGATCTCGGCCCGGCCGTCGGACTCGATCGCGCTCGCGCTGCGGACCGGCACCCGGGTGTTCTGCGCCGAGGAGATCCTCGCCGAGGCCGGGATCCCGGTTCCGGACGGCGAGCTGGCCGACGGCGCCGAACCCGAGGTGCAGGCGGAGGCAGAGGTCGAGAAGTTCCGCGAGTTCCTCGACCAGGTCAGCCCTGAGGACTTCGACAAGTCCTGAGGTCCATCCGCGTCACTCATCATCGGCGCGCGGCGAGGGTCGTTGACCACCTGGGGGTCGACGCCTACGGTGAATGTGGATGTAACTCCACTGATGTGGTTCGGCACCGTCCGGGTCCAGGGCGGTTCCGCGGCCGTGTCACTTCCCAGGGAGGTCTCGGCGTGACCCGCACCGGCGACACCGACTCGACGGCACAGTCAGGGCAGTCGGCCGAACGCGCCGAGGCGGCGAAGCACGCCGGCGTACAGGGACTGCTGTTCGACGACGACCTCACCCCGATGCCCGACGACGTCGGTTTCCGCGGCCCGGTCGCGTGCGCCGCGGCGGGGATCACCTACCGTCAGCTCGACTACTGGGCGCGGACCGGGTTGATCGCACCGTCGGTGCGCCCGGCCAGCGGGTCCGGCACGCAGCGGCTGTACGGCTTCAGGGACATCTTGTTGCTCAAGGTGATCAAGCGGTTGCTCGACACCGGTATCTCGCTGCAGCAGATCCGCACCGCGGTCGCCAGCCTGCGCGAGCACGGCATCGAAGACCTGACCCAGATCACGCTGATGAGCGATGGTGCCAGCGTGTACATGTGCACCTCGCCGGACGAGGTGATCGACCTGCTGGCCGGCGGCCAGGGCGTGTTCGGGATCGCGCTGGGCGGTGTCTGGCGCGAGGTCGAGGGCAGCCTGTCCGATCTGCCCACCGAGAAGGCCGACAGCGACACCCACGACCACGCCGGCGATGAGCTCGCCGCAAGGCGCAAAGCACGTCTTACCGGCTAGCTCTGCGCGCCTGGTAACCTGCTTTACGCCGTTCACAGCACCTGGGAGAGATCCCGCTTGCACGACCTGGCGGTGGGACGCCGAAGGGGCAATTCCTCCCCGGAACCTCTCAGGCCCACGGACCGGGTGCCACAGGCAACTCTGAAGCACGCGGCGTACGACCGTGCCACCCACGGGAGTCGTCACGGGTGACAGAGGGGGAGGCCCAGCAGGTCGTGACCAGATGGAGCCTCCCGTGTCAGACGCACTCTCGCCCGAGAACCGCCCGTTGTCCGCCACCTTCGCCGACCGTCATATCGGTCCGCGCGCGGACGAGTACGAACGGATGGTCCGCGCCCTCGGGTACGACAGCCTGGACGCGCTGATCGACGCCGCGGTGCCGGACTCGATCCGCAGCACCGAGCCCCTCCGGCTGCCCGAGCCGGCCTCCGAGGTGGACGCGCTGGCCGAGCTGCGGGCGCTGGCGGGTCGCAACAGCGTCGCGACCTCGATGATCGGGCAGGGCTACTACGGCACCTTCACGCCGTCGGTGATCGTCCGCCGGCTGGTCGAGAACCCGGCCTGGTACACGGCGTACACGCCGTATCAGCCGGAGATCTCCCAGGGCCGGCTGGAGGCGCTGCTGAACTTCCAGACCGTGGTCTCCGACCTGACCGGTCTGCACACGGCGAACGCGTCGCTGCTGGACGAGGGGACCGCGGCCGCCGAGGCGATGACGCTGGCGCGCCGGTCGAACCGGAAGTCCGACTCGAACCGGTTCCTGGTCGACGGCGACACCTTCGCCCAGACGATCGCGGTGGTCCGCACCCGGGCCGAGGCACTCGGCATCGAGGTCGTCGTGGCCGACACGACCGACGGTCTGCCCGACGGCGACTTCTTCGGCGTCCTGCTGCAGTACCCGGGATCCAGCGGCGCGGTCCGGGACCTGAAGCCGTTGATCGAGGCGTCGCACGAGCGCGGTGCGCTGGTCAGCGTGTCCAGTGACCTGCTGGCCCTCACCATGCTCACGCCGCCGGGCGACAACGGCGCCGACATCGTGGTCGGGTCGTCGCAGCGGTTCGGCGTGCCGCTGTTCTACGGTGGCCCGCACGCCGGCTTCATGGCGGTGCGCGAAGGCCTGGAGCGGTCACTGCCGGGCCGGCTGGTCGGCGTGTCCCGCGACGTCGACGGCGCGCCGGCGTACCGGCTGGCGCTGCAGACCCGCGAGCAGCACATCCGGCGTGAGAAGGCCACCTCGAACATCTGTACGGCGCAGGTGCTGCTTGCCGTCGTCGCCTCGATGTACGCCGTGTACCACGGTCCGGAGGGGCTGAAGGCCATCGCCGAGCGGGTGCACCGCAGCGCTGCGGACCTGGCGGCATCGCTGCGCGCCGGCGGCATCGACGTCGTGCACGACACCTTCTTCGACACGGTGCTGGCGCATGTCCCGGGACAGGCGGCCGCGGTCGTCGAGGCGGCCCG